>Ga0181529_10008142_pt1 | contig 10286 bp, 9 predicted proteins | sample PEATcosm2014_Bin_36_FD_119763 | JGI IMG/M metagenome (GOLD analysis project Ga0181529, IMG submission 119763) | Peatland microbial communities from MTU Mesocosm Facility, Houghton, MI, USA - PEATcosm2014_Bin10_30_metaG | ecosystem: Environmental > Terrestrial > Soil > Wetlands > Peat | place... | reverse complement strand
TTCCTTCCCGTTCAACTTCACGCGCGCGTAGTCGTGCACGTCGGCGATCTCCAGGAACAGGCGCTGCCCGGCCGGCGCCGCAGGAACGGCGAACTGCCTTCGGTAGGTGGCCGGTCCCGCGAAGGATGGCGCGCCCAGGTCCTCCCACGATTTCAGCGGCGTGGTGAGCTCCCTTCCGTCCAGTTCGAGAGTCCAGTTCCCGCCCAACTCGGCGACCGTGCTGCCCGACACCAAGGACGGCTCCGGAGCCCCGATGTTTCCCGGAAGCGGGCCCACCACGATGATTTTTGCCTCGTAGGGTCCGAGCACCAGAGGGAAGCGCACGCCATCGCCCGCCGCCGTCGCGCCGGCCATTGCGTGAATCGTTCCCGTTCCGAGGTCCCACACCTGCGCCTGCCCGTGGCCCGCCACGGTCGCCGTGCGAACCTGCAGCTGGTTGCTCTCATTGAAGAAGAAGTACAGGTCGCCGTCGCGCCAGGTCCGGTGCGTGTAGGTCAGGCGCGCCAGCGGACTGTCGAGGGCGACGTCCGGCTTTGGCAGCGCGGCGATCACCCGGGACGTGATGTCGCCGGAAGGTTCGATCAACGTGGCGAAGCTCAGGTCGGGCACCTCCTTCGCGTCCAAGAAGGTCTTACCCAAGGCCAGTTTCGGAGTCTTGCCGACGAAGATCAGTTTGCCGCCCCCGCCGACGAAAGACCGCAGGCGCTCCAGGCCGGCTTTCGACATCACTTCCGTCGACGGAACCACGATGGCACGATACACTTGCCCGCTCAGATTCTTGAAACCGCCGTCCTCAAGGGCGGCCACGGAGCTGAGCGATTGCTCGTCAAAGTAGTCCCAATCCACCTGGTGCTCGAACAGCTGCCAGCCGAGCTTGGTGGTGCTGCGGTCCGCCTCCAAATCGCCCAGCCACATGCTGCTGGCGGGGTGGTAGAGACCCACCTGCGCCGCCGGTCGCCCGATCGACATCAGATAGCCGGCCCGATCGATGTACCAGGCGAGCATGCCAACCACGGGCGGAGTTTGGGGGCTCCGGCCTGCGGCAATCGCGGCGGTCGGCGGCGCGCCACGGTTCATGCCGCCCCGGAACTGCAGGAGCGTCATGCCGCGCACGAGCTGGAAATCGATCTGGAATTTTCCGTCGATTCCCGCCTCGCCGCCGCCCTCGGTCCATGCCTTGTTTCGCCCGAACAGGTGCGCCGCCGAGGAGGGAAGCTTGGGGTAGTTTTTGTTTTCCAACCACGTCCCGTCCGCCGTGTGCACCGCGCCCGGCGCAAGGCCGCCCAGGTTGTCGCATCCGGGGATCGGCATGTAGCGCATGTCGCGGAAAAATTCGCCTTCATTGCGGATCAGGTCCTCGTCCCAGCCGACCGACATCATCATGCTTTCGTGGTTGAGGTGGTCGAGGTAATCCATGTTGTTCTGCGCGCACCATTCGGCCAGCCCCCCGAAAAAGTTCTTGCCGAACATCGCGCTCCAGACGTCCCAGTAATCGGCCTTAACGCGCCAGGCCTCGTCGGTCATCTTGGGCGCGAAAAGGAGCGGCAGATACGGCTGGAGATCATAACCTTTCTCCTTCCGGAACTCTTCCAGAAGCCTGGGCGTCCACGGCATGAAGCCCGTATAGTCGTTTTCGTCCCCGTAAAAGCCCAGGATCGTCTTGCCAAACTCGTCGCCGACCGCCCGCTTGTAGACCTCGTGCGTCACCGTCAGGAAGGCGCGGGTGCCCTCCGGATCCAGGTAGTCGATGAGCGTGAAAAGACTGTCCTTGGCGCGGGTGCCGTCGGGCCGGTTCGACATGCGGGTCGGGGAACTGCGGTACACGTGCCTGACGAGCACGAGATCCACGGGCTGGTGCGACGCCCCGTTATTGGGCGGTACCGGCGGCGGCGGGATCCACTGAAGGAGTCCGTCGCGGATCGGCACAATCTTTGTGGCTCCCGTCGCCGGATCCACGTAAAAGGCGCCCAGCGTGTCGGGTGGCGCCGGCATCGAGAAATGCTGACCCGGAGTCACGGCGATGCGCACATCGGCGACGATCCCCTGCATGCCCAGCTGCGGGTACTCCTCGCTGATCTTGCCTCCGGCGAAACCGCTGGGGAAGTCGCATTCGTCCTGGATCCAAAGCTTCATCCCGCGCTTGGCGCACTCCCGGACCAGAAACTTCACCTGGTCCATGTACTCCTGCGAAAGATACATTGGCTCGCCTCGCCCCGGGCTCATGTTGACGACGAACACCCCATTGGCTGACAGCTCGTCCAAGTCGTGAACGATCCTCGCCTTTCGTTCGCCGGCGTCCGGGCCATTCCAGCTGGCCCATGGCTGGATGGCGCCGTACTCGCGAGGCGGCGCTTTGAAGTTCGCGGCGACCTCGTCCACCGATGGCATGGTGATTTGCCGCCAGGGCTGCTGGGCTGGCAGGACCGAGCTCAGCAGGGGAAACAGGGCGAGGGTGCTTCGCATTCTTTTCATGATAGGCTCCTTAAGGCGGGGTCCGTTGCGCGGCCAAGCGGCGAAGCCAGCCGGGGGAATGAGGGCGAGGACTCTTTGCAAACGCGGCGCGGCAGTGCAAGGGCGGAGTGCGGGCGAATGGTGTCACATGCTGCGGGGATTGCCTTCATCGCATGAGGCTGCCGTTGTGGTCCAGGCAGCCATGGCTCCCTCCTTGACGCTTAAACCGAGATTTCCCATTTGGATTCATATTGCGAGCGATCTGAGGGACCTGCCGGAGTGAACGTACAGAAATTTGCTCGGTCCTCGGCAGCAAAGCAAGTTTTGGTGACCTGAGGGTCTGCGGCCCCGTGATTTTCGTCCATCCGCTCCGCCACAAAAGCGGAGAGCGGTGAAATCGTCGGCTCGGTCGGATGGCACGCGAGCTTGCGAGCTACTAAGCGGGAACCGGCGGATGGCACCGTAAATGGGCCGACAGCGGCGCAACACACGAATGCACCTCCGGCGCCGACGAAGTGACCGGCAGCGCGGTCGTAGATGACGATCTCGTTTGGGGCCGGGCCGCGTGGAACAGGCGCATTTCGTTCTGGTAATAGTTGCCCCGAACAGTGTGCAGCACGGCGCCGCTACGCATGGAGCCGATCACCATGAGCTTTATGAGGGGAAAACCGCAGCCGGGACGCTGGAGTTTTGGCTAGGGGTATCCTTCGTCGCGACATTCTCAGTCCGGACTCAGCCGCTCACCGTTGAATGACCGCATGGCTGTAGCCAGCCAAGGCCGTGCGGCCTCGCGACCCAAGATTTCGTCCGTTCCGCTATGATGATCGACGCAGAGACGCAAAGGGGATCTGCGAAATCGGAGCGCCTCGTGACAACTCAGGTCACGCCGGGAGGTGCCCAACCAGACGTGGCGGCGACGATAGTCCCGGTCTGCATCCCCATCGCGACGGACAACGGTGCGCGGTACGGAAAGGCTGGCTCTCGATGAGAGCCTTCTACAGGCTTAATTGCTGGGGGGAAAATGACAAACATTGGAGGTTGGGGGTGATGCGGCGCGGCCTCGAACTCGACGTACTGCCCGAGCCAATCGTGAGCGCACACGTAGCATTCTCGCGCATCCTGCACATCATGGCGAAACGCGTTAATCAGGAGGATGACGCCACAACAGTCCCACCGAGTGTCTTCCAAAGCCATGCGGGAACTCCGAAGATTTCGCCGATCTTGACCAAAAATGCGCCACGTTGAGCCGACTCAGCAGCGGTCGGAAGCTCGGTGCGAAGGTCAAAGTGCTCGTCTGGAAGACCAAGTTCTTCTTTGACCTGCTTCTTCGAGGGAATCTGCATGTCTTTGGGAGGATGTTGCATTTGATGAAATGTCAATTTCATCAAGTCCGGACTCGGGCACACGCCTCTCAGAGCGTTGATCAGATCAAGCGGCCAGTGCTCGCATCTATCTGCGATCAACGTATCACCGGCATCCTCGGGCGCATCGTGCAGCAGGCGGGGCGGTTTGATGCCGCGGTCAGCCTCCAGCGCCAATATCCCTGCTACAATTGGCCGTCCGCCAATCCATGGGATTCCTCTCCTCGCTTGCCGCCGCCGTCCTCGACCCGTCGAAGGAAAAAACAAACCGCTGGAAAGGCGCGAAGGGCGAGGCGCAGGCGGCCTCGGGGATGTTCCTTTTCCTCCCGTCGGGGTACACGGTGATGAACGACATCATGCTGCCCACGCCGAAGGGAACGACCCAGATCGACCACGTCGTCGTGTCGAACTACGGAATCTTCGTCGTCGAGAGCAAGAACATCGCGGGAGCGGTCTACGGCTCGGAAGGCGACGAACATTGGACGGTCTGCAGGGGGCCGGCGAAGTTCACGATCTTCAACCCGCTGAGGCAGAATGCCGCCCACATCAAGGCCCTCGCGGCGGCGACCGGGCTGCCGGAGAATCTCTTCCACTCGCTCGTCTTCTTTTGGTCGGACGACTGCTCCTTCAAGACCCCGATGCCCGACAACGTGCGCCGAACGGGCCTTTGCGCGTACATCAGGAGCAAGCGCCGGTACCTGATGGCGAACGGGGACGTCGAGGCCGCCATCAAAAGAATCGAGGCGTCGAGGGTGCCGTCCACGAAGGCAAACGAGGAGGCGCACGCGGCCAACCTGAAGCGGCGGTTCCACACGGCGCACGCGGCAGGGGCCCCCTGTCCCCGTTGCGGCGGCGACCTCGTCGAAAGGCTTGGAGGCCGGTCGAAGACGGCCTTCCTCGGCTGCAGCAATTTTCCGACCTGCCGCCACACGGAGGCGCTGCGGTCGCCGGACTCGGGCAGAACCAACGGGTAACCACCCTCATCATGGCTGGATCTGCAGCGATCCCGGGAGGCGCGTCGGTTTCCCGGACCCGGCGGCCTATCGGCTGGAAATTCCGAATCGCGCCTTCATTTCCGCCGTCCTGGCCCATTCCGAGCCGGGCAAAAGGATGACAAAACGAAAAAACACCTTTTGAAACGCCTCCTTTGCGGAAGCCTCGGTCAGGCGCTCCGCGTCCGGCGCGGACAGCAGCGGCCTCAGGTCGACCAGGAAGCTCGGGGCCCCAAGCTTCGCGAACATTCGCTTCTCCCCTTCCGCCCGGGTGATGGCGAGATTCGACTGCCGAAGATAGCGTCCCAGAATTTCAACGGCCCGGACGGCGTCCAGGCCGGCGAATCGATCTAGCGCCTGGGCGAGATCGAACAGGTCCCGGCCCTTGTCGCGCTGAAGCAGGGCCCGCAGTTTCGTCGCCACCATCTCCTCGCGCGAGAAAGTGGCCACGTCGGCCCTTCCTGAAAACCAGGGGTTGTCGACTTGCAGCGGGATTTCCCGGACAGGATCGAAGGCCTCGATTTCCCGGGTGTTGATCTCGACCTTGAGGCGGATGTCGGGGCCGCCATCCTCGGCCGGAACCTTGAAGCGGAGCTTGGGGGCGACCGGGCTCCGGTCATAGGCGGCCTCGCCGAGCCATGGCTCGAGCAAGTTGCGGATCCCCTGGAGGAGTGGCTTGATCGGACCGGCGCACGTCCTGACGAGGTCAAGGTCCTCCGAGTAGCGGATCGGAGCTGAGAAGTGCAGCTTGTTCAGGGCCGTGCCCCCGCGGAAGCGAAGCTGCCCTCGCAGGAAGGAGTCGCCGAAAAGCTCCACTATCGCGCGGCAGATGATCAGGTCCTGTTCGACCTGCCTCTGTTCGGCCCAGGGAGCGACCCTGCTCCAGGCGACAATGTTCATCGTCGGGATCATGCGTCGGCCTCCGCGGGTTGGCGCACGATGACGCGCCAGCGTTCGTCCCGTTCCGCCTTGCCGGCCAGGGCGTCCGGATCGCCCGAGATCCCGGGATTCAGTTCAACCCAGGGAATGGATGGTCCGGACGACAAATGCCGGTAAAGCCTCATGGTCCGGTCCTCGTTGCCGGAACGACCCAGCAGATGGCCGAGACGCTGCATTACAGAGCGTTCGAAAGCCGGCGCCAAGGCCGCCAGTTTCTCCGGATCAATCTTCGCGCCGAGTTCGGAAAAAACCGTGGAGACATTGCCCAGCCCTCCGGCGGCGTGCGGATAGCGCAGGAGGTCGAATGCCGTGAGCTCAACGGAGGACAGCTTCATTTTCCCCGTGTCGGTTTTCCGCTCCTCGACTCCGCCGGCCACCGCTGCCATGTCCCGGCGGTAATAGAAGGCGAGAAGCGAACGCCCGACCCGGATCTCGGGAATCCGCCGGTCGGTGACCACCTGAAACTCCATCACCGCCTGGTGGGACGCGCCGTGGAGTTCGGCCGCTTTCAAAAGACCCACATAGTAGGGCCGTCCCTCGCGCCTCATCAGATCGGCAATGTACCATGGCGGCGGCGGAGCGCCCCATGAGAGGAACTGCGGCGGGACCACGACATAAAAGCCATGGCGCGGGCGGAGAAGCCCTCCTTTTTTCTGCAAACCCTCCGCCGCGTCCAAGAACGCCCCTCGGCCGATCCCAAGAGCCTGCTCGGCTTCCTCGCGCAAGAAAGCCGTTCTTCCCTCGGACAACAGGGTAAGTGTGTACGAAGCCAGGGTCGGCCTGGGTTTTGAGACCATGTCTAATAATCCGCTCAATAAGCGGTTTTGTCAACATGATACTGTTATCGTTTATCCGCTTTATGGCGGATATTCAGAGATGATAGATACTGACGTGATTCCGGAAATTCGAGCCGCTTGAAGAGTCGGTCTGGGCCAATAGAAAGGACCCAGACCATGAAAGGTAAACGATTCAGTACAGAGGAGAAAGTTCGCATCCTTAGGGACGTGGACGCAGGCAAAAGCATCGTGGAGGTCTGCCGTGAGAAGAACATCTCGGACGTGACGTACCACCGTTGGAGGAAACAGTTCGGCCACATGGAACTCAACGAGGCCAGGCGGCTGAAGGAGCTGGAACGGGAGAACACCGAGCTAAAGAAGATGCTCGCTGACGCGATGCTGGCGAAGCGGGTCCTGGAGTACGCGCTCGAAAAAAAATTGTGAGCCCGGGGCACAAGAAGCAGGTCGTGGAAGCGGCCGTTAAGGACGGGGTGTGCTCCGGGCGGGCAGGATGCAGGATACTGAGGCTGTCGAGGTCGGGGTATTGGTACCGGGCTGGCCGACGATCAACCCGGCAGGAGCAGCTGGTGAAGCGGATTCATGCACTGACGGACGAGAACCCGCGGTACGGGTACCGCCGGATCGCTGCCTTGCTCAGGCAGGAAGGTTGGAACGTGGGCAAGCGCCAGGTACGGCGGCTGCGCCGGCTGGAGGGCTTGAGGGTTCCGCCGACCCGGAGGAAGATTCCCCGCCGTGGCCGCTCTACCGGGCTGCCGACCAAGGCAACGCATAGGAACCATGTCTGGACTTGGGACTTCATCGCCGACGCCACGGTGCGCGGCGGCTCCTTGAGGACGCTCAGCGTCCTGGACGAGTGCACCCGGGAATGTCACGTACTGAGGGCCGATCGGGCCCTGAAATCCGGCGACGTCATCAACCTGGTAAAGGGAGCCATCGTCCAGCACGGGGCTCCCGAGTTCATCCTCTCCGACAACGGATCGGAGTTTATCGCCAAGGAACTGCAGCGCTGGCTGGCCGAAAACAAGATTAAGACAATCTACATCGAACCGGGCAGCCCATGGCAGAAGGATTTGGTTTCATACTGCTCTTGATGGGCGACGTGAGGATGGAGAGGCCGGCTTCCAGTAATGGGGCCGTTGACGGGCCCGGATTTTGGATATGACTTCATCGGTCGGCCGTCGATAAATATAGTCGCGGGCGCCGTTGTGGTGCATGCCGGTGACCAGGCCGGCCTTTCGCCAGTATTTGATTCGAGTCCACGGTCCTCCGATGAGGGTGGCCATCTCACGGACGGTCAGCCAACCCTGCTCTCGCAGCCGCTGCTGGCGGCTCTTGAGGTGGTACTCTCGGCGAAGGCGGTTGACGAGTCGCAATCCGAAGGGGCCTCCACATCCGGAACGCCAACCGCCTTCGTTGAGGATCCGGGCGATTTCCGGCTCGGTGTGTTGATCGAGGAGCCGGTTTATTTCGGCGACGGTTTCCGGCGGCGTCAGGCGCAAGGCCCAAGAGCATTTCGGCAACGGCAGCCGCATTTCGTGGGTGGCACCACCCCTGAACCGGACTTGCACAAGGATATCTTTCCCCCGCCGAAGCGTAACATCTTCGAGCAGCAGACGAGCCATCCGCTTGCGCTCCCGATCGGGGGTCTTCGGATCCCGCCACAGCCGGGGGAAGTCGGTCGCCAGCGATCGTATTCGGTTCCTCTGTTCGTCCGTAAGCTCGGAGGAGTCCTGCCGCTCCTGTTTCTCGCATTCCTCCCGGGCTTCGGCCAGGCGCCGCAGTTTTTCGTTCCAGCGCGCCTCAAGCGTGTCGGCGACCAGACGGTAGTTGGGATCGACCCGCATGTACCGGACCCGAGCTTGCTCCGCTTCGTATTCGGCGCGCTGGACCTGTTGCCGGCGCAATCGAGCCGCTTCGTTCAACCGGGCCTGGATTTCAGATTGGACACTCAGCGCCGCCTCCATGGCCAACGGCGTCACGCTCTGGACCAAAAGTTCGCCGATTGCCTCGTCGATCCCGCCGCCGGGTATCCGTTGGCAAACTGGCGCGGCCTTATCGATGCATTCCCGCTGGCAGTAATAGTCGGGGCTCAGTCGTCCCTCTCGAAGGTGATAGCGGATCGTCATATTCCGTCCGCACCGTCCGCAAATGACCAGCCCCTGCAATAGGGCCGGGCCCTCCCGCGCCGGACCGGTCCTCGTCTGCCCGCCGCCGTGATGTTGATGATTGCCGATCAGCCGCTGCTGGTTGGCCAGGTACTCCTCCCAGGTGAGGTAGCCGGGGTGGGCGTCCTTCTTTACGAAGCGCCATTGGTCGCGGGGAAGAAGGCGGATATGCGTCCTGCCCTCGACGTCGATCCAACTCTTGCGCCGTCCATAACAAAACACACCCGCATACCGTGGATTGTGCAATGTATCCAGGGCCACATGGTAAGCCATATTCACCGCGGGCGGCGGCCCGCGGTTGATGTTCGAGATTCTAAGGCGAGCTCGCCGGAAGCGTCAACGGCGGCGGGCCGCTGCTCAGGCTGCGTTCAAGCGGTGGCAGCATTGAAGTGCTGACACGGTGAGGAAAGGTACCGTTCGCCGAATCATGCGCCGCGCCAATATGCGTCTGTGCCGAAGGGCAGCGAAACTAATCCACTGAGCTTGGCCTGACGCTCGCCATTGGAAGGGGTGCCTTGCGCGCGGACATTATGAGGCTGCCGACTTCACGGTGCTTCGAATCCAGAGTTGGGTCGAACGATTCGCGCCGCACATCGTGAAAACCCGCGCCTTCAAGCGCCTTTCGCGCGGTCTCTTCGTCGTAGGCGAACCGGTGCTTTCCCTCCTGACGAAAGTGGTAATTGATATGTTCAAGGCGTGTCGTGCAATAGCTCGGATGCCACCAGGAGTTTTCATTGCAGGCGCGGAAATATTCCGCTTCGCCGCCTTTTGCATAGTCGTTTAGCGGCCATTCGGTGTCGGGAACGCTGAAGCGGAGCAGGCCACCGGGCTTGAGGATGCGAAGACATTCCCGGAATAGGGCGCACGCCGCGTCCGGGTAGTCGACGTGCTCAACGAAATGTTCCGAGAGAATCAGCTCGCAGCAACCGGATTCGAATGGAAACCCCCTGCGGAGGTCGAGCGTCAGGTCGCCGCCCGCTTCCATGTCGATGTTGAGGAAACCGGGCTTCGTGGAGCGACCGGACCCCAGGTTGATTCTTTCCGGCCGCGAAAGCGACATGCGGCGGACCTTTCGCAGGCCGGCGCGATGATTGCGCGAAATCCGAAATTCGGCAATCAGCCTGCGCAAGGCGGAATATTCACCCGCCGAAAGAATCCGCGAGAGGGTCGATTCAAGCCGCTGTTTCAAAACTTGTTTGTTATTGGCATCAAAAACAGGATCAATGCCGCCAGCCAGCCTCTCTTTCGTGACATTTGACCCGTACACTGGGTGCGACATTTGACTCTGTCGAGAGGTGAGATTTGAATCGGGATTTCCCAATTGAATTCATGTTTTGGGTGAGCTGTGGGATCGGAGGGAGTAAACGTATAGAAATCTGCCCGGTTCTCGGTTGCAATTCAAGTTTTGGTGCTCCGGACTGCCATCATCATGTAGTTTGCGGCTATTGGGGCCGCCACTGGCGTGGCAGCCGGCGAAATCCTTGGCAATAGAGGACACTACGCCCAAGGCCTTTGAGATTGAACTGCACGGTTGGAGGAATGGGGCTCATCCGGGAGCCGGCATCGGCACCCTCAGCCGGT
>Ga0181529_10008138_pt1 | contig 10288 bp, 8 predicted proteins | sample PEATcosm2014_Bin_36_FD_119763 | JGI IMG/M metagenome (GOLD analysis project Ga0181529, IMG submission 119763) | Peatland microbial communities from MTU Mesocosm Facility, Houghton, MI, USA - PEATcosm2014_Bin10_30_metaG | ecosystem: Environmental > Terrestrial > Soil > Wetlands > Peat | place... | reverse complement strand
GGAGAGCATAAAGTCCTGGGATTCGCGCGGGGGCCACTTGCTGATGGCTGGGTTCATCAAGCCCCATCATCCGTTCGATCCACCGGCCCCGTGGCAGAAGATGTACGATCCCCAAAAGCTGACGCTCTTGCCCGGCTGGACCGCCGAGCCCTTGGCGCGTGATTTCCAGTTTGCGCGCGGCTATTTTCCCTACGATCGGCTGAGCGAAGGCCGCCTGCGTCGCGTCATGGCCTATTACTACGCCAACATCTCGCTGATCGATCGCCAGGTGGGGCGATTGATTGGCCTGCTCAAGAAAAAAGGCCTTTACGACAACACGCTGATTGTCTTTACCGCCGATCATGGCGAGTACATGGGCTTTCATCACATGATTCTGAAAGCCAACTACATGTACGATCCGCTGGTCAAGGTGCCGCTGTTGATCAAGTGGCCTGGCGGCCGCCGCGCAGGCACAGTCTCGGAGCGCCTGGTGAGCAACTTGGATCTTGCCCCCACGTTATGCCGTGCGGCCGGACTACGACCGGACGCCGAGATGCGTGGGGAAGATCTCGGCATGGACGGCCCGAGCCGCCAGATCGTTTTCTGCGAGCAGGGGCCACCCGTCATGGCCCGGACGCGCTCGTGCAAGCTCGTGGTCCTGGGCGGTCCGCCGGAGAAAGACTTGTTCTTCGACTTGCGAAAGGACCCCCAAGAGTTGCACAATTTGGTGGGCACGCCGCAAGTCGCGGAAGAAGTCGAGCATCTCAGATCAGCGATTGCCGCATGGCGTCCAAAGCGCCTGCCGTCCACGTACGTCGACCTGCAAGCACCGCAGATTCGCGGGCCGAACGTGCCCCCGCCGGGCGTCGACCATCGCAAGGCGATCATCGAGTATTACGAGCGAAAGATGCAGCCCCAGCCCCTAATCCCCAGCCCCTAATCCCCAATCCCTTCTTCTCAAATCTGCTCGACGTGCAGACCGCGGCGGCGGCGCTCCGCCAGACGCGCGTCGTCGATCAATCGCGTGACCCTGGGCACGTCTTCGATGCCCCGCAGCACAAGCTCAGGATCGCTGCGATCATGGGACATGATGCGGATGGTGCCCACGCCGGCCAACCGCTCGAAGAGGCTCTGCTCGAAAGTGATGTCATCCATATCGAGCACTTCGATGCGATTGTTCACGCGACGCAGAATGCCCCTCTCATGGATGAAACGTTGCGTGGTCAGCAGATAGTGAACGCTCATGCGGCGGTAACACAAGACCGCGAAGAAGTAGAGCCAAGGCAAAATCATCAACGCCACGAGGACGAGCCACCAGGTGACGTTGTGAGCCCGAAGGATGCCGACCACGAGCAATGCCAGCGACACTAGCCCGCTCGCCACCCAGGCGCCGGCCATGGCCTTGGAGCAATACCCGCCGCGCCAGAGTTCCGTTTCTGGCTCGTCCTGCCCTTCGCGTCGCACCGGTGCCGCCGGGTCGAGAGCCTCGGCTGCTGGTGGTTTCTGCGGTGCAGCCGGGGATACGGCCCGGGGCGGGTCGTTTCCGGCCGACGGGAGCCGCTCGCCGCACCTATGGCAGTAGATCGCTTGCTCGACCACTTCCACGCCGCATGCGGGACAGTGCATGGCAATCCTCTCTTGTGTCAAAGATTCGGGCCGATCCGATTGGCCGCATTATAAACGGGGAATGCGGAACGGGGAAGCGTAGCACGGCCGTCCTCGGCTGTGGGAACGGCTCTACGCAGTCGAGGGCGGCTGTGCTGCCAAGCGTTGCTGCAATTGGCCGATCGCCTCGGCGTACGTCGGGCCGATGGAAACAATCTCGAATCGCCGCGACTCGGGCCCCGTGACCTCGATGCGGACCTCGATACGTTCCGCCGGCAAACAGCTCTGCACTCGGTCGGCCCACTCGATCAAGATCAGACCATCGCCCTCGAAATATTCTTCCGGCCCAAGCGCCAAAAACTCGTCGTCATCGCGGAGCCGGTAGGCGTCGATGTGACAGATGGCACGGCGGCCACGATACTCTTGGATCAGGACGAACGTAGGGCTGAGCACCTGGCGGCGATCGACGCCAGCCGCCTCGGCAATCGCCTGCACCAGCCGCGTCTTGCCCGCGCCGAGCGTGCCGCACAGCGCGACGGTCGTTCCCTCCGGCAGCACTTCGGCCAACGCCGCTCCCAGGACTGCGGTTGCTCGTTCGTCGGCAGCTTCGTAACGGAAGGGGTTCATTGGAAATGGTGCTCCCAGCCGCGCGGCGTCAAAAGCCGCGGAGCGCCGGCCGCCTCTTGCAGCCATAGACCTGGCTCGGCGACGAACTGGCCGATATCGCTCAGCGGTATGCCGAGCGGCTGCCCGGCCAGGATTCGCTGCGCTTCGTGCGGCGGCACGGCCAGAATCAACTCAAAATCCTCGCCGTCGCCGAGGGCATGATCCAGCGGCGTCGAACCATCACCGAGCCGTTCGGCCAGTCGCCGGGCGTCCTCGGTGATCGGCACGGCCTCGGCCGAGAGCACGGCCCCGCAATGGTTTTCTTCCAGCAGATGGGCCAGGTCGAGCGACAGACCGTCGCTCACGTCGATGCCGGCGTGAAGTTCATAGCGTGCATTCAGCGCGAGCGCCTCGCGGACGCGCGGCTCGAAGTCCAGATGCCGCCCGAGAATGCTCCCGCCGAATGCGCCGGTCACCAGGATGCGATCGCCGGACTTGACGCCCGTGCGGCAGAGCGGCCCGCGGCCGACCACTTTTCCCAACAAGGTGACGCTGATCGCCAACGGCCCATCCCAACTATTCGTGTCGCCGCCGGCGATAGCTAAGGCGTACCGCTCAGCCAGGGGCAACATGCCTTCGTAGAGGGCCATGGCCAGTTCCATGCCGCCTTGCCGAGGCAGGGCCAGGGCGATCACGCCCGCCAACGGTTCGGCGGCCATGGCGGCCAGATCGCTCAGGTTGGCCGCCAACGCCTTGCGCCCCGCCCGCCGTGGATCAACGTCGGCCAATTCGAAATCCACGTGATCGGTGAGCATGTCCACGGTGATGGCGCATTGGTCGACGCCGGCCATGTTGAGCACGGCGGCGTCATCGCCGGGCCCCAGCCGCAATAGCGGATGAGCCGGCAAGCGTTGACGGAGCCAATCAATCAGTTCGCGTTCCATGAGATCGTGGTAAAATACCACGCCCAGCACGAAAAATCCACGTCCCCCCTGGAATACGGTCGTCGCCGCTCAAACTGTTGACAGGCGAGTGGACTTGTGGGTGAATAGAGGGACTCCGCGGGGCCATACCTCGTGGTTACACACAAGTTGGTCGGATAAAATGTCGAGCGATCTTGCTATTTCGTTCATTTCTCTAGCCCAGGCGTTTAAACGCCTGGGCTAGAGAAAACTGCAAAGATGGACGTTTCTCACTTCGCCTTGTGTCGGCCGACTTGTGTGGAACAGCGAGCGACCTTACCCCCGGCAAAAAACAATTGGAAAAACACCGAATGAACCCGCACAAGCTTAAGCTCTTCGTCTTTGTCGTCGCCCTCTTATTTGGAATCGGGGCGCTCGGCGCGGCCGAGATCAGGCCGCTGCTGCCTACGGCCGAAACGCCCGCCCAGCGCGACGCGCGCCTGGCATGGTGGCGCGAGGCCCGCTTTGGGCTGTTCATCCACTGGGGACCATCCAGCCTCAGCGGCAAGGAAATCAGTTGGTCGCGGATCGGCCATCCGCACGACCTTCGTGGCAACGAATCCGTGCCGGCGGCGGAATACGACAATCTCTACAAGCGGTTTAACCCGGTCAAGTTCGACGCCGACGCCTGGATGCGGCTGGCCAAGGACGCCGGGATGAAGTACGTCGTCTTCACCACCAAGCACCACGACGGGTTCTCGATGTGGCCCACGAAGCTGCGGCCCGACTACAGCATCGCGGCGACGCCATTCCATCGCGACATCTGCGGAGAAATCGCCGCGGCGGCCCACAAACATGGGCTGAAGCTCGGCTGGTATTACTCTACTCGCGACTGGACGCACCCCGACTACCTCGTCGGCGACAACCGCAAGTACGATGAATTCTACATGGGCCAGGTTCGCGAACTGCTTTCCAACTACGGTCGCGTGGACATGCTGTGGTTCGACCACGTGGCCGGCAATTGGCGCGACTACCGGTTCCAGAAACTGTTCGAGATGATCTACCGGTTGCAGCCCGGCATCCTGGTCAACAACCGCGCGGCGGCATTTTTCCAGCCGACCAACGACCAGCCGACGACGGAAGTGCGGCGGTTGGTGGGCGGCGATTTCGACACGCCGGAGCAGCGTATCGGCACGTTCCAGAACGACCGCCCGTGGGAATCGTGCGTGACGATCACTCAGGGTGTCGATGGCGGCTGGTCGTATCGGCCCGACGGTCGGACGCGTCGCTTCGAGGAGTGCCTGCCGATGCTGCTCAGTTGTGCTACCGGCGACGGCAATCTGCTGTTGAACGTCGGCCCCCTGCCCACGGGCGAGATCGCCGCGGACCAGCAGGACGTCCTGCGCCGAATGGGACGTTGGCTGGTCAAGTATGGCGAGAGCATCTATGCCACGCGCGGCGGCCCGCTGCGTAACGGCGCGTGGGGCGGCGCTACCTTCCGCGACAAGACGATCTATTTGCACATTTTGAAGTGGAGCGGCGACCGGCTGCAACTTCCGCCGTTGAAGGCCAAGGTGGTAAGCATCACGGCCCTCACCGGCGGCTCGCCCACCCTGGATCAGACCGCGGCCGGCATGACGCTTGTCCTGCCACCGGATCAGCAGGACAAGCTCGACACCGTCGTCAAGCTGGAACTCGACGCGCCGGCTGCCGGAGAGTTCGTGGGCGGTCGGCCTTTGGATGTGCCTGAGCAGGTCGTGCTGCGGATTGACGAACCGTTGGACTATCAGGTCTTCCAGCGGCAAACGGCCACGAAAGGCATCGTCCGCCTAAGCGGCCGCATGCCCGCGGGAACCGACAAACTCGAAGTGAAAATCCAAGGTGACTGGCAACCCCTCGCCTGCCAGAAGGATGGTACGTTCCACGGCGAATTGAGCGTTCCGCCTGGCGGTTGGTATGTCTGCCGGGCTCGGACGATGCGGGCTGGAAAGCTTTTGGCTACGGCTGACGTGCCGAACGTGGGCGTGGGCGAAGTGTTCGTCGTCGCCGGACAATCGAACTCCGCCAACTACGGCGAGGAGAAGTTGCGCACGAAGACCGGGCTGGTCGCCGCCTTCGATGGCACACGGTGGCAGCCCGCCAACGACCCCCAACCGGGCGCCGCCGGCAACAACGGCAGCTTCATGCCGCCGTTTGGCGATGCGATCGCGGAACGTTTCAAGGTGCCCGTCGGAATCGTTGCTTGTGGGGTCGGGGGGACGAGCGTGCGCGAATGGCTGCCGAAGGGCGCCCGGTTTCCTAATCCGCCGACGGTTCTTGCCTATGTCGAGCAACTCCCGAGCGGCGAGTGGGAGAGCAAGGGCAATATCTTTCCCGCGTTCGCCAGCCGAATGAAGCAGCTCGGGCCGCACGGTTTCCGGGCCGTGCTCTGGCATCAGGGCGAGTCCGACGCGCACCAGAGTCCGACCTGCACCCTGCCGGGCAATCTCTATCGGCGCTATCTCGAACAACTTATGCACGACTCGCGCCGCGAGATTGGTTGGGCCCCGCCGTGGTTCGTGGCGCAGGCCACCTATCACGTGCCGGGTGATGAAGCCTCGCCGGAGATTCGCGCCGCCCAGAAATCGCTCTGGCAGGCGGGCCTTGCGCTGGAAGGACCGGACACCGACGCGCTGAAGGGCGAACTTCGCGAGAACCATGGCCAAGGCGTCCATTTTAGCGGCAAGGGCCTCCGCGAACACGCCGCCCGCTGGGTGGAAAAAGTCTCGCCGTGGTTGGAGACACAACTTAGCGGGCGCTAGCCGTTACCGCTGCGCCGTCTTCGCGAGATTCAGCAACCAGTGGCCTAGCAAACTGGAACGTTCTGCTTTACCAGAAAACCAGAATGCGTTCCTTCCTCAACGGGGTTTATTATTTCAGAAGCACCGTGAATCCGGCCTGCTCGAAGTGATGGTCAGCAGTCAATGCCTCTTTCAACCCCTGGCGTTGCATCACGGTGAAAGAAACGCAATCTGTCAACGACCAGCCCTTATCCATGCGGTGGGCAAACAGAGAGCAACCCGCTTCGAACAGATCATGCGTCGCCGGTATCACTGTGGCTTGCGGGTCGGCGCCGAGCATAGCGAGCAACTCGAGAAAGAGGGGCCGATCCGCCGTTTGGGACAGCCAATTGCCGACTTCCCGGAGCACGAAGTCTGTAGTAATCGTCTGTCCGTCGCAGGCGCGGGCCAATCCGACGGCCTTCGCATGGTGCTGGTCACGCTGCCCCAGCAGCGCGACGTAATAAGAAGTGTCCGCGAAGACGTCGTTCATTTCTTCGGATGGCCGTACAGGTAGTGATCGACGTTGATCGAAGCGTCCGGCGGCAAGTCTTTCGCCGCCCCGATCAACGGTTTCAAACGGTCGTACAGACTCACGCGGGCTTCTCGGCGCTCACAATGGTCGGCGGGAGACACGACTTCCACACGCACCTCGGCACCTTCAGGCAGCACCACCGAGTCCTTCAAACGAATCGTCCCATTCTCGACGTGACCTTGATAGACCATAGCTTCACACCTCTCGCGCGACCCCGTTTGCTCTTTCCCACTTCGTCCGCAGTTCAGCATCCACGTCGCCCAGCGGACGCACTCGGCCGACATCCAAATCGGAGAGTCAAACTCCTCGATTGGTGGAGTCACACATGGCTTCCCTATTATACCAATCGCCGAGTCTTCGGTATACGGGCATCCGCGCAAGGCGGAAGCTACTTGCCTACCGCTGCGCCGTCTTGGCGGGGTTCAGCAACCAGTGGCCGTAGAGCGTTTCGTCGCCACGCAGGATGAAGAACTTCACCGAGTTGAGACTGGCGAAGTCGGGCCGTTTGAGAATGTAGGAGACGTTCTCCAGCGTTACGGTTTCCCAGATGTGCATGCCCACCAACACGTCGCCCGGCACAATGCCTTGCGTGGCGGCGGGGCTATTGGGCCGAACGGCCGTCACCATCAGACCGCCGCGGTAACGCGTGGGGTGCGTGGTGTGGAACTCCTCGGACGGGATGGGCTTCAACTCCACGCCGAGCAGATCCCAAGCGGGCTGAGAAACCGGTTTCGTCGCTTCCGGGGCATCGCCGAGGGTGAGTTTCAGTGTCAGCGAATCGCCGCCTCGACGCACGGCCAGGCGAAGCTGCTGGCCCGGCTTACGGTCGAGCATTGCCCGCTGAAAGTCCAGCGGCCGCCGAACCTCGATGTCGTCGACGCTGGCGATGACGTCGCCGGCGACCAATCCCGCCTCGGCGGCCGGGCTGTTCGCTTCGACGGCGCCGATGGTCATGCCTTGTTGTGACGGGGCCGCATCGTTCGACGAGACCAGTCCGATCCGCGTCTTGCTCACGTTGCACGAAGCTAACATGGCGTTGGCCACCGTCATGACCTTGTCGGCGGGGATGGCAAAGCCGATGCCTTGCGCACCCGCCCGCACCGCCACGTTAATCCCGATCATTTCGCCGTCGATATTCAACAGCGGACCGCCGGAGTTGCCGGGATTGATGCTCGCGTCGGTCTGAATCAGGTTGTCGTACGATTGGGCTTCGCTCACCTGAACCGCGCGGTGCAAGGCGCTGACGATGCCGCGCGTAACCGTGTGCTCGTAGCCGTAGGCATTGCCGACCGCAATCACGGTCTCGCCCGGCATCAGGTCGGAGGACGTGCCGATGGGCATGACCGTCAGCGTGTTCGGCGCATCGATCTTGATGACGGCCAGATCGGTTTCCATGTCGCGCGCCACCAGCTTGGCCACGTAGCGCTCCGAATCGGCCAAGGTGACTAAAATCTCGCGGACGCCGTCGACCACGTGGTGGTTGGTCAGGATGTATCCACGGGAGTCGATGATCACGCCGGTGCCCATGCCGTTGACACGGTGGGTCGTGTCCGTGCCGGCGGCCTGCCCGGCCGGCGCGGCAACCGTCTTCTCACCGCGGATATTGACCACCGCGGCCCGGACGCGCTGCACGGCCTTGACGATGGGCGTCTCGCGCAATTCCGAAGCGCCAATCTGGGACGTCCAAAGCAAGCAGCAAATCCAAGGAGCAAGGCTGAGCCAGACGGTCCAAACGCGGAACCGAGGGGAGCCTGCGGGTCGATCGGCCATGGTAAGTTTACCGCTGGTGTTAGGCTTTCAACGTGCCGCTTTTGCCACACGGCCGTGGCGTGCAACTGGTCCGCCGCGCGGGATCATCAAGCCCGCGGAAGCGAAGGACACCTTTGCTAGATCGGCGCGGTATAAACGGCACCTTGATGCTCACCGATACCACCCGCACAGGCTGCCTATATTCACAGATGATAAGCCGGGAGGTTTGTGGGGGCATGAGGTGAGATGCGGGGCAGGCTAGGAAAACAATGCCAGGCAGTTGCCTCGGGCACGGATGCTCTTGGGTCGCCAGCAGTGGCGATATGCGTCCTTACTCGATCACGATGTCTGGCCGATTGGCTTCCAGCACTGGGCCGGCTTGCCCTGGACGCGGCTGGCCAACCTTTTCGGCAGAGGTCGCCCCCGGGGCTCTTTCAGAATCATCCGCCGAAGCCTGAGCGGGCTCGGAAGGTGGGACCGAGGAGGTGGCCTTCGCCGATACGTCAGCCGTCGCCGGCGAAGTTGCTTCTTTCCCCTGGAAGACGCGGGTGCCCAGGCAACAGCCTTTCCGCCGGCTCCGCCAAGGCAATAATTCGGGCTGGCCGGCGGTCTGCGCCGCGCTATCGGGACTTCCTGGGGGCGTACCGGCCTCCACTCCGCTGCTTGTGGCGGTGGCCGTGCCCGGTTTACTATCCGCGGAATCCCGATCCGCTTCCGGTCGGAACGCCAGCCAGGGGGCATGATCGCTGCACTCCAGCGACCATTGGCTGCCAAAGACAAATCCATCGTTCGTGTGGTGAAACGAACAACCGGTGCTGGCCATGATCGGACAGCACCCAAGAAGTATCAGCAGTGGGACGAGTTTCGTATTTCGGAGAGACATGCATAGCGGCCGCCAGCGCGACGGCCCCCCCGGACCGCTTCACATTGGGAAGCATCGGCAAGAAGGGGGGCGGAAGATTAGGCATAACCGACAAACTTCGCGCAATTACTACACACGGAGGGCCGCCAGCGTCATCGGGCAGGATCCGAAGTGTCGTGCATCCTCCAATTATCGAGGAGTTGCATCGCCTTCTGCGGATGGGGAGAGATTCGAACTCCCGGTGGACTTTCGCCCACAGCGGTTTTCAAGACCGCCGCCTTAGACCACTCGGCCACCCATCCAAGTACACGTAGAAAAACACGGTTTGGATGCTTATGGCTAAGATTAGCACATGGAAGACGCTTGGCAAAGTGGGGCCGTTGCAAGCCGATTGCTCGACACGTCCACTAGCTGTAAGATACCGGGCTGGGATGGGACAGCACATCTGGCTGGCGGGTTTCCCTGGATTGCCCACCGTACCATGTGACAGAGCACCCCGCGGCAACTTAGCCGTCATTTGCCAAAAAACTGGAGGTTGCCCCATGAAACGCTATTGGTTGGTTGTGTTGCTCGTAGCGGCGTTGGCCGCCCCGGCACGCGCCGAATCGGCGCCTGTCCACGTCAACGTGTTTGTCTCCGGCCAGGACGGCTATAGCTACTATCGCATCCCGGCGTTGGAAGTCGCCCCCGACGGGTCGTTGCTGGCCTTCGCCGAGGCCCGCAAGTACAACGCCAACGACCCGGGCGACCCAAACAACGAAATCGACCTCGTCTGCAAACGGAGCACGGACCAAGGCCGCACCTGGTCGGCGATGGAGGTGATCGAGCACGCCGGCGACAAGTGGTCGTCGGCCAATCCGGCCACCGTCGTCGATCGCCAAACGACAACAGTCTGGCTTTTGTATCTTCGCTGCAAGCCGGGCCGCGGCAGCGATACGGCGCGACCGGGCACTGACGATAGCCAAGTCCTGGCACGCTCGAGCGCCGACAATGGCCGGACCTGGTCGGCGCCGCTGGACCTGACCGCAGCCACCCGCGACATGAAAGATCCCAAGTGGCGCGTGACGGTGATCGGGCCCGGCGGGATGATTCAAGATCGCACGGGGCGGCTGGTGGCGGCCGCCTGGAAGTACGCGCCCTTCGGCGTGCTGGCCGTCTATAGCGAAGATCACGGCCGCACTTGGCATCGCAGCGAGCCGGTCCCTTGTCCCTGGGGCGACGAGAATCAGGT
>Ga0181529_10008136_pt1 | contig 10289 bp, 4 predicted proteins | sample PEATcosm2014_Bin_36_FD_119763 | JGI IMG/M metagenome (GOLD analysis project Ga0181529, IMG submission 119763) | Peatland microbial communities from MTU Mesocosm Facility, Houghton, MI, USA - PEATcosm2014_Bin10_30_metaG | ecosystem: Environmental > Terrestrial > Soil > Wetlands > Peat | place... | reverse complement strand
GGCCGTCTGCGAGTTCGACGCGAAGGGCGATTCCGAAGTTGCGCGCCACCTGATGGCTGCGGACGTCCGCCGGTTCGCCCCGAAGACGCGGCCGGCATTTCTGAACGCCTTCGTGCAGTGCTACCCGGCCTCGCCGACGGTCATCAAGCAGGTACTCGATGACCTGGGCCCCGAGTACGTGCCGGTGCTGCCGGAGCATCTAGCGGAGCTGTACAGGCAAGCTCAGCGCCCATAACGGGCGGGCGCGTGTCCGGGCCGCCGGCGGCTTCAGGCACGCCTTCAACTTGCGTACGGCCCGGAGGATCGTCGGCCTCTGGACGCTTTCGACGCACACGCCTCGGCCGGGGCGCTTCCAGCATGTTCCGGAGATGGAGCGCGAGCATCAGGCGGCAAAGTCCTGCGCGATTCGGGCGAGGTATTCACTAACCGATAGCGAAGAGTCCCGGTAGCTGCGGATATCGCAAGCCGACACAGCGAAAGAGGGAGCCCTGGCGCGTTAAGTGTGCGAGATTTGCGGGCGTCCGCTCACCGTGTTGAACCATGCGCTGGGAGCGCAGAAGTGCAGGCGGTGCGAGAATGGTACGTCGCCGGAAGCGAAATTAGCGGATGAGGCTGCTGATGCGCGAAAGCACCTTGAGCCCTTTGCGTCGCTTGACGACGTGATGCGCACTCCCTGGTCGCGATTCCTCGCCAAATCCGGTGGCCTCCTCGTTGCGGTCAACTTTGTCGCACTTATCGGCATGGCGGTGACCGCAAACGGATACGGTGGCTCGGATTGCTGGCAATTGGCGTATGTATCGCCGGCGTGAGTCTGGGCGATATCGGCGTGTTCGGCGACAGACCATTGACGGTCGGGGCGACGGTGCTTTCAGATCGGACCGTCAGCCTGCTCGACGTATTGCGGTGGCGGGCTATGTGGCGATGGGATATCCCGGCGCTGATTCTGGGCCGCGGCCTCCTCGCTAACCTGGTATTCCTGCGCTGGGCCTGGGTCATGGGCCGCGATAAGACAATAGCGGACGGGGCCGCTAACATCCCGACGCCGCACCTTCCCCTGGGAATTCTCTTCCTCTCGCCCTGTATCGCCGTCGTTCAGGCGGCCCTGCCCACAATGGCGCTCGACGGCCGGCGACGGGCCAGCATCCGCAAGAAGTGGGAAGGATTGGCCAGACCCGCCGGATAGGGCGCTGACCAGGCATGCCCTCGGCAGCCGGCGCCGGAACGAGAACTAGCCTCCTTTCCCGTGTGCTGGGCGTTGCCGTGCAGGAAATTGGCGCGCCGCGCACGCACCTCCGGCAACGAGAAAAGGCATGAGAGGGTCTCACGGCTCCGCGCGTCCATCCGGCGCTTGCAACCACGCTCCTGCCGGGTTGTTGCCTCGGATGCGCATCCAGCAGGACTTCGACCACGGCGATCGCGCGGGCAGACGGCCAAGAGCCGCCGCGCCGTAGCAACCACCCGCTCTGCTGGCGAACTCAGCGATACCGAAGCGCCTCGAGCGTTCGGTCCCAATCGGCAGGGAGCGCCTCGGCCGGCCGATCGCAGCCCGACGCGGCGAAACGGAGCATGTTGCGAAGCAGCCGCTCGGCGGCCGGATGACGGCCCAACTGACCGCGGATGTCGAGCGTATTCAGCACAAACCTTCCCGCACCGAGCGCGTTGACCGACACCGTCAGTCCGGACGCGTAGTCCTGCGATGCCTTGACGGCCCCCGCAACGGCTTCCGGCGGCGGGTCCTGCCCTTGCCATACCGCGTTCGTGATCAGCTCGCGGTAGTACGTATGGTCCAGGAGACCTCCGGCCGGGAGACCGTCGAATATGGGGTGCGTGCGGGCCCAGTCGTCTTTAAGGTAGAGCCAGCTATAGATTGAGCCCAGCGCGCCCTTATTGTGCAGCGGCAGCCACCGCACGTGGTCGTCGCCCTCGGCAAACACCTCCGGACAGAGGAAGACGACTCCCGAGCCGCGCGCGATGCGCTCCGCCAACCCGCGAAAAGCTGCGACGCCCCCCGCCGCCGGCTTCCGGCCGACCAGAATGACCTCGCGACCTGTGCCGTCGCCGCCAATCCGGACGCGCACGCCGTGCGCGGCGAGCCATGCCGCCAGATCGGCGTCCTCGCCCCAGAGCGCGATCTCCCGCTCCACCGCAGGCATCGCGGCGGCATCGGTCACGTGCAGTGCGCTCTCGCCGCCCGTCGGCGCGCCTCCTCGCTCCAGTGTCGCCACGCAGCGGTATGCGCCGCCGGGACCCGAGACCGCGACCTCTTCGTCCACCACCGGAAGCGCAAGAGGCGCCTCGCCGCTCCCGACTCGACCGGGAACGCGCACACTCGCCGTCCGCTCCCACGCGCGCTTGCCGTCCGGCGCGATCAACTGCATGCGAACCGGGTATTCGCCGGGCGGAAGGACGTCCTCGTTCGCCAGCCAGACCTCGACGCGCGCCTTCGCGCCTGCGTAGACATGCTCCGGCCAGAGCATGACGCAGAGCCGGAGAGGAGCGAGTCCCTCGAAGAGCGCGTCCGTGACGCCAGGCTTAAGCTCACGGAAAAGTGTAATGAGGCCCTCGCCGCAGTTCACGTGATCCATCATCCCGGTGAGGCTGTACCCGGCGAGATTCGGGTTCGAGCGCAGCGCGTCTAGGCTCAGCGTGCGCTGGCCGGCCGACCGGCGGAGGCTCTGAGCGAAGAAGCCGCCCGGGGTCGCGAAGACGCCCGATAGCCGCCATCGATCCCAATCTTCGAGGAAGCGGTCGAGGCACTCGCGATAGAAGAGCGCGTCCTCGGCATGCGCCTTGCCGATCTGCTCGAACGTGCGCACGATCCTCCACAGGTCCACGGCGCTGCCGATCCCGTGCTCGCTGAGAAACACCGGTTTCGTGCCGTGGCCGAGCTGGTGCAGGAACCGGGTCGAATCCTGGGGCTGCGGGACGGGCGGATAGCAATGGACATCGCCCATCGTGCCTCCGCCGGTCCCCTCGCCGCCCAATAGCGTTTCCCAGCCCGACGATCCGGGGTTGCAAAGCGAGCCGATCTCATGCCGGCCGTCCCAGCGCCCGCTGTTGAGCAGCACCATGCGGTCGGGATCGAGCGCTCGCACCATCGGCAGCATTCCGACCGCGTGGCGAAATACGGGCCCGTCCGGCGTCTCGTTGAGAATGCCCCAGATGACCACACTCGGATGGTTCCGGTCGCGACGGATCAGCTCGGACTGCGCGCGGTCGAAGCGCTCCGCCATGTGCGGACCGTTCTCGATCGGGACGGCGGCGGCCGACTCCTCATATACCATCAGCCCCATCTCGTCGAAAAGGTCGAGCTGCCGCCGGGTTGCGCCGCCCCAGATGATCCGGATACAGTTGAACCCCATCGTCTTCATGAACAGGATGTCGTGCTGAAACAGCGCCGGATCGCCTGCGACGTGCTGGCCGACGGGCGTCGAGTTCACCGTATGTGAGCTGCGCAGGAAGAGGCGGCGTCCGTTAAGGCGGAACGCGCCGTTTTCGAAGCGGAAGTCCCGGAAGCCGCACCGCGTGGATCGCTCGTCGCAGGAGGCGCCGAGCCGGAGCCTCGCGGTGACGCGGTAAAGGAAGGGATCGCCGAGATCCCAGAGGCGCCGGTCGGGCACGTTCAGCGTCGCCTCGACCTGCGTGTCGCCAGGCGGAAGCAGGCACGAGGAATCCGTCAGATCGATCGTCGCTCCGCCGGCCGCGGGCGCGACGCTGAGCTCGAGCGCTGCCTTTAGCGGGCGTTTCGTGCCGTTGCGGCCGGTCACGGCGACGCGGATCGCGCCGGTTCGAGGGTCCGGACGCACGTAGACGTCGGCGATATAGGCGGAGGGCACAAGCGCCAGTTCTACCGAGTCGATGATGCCGCCGCTGTTGTACGAGGCGCCGGCGACGTATGGAATGACCTTCGCGCGATGCGGCGTCTGGGCCAACGTCATCCCGTCGATCGGCTCGTTCGTCGGATTCAGGACGCGAACCGTCAGCAGGTTCGGAACGCCGGGCTTCACGATCGCCGTCACGTCGAACTCGAACGGCGTCTCCTGACCTTCGTGCGAGCCGAGATAGCGATCGTTCAGCCAGACGTCCGCCTTGTAATCTACAGCCCAGAAGCGCAGAATGCAGCGGCCGGAGCGATTCGGGTTCGCGGGCGGCGTGACTTCGCGCTGATACCACGCGACGCCGTGGTAGCCGGGAAACGCATCCTGGATGATCCACGGAACCTTCGTCGTGACCGCGTTCGCGAGGCGCGTCGACCACCAGCGCGCCGAGCGGCCCTCATCTTTCGGGTCCGTCGCAAGAAGCCACTCACCGTCGAGCGAGAGGAGGCGCGACAGGGCGCCGGCATGGCCGGATGTCGGATTCGGCGACGCGCCGGCCCCCGCGGCGGCAGCGACGCCAGCCTGCGCGGCTCCTGCAAGAAAGATTCTACGGGTCAACGTCCCCTCCGGTTCATGCATGCTCTCTCCTCCTCGACGCCGGAGTTCCGGCCGCGTCGCATCTCGCGCTGCAGGATCGCGGTTCCGGCTGTCGATTCTGCGTCCAATCGCTATATCGCCGAAACCCGCACGTTGACCTGATGAGGTCCCTGAAACCGTGCATCCGACGGGCTTATCGGGCGGGCTTCCCCGCGGCCGCCGTGTCTAGAGCCTGCCGGATGCGCTGCGCCAGATTGGAGGGTGTAAAGGGCTTCTGGACGAAGGGCGCGTCGCCAATGATCTCGCCGATGGACTGTATGGCGCCACTGGCGTAGCCGGACATGAACATCGTCTTAATGCCCGGACGGCTTACGATGAGCCGGTCCGCGAGCTCCCGGCCGCCCATCTTCGGCATGACCACGTCCGTCAGGAGCAGATCGATATTGCCGTCATGCGCAGCGGCGGCGAGCAGCGCCGCTTCGCCGTCCGGCGCGTCCAGGATCCGGTAGCCCAGTTCGCGGAGGCTGTTCGCGGCGAGCGCGCATACGACCTCATCGTCCTCGGCTATAAGGATCGTCTCCGCGCCCCGCGGCATCTCTGCAGCGCGCGCCGCGGCCATTGCGGCGTTCGTACCGGATTCGTCGAGGATGGGCAGATAGATCTTGACGGTGGTGCCGTGCCCCGGATCGCTGTAGGCCCAGATATAGCCGCCCGCCTGCCTGACGATGCCGAAGCATGTCGAGAGCCCCAGCCCGGTGCCTTTACCGACCTCCTTGGTCGTAAAGAACGGCTCGAACGCCCTTTCCAGCGTTACCCGATCCATTCCGCAGCCGGTGTCGGTAACGGAGAGCAGCACGTATTCGCCGGCCACCACCTCGCGATGCAGAGGCGTGGACTGCGCATCGAGCGTCGTAATCTGCGTCTCGACGATGAACTTGCCTCCATCCGGCATGGCGTCTCGAGCGTTGAGCGCCAGGTTCACCAGCAGTTGCTCCATCTGGCCCCGATCCGCCCGCGTCAGCCGCATGTTCGGGGCCGGCAACATGCTCAGCTCGACGGTCTCGCCAAGCAGGTGGTTCAGCACCGATCCGACGGAAGCGATCAGTTCGTTCAGGTCAACAGACTCGTAGCGGACCATCTGCTTTCGCGCGAAGGAGAGGAGCTGGCTCGTCAGATCCGCTGCGCGGTTGGCCGATCGACTGATGTGGTTGATGCCTTCGCTCAGCGGGCTGCCGGGCGGGAGGCTGTTGCCTATCACCTCGGCGTAGCCGACTATAACGGTGAGCATGTTGTTGAACTCGTGGGCGATGCCGCCCGCGAGCTTTCCCACGCTCTCAAGCCTCTGCGCCTCGATGGCGCTAGCCTCCGCGAGCTTGCGCTCCGTGATGTCAAGCATGAGTCCGGAAATATGGGCCGGCTTGCCATCCCGCCACTTCACGACGCTGCCGCGGCTGTTTACCCAGCGGATGCTGCCGTCCGGCAGGCAGATCCGGTATTCTGCCGAGAATCGACCGTCACCGTGCCGTGCCCGTTCCACGGCCGCTTGCCGGATCGCACGGTCGTCCGGATGGACCAGACGGCCCATTTCAGAGGAGCTACCGGGCAGCGCCTGGTCCGGCAACATAAAGGACGGCGCCGTCGGGCCGTGCCAGGTCGTTTCGTCGGTAAGGATGTTCCAATCCCAGGTAGCGAAGCCTGCGGCCTCCTGCGCGATCTCGAGCCGCTCCTGCCGCTCACGCAGCGCGTCTTCCAGGGCTGTGCGTTCGGTAATATCCTCCACGCAGCCGATGCCGCCGCGCACCGCGCCAGATTCATCGAAGAGCGGCACGGCGCTCACGAGGGTAACGATCTCGCTCCCGTCGCCGCGCCGGAACCGGAGCTCGCTGGCGCGGACAGGCTTGCCTGTGGAGACGGCGATCTGCAGCGGCAGCTCTTCGCCGGGCAACTCCTTGCCCTGTTTGTTGACTGTGACGTAAGCCGTCGGGTATTCGTCCGGCTCTGCGGTTTTCGAGACATTTGACGATGTCGGCATCTGCAGCATCTCGTAAAGGCGCGGATTCCCGGTCATAGTTCTGCACTCAGGGTCGTTGGCGATGGCCAGGCCGACGGGAATGTTCTCCAGGATCGCCTGCTGCTCGCGCGCCCGCTCCTCCAACTGCCTGTGGAGGTCCTCGAACCGCGCCTGTTCCTCTCTCTTCCGTGTCGCGTCCCGAAACACGAGGATCACCCCGCTCACCATCTTGTTGGCGTCCATGATGGGCGCGGCGCTGTCTTCGATCATGTACTCGGCGCCATCGCGGGCGATCAGCGTCGTGTGGTTGGCGAGCGCCACGATCGCGCCTTCGCGCAGAACCCGCTGTACCGGATCTTCTGCCCTGGCGCGCGTCTGCTCGTTTACGATATTGAACACATCGGAGAGCGGCTTACCGACCGCGTCCGGCTCCGTCCAGCCTGTCAGCTTCTCCGCAACCGTGTTCATAAGCTTGACGCGGGATTCCAGGTCGGTAGCGATCACCGCGTCGCCGATGCTCCTCAGCATGACGGCCAATCGTTCCCGGCCCTCCGTCGCGTCCTCAATGGCGCCCTTATAGGAGAGCGAAAGCCGTCTTAGCAGCCCGGCCGCGGACAGCGCCATTGCGACCCCTGCGAGCAGGCTGGCGACCACGCACAGAATGACGGTATATCTCGTTGCGCGCTGAGCCTTCGCGTCTCGCGCCTTCCTGAGCGCGCGCTCCGTGGACTGGAACTCCTCGAACCGGGCGCGCATCGATTCCATCAGTCTCACGCCGTACAGGCTTTTCATGACGGACACGTAATCGCCGCCTGACCGGCGGAGCGCGATCTCTCGCTCGGCGAATTCTCTCCAGCGCGCCACCGATTCTCGAATCGACTGCGTTCGGCGAACCTGCGGCGGGTTGTCGCTCACCATGCGCTCCAGGTCTGACAGGCTCGTGCCGATGGCGGCCGATCCGGCGTTGTAGGGCCTCTGGAATACCGGCGTGCCGGCGATGAGGAATCCACGCAACCCCGTCTGCATATCCACCACATACCTGAGGCAGAGGCTCGATTGCGAGAGAACGGTGTCGGTGTGATCTACCCAGCGAAGGTCGTCCTGAAGGATGAAGACCTGCCGGACAAGCAGGCCGGCGATGCAAAGCATGACGGCAAGAGGGAGAAGAACCGCGCCATACAGCAGGCGGCGAAAGCCGTGCGGCCCGAGTATCGAATTGCTCATAATGGCATCTCCTTGCGCTGAACGAAGGCGCTGCCATCTGGAGCAGTCGGCTAATCCGGCGGGCCGGCGTCATCGAGCGGTCCGGTAGGGCGGCCGAACGGAGGTCGAGGGGGTCAAGCCGCGTGCGTCCGTGCCGACTTCTCAATCTTCTAGCTCTCGGACGATCAGTCCTGCAAGTGTCTCATAGTTGAACTCAGTTTCCCGCTTGCACGTGCCGTCCGGGCGCAGGCGCGGTCAGCGGCGGCGAGCGGCTTCTCGTCACGGGGGTGTCAAATGCATGAGAAGGATGTCTCCGCCAATTCGCTACTCTTTGCGCCGCGCCAGCGCAAGCAGCGAAAGGTAGGTCATGGTTATCTTTCCGGCAAACCCCGTATCGATCGCATTGCGGATACCTGCCAACATCCTCTCGCGGATAGCGAAATCCAGGCTACGGGACAGGATCCGCGGCGGATGAGTATCCATCGAGCGAGCGATTACCGGCGCATGCCTCCGGAGGCTTTCCGCCGGGCAGGGCGGGCGTTCCGTGTCAGGTTGTCTCGGACACTTCGTTGGGACGTCCTACAGACGTCGAAATAGTGCAGGGCCGCAGTTGACCGGGATCGCGTTTCTGCCGTAGAATCCGGCGCCGGATCGCCGCTAGAGGAGGAGGCAAGATGTCGTGGTTTGAGAGGATCTTCCGGGCTAGAGGCAATGGGTCGCAGCCTGCCGGCGAGCAAAGGTCGGCGCCCGGCAGCCTGCCCCCGGGCGCGCCTCAGACCCGGATCAACCCGATCGACGGCGCGGAGATGGTCTTGATCCCGGAGGGCGACTTTCTCATGGGAGACGACAAGCACACGGAGACACTGGAGGCGTTCTACATCTACAAGAACCTCGTAACGGTCGGGCAGTATGGGAAGTTCTGCGAGGAAACGGGGTACCGCATGCCGGAGGCGCCGGGCTTCAACTGGAACTGGTACCTAAAGGACCATCCCATCGTGAATGTCTGCTGGGACGACGCGATGGAGTATTGCAGATGGGCGGGAGTGGCCTTGCCGACAGAGGCGCAGTGGGAAAAGGCGGCGCGCGGAACCGACGGGAGGCGTTACCCGTGGGGCGACGATTGGGATCCGACCAAATGCGCCAATTCGGCGCATTTGGACGAAGCGGGACCGGGTACCACCGTCGCCGTCGGTCGTTATACGGACAGCCCTTACGGTCTCTCGGACATGGCCGGTAACGTGTGGCAGTGGTGCGCGGACGACACCGACGGAACGGGAAAGTGCCGCGTGCTGAAGGGAGCTTCCTCGTTCAATATAGATGAGGCGGGCTTCCGGGCAGCTTACCGCGCCTGGACCGAACATGGTTGGAAGGATGCCAACGATGGATTCCGGTGTGTGGCGCGCGCAGCCATCCTGTCGTAGTTATTTCATCGGGAGGCGGTCGTGGCCGCTGCGTCTGCAGCGGCCACTGGCTGGGGTCATTATGCAGGGCGCGATCCGGCTCACCACTTGTCGCGCTGACTGGCGGCTCGCCATAGTCCGGACTCAGCGTCCCGGACTCAGCGCCCCGGCCTCGAAAACCTACGGCCGCCGGCGCCGCCGGGCGCGGCCCGGCCGGTGGGCTTAGCCCGGCCTGCCTGCATGCTTACCTGTTGCGCGTCCGAGATCCTGACCGGGATGGTCCGGCGCACGAGCCCCTCGATCTGGCGCAGGTGGCCGCGCTCGTCTGCGTCGCAGAACGAGATAGCCACCCCGGAGGCGCCCATCCGACCTGTTCTGCCGATGCGGTGAATGTACGTCTCCGGTTCGGAAGGCAGATCGTAATTCACCACGTGCGTGATGCCCTCGACATCCAGCCCGCGCGCCGCGATGTCGGTCGCGACCAACACCGGCGTGCGTCTGCTGCGGAACGCCGCAAGAGCGCGCTCCCGGGCCCCCTGCGCTTTGGAGCCGTGTATCGCCGCTGCGCCGAAGCCGGACAGCGTGAGTTGACGCTCCACGCGGTCGGCGCCGTGGCGCGTGCGGGTGAAGACGAGTACGCGCGCACCGTCCGTACCGCCCAACACCTCCTTAAGCAGCGCCGGCTTGTCGGCCTTCGCCACCATAAAGACGGATTGGTCGATGGGGCCCGAGGACGCGGCGACGGGAGCCACTTCCACGGTCACCGGATCACGCAGCAGGTCTCGTGCGAACGCCCGGATGTTGTCGGGCATCGTGGCCGAAAAGAGGAGCGTCTGGCGGTCGCGGGGCACCGCTTCGACCACGCGCCGCACATCGTGGATGAAGCCCATATCGAGCATACGATCGGCCTCGTCCAGTACCAGGATCTTTACCGAACGCAGGTCGACGCATCTCTGGCCCATCAGGTCGAGAAGCCGGCCGGGTGTGGCGACGAGTATGTCGACGCCCTGGCTGAGGGCCCGGGTCTGGGATGCCTGGCCCACTCCGCCGTATATGACGGCGCAGCGAAGGCCTGTGTAGCGGCCGTATACCCTGAAGCTCTCGCCTGTCTGTGCAGCCAGCTCGCGCGTAGGCGAGAGGATGAGAGCACGGACGGGCCGAGGTCGGGCCGTACCGCGCGACCATTGACGGAGCCTGTTGAGGATGGGCAGAGCAAAAGCAGCGGTCTTGCCGGTGCCGGTCTGTGCGCAACCGAGGAGG
>Ga0181529_10008135_pt1 | contig 10289 bp, 6 predicted proteins | sample PEATcosm2014_Bin_36_FD_119763 | JGI IMG/M metagenome (GOLD analysis project Ga0181529, IMG submission 119763) | Peatland microbial communities from MTU Mesocosm Facility, Houghton, MI, USA - PEATcosm2014_Bin10_30_metaG | ecosystem: Environmental > Terrestrial > Soil > Wetlands > Peat | place... | reverse complement strand
TGAGCACCGTCGCGGCTGACCAGGCCGTGCTCGTCGCGGCCCGCGCTCCACGTGGCGCCGGCGCGCAGCGCCTGCTTCCCGCCAGTGCTCGCCTCATGGGGATCCGGATCCCGATCGATCGCGTGCCGTGGTTGAGCGACCCGGTGCGGCTGCGCCGGCCGTTCGTGGGCTCGGTACGCGGGATCCAGACCCTCCAGAGCCTCACGGTGGAGCAGGATCCGGGAGGCGTGCTCCCCGGCTTCGCCGCCCCCATCCATGTCGTGGGCGTGCCGGCGATGGTTCACGACCGGGTGGTCGCCGTCATCCACGCGTGGGGAGCAGAATCGCTCCAGGGGCTGGTGCCCACCCTCGAGGCGGCGGCGGCCATGCTGGCCGCTGCCTGGGAGCCCGAGAGCAGGACAGGCGTCGGGCGATTCTCTCCGCGGACGACCATGCGGGCCAATCCTCAACTCCGCTCCGAGCTCGCCGAGCTCCTCGCCGTCGGACCGATAGCGACCGCGCTGCAGCCCATCGTTCGCCTCCATGACCGTTCGATCGTCGGCTACGAGGCGCTGACGCGGTTCTCTCCCCGTGCCCTCTTCTCCACGCCGGACGAGCTGTTCGCCGCCGCCTCGACAGTGCACATGGAGAAGGCCGTCGACCTGGCCTGCCTCCGAGCAGCGCTGGGCGAGATGCCGGCCCTTGGCCCCGTCGACCTGTTCGTCAACGTCCTGATCGGAACGCTCCTCAACGAGCGGCAGGGGCTGGCGGCTCTGGACGACGCCGTCCGCCACGCCGGCCTGGATCCGGCATCGATCGTGCTCGAGTTCAGCGAGCGCGACCCCGTGCCCAACCTCTCACGCTTGCAGCGCATCGCGGCGCAGCTCCGCTCGGCCGGCTACCGCATCGCCGTCGACGACGCCGGCGCAGGCCATGCCAGCATGCAGGTGATTGCCGAGCTGCGACCGGAGTTCATGAAGGTCGACCGTGCTCTCATCCACGGGATCGACTCCCACCGCGCCCGCCGTGGCCTGCTCGTCTCGCTGCTCTCCTTCAGCGGCCACATCGGAGCGCGACTCGTCGCCGAGGGGGTGGAGACCCAGCGCGAGCTGGACGCCCTGCTGTCACTCGGCGTTCAGTATGGCCAGGGGTGGATGCTGGGGCGGCCCGTGCTCACCCAGCCGCTCGAGGGGCTCGCAGACGACACCCTCATCGACCCGAACTGGTTCACCCGGCACCGGGTGTGGCGTCTCCGCACCCCTCCCGCCCCGGCCGTATCCCTGCCCGAGGCCCCCGGCGAGGCGCTCCAGGCCACGGAGACGCCGGATCTGGCTCGAGCTCTCAGCGACGCCGCCCAGGCGCTGCAGAACGAGCACGATCCGATGGGCATCCTCGGTGTCATGGCCGCGCAGATGCAACGGGTTGTGCCGGTCGCCGAGATGACGATCTACATAGCGAACTACGATACGCAGCGTTTCGTCCCGGTCCTGGCCACCGGGCCGGACCGCGATGCCTTCCTCGCCGAGAGCTTCTCTCTGGACTCCGGAATCACCGGCTGGGCCTTCGCCCGGGGGACGCCCGAGAATGTCACGGATACCTGGGCACATCCCCGAGCCCGGCAGGTCCCCGGGACGTCGGTGGTGCAGGAGTCGCTGCTGCTCGCGCCCCTGATCGCCGGCGAGCGCAAGCTCGGCATCATCAACTGCTATCGGCTCGGCGTCGGCCGCTTCAGCGACGACGAGCTCAAGGCGGCTTCGCTCTTTGCCCACATCGCGGCGGCCGCCTGGCACAACGCGCAACTGTATGCTGAGCTTCGCGAGGCGGCGGTGACCGACCCGCTCACCAGCCTCTACAACAACCGGTGGCTCCGTGACGCGGGGGAGCGCGACCTTGCCTCCGTTGCGCGCGATCACACCAGCCTCGCCCTGCTGCTGCTCGACATCGATCACTTCAAGACGGTGAACGACAGCAGCGGTCATGCGGCCGGCGACCTGGTCCTCCAGCGCGTGGCCACGCGCCTGCGCGGGTCGGTGCGGACCGAGGACGCGGTGGTGCGCTACGGCGGGGAGGAGTTCGTCGTCCTGCTGCGCCGCTGCGGCGCCGCCGAAGCCGTGACCATCGCCGAGGCACTGCGGACCGCGGTGCGCCAGGTGGCGCTGCCGGCGGACTGCCCACTGGAGCAGCTGACCGTGTCGATAGGCATCGCGGCCTATCCGGAGGATGGCACCGACCTCGACCTGCTGCTCGGGGCCGCCGACCGCGCCATGTACACATCCAAGCACACCGGCCGAGACCGGGTGACACGTGCCCCGGAGGCATCCGCTCCCAGTGCCATCGTCAGCTTCCCGGCTGGGCGCGGTCGTTTCCCCCGCCGCAACCGCGGCACGGCGCTGAGCAGCCAGGAAGCCGTGCCCCTCGCCCCTCCACCCCCCTGAGCGATACGCACCGCCGGGTGGTGCTGCAGCCTCTCAGCCGCCCATGAACGCGGCTCGCCGCGCGGTCGCGATCGGCGACGCCTTTCGACCGGGCAGAGCGACGCCTCGCGAGCCCACCGGCACGATGTTGAGCATCTCGGCGACCGCGGCCACCACGAGAACCGGCATCGCCGGCTTGCGCATGACCCGAACGTTGCCGAGCGCGGCCATGGCCAGAGCGCCGGCGTCCCCGGCGGCTTTGTTGGTGAGCACCAGCACCGGCAGCATGAAGTGAGCGGCCAGACCCCGCAGCACCCGGCAGAGCACGAAGCCGTCGAGGTCCCGCCCGTCCAGGTCGGTGACGATCACGTCGGGACCGACGGCGCAGATCATCTCCAGCGCGGCCACACCGTCCTCGGTGGGGACGACGTCGAAGCCGCCGCCCTGGAGTGCGCTCTGCAGGAGCCGGCTGCCCTCGCCGCCACCATCGGCAACCAGGGCGCACAGACGACCCCCGGGACGCGCGGGTCGGGTGGGGCTCCCGGCGCAGGTGGTGAAGCCGGCCGGCTCACACCCGTCGCGGACGGGGCGCCGACCGGTGACTCTCGCAGACGCCATGGTCAAACCCGCCCGGTGTCCGCCGATGAATTCGGCGTGAGCGCCGACCCTAGCACCGCTCAGACCGGCCGTCCGCACGTTGCAGTACCGACCGTCCGTCACGGAGCGGGGCGGGACGGCGTGGAGAGCGGCCGCACGGGCCACCTCCGGTGCAGTGCGAGCCGAGCAGCATCACCGCCACCAGGGCGCCGAGGTCCGGTCAGTTGCTGACCCGGGGCCGGCCCGCCTGCCGTTGGTCGCCGACCGTGCCAGCGGGGTCGTCATGGGCGCCGCTGCCATCGGCCGGGATGGGCGGGAGCACCGCCAGGAGCTGCACCAGGGCGCGTGCGAGCTCGGGGCGGACGGCATAGACGGCGTCGGGCTCATCGCCGCTCACGGTCAGCGCTCCGGTGGAGGTGAGGCGGTCCAGCTGGTGACGCAGCTCGAAGGGGAGCTGCTGCATCGAGGGGGCCATATCCGCGAGCGTGAGCGGCTTCTCCAGCAGCTGGGTGACGATCCGGAGCCGTTCCGGGTCGCCCAGAGCCCGGAGCAGCTCCGAGGACGCGGTGAGCTCATCGCGATTGCCGGACACGAAAGCGCGGACCGTCTCCAGGGGCGAGCGGGACCTGATCGGTGACCGCTGCTCGATCGCGTAGCTGGTGTGGAGAAGCGCCTCCCCGACCGTGGCACCGCCGCTGCGCCGGGCGATGATGACGTAGAAGGCGGCGACGACCAGGAGCGCGACGAGCGCGTCCACCCACCCGGCTCGGAAGCCGACCCCGAGCAGGCGTCCCAGAGCCAGGAGACCGGTGCTGACGCAGGCAACCACCCCGACGTCCACGGCTGCTGCGACCACGATCCGGGCCGCTCGAGGCAGACGCACCAGACCTGCACCGGCGGAGGCCGGGGTGCGCCGGATGGCGATGTAGCAGCCGACCCCCATGGCGACCAGGATGCCGCCCTGGACCGCCAGCCGCTGGACCTGGGTGAGGAAGTGCTCGATCGGGACCCCCGCCGCCATGCCGAGGGCGACATACACCGCGACCCACAGCACGGTGGCCGTGATCATGCCGGTGAGGAAGGTGGAGCGCTTGACTCGCAGGGCGCCGGCGACCAGGGTCGTGTAGATGCGTAGCCCTGGGATCAACCGGGTCACCGCCAGGCCCATCCAGCCGGCCGACCTGACCCGCACCGTGACCCGCTCCAGGGCGCGCTGCCGATGGAGCCGCCGGGCCACGGACTCCAACCCGCGGTCCCCGAGCGCCCGCGCCCAGTAGTAGCCGACCAGCGAGCCGCCGGCGCAGGCGACCACCGCCACCGGGGCGAAGACCCACGGATTGAGGCCGCCGGCACTGATCAGGAGTCCGGCGGCAAGCAGGGTCAACTCGCCGGGCGCGAAGGGGAGCGGGACGCCCGCCTCCTCGGCGAACAGCAGCCCGGCCAGCAGGGCAAGGGCCACGGCCCCATGCAGGCCTTGAAGGAAGTTCACTCCGGTGCGCCACTCCGTCTGGCCCGCCGGCATCGGCGGGGGGGACAGCGTACCCGGCCGGGTGGCGGCCGCCATCGAGACGGCGTCCACCACCGGGTGTCAGAATCGATCTCGTGGCGATCGGTGAGGAGCATCCGGCCCTGCTGGTGATCGACATGCAGGAGGCGGTCCTCGCCGGCTGCACCGGCGTTCCCGGGGTGATCGAGCGCATCAACGGTCTGCTCGGGCGCGCCCGCCGGTCGGGGGCCCCGATCGTTTTCATCCAGCACCAGGATGCCGAGGACCCGGAGCTGACCGCCGGCAGCCCAGGATGGCGGCTGGTCCCAGGCCTGGACCGGCGCGAGGGTGACCCGATGGTGGCCAAGAGGTACCGGGACAGCTTCGCGGGCACCGGGCTCGGCGCAGTCCTGGCCGGTACGGGCGTGCGGCGCCTGGTCCTGACCGGAGCCCAGTCGCAGTACTGCGTGCAGACGACCGCCCTCTCCGCCCTCCACCACGGCTACGACGTGAGCCTGGTCGGAGACGCCCACACCACCACGCCCGCCACCCTGCCGGGCGGCAACCTCCCCGCCGAGGCGATCGTGCAGCTCGTCAACAGCTGTTTCGGAACGCTCAGCCACCCGGATCGATTCACCGAGGTCGTCGCGGCAGCGGACGTCGCCCTGTAGCCGGGTGCGGAAGGGGTTGCGCGGCTCTCGCGGCCCCGGGAGCTGTTCGGCCTCCAGAGGTCACGAGGCCGTACCAGCCCCATGACCCCCCCTTCCCAATGGCGGGGCCCGGGTGGAGCATCTCTCCTGAATGGATGATCAGGTGATGCCGGAGACTCCCTCGCCCGGTCAGGCCAAGCCGGGCGCGCAGCCGCGGATCGGGATCCTGTCACCGCTCGTGGCAGGCGGTTACGCGAGCCACCTCACCGCCGGTGTCGTGGCCGCCGCCAGGGCCACCGGGACCCAGGTGATCGCGATCCAGACCCTGGACCTGGCATTCGACGGTCCAGGGCAGCGATTGACGCGCTCCCGCCACCCGGGGAGCGCCGACGGCGACTACCTCGGCTGGCCCCCTGGCACCGAGGCCCTGGTGCCCCATTTCACGGTGCGCCCGGCCTGGGACCAGGTCTCCGGCTTCCTCGTCGTGCTCAACGCGGTCGAGCCCTGGTACCTGCAGGCCCTGAGGAAGGCGGGCAAGCCCGTGATCATGCTCAGCCATGAGGTCGAGGGCTTCCCCTGCCCCGTGGTTCGCGCCGACAACCGCTCCGGGATCATGCAGGCCGTTGATCACCTCGTCGAGCACGGGCACCGCCGCATCGCCTTTGCCGGCTGCCTGGTGCAAACGGACATCACGGAGCGGCTCAGCGGGTACCTGGAAGCGCTCGCCGCCCACGGGATAGAGGCTGACCACGATCTCGTCTTCGAGACCAAGGACAATCTGGAGGGTGGAGGGGAGGTGGCCGGCAGGGCCATGCTGGCCGCGGGCATGCCCTCGACAGCCGTGGTCGCCGCCACCGACTACAACGCGCTCGGCATCATGAGGTCGCTCCGGGAGGCGGGATTGCTCCTGCCGCGTGAGCAGGCCGTCGTCGGCTTCGACGACGTACCGGCGGCATCGTCGGCTCAACCCACCCTCTCCACGGTCCACCAGAGTTTCGAGGGGATCGCGCGGACGGCCGCCACCCTGCTCCTGGAGATGATCCATGGCGGCCACGTCCCGAACGGGACGCACCTGGTGCCCACCGCGTTCGTGGCGCGCGAGTCCTGCGGCTGCACGGCGGCCGCCACGCTCAGCGGTGGCGGTGAGGGCGGCCCCCTGGAGGACGGGTTGGCGGGGGACCGGTTACGGCACCGGCTGGAGCGGCTCCTGATCGAGGGAGAGGCCGCGACCGTCCAGCAGGTATCCGCCCTCGAGAGAGCGATCGACGCGATCGAACGAGGGTTGGACGTGGGCCCCGGAGCTCGAGACCCGGTGGTCGCCGATCTGGCCGAGGCTGCCGCGGCCCTCCACTCGGTGAACCCGCGCTGGACGACGATCAGCGCCGTGGTCGCCTGCCTCCAGCAGTATCAGCGGGACCTGGGGAAGAGGGTGGCCAGGGGGCAGGCTGCCACTCGATTCCAGAGCCGCATCACCGAGGTGGCGGTCGAGCTCTCCCGGTGCGTCACCCAAGCGGCCGCCACCGCCAGGGCCGGCCTCAACGAGATGATGACGCTGGATCACGAGTTGAGCGTGTCCCTTCTGAGCGGGACCGCGGGTGAGCCCAAGTCGCTCGACTGGCTCGCCATCACCCCAGCCCGAGCCGGCTGTCTGGGGCTGTGGGCGGCCGAGTCCGCCGGGCCCCAGGGGGCCGACGGCAAACCTCTGGACATCGTCGGGTCTTACCTGAGGGGAGGCGGCAAGCTGGACCTTCCGGCCCAGTCGCGGATGGAGGCATTCCCTCCCGACGGCCTCCTCGACGGCATCGAGTGGGGGCCGGGTGAGGTGGCGGTCGTGTTCCCGACCAAGACGGCGACCCTCGACCTCGGGTTGCTCGCGGTGGTGACCCCACTGAGGCCGGCCGCGGAGTACGAGCGGGACCGTCTCTTCGAGAACAGCGCCCTCCTCAGCGTGGCGCTCGAACGTCAGGTGATGATCGAGCGGCTCCGCCGGTCCAACGCGGACCTCGCGACCTTCAGCCACGCCATGGCCCACGACCTGCGCAACCCTCTGGCAACGATCGCGATGTGGACCTCGGTGGCCCGCATGCGGGCGGGGCCCGGCGACGCCGCGGGGCCGGTGCTCCAGGTGGTCGACCAGATCAAGGCCGTCGCCGACGACGCGATGGAGCTGGTCAGCGATCTCCTCCACTACGCCGAGCTGGACCGCGGCGACACCGCGCTGGAGCCGGTCGATCTCAACCTCGCCGCCACCCGGGTGATCGCCACCATCGGTTCTAGCATCGCCCAGCAGGGAGCGCTGATCGAGGCCGGAAGCCTCCCGACCGTCCCGGGACGGCCGGGTCAGCTCCAGCTGGTGTTTCAGAACCTGATCGAGAACGCCATCAAGTACAGGGGCGACCAGCCACCGCGGATCCGCCTCGACGCCCACCGCGATGGCGAGGTCTGGAAGATCCGCTGCCGCGACAACGGTCGGGGCATCCCCGGGAGCGCCCGCGAGGGGATCTTCGAGCCCTTCGCGCGCGGCCAGACCTCGGTTCCGGGCAGCGGGCTCGGCCTGGCCACCTGCCGGCGCATCGTCGAGGGCCACGGTGGTCGGATCTGGATCGCCTCCTCCGGCAACCTGGGGACGACCGTCGCGTTCACGCTCCCGGTGGGGTCGGAGCCCGAGCCGGGTGAGGCAGAGCTCGGCGAGGCGGGGTCAGCTCCGACGCCGGTGGCGGACTCCGAGCCGCGAGATGGGACCCACCCGCCGCGGTCGCGGCACGCCGCCTGAGGCACTCCTCCCGGGGTGCCATGGCGCCAGATCGGCGATAGAATTCAGGCGCAACGCCAGAACACGGCCACGCCGCGGTGCCTGACCGAGCAGGTGCCGTCACGAACCGGAACCCGCTCGGACGAGACTCCCCATGACCTCCACTCCCCTCGCTCGCGATCCCCGCTCCAACCGCATCCTGGAGGCCCTCCCCACCGAGGACCGTGACCGCCTGATCCGCAACATGGTGCTCGTGACGCTGCCCATCAAGACGGTGCTCTTCGAGCCCGGCGAGCCGATCCGGGCGGTCCACTTCCCGATCGACGGCGTGATCTCGCTGGTCACCCCACTTGACGACGGTGCCATCGTCGAGGTGGCGACGGTCGGCAACGAGGGCATGGTCGGGGTGCCGCTCGTCTCCGGCGGCTCGCTCGCCGTGCGCGCGATCTCGCAGGTGTCGGGCTCCTCGCTGCGGATGGACGGGGCAGCGTTCCTCGCCGAGGTGGCCCGCGCCGGGGCGTTCAGCGACCTGTTCCACCAGTATCTGTCGGCTCTCTTCGGTCAGATCTCGCAGGCCGCCGCCTGCAACCGGCTGCACACCAACGAGGAGCGTCTCAGCCGCTGGCTGCTGATGAGCCATGACCGGGTCGGCGTCGACGACTTCGCCATCACCCACGAGTTTCTCGGCCAGATGCTCGGTTCGCGGCGGGCGACGGTGACCCTCTCCGCCGGGATACTCCAGGCCGCGGGGCTCATCCGCTATCACCGTGGGCACGTCTCCATCCTCGATCGCGAGGGGCTGGAGAGTGTCGCGTGCGAGTGCTACGGCAGCATCAAGCGAGAGCTGGACCGTGTCGGCGTCCCTCCCCATGACGGTGCCGCTTATCGAGGCGCGGACTGAGGGCATGCGCGGAGCGCGATCTGATCGGTACGGCGGCGGGCAGACGCCATACCGGGTCATGGGGCACCATGGGTGCCCTCGGACCGACGCTTTCGGTATCCTCATGCCCGGCGCGGGATGGGAAGTCCGGAGAGCTGCGTCACGTCATGTGGTTCGACGCAACCACCCGATCCAGGATTTCTAACGCGGATGACCGAACTGACCGCCCCGCCGAGATGGGGTGCGCGCGCTTGACCGTCTCAACCGCCAACCTGCCGCGGATGGAGGAGCGGTTCGTTCAGCTCGGCGGACGCCAACTTCGGTTCCTCATCGGTGGCACCGGCAAACCGCTCGTGCTCTGCCACGGTTTCATCAGCTCCGGAGAGGAGTTCGGAGGCCGGTTTGCGGCGCTCGCCAGCCAGCACACCCTGATCGCCCCCGATCTGCCCGGCAACGGGCAGTCGGCGCCGCTCCCCACACGTCACACCGCCGAGGCCATGGCCGGCACGGTCTGGGAGCTGCTCGATCACCTCGAGATCCGGAGCTTCGACCTCGCCGGCCTCTGCCTGGGCGCCTCGGTGGCCTGCGCCATGGCCGCCGACAACGAGTGCGCCGTCGACCATCTGATCCTGCACACCCCACTCCTCGGGGAGGGGTTGATCCGTGCCCAGTACCGCTGGCAGGTGCGGATCCTGACCGTCCGGCCGCTCTGGGCCCAGGTGGCCTGGCTCAGCCGCCGCCGCACTGTCAGCGACCTCTACAAGCGCATCGCCATCGAGGGCAAGGTCGTCGATCCGTATACGGCCGACGTCAACTACCTCAACCAGCGACGTGCCAACCCGCGCGCCGCACGTGAGTGGCTGGCCGATGCGCTCGGCCGCGAGGACCTGGATCTGGTCCGGACTCGCGCCAAGCCGACCATGATCATCGTCCCCGAGCACGATCGCCTGGTCAACGTCGAACGCCTCCGCGCGATGGTCGCGCCCCTCGAGAACGTCGAGCTCGTGGTCGACAAGCTGGGGGGCCACGGCTGGAGCCCCGACGCGGTGGTGAGGCATCTCGCCGTGATGCGGCTGGCGCTCACCGACTGAGCCCGGCCGGCCCGGCCGCAGGTCTCGGCCGGGGCGCCTCGGACCTCGCCCTCGTCCCCGGGACGGCCGCGCTCTTCGAGGCAGCCTTCGGCCTCGAACGCTCGGTCCTCGCCCGCGGAGCGGGCAAACCGGAGAGGCCCCCGTGGACCTCTTCGACGGTCTTCTCTGACCCGGTCAGAGGTTTCGGCCCCCGGCCGGCACGGATAACCCGCACCGGCCGGACGGCCTAATCCCGAGTGTTAGGCGGCGCGAACCTGACGCGCGCGCGGGCCCTTGTCACTCGTCTCGACGGCGAAGCTCACGTGCTCGCCAACCGCCAGGCTCTCGAAGTTGAGCGAGGGGTCGAGTCCGCTGCGGTGGAAGAAGTACTCCGCGCCATCCTCAGCGGTGATGAAACCAAAGCCGCGCTCCTGCACGACTTTCTTGACGGTACCAGTCAT
>Ga0181529_10008134_pt1 | contig 10289 bp, 3 predicted proteins | sample PEATcosm2014_Bin_36_FD_119763 | JGI IMG/M metagenome (GOLD analysis project Ga0181529, IMG submission 119763) | Peatland microbial communities from MTU Mesocosm Facility, Houghton, MI, USA - PEATcosm2014_Bin10_30_metaG | ecosystem: Environmental > Terrestrial > Soil > Wetlands > Peat | place... | reverse complement strand
GGCGTAGAGCTGCTGACGCCCATGCCGGCCAACAGCCGCGAGAGGACGAAAGAGGTTCGGCGGAAGGTCCGCTTGAGGTTGTAGTGTTGCTTGTAGTCGAACTTCCAGGGCACGAGTTGGAAGAAGACGACATTGGCCTGCTCGGCCTTGGCCAAGACGCCGTCGCCGATCACCAGAGCCCCGGCCGAGATGAGCGGCAACTCGCGCGGATCACGATTGTAGACGTCGGCCGGCCCGATGCCGGCCAGCAGGGAGTCTACGCCGAAGGGCTGGAAATAGGCCCAGACGTGCTCCGCTTTTTTCACCGTGACATGGAAGGGCAACAGCGCACGGGTTTCGTTTTCGTCTAGCCCGATCGCCAGCACGGTTCCCCCGGCCTTAAGCCAATCCGGCAGCCGCGCGGCGATGGCGGAGAGTTGCGTCCCACCGCCCGGCGCCACGACGAGCACATGGTCGAAAGTCAGATTGCCGCCGTCATACGGAGCGGCGGACACGCCCGCCCGGGCCAAATGGCTCTTTCCGGCCGGCTCGCCGACGTACAGGGCCGTTCGCTGGAGAGATGGTTGCCAGGCGGACACGTAGCGGAGGATGTTTCGGGCCAGACGTTCGGCGGCCGGGTCATTTTCGCTCCGCCCCGTCACGTCCATTTGACAGAACAGCACCATTCCGCGGCCCTCGTGGTATTCCATCAATGGGCTGTACTGAAGGCTAAAACCCCCATCGACGACCGGCAGGAAATCGCCCACCGCCGGCTTCTCGATGAGCACCGAAGCCACATTGCCGTAGTTGCCGCAGCGCCATACGCGGGTGACGGGAATATCGCACCAGCGAATCGTGGGACCATAGCCGGGCCGCGTTTCATACGTCAACCGCGGCGGCAGAAGCGTGGCCTCGCCCCGCCAATCGCGCAAGTTCTCCGCGGGCAGCTCGGCCAGCAAGGGATGGTCAGGCACGCGGCGAAACACCTGCCGCAAGCCGTATTCCAGCACGCGGAAGCCGCACCGCTTCTCCAGAACTTCGGCGGATTGCTCGAACACGATCACTTTCAAGCCGTCCCGCACCCGGTCGACGTTCGGGCTCGGCCCGCCAACGGTCAACGCGGCTTTTCCGATCACGAGCAGGTCGTATCGCGACAGATCGTCGCCCGCTTCGACGGCATCTGCCTGCAGCCCCAGGCGGCCCAACAAGCGGACCGTTTCGCCCTTGGGATCGAAAACCGCTATCCTCGTCGATACCTTGGGAGGGCGCACCGGCAGCAAGACATGAATGAGCAGAGAATCCTGCTGGGGCTGGCCTTTGTTAAACTCGGCCGTCATGTTGAGCCGATACTCGCCGGGCGTCAATGTCTTGGGCAGGGTAAAACGAAGCGGCACCCGCCGCTGCTCTCCCGTCGGCAGACTAAATTGTTTCGAAATGTGGCCCAGCCACCCTGGGCCGGGGACCAAACCGCTCGACACGCGCGAGGGCGCCCGTGCTACACGGGCATCGGGAAGGTCGAAGGAACATCGGCAATCACAGGTCACCGTTTCACGCGAGTTGTTGATGACGATGATTTGCTTTTCGACCGTCTCGCCGGGATAGAAATTGTGATCCTTGCTCGTGAACTTCGCCGGCTTGCCGGCCAGATAGGCCAGCAGCGGCTGATTGTAGCGCAACAGCGACTCTGCGGCAGGCGTGGCAATCCAGTCCGAGCGTTGGAAAGCCAGGTCCATGCGCGGGTAGCGCGACTGAATGTAATCCGGGCTGAAACCGGGCCGCTGCAACTTGTCCCAGTCGGTCTTGAACTGCACGCGGCCCTTCGCCGCCCCGTCGCCGAGCTTCCAGAAATTGCCAAATTCCCATTGGGCATTCAGCATCGAGACGCCCCAGGTGCGCTGGGCCCGCCAGTTGTCAGCGATATATCCGGCGATCACCGTACACCAATTGCCCAACAGCGGCGAGCCGACGACGTAGGGATAATCGTAGCGATGCCAGAGACGGCCGGCTCGGTTTTGCGCGGCTTCCCACCGCACGTCGGCCTGTTCCGCCCCGCCGAGCTGAAAGGCCCGGTCGCCGAGGAATTGTGCATTCCATTCCGCCAGGCAGAACTCCCAGGGGATCTTCGCGCCGCCATAGCACTTGGTGCCCTGGTACCATCCACGATACGACGTCCAGTCCCAACTCATCGGTGCGCCGTATTCGCAGGGAAACAACGGCTTCACGCCGTGCGTGGCCCAATGCTCGAACCAGTCGGATAGCTCCTGGGCCGGGGCGAAGTTGGGGTAGAAATTGCTGGTATGCATCGAGCCCAGGTTGCCCGACGCGTGATGATAAACAATCCGGCTGGGATCCAGACGCTTGACGATTGCTTCGGCCCGCAAGGCGAGCTTGGCGTTACGCTCGGCCCACAGGTCGCGGCGATCGTGGCGACCGTCGATCAGATCGGGGTTCATGTCCTCGGTATAGCCGGTGCCGTTGTGGCTCATCGCGTAGAACACAACCGATGGATGGTTCCCCGCCGCGCGCACGTAAAACTCCGCATGGCGGGCATAGCCGTTGTTGCCGTCCGCGTCGGGCTTGCGCCACTGGTAATGGCCGAAGTGCGGCTGGGAAAACGACACGAGCATCCCCACGTCGTCGGCCGCCCGCAGGATTTCCGCGAAGCTCATGTGTGAGCCCGGCTCGCAACCATAGTTGTGCGTGTAGACGCAGTTGACGCCGATGCCCTTCAGACGAAGCAAGCTCTCCTTCGCGGCCTCGTAGGTCGCCGTCATGGCTCCCACCTGCGCATTGTCCAGCGGCACGCAAGAGAGAAACACGCGGGTGCCGTTGAGAAACAGGTCACGGCCGTTGATGCAAAGCTCGCGGAAGCCGAATCGTTCGGGCGGGGCCGTGTCGAGCAGCTTCCCCTTTGCGTCCAGCAGCGAGAGACTCACCTGGTAGACGTTCCCGGGCGTGTGGAGGTCCCACAGCCGATCGGGCATCCAGTTCTCGTTCATGGAGATGCGGCCGTCTTGCAGTTCATCCGCACCGAATTCCTTGCTGGTAAACTCGGCGACCTGTCGGCCGCGGTCGGTGATTCGGGCCTGCAAGGCATAGCGGGCATCGGCCGAAAGGTCCACGAGCGCCGCGTCGAACGTGATCTGGCCTTTGCGCACCGAGGTGGCCGTCCGCACGTCGACAATGCGCGCGCCCGGGGGCGTTCCGACGAGGTAAACGTCGCCGCAGAGCCCCCGCCAAGTCACGGTGCCTTTCACCGCTCGGGCCGAGGCCGTATCGCTATAGGAGAGCATGACCGCCCGAAGCGGCATGGCCACCACCAGCATGCTGAGCAGATGCTTGCTGCCCGGCTGGCAGGCGGACGTCAGGTCCACTTCGCCGCCGGGAAAGTGGATGTCGCCCACTTTTTTCTTGTTGTCCACAAAGACGACGGCATAGGAATTCAGGTATTCCACGGCGAGAGTCACGCGGCGGCCGGTCCACTGGCTGGGAATCGTAATCTCTCGCTGATACCAGGCCGCGGTGATGGCAGTCAGTTTTTCCTTCTTCCAACTTGGATGGGCGTAGAGCGTCTGACAATCGCGCTGCATCCAGTAGGTGGCCCCCGGCCAGGCCCCGGGGACCTTGAAATAGCCCCACTTGTCGGCGGGCACCACGTCCGCTTGGTCTTTGGCCGGCCGCCACCGCCAGAGACCGTTGATGCAGATTCGCTCACGCGTGGGGGTGGTTTCGTGATAGGCGTCGTTTAGGTTCCATACGGGCCTGACGCCGTTTGGTAAGGGCACCGCGGAGGGATCCGCGCAGAGTGCAAGACTTCCAGTGACAACCACGGCCACGATGGCTGCAAGCAGGAGACGGAGTTTCATGGGACTCTCACTTGGCGCGTTCCAGCCGCACCGGCCCGAGCAGTCCGGATTTCAACAGGGGCGAGTTGCTCTTGTAGGGACTCCACGTGGTCCAGGTAAGCCGCTTTTCCTTCGGCAAACGAGCGTCGCCGATGAGCCGGTTCACCCACTGGTTCACCACCACCAGCTCCAAATCGTTCACCCCGGGCCGGATTGCTTTGCTGATGTCGATTCGCCAGGGCGGGCACCAGACGATGCCCAGACGCTTGCCGTTCACACGCACCTCGGCCAAGTCCTTCACCTCGCCCAGATCGAGATGCATTTTCCCGACGGGCTGCTGGTCAGGAAGCGTGAACGCTTTTCGGTAGGTGGCCTGGCCTGAATAATACTTGATGCCTTCTTCCGGGCGAGCGGTCCAATCCACCAGCGTATCGAACTGCACGGATCGCGGTCCACCCCAGCGCGGATCGAACGCCACGTTCCACGGTCCGCCGAGTTCCGCGACCGTTTCAAGCTCGGGGAAGTTCCGGCCCGTGGACCGCACCCGATCGGTCGGCATGCGGAAGACGACGAAAATCGACCCACTAGGCGCAAACTCCAGGGGCACGGTCGTGCACCCGTTCGCTTGTTGGAAGGCTGAAGCGGGGCGCATTTCCCCAGTCACCGCATCCCAGATTTCCGGCAGCTTGCCAGAGACGCGGAAGGTGCAAGCGGCTTCGACTGCCGACTGTTGACCGTTGGCGACGAAGTACATGTCGGCCGCTCCGTCGCGTTTGTGGATATAACGCAGGTCCTGGTCCGCCTGGAAGTCAGGAGGCACGTTCATCTTGGCCAACACGTCGGCAATCAGGCCGAAATCCGGAAACGGCCTAGGCTGCTCGGTAGACGGTTCCACGATGCCCCAGGGGTGCATTCCCAGCGGGCCAAGCTCCATGGCTGGCGTCCAACCGCCGAAAGCGTCTGCCGCAGTCGTCCAATCGGCATTCTTGACGGTCTCGGCAGCTTGCCACTTACTGTTCGTGTTGATCGCGGTGGTCCGGCCGTCGGAGAACTGGATATGGATCGAACCGATCAGTCCGGCCGGATTCGGCCCCTCGCCGCCGTTGTCGGCCAACACGGCCAGGACATTCTTGCCCGGCTTGAGCAGCCGCCTGATATCTATCACGCGGGCGGTCGTGAAATTGTCCCCTTCGCCAGCCAGCTTCCCATTGACCCACAACTGAAAGGCGTTGTCGGCTGTCATCACGGCTCGGGCCGAGCGAATGGTTCGGCCTGGCTCGATGGTGATCGTGCGGCGGAAGTACCGCTTCGCGACCGGAGCGGCCGCGGCCGGATTGCCTTCGCGCAGCCAGATCCATTTGGCCTTTTGCAGAGGATTGGGCTGCGAACGCGACGCGCTCTCCGCGGTATCGACGCGCGGCAGGGCCAGCAGGCGGCCCTTGCCCAACGGACGCTCCTCCATGGCGGCCCCCGGGTTGCCTTTGCCCCAGAGTTCGTCGGCCAATCGTTTCACTTGATTGTCGCAACGGGGATAATCTGCCAGGCTGGGTGAACGGAGCGGCCGCGAGCCGATGACCGTCGCGCCGGCATCGACCAGTTCCTTGACCTTGGTCAGCAACCGCGGCGTCATGGTCGTAACCGTCGGCAGGACGAGCAGGCGATAGCTCATGCCGTCGGGCAGGGTGAGCCGACCGTCTTTGACCGTCATGCGCGTGAGGAGGGCTTCCGGCGTGCAGCCGTCGAAGTTGTATCCGAGCCGTTTCGGCGGGAATTCGCGCGTCGCGCCCGGCCCGGGGCGAAAGACCTGCGGCGAGGCTTCCGGCGTGAGATAGCAGACGTCGGCCACGAATAGACCTCGCTGGAGCAGCGCCTGGCAACGGGAAAGGTATTGGAGCCACGCCCGCGATTGCTCCCACCAGGTCGAGGTGCGCTCGTAATGGATGCCGTAGGGGCCCATGGTCATGCCGGGCCAGCGGTCGAGCCACGGTTGATGGGCGTAGCGGTGGAAAACGAAGCGGTTGATGCCATCGCAGAAGGCCCAGTCGCCCAGCGGCTTCAGTGTGGCCGGACAGGCCCGCCAATCCTCGCCCGGATTGGACGTGAATGCCTCGGCCTGCACGATGCGTTTCCCGTAGGTGTGGGCGATCGAACTGGCCTCGGTGCAACTGAAGCACGTATCGAAACCGTGCCACCAGAACTCACCCATCGAAATGTCGGCCCGCGAGCCATAGGTCATGTCATCACAGGGCGTGCCGTCGTAGGGCTCGATGGATAGTTTCATGCCATGCCGGTGGGCCAACTCGGCTAGATAGCCGGCGTGATTTTCGGCAATCAGTTCCAAAACGGTCTGCCGCAGGTCCCAGAGGAACCGCTCGGAAACCTCCAGGCTCTCCACCACCCGGCCGGTCATCACCGGCAGATAGCGCAGTAGATCGTAGCCGCGGCGCTGGCGAAATTCGGCGGGAAAGCGGGCCGTCCAATTCTGCGGCCCCATCTCCCAACTATCGATGTGCAGCGCAACGAGCGATTTTCCGGTGAGCGGTCCGATGTCGGACATGATCTGGCCGAGAAAAGCATCGAAATGAGCCTTCAAGGCGGCCTTATCGAGCTTGTCGCACTCCAGGCCCAATCCGGGCTCCGGCGCCGGCCGGGTATTGTGCCCCGTGCTCGTATGTCCGAAGCGCAAAATGGTCCACTGGCCCTGCGGGACGTCCCACGTCAACTGGCCCTGGGCGTCGAGCTTGTCGGTCAGGTCAATCATCCGCGCCGCGGGCACGATTTCATCGCGCGAGAGCGTCGGATATTTCGCCGGCATGGGAAGCAGTATCTTTACTCCGCCTTCCGACGAGTAATGGCCGCGGTGATAGATTGCCTTTTCTTGAATGTCGGCGATGCGATAGGTTTTCGGCGGCGTGGGGAACGCCAGGACAGCCACGTCGCGATAGAATCCGGCGATTTTTTCCGGCGGCGGCAACGCGGCCTGGAACTGCTTTGGGCCCGTGACGTTCATCTCGCTCGAAACGAGCTTCTGCATCGATTGTTCTGGTTTGACCCACGGGCCGCCGCTGCCCGTCCAGCCGGGACTGGCCGGCATGGTAATCTTCAGTCCCAGTCGGGCCGCCTCTTGGTTGGCGTGCTTGAACAGTTCCCGCCATGGCGGACTCATGAATTTCGTGGGTCCCTTGGGGATGCCGACGTCCACTTCCATGAACAGCATGCCGCCGATGCCGACGCGTTTCATGGCCTCCAGATCGGCCGTGATTCCCTCGCGGCGGAGGTTGCCGTCCATCACGAACCAGTAGACCCACGGCTTGGCCTCCTCGGGCGGATTGAGGAATTGTTTCGCCAAGCTGGCCCCTTCCGGGCCTGCCACGGCTGCCGTGAGCATGACGCCGAACCACAAACCAATCGTCACGAGCAGCAGGTACGGGTTCTTCATGATCGGAAACCCTTAGCGTTTGAGGGGCGTGGGTGGGAAGGACGGGCCGGCCGTCGGCCCGCCTTGGAATACCACCATCATGACGGAGACAATTGCCGGCGGCAAGAGGGCAGTCACGGCCGGCGAGCCGGTCCCGCTACACGTCACGTGGTTTCCTTGCTGGCCGTGAACCGCCCCATTATACTGGAACTGGAATACGTTGGCGTCGCTTGGATTTCCCACCGTCGTTACCCGCCCCAGTTGTTTCAGCAAGGAGCCCCTTCTCATGGGCAAGAAGACGTTTCGTGTCAACCGTCGTCGTTTCCTCGGTACCGTGGCCGCCCTCTCCGCGCCCCTGATTATACCGCGGCACGTCCTTGGCGACGAAAAGACCCTCTCGGCCAATGAGAAGATCGTCCTCGGCCACATCGGCATCGGCAAGCAGATGCGCGGTCACGTGGCGTACTTCAGCCACGCCCCGAAGGTCAAGGTCGTCGCCGTTTGTGACGTCGACACGACGCGCCGCTTGGCGGGCAAGAAACAGGTGGATGACGCCTACCACAATAGCGACTGCGCCGCCTACAACGACTACCGCGAGATGCTGGCTCGCCCCGATATCGATGCCATCGTTTGCGCCACGCCCGACCATTGGCACGCCATGGTCATCCTCGACACGTGCAAGGCCGGCAAGGACCTGTACTGCGAGAAACCGCTGACGAACAATCTCATGGAAGCCAAGCGGGTGATGGATGCCGTCGGCCATTCCCAAATCGTTTTCCAGGTCGGCAGCCAACAGCGCTCGTCCCACGAATTCCGCGAAGCCTGTGAATTGGTGCGCAACGGCCATCTGGGCAAGATCAAGCAAGTGCTGGTAGGCGTGGGCGGGCCGCCGAAAGCCTGCAATCTGCCCGGCGAAGAGATGGAGCCCGGTCTGGATTGGGAACGTTGGCAAGGTCCCGCGCCGGCACGGGCGTACAGCTCGGTCCTCAGCCCGCGCGGCGTCCACGACCATTTTCCCTCATGGCGGGTCTTCTGCGAGTACGGCGGGGGCGGCATGACTGACTGGGGCGCGCACCACTTCGACATCGCCCAGTGGGGATTGGGAATGGATCATTCGGGCCCCGTCGAGATCGTTCCGCCGCACGATGCCAAGGACCTTAAGGCGGGCCGCGGCGTGAAGTATATTTATGCCAACGGCGTGGAAGTGATCCACGGCGGACCGAGTGGCATCACTTTCGTCGGCGAGAAGGGCGAAATCTTCGTCACCCGCGGGAAGCTCAGCAGCACGCCCGAGAAGATCATCAAGGAACCCATCGGCAAGAACGAAATCCACCTCTACCGATCGCCCGCCGGCGGCCACGCGCAGGACTGGCTCAATTGCATCGGCAGCCGCAAGAAGCCCATTTGCCCCATCGAAGTCAGCGCCCGCAGCGTGGCCGTGTGCCATTTGGGCAATATCGCCTATCGTCATGCCGAGGAACTTGCCGGCAAGTCGCTGAAGTGGGATCCGCAAAAGTGGCGGTTCGTCGGCAACGACGCGGCCAACAAGTGGCAGGATTATCCCTATCCGCGGCGATCGGGATATGAACTGCCTTGCGTGTGACCGTCGCCGCACCACTCGACAGCCGCCGCGCTTTCGGCGATGAACAAGGAATTGAAAAATCCCCGATTCCTCGTCGCAGGGAGGTAATACCGTGGACGATGTTCTTGGTGAGTTGGTCGCCATGTCGGCCGAGTTGGGCCTTCCCGCCCACGAGTATGCGATCCTCGGCGAGGGGAATACGTCGGTCCGCGCCGAAGCCGACAGCTTTTGGATCAAGGCGTCCGGCACTTCTTTGGCGGGCGCCACGCGCGACAACTTCGTCCGCGTAAAAATGGAGCCGATCCTCGCCGCCCTCGATCAGCCGGCCCTCGACGATGCGGCACTCAAGCAACTGCTCCGTGCGGCCACCATCCAGGGCCAGCGGGCGCCGTCGATCGAAACCTTCCTGCACGCGCTCTGCTTGCAGCTTGGCGGCGTTCGCTTCGTGGGCCACACCCATCCCGCCGTGGCCGTCGGACTGCTCTCTGGCTGCCGCAGTCGCGAGCTATTCCAGGGTTGCCTCTTTCCCGATCAGATCGTCGTGCTCGGCCCGGCGATGGCTTACGTCCCGTACGCCGACCCGGGGCTGCCGTTGGCCCTGTCGCTGCGCACCGCTCTGCGTGAGTTTCTCGACCGGCACTGCCGCGAGCCCAAGGTCCTGCTGATGGAGAACCACGGCGTGATCGCCTTGGGAAGCACGGTCCAAGAGGTGCTCAACATCACGCAGATGCTCGTGAAGACGTGCCGGATACTCGCCGGAACGTTGTCGGCCGGTGGGCCGCGGTTTCTCGCGACGACGCAGGTCGAACGGATCGACAAGCGACCGGACGAGCTCGCGCGGCGGCAAGGGTTTGCCTGAGTGCTCATCTTCCTCTCACTTGGGGAAAACCATGATAGTCGACGCCCCCCTGTTTCTTGGCATTGACCTGGGCACGAGTGGCGTGCGGGCGATGGCCGTGGCCGAGGACGGTCGCGTGGCGGCCGACGCTTCGGTACCGCTGGCAAGCGGGATTGTCACGGGCGCCGCCGGATGCCACGAACAATCGCCGCTGGTCTGGTGGCAGGCCGTGTGCCAAACCTTGGCATTGCTCGTCAAAGACCTTCGAGCCGGCGGCATCCCTCCCCAGCGATTGGCGGCCGTGGCCGTCGATGGCACCTCTGGCACGCTGGTGGCGCTGGACGGATCGGGCAATCCCTTGCGGCCGGCGCTAATGTACAACGATTCTCGCGCGACGGCCGAGGCCGACTTGCTGAACGTGGTGGCGGCCGATTTCTGCCGCAAGCTCGGCTACCGTTTTCAGGCTTCCTTCGCCTTGGCGAAGATTCTGTGGCTCCAAGCGCACGAGCCCGACGTGTTTCGCAGCGCGGCCTGGTTTGTCCATCAGGCGGACTATGTCCAGGGACGATTGACGGGCGTGCCTGGCGTATCCGACTACAGCAACGCGCTCAAAACCGGCTACGACCT
>Ga0181529_10008132_pt1 | contig 10290 bp, 13 predicted proteins | sample PEATcosm2014_Bin_36_FD_119763 | JGI IMG/M metagenome (GOLD analysis project Ga0181529, IMG submission 119763) | Peatland microbial communities from MTU Mesocosm Facility, Houghton, MI, USA - PEATcosm2014_Bin10_30_metaG | ecosystem: Environmental > Terrestrial > Soil > Wetlands > Peat | place... | reverse complement strand
GAGGGTCGGAATGCCTTCGGTGATGCAGACGATCAGCGGAATGCCTGCGTCCTCGGCTTCGAGAATCGCATCGGCGGCAAAGGGCGGCGGCACGAAGATCATCGTGGCGTTTGCGCCGGTTGCGGAAACGGCGTCAACCACGGTGTTGAAGACCGGCCAGCCCTCGTGGGTTGTTCCGCCCTTGCCAGGAGTAACTCCGCCGACCACGTTTGTGCCGTACTCGGCGCAGCCCTGGGCGTGAAAAGTGCCTTCTTTGCCGGTAAGGCCTTGGACGATGAGACGAGTGTTTTTATCAACGAGAACTGCCATGTACAAGCTCCTAGCTTCTAGCTCCGAACAGTCTGTGGTGCCAATCAAGATTTGAAAGGGCACGACTTTAGTCGTGCCGCAATGGTTGGTATGAAGCGACGGGCTTTAGCCCCTGCCTAATTCTGTGTCATTACGGCTCCGCTGGAGGTGCGTCGGGGCAGCGAGATGCTGGGGTCAAATGGAAATTGTTTGCATGGAACATATGATGCTTCTTAAGAATGTCGCCATCTCCGTCAAATACCTCGTACCAACCAGCGAACGATGCGGGATGATAGTCGCCTTTTGGGTTGCCTCTCGGCAATGGCTGATAGTTAAAAACGTCAATAAGGAACATCTGATCCAACTTTGTCAGTGTGCGGTGTGGATCCGAATGACCAGATAATAAACCTGAGGAGTCCAAAAACTTTTCTTCCTTAATCTCCCAGAGCGGTGGAACCTTGCATACCGCCAAAGGGATCACACCCCAAGTGTCGATGTGGAAAGCTGCGAGTGCGCCCCCTGCTGGAATGTTCAAACCATCGACAGTGAGTAGAACCCGTTGAGCTTGACCAAAGCTCAAATTAGGCCCAAAGAGCAGCATGAGTAAAAAGGCAATGAACAAGTCAATGCGCTTCATTCGCATCCTCCGGGGTATTTAGTAACTTGAAGCAGCTTTCACAACTAACTCTGCGGCTTCCTTCATAGTCTCACCAACTTGAAAATTAAAACCAGACTCTTTCAAAATCCTGCGGCCTTCTTCTACGTTGGTTCCCTCTAGGCGCAGCACGATGGGCACTTTGACTTGCAGGCTGTGCGTGGCCGCGACTACGCCGGTTGCCAGACGGTCCACGCGCAGGATGCCGCCGAAGATGTTGATGAAGATGGCCTTGACGTTCTTGTCGCTGAGCAGAATCTCGAAGGCGTGCTCGATCTGCTCTTGAGTTGCGCCGCCGCCTACGTCGAGAAAGTTGGCGGGCGAGCCGCCAGCGTACTGGATGATGTCCATGGTGGCCATGGCCAGGCCCGCGCCGTTCACCATGCAGGCGATGGAGCCGTCGAGCTTGATGTAGTTGAGCGCGTACTTCGACGCCTCCACTTCCAGCGGGTCTTCCTCGGCGGTGTCGCGCAGGGCCTTGATCGCCGTGTGGCGGAAGATGGCGTTGTCGTCGAAGGTGATCTTGGCGTCCAGCGCGAAGAGCTTGCCGTCGGTTGTCGTGATGAAGGGATTGATCTCGACCAGCGAGGCGTCGGTCTCGATGAAGGCCTTGTAGAGGCTTTGGAAGAAGGCGACGGCGGCGTTGATCTGCGTTGGCTTGAGCCCCAGTGCAAAGGCCAGCTTGCGCGCCTGCCACGCGCCAAAGCCGATCGCCGGATCGATCGTCTCTTTGAAGATGGCTTCGGGCGTTTTGGCGGCGACGACCTCAATCTCCATGCCTCCGGCCTGCGAGGCCATGAAGACCAGCTTGCCGGTGACGCGGTCGAGGACGATGCCGAGGTAGAGTTCGCGGTCGATTGCTGCGGTCTCTTCGATCAAGAGGCGCTGGACCTTTTGGCCTGCCGGGCCGGTCTGGTGGGTGACGAGCGTCATGCCCAGGATTTGCTGGGCGAACAACTCGGCCTCCTCGCGCGTGCGGGCCACCTTGACGCCGCCGCCTTTGCCGCGGCCTCCGGCGTGAATCTGCGCCTTGACGACGACGCCGGAGGCGCCCTCGGCAAAGAGCTTGCGGGCGATGGTCGAGGCCTCTTCCAGGGTGTTGGCCACTTCGCCGCGGGGAACGGCGACGCCGTAGCGCGCCAGGATTTCTTTTGCTTGGAACTCGTGAATCTTCATTCGATTGCGACCGTCCATCCGCTGCATTGGTTTTTCCAGCGCTCTAAGAGGGCGAACGCCACGCCAGCGGTAATCAAATGGTATCGTGCGCGGCAAAGGAGGGGCAAATGGACTGAGGGACTGAAGGACTAAGGGACTGAGGGACTGAGGGACTGAGGGGCTAAGGGACTAAGGGACTGGGGGACTAAGGGACTGAGGGACTGAGGGACTAAGGGAACAGGGAACAGGGATCAGGGATCAGAAAAAAACATGCTGGTTGAGGGGTATTGATTTCCAGATTACCAAATCGAGAGATAAGAAACCGGGAAGCTCTTAGCCGAATGCGCTAGAATACACGTCGTATCGTGAGGAATTCCATGAGAACGCATCTGTTGGTGATCGCCCTCTTTGCCGCTTCTGCACTTGCCCCAGCCCAGACCAAGCCCACACTGGTGCGGCATTTCGGTCCTGAGGTGACATTCACACCGCAGAAAATTGACGACTTCCCGGACAAAAAGATTCGCGCCGTTGCCTTACCCGATGGCCGGATACTGCTGAGCCGTTTTGGCACTGTGTATATGCTCGATGCCTCTGGGAGAGAGATCTGGAAATTCCAGACAGACAATGAAGGAGAATTGCTGACCTCCGAGCCTGCTTATAACGCGGAGACGAATGAAATCGGAATCGTCGGCTCCGACATCCTTTTTGTGCGCTTGGACGCCACGACAGGGGAAGAAAAGTGGAGAGCCACAACAGTGGGCGCAGCCGAATTCATCCATGTGGCCGCCTACGGCAAGGGATTTCTTATCGTCGTTGACATGTCCGGCTACCGGGAAAAATATAACGTATCCGGAACCCAGCGCCGCAAAGGTTCGGAGCCGGACAAATTAGAGTATTACGGCGAGACGGAGGACGACTTTTGGAGTGCGGAGTTTCCCATCGGCGCTCAACTGCTGGTGAACGGACAGCACATCTACGCCGTCAGGCGCACCCGCAACGCCTTGCATCTGCGCGAACTTCAGCCAGCGTTGAGCAAACGTCGATAGGCCGATTGGCAACTACTCCAGCGCCTTTTCGATGCCGGCCTCGACCAGCGGCGCCATCACCATGTAGCCGGCGGGCAGTGGATGCACGCCGTCTCCGCTCAGCGTGGCGGGCAGGCCGTCGCGGCTGTCTTTCATCGCCGTGTGGTAGTCCACGTAGACATGTCCGTGCTGGGCGGCGTAGGCCTTGATCCACTGATTCAGCTCGATCACCTTGGGCGCGGGCGTGAGGCCCGGATGCCAGGGAAAATCGAAGGCCGGCAGCACCGAGCAGAGGACCACGCGGATATGATTGGCCGCGGCCAGTTCGGCCATCGAGGCCAGGTTGCCTTCGGTTTGCTCCAGCGTCATGGGGCCAGTGTTTCCGGCGATGTCGTTGATGCCGGCCAGAATCACCACCACCTTCGGTTCAAGCGCGATGACATCCTGGCGGAAGCGCCCCAGCATCTGCGGCGTGGTCTGGCCGCTGATGCCGCGATTGATGTAGGGCTTGCCGGGAAAGGTTCCGGCGAGGTTCCAGCCCTCGGTGATGGAATCGCCCATGAAGACCACGCGGTTCTCGCCCGCTGCGGGCGCGCCTAGCTTCAAATCATCCTCCTTGAACTTGGCCAGCCAGGGAAAATCCACCAGCATACGCGCATTATGTTCCTTGGTCCAATCGGAGAGCGGAGCTTCCTGCGGAAGCACAGTCAACTGTGCCGTGGCTGTTAAAACTGGCAGAGACATCCCATGGCGCGACTTCATAGCGGCGCTGGCGGTCAACTTCAATATGTTCTGTGAGCTTGCGGCGGTTGTGGGGTCAATCTCTATCGTGACGCCGAGAACGCCGGAAGCGTCGGTGGTAGCCTTGGCCTCGGTGGGGGTTGTACCCCCTGTTGCCGTGCCGGGCGAGATGGCCAGTTGCTTCAGAATCAGCCCGCCGTTTGCCGGTTGGAGAGTGATATTTACCTCTTGGTTGGGGACCAAAAGACCTTTGCTATCCTTGACCGTAATTTCAAAGTAGGCAGCCTGCGCGCGAATGGCGATGGACGAGGAGCGCGGGCTTAACGTGATCTCTCCGCCGGGGTGGGTTTTGTGAGCCGCAAAAGCGAAGGAACCGAGCAATCCGCAACCGGCCATGAGAAGAAAAGCAACGCGGCATAAAAATCTGTTCATTCGAAACTCTCCCTGAACGTATTTTAAAGCGGTATTCCAATGAATAGAGAGTGCGGCGTGGATCTGGAGATCCACGCGACAGCCGGTCTGGAGACCGGCGCTACTCTTTCTGGTTTTAGGCAATCGGGAAAGCCGCTGACCAAGACCTTTTTCCACATTCGGGGACGCGGGATGCACCGCCGCTGCAACCCGCCCGTTACGCTACCCTTGAAGAGATGAGTGCGTGCGCGATTTGCGATGGAGTGGGGCTGGTCAGGGTGGTCAACGAGCAGGGGCGATGGGTTTCGCGCGCCTGCGAGTGCCAGGAGATGCAGCGCGAGGAGCGCCGCTTGGCCGCCGCGCGCGTGCCGGAGCGCTATCGCCATTACACGCTGGACGGCTACGAGACGGCATTCCGCGGCGCCGACCCCTCGCTGGGACGGGCGCACATGACGGCGCGCAAATTTGTGGATGCGTATCCGGTGGACACAGCCGGCAAGGGGCTGCTCTTTACCGGCTCGATCGGCGTGGGCAAGACGCATCTGGCGGTGGGCGTACTCAGGCGGCTGGTGCAGGAGCGCGGCGTGCGCGGCCTCTTTTGCGACTACCGTGAGCTGCTGAAGAGCATCCAGAACAGCTATAACCCGCAGGTGCAGACCACGGAACTGGAACTGCTGAAGCCGGTCTTTGCCGCCGAGGTGCTGGTGCTGGACGACTTGGGCGCGCAGAAGCCCAACGAGTGGGTCTGGGACACCGTGGCGCTGATTCTGAACACCCGCTACAACGACCGGCAGACGACCATCATTACCACCAACTACGCCGATCTTCCGGCCGGCAGCGGCGGCTTGAGCGACGCCGAGCGCGCCGCCCGTGAGCAGACGCTGGGCGACCGCATCGGCGACCGCATGAGATCGCGCCTGGCCGAGATGTGCGTGCGCATCGAGATGACCGGCGAAGACTTCCGCCAGACGGTGAAAAAAGCACGCTTCGGGTGAGGGGCTTTCAGCTATTAGCTATCAGCTATCAGCTGTCAGCTTTCAGTGCTTCGCACCCTATGGACCGCATTCGATTCTCGACGGCCATGCGGTCCAGCGTCTCCAGCGGCAGGCTCAGAAACAGTTGCACGCGATGGCGGATCTGACGCAGGGTTTGTGCAAAGGCGGCGCGCTTCGCATCGTCCGTGCCTTCGACCGCCGCCGGATCAGGAAAGCCCCAATGCGCTGTGACCGGATGCCCTGGCCAGATGGGGCAAAGCTCGCCCGCCGCGTTGTCGCAGACCGTCACCACAAAGTCCATCTCCGGCGCGCCGGGTTGCGCGAACTCATTCCAGCTTTTGCTACGCAGTTTGTCTGCCGGGTAGCCCAGCGCTTGAACCTGTTCGATGGCGAAGGGATTCACCTTGCCGCTGGGATGGCTGCCCGCGCTGTAGGCATGAAAGCGTCCCGCGCCCATGGTATTGAAAAGCGCCTCGGCCAGGATGCTGCGCGCCGAGTTGCCGGTGCAGAGGACGAGAATGTTATAGGGCTTATGCATGATTTTCTCCCATCTAGCAGCAACCCGGCGCACTGCATCCGCAGTTCGGCTTGGTTGCCCGGATAAAGGCGCTGATGAATTTGCCGTCGATCAGCGGCGCAATCGCATCCACATCGATCCCTGCCTCGACCAGAAAATGGCGCGCGTCCTCAATCGAGTAGACCCGCGTCGGCTCCAGAGAAATATTGGAAAAGCCTGCGCGAATCAGCTTGGCGGCGTACTCGCCCTCTTCCAGCGCCCCGGCGATGCAACCCACCCACAGCAGCATGCTTTGGCGAACCTGCTCATTCACTTCACCGCGCACCACCACGTCCGAGACGGCGAAGCGCCCACCCGGCTTCAGCACGCGGAAGGCCTCGCGCAGCACGCGATCCTTGTCAGCCGAGAGATTGATCACGCAGTTCGAGATGACCACGTCCACCGAACAATTGGGCAGGGGAATATTCTCGATCTCGCCCTTGAGAAACTCGACATTCTCGACGCCCGCCTGGCGCTGATTCTCGCGCGCCAGGGCCAGCATATCGTCGGTCATATCCAGGCCGTAAGCCTTGCCGGCTTGCCCTACGCGCCTGGCGGAGAGCAGCACGTCAATGCCGCCGCCTGAGCCGAGATCCAGCACCGTCTCGCCCGCCTTCAGCTCAATCAGCGCCGTAGGGTTGCCACAGCCCAGCGAAGCTAAAACTGCGTCGGCCGGCAAGCCGCTCTTCTCGGCTTCGTTATACAGGTTGGTGGTGATGGGATCGCAACAGCGCAACGCCGGGTCGCCGCAGGCTACCGAGCCATGTTCCCGCACGCCGCGTGCCGCCGCTCCATACTTTTCTTGAACCAGAGTCTTTGTATCCATCAAAGCGCCTCATATTCGCTAAAACGAATATATTGGCAATCGTTATATTTGTCAAGACGTATATAATAAAAGGATGAGTTCTTCTTCTCAACCTGTCGATTTGGCTGGCCTCTTTGCCGCCCTGGCCGATACGACCCGTCTGCGCCTTTTGAATTTGATTGCCGGACACGAGGTCTGCGTCTGCTATCTGGTCGAGATTCTGGGGCAGGGCCAACCGAAGATTTCGCGCCACCTGGCCTATATGCGCAGATCCGGAGTGGTGGCCGCGCGGCGCCAAGGCAAGTGGATGCATTACCGCATCTGCATGCCAGCCGATGCCGCCTCTGCCTCCATCCTCGCAGCCACGCTGGCTGCGCTCGAAGGCGATCCGCTGATGCAGACAGACCGGGCCAAACTTGCCCATGCCCGCTGCGTGCCGCAGTTGTTGACGCTTCCATCGAAGGCCATTCCCGCCGCACCCGTCCCCTTGCAGGTGTAGCGCAGGCTTCATGGCGGCTGCCGCGTGGAGCTGCCGGTCCACGATTGTGTCTTCAGGGTTAAGTCAGGGATTTGGTTGCGTTTGTGGTTTGTCCCCAAATGGAGCAATCACAAAGTCCATTGCGCAAAAATCGCCTAAAGTCTTTCAGTCTCGAATCGCAACAGTTTTTACGCAATCTTGGCCTTCTAAGGGTATTTTGTCTCGTTACGAGACAGTTTTCACTTGAGGGTTTATTCCTGAATCTTCGGTTTCTTTAGTCACATTCTGGAAAGTGTCTTGTTTCCGGACAGTCCAAAAACGGAAGGTTTCATGCGTGCAAGTGCCTGATGCGGCATCAAGATGCGCGGAGCCGGCGCGGGCGGCGTTTGCCATTCTTAGAGGCTGTCCTATTTCGATACACTTTTGGCTTTAGGTTTTTTTCGACTATCTTCGGTTTTTCTCCCCTGAATTGGAAAATGTATCGTTCTGAGACAGCCTGTATCGGGAAGATTTTATGCACGGGCGAAGGAGAATGTTTGGCTGATTGCGTCCTCTGGATCAAGGCGGTGCGCGGAGCGCGATGCACAGGGTCAGTGTTTTGGATACAATCCTGGAGGGAGAATTTCAATGCGCAAGACGCTGGAAGCCATCAGCCTGGTATTGTTGGCTGGCTTGGTGTGGATCACCGGACGGGCGCTGTATGGGCCCAACCCGCTGCCAGCCAGCATCCCTACTCACTTTGACGCGGCCGGCAATCCCAATGGATGGGGTCCGCCTTCCACGCTGCTCGTATTGCCGCTAGTCGCCGTGGGGCTTTCTTTGTTGATCTCAGTGGTTGCACTCTTTCCAAAAATGTTCAGCTATCCGGTGCGGGTGACCGAGCAGAACCGCGCGCGCCTGGAGGCGCTGACTCTAAAGATGGTAGCATGGATCAAGTTTGAACTGGTCTGCCTGCTGACCTTGATTCAGTGGTTCATCCTTCAGTTTGCACGAGTGGGCCACGGTACGCTCTCGCCGGCTATTGTGGGGGTGTTTTTGGCCGCGATCCTGGGAACGGTCATCGTATACATGTTGGCCATTGTCCGCGCGGCTCGGCCGGACTGACTCCGGCTGCATCTTGCGCACCTCACGGCTATCAAGGCACTAGAAGACCCAGAGGCTGGCCAGCACCAAAAGGATGGCGGCCACGGTTACGGCCTGGTAGGTCAGATCGTCCTGGTGGAGGGAGCGCTCAGCTTCGCCGTGGGTGGGGTGCATGGATACGGATGCGGATTGGGGGGAGGGTTGCATCGCGAGCCTGCCTTTCTGTGCCTTGCAAGAGTGACTACGGTTTCCAAAGCCGAGCGGTTCCTCTGCCATCTTTGACGCGTTTGTGCGCAAAGAGGTTCTACTGAAAACCAGTGGAACGCAAAAGATTGTGACGCGCTTTCGTTTTTCGGTCAAGAGTACGAATGGCTCTTGGTTCCGATCGAGGATTGGTTTTCGGTCGGCGCTCCCGGAATGGGCAAGCGCCGGCCTTTTCGGCAGTTCAGATTCGGTCCGCGTGAGCCGTAACGCATTTCCGATTCGGAGCTGATAAAGACATCTTGCCGGATTTTGCGGAAATGATCTGCAAAGTGGAGAGAATTTTCCGAATAAGTATTCAGAGCTTGACTATTGGGCTAATCTTTCCCGTATCATAGGAGAAGCCCCTAGGCAGGTTTGGAGGTGGGATTTTTTGGCAGAAGTTCGTGTTCAAGAAGGCGAACCGTTAGAGAATGCATTGCGCCGCTTCAAGCGGAAGGTACAGCAGGAGGACATCATCAAGGAAGTCAAGCGTCACTCCTACTACCTGAAACCTGGTGAAAAGAAGCGGGTTAAGGCTGCATTGGCGCGCAAACGGAATCGCAAGAAGGCTCGTAAAGAGGCCGATTAACTGTACAACAATCGTGGCAAGCGCCGCCCCGGCACCCCCGTGATAAAAGCGGGCAAGAGGCCGGAGACCAAGGCAAGACCGGGGCGGGCTGTCGCGATGCATTTGTTTCGCTTTTTCCCATTTCCGATGCATTGAGTAAGAATTTTGTTTCTATCACCCGGTACGCCGGGTTGATGTTGTGTCGCCGCAGCGCTTGTTGCGGCCCGGGCCCTTGTTGTTGACAGCAGCACGAAGACAGGGAAACGGGACCGGCAAGTTTATCAAAACATGGCCGATTTCATAGTTATTCCCTTCTTTGGGGAAGCCGGCCATGGAATATACGGACAGAGTCTTGAAGTGCAGTGATTGCGGCTCCGAGTTTGTTTTTACTGCGGGCGAGCAATTGTTCTTCCACGACAAGCAGTTTAATAATGACCCCAAGCATTGCAAGGCGTGCAAGGCCAAGCGGGTGCGCGGCGGCTCGCGGGTGCGCCCGGAGACGCGTGTACGCTGTTCAAAGTGCGGCGAGGAGACCACGGTCCCCTTCCGCCCCACGCAGGGCAGGCCGGTGCTTTGCCGCGTCTGCTTCAAGCAGTTGAAGACACCGGCCCAACAGGCGCAGGAAGAGGATGCGCGCAAAGCGGAGAATAGCACTGAGGAGACGAACTGAGCGGCGGGAATATTATCTTGCCGCGAAGACCCACTCGTTGCCCAGGCAGAAGTTCACCACGGAGCAGCAGAGAATCGCGATGCAGTTGGCCGCTAGGAGCGGCATCCGCGCGCCCTCTACAAGGACGCGCATCAGCGCCAGATTGCCGATGAGCGAGACCAGCCCATTCGAGAGATGGAAGCGCATCAGTTGGGCGAGGCGCGCGGAGTGATTCTGCCGGTCGCGCCATGTGTAGCGCAGATGCCAGGCGAAGTTATGCAACAAGGTAACTTCCAGCGCCGCGGCCGAGGCGCAGAGATAATGTCCCGGAGCCCAGCGGTTGAAGAGCGCCAGCGAGCCTAACTGAATCATCATGCCCGCCGCGCCCACCAGATTGAATCTGCACCAGCGGATAAATGGATTCATGGCAGCGGCTCCTGGCGGTAGAGTTGCGCGGTGTGGCGCAAAGTTATGCTCACGGCCATGGCGAACATGGTGATTGCGCCGATAACTCCGCCTAAGTCAAAGATCAGTAACTTATGGCCGAAGAGCGTTGCGTAGGGGCTGTGGAGCAGCGCAAGATTGCCGATGATAAGTAGAAGGCGAATCTCCGTGGGGCCGAAGATGCCCTGCGAGAG
>Ga0181529_10008130_pt1 | contig 10291 bp, 8 predicted proteins | sample PEATcosm2014_Bin_36_FD_119763 | JGI IMG/M metagenome (GOLD analysis project Ga0181529, IMG submission 119763) | Peatland microbial communities from MTU Mesocosm Facility, Houghton, MI, USA - PEATcosm2014_Bin10_30_metaG | ecosystem: Environmental > Terrestrial > Soil > Wetlands > Peat | place... | reverse complement strand
TCGTCCGATTCCAAAGACACCCAACTCTTCTAGAATGGCCCTATGAATCTTGAGGCAATGCAGGCGGCTCTCCGCGAGGCCGGCATCGACGGCTGGCTCTTTTACGACCATCACCACCGCGACCCTATCGCCGGGCGCATCCTCGGCCTAGACCAGAAGGCGCACATCACCCGCCGTTGGTACTACTTTGTGCCCGCTGTTGGTGAACCGCGCAAGCTGGTCCATCGCGTCGAACAGGGCCGGCTCGACACACTGCCCGGCGTCAAGGGACTCTATTCGAGCTGGCAGGAACTGGCCCGCGGCCTTGAGGCGATGCTTGCTGACACGCATACGCTGGCCATGCAATACTCGCCCAACAACGCCATCATGTACGTCTCGATGGTCGACGCCGGAACGGTCGAGTTCTTGCGCAGCCTGGGCAAGAGAATTGTAAGCTCTGCTGACCTTGTAAGCCAATTCGAAGCCGTCCTCAGCGAAGAACAGATCGCGAGCCACGGCGTCGCGCAGCGGGCCATCGACGCGATTTTAGCCGAGTGCTGGCGTAAGATCGCACGCAGACTGCGTCCAAGCGCTGGCGGCGCAGGCAGCATCTCGGAGTTCGAGTTGGCGCAATGGTTGAGCACGGCCATGCGCAACGAAGGGCTGGTCTGGGAGAACGGCCCCGATGTCAGCGTCAATGCCAACAGCTCCGACTCGCACTATGAGCCGTCCGCCGATCGATCCGCTCCTATCCGCCAGGGCGATTTTCTGCTCATCGACATCTGGGCCAGGGTCGACAAACCCGGCAGCGTCTTCTACGACATCACCTGGACCGGTGTCGTCGGACGCGAGCCCACGGAGAGAGAGCAACGGGTCTTCGAGACCGTGCGAAACGCGCGCGACGCCGCCATCACTGCCGTCGTCGAGGCTTTTGCCGCATACAAACCCATTCGCGGATTCGAGGCCGACGATGCTGCCAGGGCAGTGATTCGCGAGGCCGGATTCGGCGAGTTCTTCACCCACCGCACCGGCCACAACATCGCCCAGGAGTTGCACGGCTCCGGCGCGCACCTCGACAATCTCGAAACCCACGACGAACGCCGCCTGTTGCCCAATACCTGCTTCTCAGTCGAGCCGGGCATCTACCTGCCGGAGTTCGGCGTGCGCAGCGAAGTGGACATGCTAACCGCTCCCGGCAAGGCCTGGGTCACCGGGCAAATTCAGCGTGAACTGGTGAGAATCTGATAGGGCAGGGACTAGGGAATAGGGACCAGAGATTAGAGCTTGTTTCAAAAAGGCGGCATTGTGTCATAGCACTACTTCAGTCGTGCCGAAAAGGGCAGTAATACACGGAGCCACTGAGGGATGTCTCTCGTCTACCTTGATTGGAATTTATGTGATCAGTTTTGGGGAACTTCGAGCCTCCCCGGTGCGTTATATTCAAAGAGAATGGCAACTGAAGAAAACAAGAGCGCCGAGGCAATGCCTGCGGCAGAATCCGGCGTGAAATCCGAATCAGAACAGGGCTTTGTCTACCTCCCTTTGATCGCCGGTTGGCTGGTGCCCGGTGCGGGACACTTCCTCCTGCGCAAGTGGTACCGTGGGGCGCTGCTGGCGGCGTCGATCGTGGGCATGTTCGCGATGGGCATCGTGATGCAGGGCAAGCTCCACACCAATCCTCACGATATTCTCGACATTCTCAGCCTGGCCGGCGACCTCGGCAACGGGCTGCTCTACGTCGTCAGCCGGATTGCGGGCCTGGGTGCTGAGCACGTGCAGGTGACCACCGCCGACTACGGCACGCGCTTCATCGTCGTGGCCGGCCTGCTCAACGTGATTGCCGCCGTAGACGCACACAATCTCCGCACCGGGAGGAAGTCGTGACTCACTTTGCGGCGGTTCTGCTCTTCGCTCTCTTCGCCTCGACTGTCTTTGGAATTACACAGCGCGAGACGCCACAGCGCATGGTCCGCTATGGCGCATATTGCTTTGTGCTCTTCGCCGGCTCGGCCATCGCGCTCAGCTGGCTGATGTTCCTGATCGCGCGGTAGCGCCGGTCGAGTGGAATAGCCCATGAACAAGCAATGGCACGCCAAGAACCCGATGCCGCCCAAGGCAACACAAGAGCAGAGAATCCAGTGGCATAAAGAACACCAGCAGCAATGCGCCTGCCGTGAAGTGCCGAAGAGTCTGTCGCCTTACATCAAGACAAAGAAATCCTGAGGACGATCCGGCGTACGTCTGGGCCTTGCGAACCTGGATAAATACGTGGAAACGTCGCTGAAACAGCAACTGCCAGTTGGCTGGTGAGATGTCCGCAGAATAGAATTGGTGCGGGATCGCCGAGGGAAAATGAGGATTACCACGAAAATAGCTGTGCTTGCTCTCTCTCTAATGCTTTGCGGAACGACATGCATGGGGAGCGCCCAAAAAAAACGTGCGCTGATTCAGATACTCCAACGAGATGGATTTACTGGCGCTCTCACTGGAGACGTTCATTTCACCACCCTTGGTACCCTCCAATGTCCCGAACGCGATTTTCAGGTGATTTACTTCGAGTGGTACGGTCCAGCACATCCAGGCTCCCATCGCGCTCAGTATCGTCTTCGCTTCGTTGAAGGCAGGAATCGTTACATAGGCTCGTACATAATAACTAATAGGCCTAAATCGCTTATTCACAATTCGATTTTGTTAGATTTTGACGACGCCTCCGGGGTCATTACTTGCGATGAGATTGGACCCGACAAATCCGTTCAACTCCAAGACGGTGGCTCCCTGAATTTCGAGAAATGAACTCCGTTGCCGTTGTATGGTGTCATCCGGGGAACGACCGCCTAGTCATCCCAATTTGCCCGGAATAATTCGGACAAATTCTGCAAAATCTTAAGCAACGCGCCTGCGCTGCCAAACCGCCGCGTCGAAGGTGTGGGCGCAGTCGTAGCCTTCGGCGCGGTAGAGATCGGTGGCCTCTGTATTGGCTTCGGTGACGGTGAGCGAGATCTCGCTCACGCCTTGGCGCAGGAAACAGGAGGCAGCCAGGTTGAGCAGCATCCGGGCCAGGCCGCGGCGTCTGAAATCCGGGTGCACGCAGATTTGAGTGATGTGCCCGCTCTCTGGACTGACCCGCGACCCCAGCACCAGAGCAACCAGTTCCCGGCTCGCCCGGTGCACAACCACGTGCGACACCTGCGCGGAAAAGACGCCGCACCCCGAGTAGCGGACGATGTTATTGAGAAAGCGGAGCGAGCCGTGGGCCGAGCGATACTGGTCATTGACGATGCTGTCGGGATGGCCGGCATAGGCTGCGGAGATGAGCCGCGCGGCAGGGTTCAGGTCTTCCTCGCGCCATGGCCGCAGTTCCAGTTCGACGGGCAGGTTCACGCGCGGCGCGGCAAAGAAGCCCTCGAGCGGCCGCACCATAAAGAGCCTGCGGTGGATCTCGAAGCCCGCATCGCGGAAGACGCGGACGTGGGAGCCCGAGGGATGCAGCAGCATTTGTGACTCCACGCGTTCAACGTGAGGCGAGTTCACCAGCAATTCAAGCAGGTGCTTGAGTAGCGTCTCCTCGATCTCGTGAGCTGTGACTTCCTTGTGAGCCGGCTGTCCATCTGCGCCGGAGCCGGCCAGAGCAAAGACGTCGCCGACAATGGCTTTTGTGTCTTCGTAGACGCAGAAAACATATCCGGTCACCTGGCCGGCCTCCAGGGCCGCATAGCCGGGTAACGTATGGCTATCGAGATATTGCATCAGCAGTTTGGCCGAGGAGCGGTAATCCCAGTGCAGGCGCTGCTTCCACACTTCACCCTCGGCCTCCAGCACAGGACGCACCACAGGCGCCGCAAAGTGCCGCAGGTCGAGGATTTCAATGGAAGCGTCCGATGCCATATGTCTCCTGTTGAGTATCTCATTCTAAAGGGCCCGGCTTGAGAGGTGCCGCGAATCACGGCAAATGAGGACGGCATTTATAGGCGTTGGAGAAACTCCATCGAGAGGGAAGAGAGAATTCCACTCCCGCATCTAGTGCTTACCTCCAATTTTTACCGAAATCCTGCATGTTCCGCAGCTAATCTGGCCCGCAGCGAGCGTTCAACTGCTCACTGTCTACTGACGCCGTCCACCGGCATTTTACCGGCTTCCCACCATGTAGACCACCAAGCCCTGTTCCGGCCAATTGAAGAGTTGCTCGTAGTGCCGCCCGTCGAGATACTCTGCGAGCGCGGCTGGAGTATGCAGGTCCACGCCACCGCGGCCGGTCACGCGCATCACCAGCAGGTGCTGCTCATCTGGCACGCCGCTCTCCTCGTAGTTCACCACGGCACGATTGCGATAGAAGGAAAGTCCGTACTCCACGTCGCGGCGCACGCGAAAGACTGCGACCGTTTCGTCGGAGGGAGCCACTTCAACCAGGCGCTGGGCCAGCGGGCGTGCCGAGTAGGAGCGGTCAATCAGGTGAATCACCCGCTTGGTCTGCTCGATGGCCTGAATCCCAAAGAAAGGGCCTACGCCATAGAGGAAGAGCACAAGAACCACCAGCACTCCCGAAGTGACCAGCCGGAGCCGAGCAACGCCAAATCCCCTGACGACAATCAGGATCAACAGCGACGCGCCGCAGGAGGCAAGCAGGGCCGCAACCAGCGCCCGACCGGGCGGCATCTGCACTCCGTGCGCCACAAACCAGGGCGCCAGCAGCGCAGACATAGTCGTTACGCCGCAGAGCAGCGCATGGCCCAGCAGCACCCCGCGGTTCAGTCCTCGCTGCCGCCGCCGGAAGAGATAGTCCCCCGTGAGGATCGTGATCGGCGGAATAGAGGGCAGGATGTAGCCGGGCAGCTTCGACTTCGACAGAGAGAAGAAGAGAATGGGAATCAGCGCCCACAGCACCAGGAACTCGGGAAAGGCATCCCCTGGCCCGCCTGGACAGCGTTTGCATCTGCCGGAGTGTCTCGCCCGCCACTCGCACACCGAGGTTTGGATGCCGTCGATCAGCGCCCGCACCGCGATTACCGTCCACGGCATTACCGCCAGGAGGACTACAACAAGGTAGTACCAGAACGGCTGCTGGTGTTCATAGCGATTGGTGGCAAAGCGTTCTAGATTATGTTCCAGAAAGAACACACGAAAAAAGTCGGGATTCTCATGCTGCACGGCGATGAACCATGGCAGCACGATGGCAAAGTAGAGCAGCACGCCCGGCCACCAGAACGACCGCCTCAGTATCGACCACTCGCGGCGCAGAGCGGCAAATGCGGTCAGAATCACGATGGCTAGAAACGGCGCAACCGGCCCCTTGGCTAAAGTGGCCACGCCGGTGAAGAAATAAATGTCGAAGAGCCAGAACTTTGAGTCAGTCTCATACCAGGCGTACCAGCCGAGCAGGCCGATGGCCAGCGGAGCCGCCATCTGCATGTCGGTCGAGGCGCCGCGGGCAAAGCCCATGATGCCAGCGCAGGCTACTGTAATCAGCGCCGCATCCAGGTGACCGCCGGGGCGGAATCGCCGCATATGCAGGTAGATCAGCGCCGTCATCAGGAAGGCGAAGCTGGCCGAAGGCAGGCGGGCGGCCCAGTCGTGCACCCCGAAGTCCTGGAAAACGAACATCGCGCGCCAGTAGTAGAGCGCCGGCTTTTCCAGCCACGGATGGCCATAAAGATACGGTGTGACGCAGGCGCTCAGTTTGCCCTTCAGCGTATGCGCCGAGTCGAATCTGTCCAGCATCTCGTGCGCGATCTGCGCATAGCGGGGTTCATCTGCGCCCACCAAGCCTATGCCGTCGCCGCCGACCAGCGGAGTCTGTCCGTAGAGAAGAAAAAATAAGGTAAATGCGAGAAAGACTGCCGCCTCGCGAGCCGTGGCCCAGCGGGGTAGCCGCATGCGCCAGCCTTCGGGCGAGTCCGGAGCGGATGGTTCCTGAAGGTTTTCCACTTCCAGCGTTTCTCCAAACAGAGCCTTCGCATGCCTCATGCGGGCAGGCGATGCCGATTTCGGTCAGGGCGACTGGGGGAGGCTAACAGACGTTGGCCACGGTCCGCGCTTCCATGAAACGCGGAATGAGTGCTTCGATTCGACAGGGTTAAGGCTAACAGATTCGGGTGGATTCTGACCGGACTCATGAGCCTGTCTCCTCGGGAAGCGAGGCCACGCTGGCGCGCAGTTGGTCCAGAATCTCGGCGAGTGCCTGCTCCATCGGGCCCTCCAGCGCACATCCTGCGGCGCTCTCATGGCCTCCGCCGCCCAGCCGCTCGGCGATCCCAGCCACGTTCACCCGGCCTTTGCTACGCAGGCTCAACTGGATGCGCTGATCCGGCATCTCCCGCAGGAAGACAGCGGCCTCTACCCCCGATGCGCACAGTGCAAAGTTTACGATGCCCTCGCAATCCTCCTCGGTAGCCAAGGTCCGCGCCAAGTCTTCAGCAGTGACCCAAAGCCAGGCCAGCCGCTCCTCGCGCGCCAGATTGTTAAGCGCCGCTCCCAGCAGCAACAGCTTCGAAGTTGGCGTAGAAAAATACACGCTATGGGCGATACGGATCGGATCGGCCCCAGCTAAGACCAGCTCCCTCGCCAGACCGAAGGTGGAGGCCTGCGTGGAGCCATAGCAGAAGCCTCCCGTATCAGTTAGAACGGTGGTGTAAAGGCAAGAGGCCATCTCTGGCGTTACCGTTGCCCCGGCAGCCTTTACCAGCCGGTAAACCAACTCGCCCACGCTGGCCGCCCCGCGGTCGATCCAGTTCAGGTTGGCATACTCGCGACCGGTTGTGTGGTGATCGATGTTGACCTGGAAGAACCGCTCCAGGCCGGTCAACCTGGTCCGCGCCAGCCCATCACACTCCAGCAGGATTGCGGCGTCATACGGGCCCTCGACACGTTCGGCGGTCCGGATCGCCTCTGCGCCGGGCAGTTCGCGATGGACCAGTGGAATCCGGTCCGCTGTAACCAGGTCGGCCTGCTTGCCCATCTGTTTCAGCAGCATACCCATGGCCAGCATAGAGCCCACCGCATCGCCGTCGGGGCGCATGTGAGAGCAGACCAGAAATCGTTCACCCCGGCGCAGAACATCAAGGATCGCTTCGATCCGCTCAGCGGGCACACTCGCCGTCGTTGCTCCCGATACGGTGCCGGGTCCGGCAGTGGTCACCTCGCATTTTGGTTGTAAAGAAATATTGCGGCTGGCATGATCCATTCTTGGGCTACTCCACCGGTACCTTTTGCTTACCGGCTTCTGCCTGCCCGGCTGGGTTCACATCGGCAGACGCCTTCTGCCTCTTTCGGTGCCGGTCCATCAGTTCCTCGATGCGCGCTTGAAAGCGCCCAGAGCGGTCGGCAAGGAAGCTGAGTTCAGGCACATGGCGCACGCCCATCCTCTCCTTCAACTCATAGCGGATGAAGCCTTTGGCTGCCTCCAGCCCGGCTACAGTCTTCTCTTCGGCCGCGGCAATGTCCTTGACCGCGCTGTCGATTGCAACATAAACCCGCGCCGACTTGCCCCCCGGATTCAATGCCACCTCGGTCACGTAGCAGAGATCGATGCGTGGATCGACCAGTTCCCCCTCGATAAGCACGCCAATCTCTTCGCGCAGCGTCTCCGCTACTCTGTCTTGGTGGTGCTTCCGTCCCCTTTGCTCCGGCATCCTGCCACTCGCCTCCGTAGACCCTTCAGCATACCAGAGGCACTCCGAAAAGACCCTCAGGGGGAACCTGATCAGTTCACGGGGACAACACGATCAGAGCTTGTGGTTGTGTCTGTTGCTTTTGCCATCGATTGCTCTTCGACTGCCATCTGCCATCGAAACCTGTCCATGAGCCTGTCTCCGTGGATAATCGGCATAAAGCCGCGGTTCAACCGCCAGTGTTCTCCGCTTCCGCAAAGACCGGCTCGAAACCACCTCATGCGTCTCGCGCCATTCATGAGGTTGGCCGAGGCAGACCGCGTCTCTAGCTGCATTCGCACTGGCGGCCGACGCTGCGCAAGCCCAGGATCACAACTTTGAAGATGGCCAAGCCAAGAACCGCAGTGTTGAACAGGTCGAGCAATAGCAACCGAGACGCGCCTCGCCGAACCATTCCGTTTATTGCGAATATTCGGAAAAACGAATATACTCGTTTCATGCAGGAGACGCTGCGCAACTACAAGGCAAATATCTTTCGCGCGCTCTCCCATCCCACCCGCATTGCTATCCTTGAGGTCTTGCGGGACCGCGAACTCTCCGCGCGTACTATCCAGGAGAAGCTAGGCCTCGAACAGGCCAATCTCTCCCAGCACCTGGCAATCCTCCGCAGCCACCAGATCGTTGTGAACCGGAAGGATGGCAACCAGGTCTTTTATTCCATTCGGAATCCCATGCTCGTGGAGGTTCTCGACATCATGCGCCGCTACTTCCAGGCCAGCCTCGCCGATGCCGTCCAGATGCTCGGCGAAGTTGACTTCGAGGTCTCTCCCCGATGATTTCTGCGCTATTTCTGAGCGGAATCATCGTCTGGCTGGCGGGCGCGCTGGCATCTTTGGCTCTCTGGCGCAACCCGGCCGCCGCTCGGCGTGTGGCTTGCGGAGCGGCACTGGCTGGTTCGCTGCTTGATCTGGCTGCTTCAGCAATGGCGATCTTCAGCGGCAGCGCAGTGTTGATCGATCTTCCCTCCGGCAACCCCATCTTTTCGTGGTCCATAAGAATTGACCCGCTCTCGGCATATTTTAATGTGACCCTTGCAGTGCTGGCCGCCGCTGTCTCGCTTTATTCCTTCGGATACCTCAAGGAGATGGAAGGCCGCCGCAACCTGGGTGCATTTGGATTTTTCTACAACTTGCTGCTGATGAGTCTTGCGCTGGTCTTCACCGCGTCCAACGTCTTCTTCTTCCTCGTGGCGTGGGAGGTGATGGCGCTCTCGTCATTCTGCCTGATCGGTTTCGAACACGAAAAGGAAGAGGCGCGCAAGGCAGGTGTACTCTTCCTTGTCATGTCGCATGCGGGCACAGGGCTGCTGCTGATCGCGTTCCTTATGCTCACATCCGCCAGCAGCAGTTTGGATTTCACGAGCTTTCATCTGTTGGCTTCCAGCCTTTCGCCGCTCCAGCAGGGCGCGGTTTTTCTGCTTTTTCTCTTTGGCTTTGGAGTGAAGGCCGGCCTGGTCCCGGTTCACATCTGGCTCCCCGATGCTCACCCGGTCGCGCCCAGCAACGTCTCGGCGCTCATGTCGGGCATTGTGATCAAGTCCGGCATCTACGGCATGGCGCGCGTCTTCTTCGACTTCTATGGCCCACCGCCGCTTTGGATGGGAACAGTGGTACTGGCGCTCGGCGTCGTCTCCGCTCTGCTCGGAGTGCTCTACGCATTGATGGAGCACGACCTGAAGCGCCTGCTCGCCTGGCACAGCATCGAAAACATCGGGATCATCCTCATGGGCTTTGGCGCAGCGCTGATATTTCGCTCGCTGGGTCAGCCCAGTCTCGCCGCGCTTGCGTTGATCGCCGGCTTGTATCACACCTTCAACCATGCCACCTTCAAGGGACTGCTCTTTCTCGGCGCTGGCGCCGTGGTGCAGACCACACACACGCGAAACATGGAGAAGATGGGCGGGCTGATCCGGCTCATGCCAGTCACGGCCATCTGCTTTCTCATCGGCGCAGTAGCGATCTCCGGGCTGCCTCCCCTCAACGGATTTGTCAGCGAGTGGCTCACTTATCAGGCGCTGCTCGCCGGCTTCGGCACTACGCAGAGCCTCGCACGATTGATGTTCCCCATCGCCGGGTCACTGCTGGCGCTGACCGCGGCCCTTGCGGCGGCCTGCTTCGTAAAGGCGTTTGCTATTCCGTTTCTCGCGCTGCCGCGCAGTGAGCAATCCGCGGATGCGCGAGAGGCCTCGCCGACAATGCTTGCGGGAATGGCTGTGCTTGCAGTGGGATGCGTAGCGCTTGGCCTGGGCGCAACGTGGTTCGTGCGCGTCTTCGATCCCATTACGCAACAAACACTCGGCGTTAGCACAAGTTCGGCGATGATCATGGCTCGCGGTCTGGCGCTCTCGCCGGGCACGCCGCATGGCGGCACCATCTCCACTTTCGGAATGGCTATGATCTTCATCTTTGCTGGCGCGGCCTTCGCACTTCCGCTGGCCTGGCGATGGAAGCGTCGCAGCGTCAAAGGTCCGGCATGGGATTGCGGCCTTCCCGGCTTGACCGCCGACAACGAATACACAGCAACCGCGTTTTCAAAGGCGCTGCGTCTGATCTTTTCTGCCCTCTATCGTCCGCGCCGCGAAATCCAGGCCGAGTATGAAGTCTCGCCCTACTACCCCAGCGCGATCCGCTTCGAGAGCGAGATCGAGC
>Ga0181529_10008128_pt1 | contig 10292 bp, 12 predicted proteins | sample PEATcosm2014_Bin_36_FD_119763 | JGI IMG/M metagenome (GOLD analysis project Ga0181529, IMG submission 119763) | Peatland microbial communities from MTU Mesocosm Facility, Houghton, MI, USA - PEATcosm2014_Bin10_30_metaG | ecosystem: Environmental > Terrestrial > Soil > Wetlands > Peat | place... | reverse complement strand
TCCACAGACGGCAAGCAACCGCCGCACGGCTTCGCCGAGGGGACTTGGCGCGACCGTTCGCCGCGCTGGTCGCCGGATGGCGCACGCATCGCGTTCCTGTCCGATCGCGACGGTGGGCGCGGCATCTACATCGTGCCGGTCGGGGGCGGCCAACCGTCTGTCATATCGACTGGCGATTCCGTGCCGCTCGATCTGGCGTGGTCGCCGGACGGGCGGTCTATCGGGTTCACCGCCGCCGTCCCCTTGCGGAACGCAGCGGCAGCGGCTTGGGCGCCGCCGGAGCTGCTTGGCCTGCTGCGCCCTCCGCCGCCCGAAGTGGAGTTATTCCTGGTTTCGGTGGGCGGCGGCGCACCGCGGCAGCTTTCGCACGGCGGCTTCACCGTGCGCGGCGAGCCGGCGTGGACGCCCTCGGGCGACTCGATACTGAATGCCGGCGCGCATCCGGGCGAAGACCCGCAAATCTACTCCCTGCGCGTGGCCGATGGCGAAACTCACCAACTCACCGAGGGCCCCGGTGCCAACGACAGGCCGCTGCCCTCGCCCGATGGCTCCCGGATCGCCTGGGTTTGCGCCGAGGCGGAGCCGGCCTTCCACCCCGTGCGCAGATTGTGCGTGATGGGTCGAAATGGCGAGCATCGCAAGGTGCTGGCGGGCGCGCTCGACCGCGATGCGCGGGATCCGCAATGGAGCTCCGATTCGCGCACGTTGTATTTCCTGGCCGATGACCACGGCGCCACACACGTGTACGCGGCCCATGGCGATGGCGCGGTGCGGCAGGTGACGAACCGCGAGGAGCGGCTGAGCGGATTCTCGCTGGCCGATAATGGCCGCGCCGTTGCCGTTCGCTCCAACGCGACGGAAGGCGGCAACCTCATCACGTTCGCGGTGGATCTACCAGGCGGCGTGATTACGCTGGCCGAGCCGAACCAGCCGATGCTTGCCCAGCGCGATATCGGCGACGTGGAAGAAATCCACTTCGATTCGGCGGGCAACTCAGTCCAAGCCTGGCTGGTCTGGCCGCCCAACGCGGACCGCACACACCCGATTCCGCTGGTGGCCGAGGTTTCGGGTGAGCCGCGCGCCATGTTCGGCTATGAGTTTCCGCTCGAGGCGCACATCCTGGCGGCGAGCGGCTACGCGGTGTTGCGCGTGAATCCGCGTGGCTCGCCCGGCTATGGCGAGGTGTTCGGCAACCTGCTGCCGACCCGCCTGCCGGGCGACGATTTCGACGACCTGATGCGCGGCGTGGAGGCCGCTATTGCCAAGGGCGGGATCGACGCTAAGCGCGTCGCGCTGGTGGGCGGCGCGGTGGCTGCCTGGGCGCTGGGGCACACGAAGCGCTTCGCAGCCGTGGTGGCGTGCCGCCCGATTGTGGATTGGTCGAGCGAGGTCGCGCTCGACGCCGATGGTTGGCGCCGCGCCGCCTGGATGGGCGGAATGCCGTGGGAGCAGGCGCTACGGTATGTGGCCCGCTCTCCTCTTTACTCGGCTGACAGTTTCAGCACCCCCACGCTAGTGATCGGCAGCGATGCGCAAAGCCTGGAGCTCGATTTCGCGCTTCAGTCGCGGAAGGTGGAATCGGCGCTGCTGGCGCCAGGCCAGGAAGGCGACCCTGGCGGCGAGGCCGCGCAACTTTCCGCTATCCTAGCCTGGCTCGGCCGTTGGCTGAAACCCGCCGGGGCCCGTTAATGGCAACGCTGGAAACAACGGCGCTGATGTACAGGAATGGAAAATGCGTCTGTCCCCTTTTGAGGAGGAGGAGGGCAAGAACTCCGAGCGCTGAGAGCAAGACACTGGATGGTTCGGGTGTCGATGCGCTACCGACATCGTAAGTGATGACAGGTCCCGAGAGTCCACTGAACGCACTGTCGGTGACGGAGCCGGTGAACGTCATGGAATCGGCGTTAAAAGACGTGAGTGCAAAAGTGCCGCCGTTCAGGGCGCCCGAGACGTAAGAAACGCTGGTAATGGTCGTGTCGAAGCCGCTCAACTCCAGCACGAACGTTCCGGTCGCGGAGAAGGTGGAACCCGAAAAAGAGAACGATACGGCGGAGTCCGATAGGTCGATGGAGCCAAGAAGACCGGAATCCACGCAGTGGTCGTTATTCGGCCCGACGCAGTAGAGGAACTCGTTAGTCCCGTTCACCGTGGCCGAACCGTCGGGCGAACCGCTCGAATCCACCGCGGTGATGGAGACCCCTCCAGTCGCCGAAGCGCCTAGGTCTACCGGGCTGCCGATCAAACCCGCCATGGCGGGCACGGCGCCCATGAGGCCCAAGGCGAGAGCCAATCCAAATCCTTGCAACCTCATCTGTGTCGTTCTCCCTGCCAGATTTCCAATGCGCGATCCCGTGTCACCGAATCAATGCCGACCAGAAACGCTAAACCCAGTCTACACCCTCCCCGAAAACCGGGACATCCTCCTCAACTGCGCAGTTTTCTTGGAGGCTCCTGCGCTGGCCGGCGTGCCTCCAGCGCATATGCCGCGTCGCTGCTTGACGCGCCGCTCATCATGCCAACGCTTTTGCTACAATCGAAGATCCCGCAATGGTGAAGACAGAACGCGAATACCGCGAGGATATTGTCCAAATCGGCAAACTGGTTTTTCAAAAGGGCTGGGTGGCCGCCAACGACGGTAACATCAGCCTGCGCCTGGATGCAGAGCGCATTCTGGCCACGCCGACCGGCGTTTGCAAGGGCATGCTCGGCGTGGACGACCTGATCGTCGTCGATAACCAGGGCAACAAGATCTCGGTGCGCCTGGAACGCACCAGCGAAATCGCCATGCACCTCAAGATCTACGAGATGCGGCCGGATATACGGGCGGTGGTCCACGCGCATCCGCCGGTGGCCACCGGGTTCGCCACGGCTGGAAAGCCGCTCAACCTGGGGCTGCTGCCGGAGGTGGTGATCAGCCTCGGCTGCGTGCCGATTGCCGGCTACGGGTTGCCCGGAACGGCGGCGTTGACCGAGCCCATGCTGCCCCTCATCCCCAAGTACGACGCGCTGCTGATGGCGAACCACGGAGCCGTCTGCTACGGTGAGGATGTTTTCAAGGCCTATTTCCGCATGGAAACGATGGAGCACTTCGCGCGCATTCAGTTGGTGGCGGAGCTGCTGGGCGGCCCGAAAGTGCTGCCGCGCGAGGAAGTGGACAAGCTGCTCGATTCCCGCACCCGTTATGGCGTGAAGGCGCGCAGCGCCGGCGAAGCGGGTTGCCCGTTGGCCGCCGAGGATGTGTCCGGCGGCGAAGAGAGATTCTATGTAACGCGCTCCGAACTGATCGGCCTGGTTGACGAGGCCCTGCGGGCGCGCGGAATGGCTTAAAGTGGATCGTGGAGACAATAGATGGGTGAAGCCTTAGGAATGATTGAAACGCGCGGGCTGGTGGCCATGATTGAAGCTGCCGACGCGATGGTGAAGGCCGCCAAGGTGGAGTTGGTCGGCTGGGAGAAAATCGGCTCGGGCTACGTGACGGCGATGGTACGCGGCGATGTTGCCGCGGTCCGTGCCGCCACCGATGCCGGCGCCGCCGCGGCCCGGCGCGTGGGCGAACTGATCTCGGTCCATGTGATCCCGCGTCCGCACCAGAGCCTGGAATCCGTTCTGCCGATCGGCAAGTCCCAGGCCGCCAACAGCAAGTAACCGAAGCCGGAGCGAACCAATGATTCTCGCCCGCGTGGTGGGTACCGTGGTGGCTACTCGCAAGGACCCGCGCCTGGAAGGCAAGAAGCTGCTGGTTCTCAAGCCGGTCTCCCCGGAAGGTAAGGACGAGGCCGGTTACGTGGTGGCCGTCGACACGGTGGGCGCCGGCTTCCGCGAACGCGTGATCGCCGTCTCGGGCAGCTCGGCGCGGATGGCCGAGGGCTGCAAGGACACACCCGTCGATACCGCCATCGTCGGCATCGTCGACGACGTGAGCCTGGATTAGTTTATGCAATTGGGGCGCGTCGTCGGTTGCGTCTGGGCCACCGTGAAGGATTCGGGCCTGGAAGGCTACCGTATGCTGTTGGTGCAGCCGCTCGACTCCGATCTGCGCGATACCGGCAAGCGCCTGGTTTGCACGGATTGGACCGGCGCCGGCGCGGGCGAAATGGTCTATTGGGTGCGGGGCAGGGAAGCCAGCATCGCTTTCCTTCCCGGCCAGCCGCCGTCGGATGCGACCATCGTCGGCATCGTCGATTTCGTCCACCGCGCGGCGGCGAAAACCTCCAAGCCGGCCCGGCAGCCGGAACGGAGCCACGACCGTAAGGGAGTGGCTTCATCACCGGGCCGGAACATCGCGCCGCCGGAGAATTAGGCTATGCTGATTGGGCGCGTTGTCGGCGAGTTGGTGGCGACCCACAAGCACCCGAGCCACGAGGGCGCGAAGATCCTTCTGGTCCAGCCGCTGAACCTGGACGGCTCCGACCGCGGCGACGCCGTGGTGGCGCTCGACGCAGTGGATGCGGGCGTGGGCGACCAGGTGCTGGTGACCACCGAGGGTTTCAGCGCCATGACCGCGGTGGGCCGCACTCAGTCACCGATTGACATGGCGGTAATCGGATTTATCGACCACGTGGAACTGGTCCCCGGAGTCTCCTGACCGCTGGCTGCGCCGCAACACCAGCATGGCTGCCAACGCCCATTCGAGGGTCCACTTGGCGATCTCAAAACCTTGGTGAACGGAGCTCAGCACCGTCCTGCGGACCGCTTCGGCCGACGCCGCGCGGCCGGTGGCGAAGCTGGCAATCCGCGCCAGCGACAACGCTTCCGGTGTCAGCAGGAACCGCTCCAGCAGCACCATGGCCACCAGGACCAGGGCCATCGCCAGCGGCAGCTTGCCTTCGCGCGTACCGAACAGCAGAAAGAAGAAGAACCCGAGGCTCAGGACCATCTCGAGGTCTTCCCAGCCGCTGATCGTCCGCTGCCTCTGCTCCGATGCCACGTGCCCCATCAGCAGGTAGGTCTCGTGTGCGCCCGGCGCTTTCACCCGCTCCGCAACCGCCGGGTCGGGCTGCGACAACACGTCCTGAATGGTCTGGAAGTCCTCCCTTTCCAGCCAGGCTACCGCGATGCCAGCGGCCAGCCACATTCCCAGGATGAAACAAGCCAATCGGCGTGCGTGCATGGAAGCGATTCCTGATTCTACCGCAGCGCGCGCCGGCTAAAGTTCCCGCCAAAACCGCCGATGTCCAATCAGGGATGGATTGATGCCGTCATTCGATACCAAGAACTTTGGACCGATCGCGTTCGAAACCGGGGACACCATCGAGTTTCCGCGTGGTCTGCCGGGGTTCGAAGAACGCCGGCGGTTTGTGGCGATACGCCAGGAACGCGCCCGCCCGCTGGTGTTTCTGCAGAGCCTGGAGGATGCGGGGCTGTGTTTCATCACCGCGCCCGTGCTGTCGGTGGACCCGCGCTTTCATCTGAAAATGTCAAAGGAAGACCGGGAGGCGGCCGGTCTTGGCGCGGTCCGCCGGCCGCGCATCGGCAAGGACGTCTGGGCGCTCGGCGTGATCGCGGTGCGCGAAACGGGACCTACGGTGAATCTGCTGGCGCCGCTGGTGATCAATCTGCGCTCCCTGCGGGCGGTGCAGGCCGTGATGCCGGATTCTTCGTACTCGCATCGGCACGCCCTGCCGGAGCCGGCGGAGGCCGTATGCTGATGATGTCGCGCCGCGCGGGAGAGACCATTCTGATCGGCGACCGGATTGAGATTGTGATTGCCCACATCGGCCGCTCGCGGGTGAAGGTGGGAATCCGCGCGCCGCGCGACACGCCTGTGATCGCGCGCGAGCTCAAACTGGTGCGGGAGGAAAACCGCGCCGCCGCCGGGGCGCGGCCGGTTGCGGATTGGGGCCGCCTGCTTGCCCGGCTGGAGAGTTCCCCTCAAGTTTCCGCGACGCTCTCCGATAAGGGTATTGCGCGGCAAGAGGCCGCCCCAGAAAACTGAAAGGATTTCCCAATGTCTCTCTCGATTCAAACCAACGTAGACTCTCTCATTGCGCAGGAAAACCTGCTCACCAACAGCAACTTCCAGAGCAACACCATCCAGCAGTTGACATCCGGCTACCGCATCAACTCGGCCGGCGACGACCCGGCGGGTCTGGCAGTCGCCAACCAGTATGCGAGCGCGATTTCCGAGCTCACGCAAGGCTTCTCGAACGGCAACGACGCCACGGCCCAGTTGCAGATCATGGACGGCGGCATGAGCAACATCAGCCAGATCGTCAACACGCTGCAAACCCTGGCCACGGAATCGGCCTCGGGCAGCTTCACCGGCAATCGCAACACCTTGAACGGAGAATTCCAGACCGACCTGAGCGAGATCGACCGCCAGGCGCAGTCGATCGGTCTGAATACCGGCGGCACCTTCGCCAAGCTGATGAGCGTGTACTTCGGCGCCGGCACCGGCAGCCAGAGCGCCGCCAACGGCATTGTGAACGTCAATCTGAGCAATGCAACCGTGGATACGCAGAGCCTGGGGTTGACGGGCGTACAGGCGGTGAACGCATCCACCGCCAACCCGGCCGGTGACTACGATCTGTCCGCGAACGATGCTGTCAACAACGTCGGCAACACAACCACGGTCCCCGGCGTCACCCAGTTCACATTCGATGGCGCGGGATTTGGCGGAGGCGTCGCGATCGGGGTCAACCTGACGGGCGTGGACAGCAACGCCACCCTGGTGACGGCCATCAATGCGGCCATTCAAACCGCTGAAGCCATTCCCGGCGCCGCAAACGCCGCCTTCGCGGCGGCCAACATCACGGCCTCCATTCACACCGATTCCCTCGGCAAGGAGCAGCTTGCCTTCAACTCCGCCAACAGCGCGTTTCAGGTCCAGGCCGGCGATTTGATGGCCAACGCCCTCATCGGAAACGCAACCGCAGGGGTCGGAAACGCCATAACCACCGCGCCCAGCACCATGATCTCGGGAGGCGCCTACGTGTTGGGAACCAAGGGGACGCCGAATACCCAAACCGACCTGACTTTCACTCCCATCACGACCGACACAGCCCAGGCGGTTACCGTTTCCGCCAACGATGCTTCCGGCGTGGCTCACACCCTGACGGTGACGCTAGACACAACCAGCGGCGCCAGCGTAGGCGCCGCGGTCACGGCGATCAACGCAGCCCTGCAAGCGTCCGGAGACTCGACCCTGAAGCAGATCACCGCCGTCGATAATAGCCTCGCATCGCCGACGGTGAATTTCATCAGCACGCTCCCCGGCTTCCAGATTACAGTTGGCAGCACCGCCTCGGGCCTGCAAGGCCTGTTGTCGGGAGGCAGCAGCGCGGCAGGCACCACTCTCACCGCGCTCCAGGTAGGCGCCGGTGGCACGGCCGATATCAGCACCATGGCCGGCGCGCAGGCAGCGGTCACCGCCATCACCAGCGCCGTTTCCTTGCTCGGCACCGCGCAGGCCGCCGTGGGCACGGGCGAAGATCAGCTCAACTTCGCCTCCAGCCTGGCGCAGTCGCAGATCACCAACTTCAGCTCCGCCGAATCGCAGATTCGCGATGCCAACGTGGCTGAGCAAGCGGCTAACCTGAGCAAGGCGCAGGTTCTGCAGCAGTCTTCGATTGCCGCCATGGCCCAGGCCAATGCCGAACCGCAAGCGCTGTTGACCCTGTTGAAGGGCGCGTAGCCAATGTTCTGACGGCCGGCGGGTGAGACCGCCGGCCATGAACCGCAGTCCCGGCCGGGCCCTACTTCCGGCCGGGACCGCCTGAGCGTTTATGAGCACCATTAGCAATCCGTTGTCGACGATCCTCAACCCGATCACGGTCTCCGGGTCCACCGGTTCCTCGTCGGGCTCCAGTTCGAGTTCCGGCGGCACCGGCAGCACCGGCAGCGCCAGTAGCAGTTCGGGAGCGTTCACCGGCGCCAGCGACTACTCGCAAGATCTGCAGGACGTCATCAGCCGGGCGGTGGCCATCGCCGAGTTACCGGTTACCCAACTCACCAATCAGGAAGCTGGGCTACAGAGCCAATCCTCCGAGCTTTCCACCATCGGCAACGACTTGTCCGCGCTCGAAGCCGCAGTCCAGGGAGTCGACACGGCCCTGAGCGGTTCGTACCAGGCCGACGTTTCCAATCCCGACGTGGTCAGCGCCTCGGCCGGCGCCGGCGCGGTTGCAGGCACCTACTCGATTGAGGTGGATTCGGCCGGCGCCTATGCCTCCAGCTTGAGCGCCAGCACCTGGGCCGGAAGCAGCACCGATGCGGGCGGGACCTACAGTCTCGTCATCGACAACACGCCATACAGTATTCAGTCCACCGATGGCAGTGCCACCAGTGTCGCCGCGGCCATCAACCAGCAGTACGGCGATCAGGTGCAGGCTACGGTGGTGAACGTAGGGTCCGCTGCCAGCCCCGACCAGCGAATTTACCTGCAAGGCACCACCCTCGGCGCGCACACATTCGATATCCAGGATTCCGCTGGCGACAGCCTGCAAAACCAGGGCCCGGAAGGCAGCGCGGCAAGCTACATCGTGGACGGGTCCGGCAACACGGTCACCAGCGGCTCGCCATCCGTCACCATCGCCACCGGCCTTACCGTTAATCTGCTATCGGCCGATCCCGGCAACCCGGCTACGATCACGGTGACCGGGACCGACGATTCCCTCCGCGGCGCGCTCTCTTCTTTCACCTCGGCTTACAACAAGGTGGTGACGGATTTGCAATCGCAGCGCGGCCAATCCGCCGGTCCACTCCAGGGCCAGCCCATCCTCGCCGAGATCACCCAGGTGACGGATACTCTGGCTACCTATTTCACATCTTCCGGCAGTGGAGTGAACGGTCTGGCGGCGCTGGGGCTCAAACTGGGCGAAAACGGCCAATTGACGTTCGATTCCCAGACGCTGGATAGCGCTTACGCCAACAGCCCATCCGCCGTCGCCTCTTTCCTGGGTTCCGCCACCGGAGGCGGCTGGCTGGAAAGCGCCACTACCGAGCTCACCGACCTGATGGACCCGAACGTGGGCCTGGTGACGAACGAGGAAACCAGCCTACAGAGCCAGACCACTTCCATCGCTAACCAGATCACGGCCAAGAATGGCCAGATCGCCACCATGCAGAGCAACCTGACGCAACAAATGGCGACGGCCGATACCCTGATCTCGACCTTGGAACAACAGGACAACTTCCTGACCCAGATGTTGCAGACCGAACAAATCGACTCCCAGTCGATTATCAATGAGTGATCGGGGAGAAATGGACGATCGGAAGAAACCGCTCGAAGACCGCATCCGGAGTGCCGTCGCTTCGAGCGAATTCGTCAAAGCTAATGCCCTTTGGGTGGAAATGGGCGACCGGCTGCGTTGCGAAATGGCCGTCCGGCCGCTGCCGGCGGCCCGGCTGCTGCAGACGCGTGAACTGCTTGCGTGGTGCCGAACCATGGCGCTCGTCAACCGCGCCCGCTGCCAGCAGCGGCTCAACCAGCTCGCCATTTCCGGCCGCTACACGGCCTCGCCTGCTGCCGCCCCGCCGCAGCGGCTGTTGGCCCGTTTCTAGCGCTCATGACGCAGGATCGACATCCGGCTCGATATCCCGCCGCAACGACCCGCGCCCCGCCGCAAGACAAGTCTACGCTGGAGCGTTACGCACCTTCGCAACGGAACTCCCCACTCGGTGGACCTGCGCTCAACGCTCGCGCTGGCGGTGCGACGGCGGAAATTGAGCGAAGCTATTTCCCGATGCAGAATGTCGAGAAAATGCGGTTCAAGATATCGTCGGCGGTAGTGCCCCCGGTGATGGCGTCGATGGGCTGCAGCGCGGCATAAAGATCCAGCAGCAGCATCCCGTGCGGAATCGAGGCGCCCACCGCGCCGCGCGCCTTCTCGATCCAGCGCCCACTTTCGCGTAGCAGTCGTTCGTGCCGCAGGCTGGTGATGAAGCCGGTCTCGGGCTCGAAAGCGCCGGCCGGCGCCACCGCGTCGAGGATGGATTGGCGAAGCCGCTCCATGCCATCGCCGGTGAGGGCGGAAACCAGGATCGCCTCCGCGGGCGGCTCGGCCGCGCGCGGCAGATCGCTCTTGTTCGCAGCCACCAGCGCTCGCCCCGCCGCGCGCGCCCGCTCGATCAGGCGTCGATCCTCCGCATCGGGCGTGGCCGAGGCATCTACTACCACCAGCGTCAGGTCCGCATCGGCCATCGCCTGAAAGCTGCGCTCGATCCCGAGTGCCTCCACCTTCCCGATGGCGTCGCGAATGCCCGCGGTGTCGTGCAGCTTCACCGGGATGCCACCGATGGCGGCGGTTTCGGAAACCACGTCTCGTGTGGTGCCGGGGATTTCGGTCACAATC
>Ga0181529_10008126_pt1 | contig 10293 bp, 12 predicted proteins | sample PEATcosm2014_Bin_36_FD_119763 | JGI IMG/M metagenome (GOLD analysis project Ga0181529, IMG submission 119763) | Peatland microbial communities from MTU Mesocosm Facility, Houghton, MI, USA - PEATcosm2014_Bin10_30_metaG | ecosystem: Environmental > Terrestrial > Soil > Wetlands > Peat | place... | reverse complement strand
CTCATTACTGTAAAGAACAATGACACGGCGTCTCGGACTGATATTGCCCATCCTCCTCATCATCGGGTGGGAGATCGTGGCAATTATCGTCAACAACCCTTTTTTCCTGCCTAAACTTGAAACAGTGATCCCGGTACTGTTAAGCCCGTTTTCAGATATCCTCGGTACGGGCAGCCTCGTGGATAATGCGCTTGTGAGCATCGAACGGGTAGTCCTCGGGTTTGCACTTGCCGCGGCCGTTGCCATCCCTCTTGGCATCGGGATGGGTAGGTTTGCCGTGCTCAATGATTTTTTCGATATCACCATCGAACTCCTCCGCCCGGTGCCGCCCCTTGCATGGGTGCCCCTCGCACTGGCATGGTTCAAGATCGGGATCGTCTCCATCGTGTTCATCATCTTTATCGGCGCAGTTTTCCCGATCCTGCTCAATACCGTTGACGGAGTAAGAGGGGTCAAGAATACCTGGATTGAGGTAGGTACGACGCTTGGGGCAAGCGAACGCCAGATCCTCACCAAAGTTGTTCTCCCGGGCGCTGCTCCGACAATCTGGACCGGTCTCAGGGTGGGCTTTGGGATCTCGTGGATGTGCGTGGTTGCAGCGGAGATCCTGCCGGGACCGACATCTGGTCTCGGGTACCTGATCATGTACGCCTACAATCTGGGGCAGATCAACGTGATCATCGCAGGCATTGTCGTCATCGGCCTGATCGGCCTCGTGATCGATCTGGGGTTCAAGGCAGTCGAAAAACGCTGTTTCGGATGGAGGGGGCTGGAGCGATGACACTGACCATCAGTGATGTCTCGCGGACATTTACCTCTGAAAAAGGGGAAACGATCGAGGCACTCTCCCATATCTCACTCGCAGTGAATAACGAGGAGTTCATCTGCATTCTCGGGCCATCAGGCTGCGGCAAGACAACCGTACTCCGGATTATTGCCGGACTTGAATCCGCATCTGCCGGGTCGGTATCTGTTGACGGGGAGCCGGTCACTCGTCCCAGCCCCAAGATGGCAATGATCTTTCAGGAATATTCCCTTTACCCGTGGAGAACGGTTATGGAAAATGTGACGCTCGGTCTCGAATTAAAAGGGATGAAAAAACCAGACCGGGTGGCGGCTGCGGAGAAGTACCTCGATCTGGTCGGCCTCAAAGGGTTCGAACACAGTTATCCCCATGAGCTCTCCGGGGGCATGAGGCAGAGGGTTGCCGTGGCCCGGGCACTTGCTATCGAGCCGTCCATCCTTCTTATGGACGAACCGTTCGGTGCCCTCGATGCCCAGACACGGAACCGGATGCAGCACGAATTGCTCGGGATTTGGGAGAAAACCAAAAAGACCGTCATCTTTGTCACTCACAGCGTGGACGAGGCAGTATTCCTTGCAGATCGTATTGTCGTCCTCACGCAGCGCCCGGGCAGGATCAAGGAGATCGTCACGGTCCCAAGCGCCCGTCCACGGGAGCGCACGGGTGACGAGTTCGGCCAGATCCGGCGTCACCTGCTCGATATGATCCGGGAGGAATCGGATCCCGTCCAGTAAGGTTTAATACGCTCAATCTCTATTTTATTAAAGCAGTTTGTAAAGTGTGCCGGCACGAAAACTTTGACATATATGTGTTTTTGTGCCTGCTTTTACGATTCATACACTAGGAGAGGGATGCGATGGTAAGAAAACCGGGAAAGATGTACAGGAATCTTGCAAAGAAAGCCTATACTCGCAGAGAGTACATGGGCGGGGTTCCTGGCAACAAGATCGTACAGTTCGAAATGGGAAACCTTTCCCAGGAATTCCCGACTGAGGTTGACCTGATCGTTGAAGAGACCTGCCAGATCCGGCACAGTGCCCTTGAGGCATCCCGTATCTCGATCAACAGGAAGCTCCTGAAGGATGTCGGAAGGACAAACTTCCACTTCAAGGTCCGTGTCTTCCCGCACCACGTGCTCCGTGAGAACAAGCAGGCAACCGGCGCAGGTGCAGACCGTGTCTCGGAAGGGATGCGCCTTGCATTCGGCAAGGCCGTCGGGACTGCAGCACGGGTCGAAGCCGGCCAGATGATCTTCACGGTCTTCTCCACGCCCCAGTACCTGGACAAGATCAAGGCAGCGATGAGGAACGGGGCACACAAGCTCCCAACCCCGTCCCATCTCAAGGTCCACACGATCAAGGTGAGCGGTAAGATCGTCGCAGCACCGAAGATCGCCGGCGATAAGATCGCAGCACCGGTCAAGGCCGAGACCGAGACCGAAGCAGCAGCGGCAGCAGCAGCAGAACCGGCAAAGGGCGCAGAAGCCGCAAAGGGTGCCGACCACAAGGGTGGAAAAGGACCCGCAAAGGCAGAACCGGCAAAAGCAGAGCCAGCAAAGGGCGCAGAAGCCGCAAAGGGTGCTGACCACAAGGGTGGCGCACACAAGGGCGGCAAGAAATAATTTTTTCCCTTTCTTTTCTTTTTTTTTAGAGTGTTTCAGCCGGTACGGCAGGGTATGACAGGATCATCACGCCGGCTGCTGCCATTCGCACAGTATATAATCTCCCCGCCGCTCAACTATAGATAAATGCAGTATACAAAACCGGAGGGTCTGCGGGCGGCAGTTGCAAAAGCAACGTACATAGCTTTGCAGGAGGCGGTCATCTGCCTGCCTCCCGATGTAAAACAGGCAATAGCAAAAGCTGCCGCATCAGAAACACATGCGGTGGCACGGGGAGAATATGATAATATAACAAAAAATATTCTCGCGGCTGAACAGCTCGGCGTGCCCCTCTGCCAGGACACCGGTGTCCCGGTTGTCTACATCACACTTCCTCCAGACGTGCCTTTCACGGACCTGCTTTTTGATGCAGTCGCCGACGGCATCCGCAAAGCGACACAGGATATCCCGCTGCGGCCAAACGTTGTCGATCCCCTCACCCGGCACAATTCAGGAGATAATACAGGGGAGGGAATGCCGGCGATCCACGTCAGGCCCGGCGACCGGTTTACCGTCACGGTTCTGCCCAAAGGGGCCGGTGCCGAGAATGTTTCAAGGGTTGTGATGCTCCTCCCGTCACAGAAAGACAGGATTGAGGAGATCGTTCTTGAGACCATGCTGATTGCTGAAGGACGGCCCTGCCCACCGGTCGTACTCGGTGTCGGGATCGGGGGGACATTCGACAGCGTCACGGCGCTCGCAAAGGAGGCGCTGCTCCAGCCCATCGATGAAATGACTCCCTTCGAGCAGCAGCTCTGCGATGCAGTGAACCGGCTCGGGATCGGCCCGATGGGGCTTGGCGGGAACACTACGGCACTTGCCATCAAAGTAAAAACGGCAGCCTGCCACACCGCATCTCTGCCGGTTGCCGTGAATGTGCAGTGCTGGGCGAACCGGCATGCAACCGTTGAGGTGAAATGGTGACCGGAACAGTCGTGCAGCTCCACACACCGGTTGGTGATGAGATTCTCGCACTCAGGGCGGGCGACCGGGTCGAACTTTCGGGCATTGTCTACACCGCACGGGACGAGGCGCATCTCCGCATGCAGAAGGAGGGGATCCCCTTTGATCCAAAAGGGGCCGTGATCTATCACTGCGGACCGGTGGTAAAAGACAACAGGATCGTGGCGGCAGGGCCGACCACATCCTCACGGATGAACACCCTTTCAGGATTCCTGTTTGACCATGGGATCCGGGCGCTGATCGGGAAAGGCGGCATGAACGGCACCGTGAAAGAACAGCTCCGGGGAAGGGGCGTCTACTTCGCCTTCACCGGGGGATGTGCGGCGCTTGCCGCATCCCACATGACATTAAAAGGCGTACATTTTCCCGATCTCGGCATGGCCGAAGCGGTCTGGGTAATCGAACTCGACCGGCTCCCGCTCGTGGTCGGGATCGATGCACACGGAAACGATATGTTCGGGGCCGTGCGGGAGAACGCAAGAAAAATCTTCGGCGCAGACCAGAAAACGGAATGCGTATAAAGAATAGGTTTTTTTCGGCTCAACGGCTACATACATAGGACACATCACATGAAACTCGCCATAGACGAGACCCGGTGCAAAGGCTGCAATCTCTGTACCAAGGTCTGTCCGTACAGGATTTTCAAGGAGGGGACACGCCCCAACCTGCGGGGGATTGTGGTACCGGAACTCGACCGCCCGGAGCGCTGTACCAACTGCCGGCTCCGGCACCTGTACGGCCGGCAGCTCTGCGGTGTCTGCCAGCTCACCTGTCCCGACCAGGCCATCCACTGGGTGGAGGAAGAGCCGTACGAACCGCACAAGGTGGCGATTGAATATTGACATCGAGACTTGAATTCTGGCAGGGGAATATTGCTTCCGCAGAAGGGGCGCTGGCGGCGGGGTGCCGGTTCTTTGGCGGGTACCCGATCACCCCCTCGACCGAGATCGCCGAGCACATGGCAGTAAAACTCCCGAAACGGGGCGGGGTCTTTATCCAGATGGAGGATGAACTGGCAAGCATTGCCTCCGTGATCGGCGCCTCATGGACCGGTGCCCGGGCGATGACCGCGACAAGCGGCCCGGGTTTTTCCCTGATGATGGAAAATATCGGGTACGCAGCGATGACCGAGACACCCTGCGTGATCGTGAACGTGCAGCGGGGCGGCCCTTCCACTGGCCAGCCCACCATGGCGGCACAGGGCGATATGATGCAGTGCCGGTTCGGATCGCACGGAGATTACGCGATAATCGCGCTCTGCCCGGCAAGCGTGCAGGAGATGTACGACCTCACGGCAAAGGCATTCAACCTCGCCGACAAGTACCGGGTGCCGGTCTTTTTAATGGCCGACGAAGTAATCGGGCACATGCGGGAGCGCATCATCGTGCCGGATGACGTGGAGCACACTGGCCGCCCGGCCTTTGTACCCGGCACCCCGCCGTTTAAGCCGGGTGCAGATCGTATTCCCGGATTCCCCGAATTCGGAAAGGGCTACGGGACACACGTCACAGGTCTCACGCATGATGAACGGGGCTACCCGTGTGCGACGAACCCCGGACTGCACGCCGCACTCGTACAGCGACTCGTTGACAAAATCGAGTCGGCGACGCAGGAACTCGCGGATTTCGACGTGATCAATCCTGATGCAGAGCAGGTCTTTATCGCATATGGCGCACCCGTACGCACCGTCCAGCAGGTGATCCACGATCACCCGGACAAGACAATTGGCTTCCTGCGGATCCGTACCGTCTGGCCGTTCCCAACCCACGCTCTCGCTCTTTTCAAAAACTCCCGCCGGTTCATCGTGCCTGAACTCAACCTCGGCCAGATCGCCCGGGAGATTGAACGGCACGCAAAAGTGCCGGTGACTTCGATCCCGAAACTCGGCGGGGAACTGCATACACCGGCGGAACTGTTTACAGAATGGGAGGCCGGGGCATGAGCTTTGAGGACTGGTTCCGGCAGGACCGGCTCCCCCACATCTACTGCGCCGGCTGCGGGAACGGCACGATCATCAATTGTACTCTTGCCGCCGTCAGTTCAATGGGATGGAAAAAAGAGGATACCGTCTTTGTCTCGGGGATCGGGTGTTCGTCGCGGGCACCAGGCTATATCGTCACTGATTCGCTGCACACGACCCACGGGCGGGCACTTGCATTTGCAACCGGGGTCAAGATGGCAAACCCGAAACTCCATGTTGTGGTCTTCACCGGGGACGGAGATCTCGCCGCAATCGGTGGCAACCACTTTATCCATGCCTGCCGCCGTAACATCGATCTTACGGTGGTCTGCATGAACAACCAGATCTATGGAATGACCGGCGGGCAGGGCAGCCCAACCACGCCCCGGGGCTGCGTGTCGACAACGACACCCTACGGGTGCACCGAGCCGGCATTCGATCTCTCGGAACTCGCCATAGCAGCGGGTGCAAACTATGTCTCCCGCTGGACATCGTTCCACGTAAAGGAACTTGAAAAAGCAATAAAAGTCGGCCTTGAGACCCCGGGGTTCTCATTTATCGAAGCCCTTGTCCAGTGCCCCACGAACTTCGGGCGCCGGAACAAGTTCCGGCAGGTTGCCGATCAGATTGAGTTCCTCAAATCACACTCGCTCCTGAAAGCAAAGCGGGACCGTCTGCTCGAACAAGGAGAGCCAATCCCGGAAGATATGTACGTGGTCGGCGAACTTATGCGGCGCAACCGGCCCGCGATGGGCCTGCCCCCAAAGGAGACACAGCCATGAGGCGCGAAGTCAGGTTCTCCGGGTTTGGGGGGCAGGGGATCATCCTGTCCGCGGTCATTCTCGGGCGGGCTGCGGTGATGTACGACCACAAGTTCGCCGTTCAGACGCAGGTTTACGGGCCCGAGGCCCGGGGCGGGGCATCGATGAGCGCAGTGATCATCGATGACGATGAGATCCTGTACCCCAAAGTGGCGGTTCCCGACGTCTTTGTCATCATGTCGCAGGAAGGTTTCGAGAAGTACGGCGCCGCGGCCCGGCCCGAAGCTGTCATGATCCTCGATTCCACACTTGTCCACTCGCGGCCCTGCTGCACGTTTTACGAGATCCCGGCAACTGCCGAGGCAAAGACGACGCTAGGCCGGGACATCGTGGCAAATATCGTGATGCTCGGGGCGCTTGTCGGCTATACGCACGTGGTAAGCGTTGAAGCACTGAAAAAAGCCATTCTTGATTCAGTTCCTAAAGGTACCGAAGCACTCAACACCAAAGCCATGGAACTCGGGATCGCACTTGCCGGAGGGAAGAAACAGCCATGAAACTACTGGAGTACGAGGCAAAACAGCTCTTTGCCGATGAGGGAATCAAGGTGCCGACAGGCATCCTGGTGAGCAAACACGAGGAGATCCTCCTCCACATGGACGCGATCAAGGGAAAGGTTGTGGTTAAGGCCCAGGTGGATGTCGGAGGTAGGGGGAAGGCCGGGGGCGTCCTGATGGCCGATCACGACACGGTCATTGAAACAGCCCGCAAACTCTTCAACACCACCATCAAGGACATTCCGGTCCAGAGGATCCTTATCGAAGAGCGCCTCGATATCCAGCACGAGTACTTTGTCAGTATCACGATGGACCGGGCAAAGAAACAGCCCGTGATCCTCTTTGCAGAGATGGGCGGGATGGATATCGAAGAGACCTCACGCAAAAATGCAGGTGCTGTCCGGTCGGTCAGTTTCTGCCCTCTTCTTCCCGATGTACCGGGATTTCTCCTGCGGGAACTCTGCGGCGATGCACCGGCCGATATCCAGAAGACCGTTAACCGGTTATACCATGTATTCTGCCACAAGGATGCGCTCCTAGCCGAGATCAACCCGCTCGTTACGACACCGGGTGGAGTCTATGCGGCCGACGCCAAACTGATCATCGATGACAACAGCCTTGCCCGCCAGGGGATTGCGGTCAACCGGGACCTGACAGAGCGTGAACGTGAAGCAGAGAAACACGGTTTCTCGTTTGTCGAGCTTGGCGGTAACATCGGTGTCATCGGGAACGGGGCCGGTCTTACGATGTCAACGCTCGACCTCATCGAGTTCTATGGCGGCAAAGCCGCAGATTTCCTTGACGTTGGCGGCGGTGCGGACAGCGAGCGGGTGATGCATGCAGTGCGCCTGGTTGCAAGCGTCCCGAAGGTGAAGGTTATTGTGGTGAACCTGCTCGGCGGCATCACGCGCTGCGATGAAGTGGCACGGGGCATCATTGCCTCCGGTGTCAGTGTGCCGGTGATCGTCCGGATTGCGGGAACAAACGCGGAAGAGGGACGAAAACTTCTCTCGGAGAAAGGCTACGAGATGCTCGACACCATGGATCTTGTGGTAAAAAGGGCCGTGGAGGTTGTGAAATGATCTACGGGGACAAGAAGACCGGTATTATCGTGGCGGGCGCGACCGGCCGGCAGGGCGAGTACCACATCGGGCTCATGAATGAGTATGCCCGACAGGTCGGCGGGCGGGGTGTGGTCGCGGGTGTCACACCAAAGAAAGGCGGCCAGACGGTACATGGCGTCCCGGTCTATAACACAGTAAAAGAGGCACAAAAAGAACAGGACGCAACAGCCAGCGTGATCTTTGTGCCCGGGACTGCGGCGGCAGATTCCATTATGGAATCGGCAGATGCAGGCCTTGAACTTGTCGTCGCGATCACCGAGCATGTCCCGGTGCACGACACGATGAAAGCGATTGCCTACGCCAAGATGAAGGGGTGCTCCGTGATCGGCCCCAACTGCCCGGGTCTCCTCTCGCCCGGGGAAGTGAAGATGGGAATTATGCCCGCCGGGCTCTTCTCCCGGGGCTATGTCGGAGTGATCTCGAGAAGCGGGACGCTCACGTACGAAGTTGTCGATGAACTGACAAGGGCAGGTATCGGGCAGAGCACCGTGGTCGGTATCGGGGGCGACCCGGTGATCGGCCAGACCTTTGAGGACGTGCTGGAACGGTTCGCACAGGACCCGGAAACAAAGGCCGTGGTATTGATTGGTGAAGTGGGCGGGAACCTCGAGGTAGAGGGGGCCCGGAATACGGATGTGCCACTTGTCGCTTACATCGCCGGGGTCTCAGCTCCATCTGATAAACGGATGGGCCATGCCGGCGCTATTGTCGAAGGCGGGGAAAGTGATGCAAAATCCAAGATCGCGAGGCTTAAGAAAATGAATATCCCTGTTGCTTCCCGCCCGTCTGAAATCCCGGATCTTGTCCGGGATCTGTTCCGCGGCCATTGCTAAAAAGCACAGAACTATTCAGGTCAATAACTCCTTTTTATTATTTTGATCCCCACGTTGCATGGTTGATGGGGCGGTTTCGTTGATGCAGGAAAAGGTCTACCGGCAAAAAAGGGTTTCTTGATGGAGCTACCGGACGATTGCCGATGCATGTGCATCGAACGGGTTTGTCCGCATTGCGAGGGAGAAGAGATAGGGATAATGCTTCTTTAAATGGCGCATATAGGTCATCCACTCAACAATCAGCAGGCCATAGGCCCGGTTAATATCTCCAGAAAGATGGGCATAATCTGATGCCGGTAGATCCAGAAACTGATCGCGTGCAGCCAGTTCCTCGGCAAGGTGAAAAACTGCCTGGAGAAGCGGGGTGAAGCCTTCGTGCTCGATAATCTGCGGGTTCTCAAAGAAGGTGAGCATGAAATTTCTATGGGATATAAGGAATCCTTTCAGATTTGGCAGGTCAAGGGTTTTACTGTCTATTCTGGTACCATGCTGATGCAGGGTTTCAAAGGCACGGGCAAAATCCTCATCGGACCAGGTATCTGACACCAGGAGTGCAGCGCGTACCTGGTCAACGGCAGGGTCGTGTGCCGAGAAGGTCCGGAGCAGGCTTGTCCCCACTTCGGAGAAAAAGACACCCACCATCATGTTGAGGTTCCCCTGCCGCAAAGCATGCTCCCGTTTCTCGATCATCATGTCAATGGCGGATGCAGCAAGACCCACAAAACAGCCGACCCCGACAAGGATAATTGCAATCGTAAGCAATTTCCCGGCAGGGGTCACCGGGTAGATATCCCCAAAACCCACCGTTGCAATCGTGACCACCACAAAATAGAACGAGTCAAGCAGGCTTCGGTTCTCAAATGTCATCATTCCGGCGACGCCTGCCAGGATCACCACGACAAGAATGGAGACATAGATACGCAGACGGAGATGAAGGGTTTTTATCACACAACCAGATATGAACACACGGATATAAAATGGATTCTTCTATCCTGAAAAGCGATACCCCCGACCAGATTCGAACTGGTGTCGCCGGTGTCAAAGACCGGCATGATTGACCGCTACACTACGGGGGTGGGTCATGTCTTGGTTGAATACATTCGGCAAATTTCCGTAAAGAAAACTTGTCTTATTCCATTTCGCGCATGAGATATTAAAATCCACATCAGGTCATAAGATATGAAGAATTCGAGAAGAGGACGCTCAACGGGGCACGGCCCCTTGCCGCGTGGGCTTCCCCTCAGCTGTACATAAGAAAGCAAGCCGGTCCGCGGAGCAGGTGCGAGTGCGCCGAAGGTGCACGAAGCGTGCGGAGCGGGGCGGCGATCCTCCCTCACATGAACAAGAGAGATGAAGACGCTCGGTCATGTTCACTCGTCCTCATTCCGTTCGCTTGCGCTCACTGCATTCCGGCTCGCTTCACATCACCTCGCTGCTTTTTGAGGTTGCCCTGTTGGTAGGATGACGCCCCCGGCTCGTCACTCCGTTCCAGCGCCGTCGGCTGTTTGGCTCGCTCCTCACACCATGCTTCGCATCGTGTTCGTCGCTGTTGATCGGGCATATGCGTAACGTTCGGTGACTCGTTCGCGCGACGCATCAGGGGCTCGGACTCACCGCTGATGCGGCTCGT
>Ga0181529_10008125_pt1 | contig 10293 bp, 6 predicted proteins | sample PEATcosm2014_Bin_36_FD_119763 | JGI IMG/M metagenome (GOLD analysis project Ga0181529, IMG submission 119763) | Peatland microbial communities from MTU Mesocosm Facility, Houghton, MI, USA - PEATcosm2014_Bin10_30_metaG | ecosystem: Environmental > Terrestrial > Soil > Wetlands > Peat | place... | reverse complement strand
TCCGCCAGGCGCGACCCCGGCGGGAACAGCATTAACTTAACACGTCACCGCCAAATCGAATCCGGCCTTGCCAAACTAACTTCGGCGAGGTAAAACAAAACTTGTCTTAGGCCACTCTCCATGGCCGGTTTTGAGACGTCCACGCATGGCCGGTTTTGAAGTGACCACCGAGGATTCAACCACAAACGCTTCCTGGCGGCGTTTCTGAGTCTTGGGTGATACCTACCCTCACTTTTGACCCATCAGCCCCTTAAACCAGCTCACAAACATCAGGAATGTTCAAGCGACAGCGACCATTAGACGCAACGAACCGGGTGAATCGTTTCGCCTAGGCCGCAAGTGGCCATCTGGCGAAAGCGACTTCGGCCTGAGCCATGAGAACGGCCAGCAGCACATCGGAATGCTCTTTCTTGACACCTTTTTTGATCAGAGCACGCTTCACGGCGGCGCGAACTCCTGCCTTCACGTCCTCGCGATGTGGCGCAGTCCAATCGACTTTAAGGTTTCGCTTCACTGATTGGACAACCTCGTGCACTAGGTCACGAAGGTATTCATTGCCATAGGTGCCCTCGTAGGAAGCCGCGACGGCGTCATAGAACGCGAGCTCTTCCTCGGAAAGGCCAAGGGCCTCGGCCCTATGAGAGTCTTGCTCAATGTCCTTCTTAATTTCGAGCATCGCCTTGATTACGGCGGCAGCGTCGATGAGCCGATTGTGATACCTCTGGAGGGTTTGCTCCAGTAGCTTGCGAAAGCTCTTCGCCTTCGCAAGGTTCTTGCGCTCGTGGCTGGCGAGTTCGTCTGCCAGGAGCTTTTCCAACAGCTTCAGGCGAAGGTTCGGCAGTGGCTTGTCCTTGAAGGTCTGGAGGAAGTTGTCGTCGAGAATAGAGATGTCAGCTTTCGCGATTCCAGCGACCTTAAAGATATCGTAGACCCCATCGGATTCAACGTGCTCGTCTACTAGGTCGCGAACGGCTTTGTCGATATCGGTCTTGGGCTTGGTTCCGGGTTTTATCTTCTGAAGCTGATTTCGTACTTGCTGATAGAAGATGATCTCATCCGCGCACTTTCTGCATTCATCGTCGTGCTTCACGAGAATGAAAGCCTGGCTGAGCTTCGATTCGAGCGCAAGATAATCGTCGCGAACTTCGTCTGACTCGGTGAGATGACCGTAGACGAGGGAATATCGATCTTCGATCGCGATTCGGGAAAGCTTCCGCCAGTTACCGTAATCGATGTCTTTTGGGAGAAGTGCTCGAACAGCCGTGAGGATTTCAAGAAAAACTGGTTTTGCCTCCTCGGTAACGCTGGGAGCCGGTTTTCCCTTGCCTCCACCGATCGTGTATGTGTTCGTAGCGTCTCTCAGGTCGTCAGCGATGCCGATGTAGTCCACAACGAGCCCGTGTGGCTTGTCACGGAACACGCGGTTCACTCGGCTTATGGCCTGGATGATGTTGTGCCCTCGCATCGGCTTGTCGACGTAGAGCGTGTGAAGGCAAGGTATGTCAGTTCCGGTGAGCCACATGTCGCACACGATGACGAGGGCGAGCGGATCATCAGGATCGATCATGCGCTGCTTTATTGCGTCGCGCTGAGCTTTCGTTGTGATGTGCCCGTCTTTACTCCATTTCTCGGGATCTTTCCCTAGGTCCCCGGTCATGACGATCTTGACTTCGGGGCTCTCGGGGAACGCGGTGAGCGCGTCGTAAAGCCGCACACAATTCTCCCGCGTCATGCAGACAATCATCGCCTTTCCCGCGAGAGTGGCCGTTCGCTCTTTAAAGTGCCAGAGTAGGTCCGCGGCGAGCTGGTCCATGCGCTTCTTGGCGCCCGCAGCCGCCGCCAGTGCGGCCCATCGGCTCTTCTTGCGTTCTAGCTCGGTCGGCTCCTCGCCTTTTGCGACCTCGGCAAGCGCTGCGTCTATGTCAGCTTTGCTCAGATGGAGCTTAACTTGCCTAGGCTCGTAATAGATTGGAACTGTGGCACGGTCGTCCTGCGACTGCGCCATGTCATAGGTGTGGATGACAGCTCCGAATACCTCGACGGTATCGGCACCGGAGAAGCTCACCGGCGTCCCGGTGAAGCCGAGAAACTTGGCATTTGGGAGCGCTTCGCGAAGATAACGCGCGTATCCCTTCAGGAATCCATACTGGCTTCGATGGGCCTCGTCAGCTATTACGATGATGTTCTTGCGAGTGGAGAGAACCGGGTGCTCGGCCTCGACCGTCTGGAGCTTGCCGCCTGGCCCTGGCTCCTTCTTGAGCTGGAACTTCTGCGTTGTCGAGAAGATCAGCTCGCCTCCTTCACCCTGAAGCATTGAGCGAAGCTCTTTAATGGTCCCTGCCTGACGGGCATCGCCGACAAGAGCCTTTGCCGCAACAAACTGGTCATAGAGCTGGTCGTCGAGATCCGTCGCGTCCACCTGAACCACGATGGTCGGATTCTTGAGCTCCGGCATGTGGCGAAGGATGCCAACCAGGAAGGTCATAGCGAGCGACTTGCCGGAGCCTGTTGTGTGCCAGATGACACCAAGGCGCTTGTCCGCTCCTGCAAGGAATGCGACTTTCGCGCGGGCGACGCCCTCTAGGACGGCAAAGAACTGGTGATACTTCGCTCCCTTTTTCACGATAACGTCATTTGCCTGTTCAAACACGATGAAGTCACGAATATAGGCGAGGAATCGATCCTTACGGAAAAGGCCCTCGATGAGCGTTTTCATGGAGCCAGTCGTGTTCTGCTCAACTTTCGCCCCGTCGATGGATTTCCATGGGGCGAACCACTCCATCGAAGCGCTCCACATCCCATGAAGCGTGGTGACGCCGTCCGAAACGACAGTCACAGCGTTGAATTCGAAAGCTTGCGGAATGTCGTTCCGGTAGTGCGCGATTTGGTTCAGCGCGTGCTCAACGGTCGGAGCGGGATCGTATGGGTTTTTCAGCTCGAAAAGGGCCAGAGGAAACCCGTTCACATAAATCACCAGATCCGGGCGCCGGTTGTTCTGGCCGTGAATGGGGAGCTGGTTGACCACAACAAAATCATTTGCCTTGGGGTTGTCCCAGTCGATGGCGTGGATGTGCCGAAACTCTTTCGAACCGTCCGGCTTTTCGACCCGGACATCAAAACCGCGCGTGAGGAGCTGGTGAAAATCCAGGTTCCGGCGTATGAGGTCGACCCCCTGAGGCCGACTGAACCGCGCAACGGCCTCCTTGAGGCTGGCGTCGGGCAGTTCCGGGTATCGGTGGCGGAGGGCGGCTTCAAGTGAATCCTTGAATACAACTTCCTTGTGCGTCCTATCGATATCGGTGCCGATGATGTGCTTGTAGCCGAGCTGTTCCAGGCGCTCGATGGTCGTGAGCTCGAAGTCAGTTTCGGTTCCACGATGCCCATTCATGAGAGCGCGGCCTCTACTTGCTGTTCGACCTCTTTCAGGCGAAGCTCGCCGGAAATGAGACGCGGAAGCAAAACGTCGCGAAGCTTTCCGAGGATTTTGCTTTGGCGTTCGTTGAGTTCGATACGCTCATCAAAACTGGAAGCAAGCGCATCGAATTCATTTATTAGCGGGGGTGGCAGCGCAGGGAAGCTAATTCTGCGAAAATTGGGGCCGGTGATTGCTCCGAAAACAGTGCCTTCACCCTCAAAGGTGTCGAACTCCGACGCCAGTGCTTTCATCAAATAGAGCGCAAACGACTGTTTGTTTGTTTTGCTCCGAACCGCAGCAAGCCCGCGTCCGATACAGCATGTTTCTACGGCAACATTTACATCACCGACTGGGGCACGAACGCTGACGAGCACGTCTCTCGTTTGGGCGATACGACCTGGCAGAGTTGTGTAGATCCGTTTTTCTGGATATCGAAACCCGTAATCTGTCCGGCCCTGGAAAAACGGCATTCCTTGACCATGCTCATTGTAGCTTTTGCCGGGTGGCGACTGGCCCATAACTATATTGACCAAGTCGTCTAGTGGAGAGGGCTTCCAACCAGACGGAATCCCGTTCTCGAACTCGCTTGGGAACAGCGCGGCTATCTCATCGTTCATGCCGTATGGCTTTCTGCCCTCGACTTTCGCTGTAACAGGATCAAACTCGATGAACCATGCGCGGAAGAGCGCCGATGCAGTAGCTTCTAACACTCGATTCATTTTGTGGTTGAGGTGGATGCGGTCGTCAAGCGCACCGAAAACTTCTCGAATCGCACCTTGCTCGCTTACAGAGTTCGGCACGGGGAACTGAAGATGTCGGAGGAACTCAAGGTTAATGTTGTCCTGGACCGTTCCGGAATCCTCAGTGATGGCCTGGATGCGTCTCTTTAGGTTTCTAAACGCGTATTCAACGAAGTAAACATCAGCCTTAAGAGGATCTGGAATGAAGCCAATGACACTATCCGGAAAGCAGGCAGGATAGGTCAAGATTGCCGTTTCCGCAATGTTGGCGGCAATTGTTATGCACATCGTGCCTGCGGGCCATAGTCTGCTCTGAGATAGGCCCAGTTCATTGTAGGTTTGGCTGTGCGCTGTAATGCGGCCTTCGGATGCTTTTATATCGCCCGTCTGGATAAAGGGGTACGGTCCTCCGTAGAGGGCTGGCTCATGTCGCGGGCGGTGACGCGATCTACCTCTATCGACGGTCCCTAGATCGAACAGAGTCACAAGCCGCCAGCCTCCAGGTGCGGACTCAAAGAAGCGCATTAGTCACCTTTTCAAAGGCAAGCCGGATGTCCTTGTCACTTTTGTTTGTCGCCTTCAAGAGATCTCCAAGTTCCTCAACGAGACTAGGGCAGAGCTCCTCAAACGGAACATCTTCGTTAGTGTCTACCGCGCTTCCTGTATACCGACCGGGAGACATAGCGAATCGCTGCAGCTCAATTTCCTCTACCGTCGCGACGCGACAAAAGCCAGGAACCTCGTCGGGGTCAGCCTGCCGCTTAAACTGTCGGTAGACGCCGGCAATACGCTCAATTTCTTCGTCTGCGAACTGCTTTTGCTTCCGGCTGCCGGGGATGAGTGTCCCCATCTTTCGGCCATCGATGAACAGGACCTCGCCGGTACGATTCCGATAACCTCCTGAACCATTCCGGTTCTTCGAGATGAGCCACAGTGAGCAAGGAATCCCTGTATTGGCGAAGAGCTGCCCGGATAGCTGAACCACACAATCGACAACGTCGGCTGCAACGAGCGCCTTCCGGACTTCTAGCCGGGCAGTCTCTCCACTGGAGAGCTCGCCGGTCGCCATCACAAAGCCCGCGGTGCCCGTGTTCTTTAAATGGTAGAGGAAGTGAAGAATCCACATTGTGTTAGCGTTGCGCGGCGATAGGGAAAGCTTGTTGTCTCCAAGCGTGAGGCGCGGGTCTTTGTCGGGAACCTTATCAGATCCCCAACCTTCGCGCGACTTAGCGCCATCGTTGAACGGCGGATTGGCGATAATGAAGTCTGCCTTGACTCCTGACTGCTTGTCGTCCGTGTAGGAGTTCCCGGGGCGAATGTCGCCGTCGAGCCCGTGGATGAAGAGATTCATCCGACAGAGGCGATAGGTGAATTCCTTCGATTCCTGGCCGAAGAAACTGAGGCGGCGACTATGCTTCGTAAAAGTGTCCGACTGAACGAACATGCCGCCGGAACCGCAACAAGGGTCGAAGACGATGCCTTCAGTTGGTTCTAACATCGCGACCAGCGTTCTAACGATGCTGGAGGGCGTGAAGTACTCACCGCCCCGCTTTCCCTCAGAACTGGCGAACTCGCCAATAAAGTACTCGTAGACGCGCCCGATCAGGTCCTCGCCGCCGTGACCTTGTCGGAATACGTCGCGGGAGAAGATGTTGATGAGCCCTCTCAAGCCATCCGGCGTGAGGTTGGAACCGGCGTAGATGCGAGGAAGTAGGCCCCGAAGCTGGTCCGGGTACGTATCTTCAAGAAGCTGCAAGACATCGTCGAGATGGGTTTTGATGTCATCGCGTTGAGCGTTCGCTACGATGCTGTCCCATCTAGCGTTCTCGGGGATGATGAAAGCTCCGCCAGAGCGATATTCATCAGGGTCACTCAGAATGGTTTCAAGATTCTTGACGCCGACCTCGTACCCAGCGCGTCCTTCCTCAACGTATGCTGTAAGTTCAGCGCGGCGCTTTTCGTAGCGGAGCGAAAGGAACCGGAGGAAGATGATTGGCAAGACGTAGCGCTTGTAGTCCGCGGGCTCGATCGTGCCGCGCAGCGCAACAGCCGCCTCCCAAAGCTCCTTCATGAGCTCGCCGAATCCGCCGTTTCCGTTCCTGGGCTTCTCCGTTGCCTTCTTTGCTTTTGCCATTTTAATTACGGGGACCTTTACGCACTAGTTTCCACCTTGATTGTATTCACAACTTTAAACAAGGCCAGTAAAATATGCCGACGACGGGAACACGCAACGTTGGTCGGTGCGAAGGTTGCCGCCGACGTCGATCGATATAGCCATGGCTCTCTAGGAACGGCATCACACGGGCATGGAATTTGCCGCGGACAAGATCATCTCCAAGATCCCTTATCCAACTCCACCAGATCCAAATCCCGATCCACCGGCACAGCCACCGCCAGACCCCGAACCGCAGCCGGGAACAGACCCAGACCTTATCCCTGGAACCGATCCCTTTCCCGAGCCGATACCGATGTAGATCTGCTCCCCTGCGGCCAGAGACGGCTTCCCTGCCCTTGCAAACACAACTCCAAGCATCGGGGTCTTCGCCAGCACCGCTCATTTCTGGCAGGCGCAGGCGCTTCCATTAAGCGTAGATCACTCCTGATAATGGCATATAGCAGGAGTGCACGACCTGCCGGTGCGGTTAACGATTTTCCACCTCCAGATGATTGAGTGCATGATTGTTCGCTTCTTGCGGCCGGCCTTCCACAGACGCCAGATGATCTGAAATGCGGTATAGGTCTTACCTGTGCCAGCCGCCATCACCAGCAGAATCCTGTCCTGCCCCTTAGCGATCGCCTCGATCGCCCTGTTCACGGCGATGCGCTGGTAGTAGCGAGGTTCCTTTCCGCCGCCGTCGTCAAAATAATCTTGGAGGACGATCTGCTCTTCATCAGGTACGAGTTTCCTCCAGGTCCGATACCGCGCACAGAGTGTCTCCGGACCAGGGAACTCATCGAGGGAGAGATCAAGCTCCGTGGTGCCACCCTGCCCCGTCCGATCAGAACGAACCCATCCCCGGCAGAGGAGAATACGAACGGTATATCGAGCGTTTCGGCGTATTCCAATCCTTGCCGCATGCCGCCGCCGACCGGATGATTGTTATCCTTGGCCTCAATTAGTGCGATGGGGATGTTCGGCTTGTAATAGATGTAATCGGCGAACCTGTCTTTGCCCCGGGATACCAGTTTGCCCGGAATAATGATGCGCCCCTTCGTGAAATGCACCTGCTCGCGAACCTGCGACAGCAGATCCCAGCCGGCTTGCTGTGCATGGCGGGGCCGATGAATTTCGTACAGATGTCGCGCTCTGTGAGGTTCTTCTTATTCATTTCACCGGACTTGTCCGCTTTCCCCTGGCAGTTTCGACCTTGAGAGGTCAGAATGCCTTGTGCGAACGCTGATTCAACCGCACGACGGCGCTCACGGCAAGATATTTCGGGGGAGGAAGATTCATTGTAAGCCAAGTTGGAGCGTTTTCAGCCAACTGTTCTGCAAGTAGGACGACGGTCGACTGCCATGATGGCGAGCTGGGGCGGTCCGAAAAGCCGAGATAGCCTTTTGATACGGGACAACACACCTCCCGGTCACTCCGAAGAAAGCAGCCCCTGAGAGATCCACCGGTTGCTGTTCGCGCCGAACCACAGGAAACATTCCTTCGTTTGCCCAGTTGCAAGAACTTCTTGACACTCACCGTGCCAAACGTGGTACCCTGAATTTCTATTGCCGGAGTCGGTGTTGTTGGCGACTCCACGAACTTGCGGGAGCCAAAGTAGTGAGCGGCTCCAAATCTTGCCGAGACTAGAATTCGGCAGTCCCAAATCCAAGAAAACTAAAAGCAAGAAGACGCGCATGAGTGCGCGCCGGGGTTGCGTGGTTATTCGCGAGCAGTCTTTGCTGCGCGCGGTGCCAGCGGCTCAAGCATTACTGAGGAGCGCAGTATCACTGCGCTCCCCGGGATCAATCTTTAGAGGAGCTCTATGGCAACGAACGCATCTTCTGCGGGTGGCACTGTGCCAATCCCCGCAACATCGATCGATTCAATAAGGAAACCGCAGACCGCCATCCCGACTGGAAATTTTCCGGCTGAGATGCGCGTCCCGTCGGCGGCTCTGGGCATGGCACGTCGTGTTTTCCTGCCACCACGGTACATGTTGCTTGAGCCGCCCCTGCCACTTTCAGCCATCATTGATGACCCGGTCTTCGCTGTCGGCGCGGCCGCGACGATTCTTGGTGTCAGCGTTGCGGCGATGAAGAAGTGGCGTCAGCGTAACCAGGGGCCAGACTATTACCAATACGGCGAGAAAGGTCCTGTGCGCTACGCCCTCAACACTCTTCTCACATTCAAGGCTGCCTACCTCGTCATCACGGGAGGCAAGCAGTAAATGATCCACCGCTGCGCGAACCAATCAGCAGGATTCCGTGTCAGCCGCCTCGCCCGGTTCTTCCGGGCGGGTGCTTTATGCAGCCTGAGAGCGGCTAGCTCTCAAATCCACGCTGCATATTCCACCCATTGACAATGCAACCTGAATCCTGTCCGACAGTGCCAACCAACCTTCCGGTGCTGGAATACTTCGTCGATGCCGATGAAGCGGCTCTCTTCATCAAGCTTGATCGCAGAACGGTCCTTCAGTGGGCCCGCGACGCTCGCATACCCGCCCACCCGCTCGATCCTCGAGCCGCGCGCAAAGACTGGCGCTTCCTCCTCTCCGAACTCGACACCTGGCTGCGCGGTCAAGTAAACTCTGGCTGCCGTTCGTGCCCTGCTTCAGCGAGGATTCAATGAAGCAAACACGAACTCGTTATCAGCAAGGCTCTTTGAAAAAGATCAAGCGCGACGGCGGTCGCGAGGTTTGGGTTTTCCGTTGGAGGGAAACCCAAACAGGCGGCATACGTCGCCCACGCAAGCTCGTCGTGGGCTCGGTAGAGGAATTCCCTACCGAGCGCCGCGCCCGACTTGCCGTTGACAGCCTGCGCTTGAACATCAACAGTGACGTCAATGAATACTCCCAGGCTCCGCGATCCGTAATGGAGCTTATTCGCCATTATGAATCCACGGAACTGGCGGACGAAAGCGACACCGTCGCGTACAGCACCAAGGAAGTTTACAAAGCGAACCTGAAGAACTGGATCGAACCGAAGTGGGGAGGTCTGTTGTTGAGCGAGCTCGAGGAACTGCCAGGTGTGTACGTTGAGAACTGGCTTAAGAATGTGGATCTTGCCACCGGCACGAAGGCCAAGGTGCGCAACATTCTCAGCGCCCTTTGCTCACATGCGATGCGCTACGGCTGGATGAAGAACCACCCCATCAAGGGGAAAGTTCGCCAGAGCGCAAAAACCACGCGTGTACAGTTTGCGTTGGAAGTTGAAGAGCTTCATGCTTTGTATGAGGCCCTCGAATTCCAGTACCGCGTTATGCTTCTGCTCGACTTGGCAAATGGGATGCGGCGAGGAGAACTGCTCGCACTTCAATGGATGTATTTTGACTTCCATAAGAAGACATTGTCGATCCACAAAGCAATCTGGCACCAGCACATCGGGCCAGTGAAGACCCAGGAGAGCGAGCGCATTATGCCACTAGACGATGAGATGATCGCCGATCTTCAGGCATGGCGTAAGCAGACGACATACGCAAAGGATACTGACTGGGTCTTCGCGTCATCACGCATGAAGGGAAAGCAGCCGCTTTGGCCCGAGGGCGTGATGAAAAACCACCTCCGGCCGGCAGCCGAACGCGCGGGAATCACCAAGCACATCACCTGGCATTCTTTCCGACACACGTTTTCCACGTTGTTGGTGGGGAACGGCGAGGACGTTAAGACTGCGCAGTCCCTGCTGAGGCACGCCAATCCAAATATCACTCTCGGCATCTACACACATGCTATCGACCAGAAGAAGCGGTCGGCGCAATCCAAGGTTGTTCAAATGATGGTGCCGAAGGGAAAGCTGGATGGGGACACTGCGTAGTGCAATACGTTCCAGAAGCGGGTACGGGAAAAGTTATTGTGCCCTTCTTGTGTACTTTGTGACGTCGTCACATTTAGCCGTAACTGTAAGAAAAGAAATGGTAGGCACGAGGAGACTCGAACTCCTGACCTCTACCGTGTCAAGGTAGCGCTCTAACCAACTGAGCTACGCGCC
>Ga0181529_10008122_pt1 | contig 10297 bp, 9 predicted proteins | sample PEATcosm2014_Bin_36_FD_119763 | JGI IMG/M metagenome (GOLD analysis project Ga0181529, IMG submission 119763) | Peatland microbial communities from MTU Mesocosm Facility, Houghton, MI, USA - PEATcosm2014_Bin10_30_metaG | ecosystem: Environmental > Terrestrial > Soil > Wetlands > Peat | place... | reverse complement strand
GGCTACTTGGGATTTTAACGCTTCGGTCGGAAGAGGGAATTACATTGTAAGTTATTGATTTATATGGTGCCCGGAGGGGGACTTGAACCCCCACGACCTTGCGGTCTGCGGATTTTAAGTCCGCTGCGTCTGCCAATTTCGCCATCCGGGCAGTTGATCGAATGCGACCGCAGGCAGATTCCTTCAGCCCAGCATTGCATCCTTTTCAACCTTCACCTCATTGAATTCTAACCGCAGCGGCTCTGGAGACCTGCCGCGAAATGGCTTCTCCAGCCTCTAATCTATGAAGACGAACTCCCGGCTGATTGCTCTGCGTCCATGCCGGTAACGCCGTACGAGTTCAACAAATCCCGCAACGTCACCACGCCTTCCAGCTTGTGAATGTTGGCCCGGTGGATCACCGGCAAAACATCCACATGATACTGGCTCATACGTTCCAGAGCCAGATGCAAGGCATGATCCGGATGGAGATGGGAGACATGAAGCGAATCCACAATCTCTCTGAGCGGCCGCTCTTTTCTACCATCGACGGCGGCCCACTCCAGCGTCTCCCGGTTCAGCATTCCCAAAAAGTAATCCTTGTCCATCACCGGCCAGAGGCGGGTTTGACCAGAACGCGTCTCTTCCAGCGCATCCTTGACAAGCATCTCAGCGGAGAGCACTTGCGGTGCCTTGCGGAGAATCTGCATCACCGTGCGCTGGCTCTTTTGGTGCAGCGTGCCGGGGCTGGGCAGATGAACGCCGTCCTGATGCGCCAGAGCCACGTAGATGGGCTGCTTCTGGAAGCGCCGCGATATGAACAGACTGGTCAGATTGGCGATCATCAAGGGCACAATGACCGCGTAATCCCGCGTCATTTCAAAGATCATCAGCACCGAGGTCATGGGAACGCGCACGATGCCGGCGAAGACCGCTCCCATGCCGACCAGCGCATAGGCACCCGGCGTGGCTGTATATCCCGGGAGCAGATGATGAGCCACGGTGCCGACAGCGCCACCCAGCATGGCACCGAGAAACAAACTGGGGCCGAAGATGCCGCCCGCATTGCCGGAGGCATAACTCACCGTAACTGCAACCAGCTTGAGCGCCACCAGCAGCAACATCAACTTAAGCGCCATCGATCCATTCAGAGCCGTGCCGACATAGGTGTAGCCTACGCCCAGCACCTGGGGCACAAACCAGCCCATCAGGCCCACCGTCACGCCGCCCGCCACCGGATGCCACCACCGAGATTTTGGAGGCAAACTCAGAAAAAACTTGCGCAGGTTGAGCAGGAGCTTGGTGAAAGCTACCGACAAAAATCCGCCGGCAATGCCCAGCAAGGCGTAGATGCCCAACTCCAGCGGGTGAACCAATGTGTATTGCGGCACCTGGAAGAGCGGGTTGTTGCCGAGCAGCAGGCGCATCATTGCCCAGGAGGTGGCCGAGGCCAGCACCACCGACCCCAGAATCGGCGCGTTCATGTCGCCCATCACCTCTTCGAGAGCAAACAGCACCGCGGCCATTGGCGTATTGAAGGCCGCGGCAATGGCGGCAGCCGCGCCCACGGGAATCAGCGCCTTCACTTTTTCCGGACGCAATCCCAATGCGCGGCCGAGGACCGAGGCGATTCCCGCGCCCACCTGGACCGACGGCCCCTCGCGGCCCAGCGGAATGCCGCAGGCCAGCGTGGTTGCCGTGCAGAAGAATTTGCCCAATACGGTGCGCAGCGAGATGAAGCCGTCGCGGGCAAAGAGCGCGGCCTTGGTCTGCGGCACGCCGCTGCCGCGGGCGAATGGAAAATAGCGATAGAGTAGAAAGCCCATCGCCAGCGAACCGGCCACAGGGATTGCAATCCGCCTCCACGCGGTGCTGCCCACCGGATACAGGCGAATTCCCACGCGCTCCGTCAGCAGGATAAACGCCACCACGGCGAGTCCGGTCAGCGCTCCAATCAGCAGCGAGAGCAGAAGAAAGACCTGATCCTCGCGCTCATGAAGCTGCGCGCTCCAACGCGCCCCGAGCGCAGCACGCCAGTGATCTACCGGCTGCTTTTCGTCGGTTTTGGCAAATACCATATCAACAGTTTACGCGAAAGAGAAATTCAACCAGCTTATTTCCCGGCCAGCGCCGTCTGCGTCTTTGCCAAGCTCATCCGCCGCACCAGCACCGGAACACCAAAGGCCAGCGTGGCGACAATCGCCGTAGAAGCCAGGTCGTTGCGATAGAAGGGCAGGCCCGCCGCGTAGCAGGCACCCAGCCCGCTCAACGAGCGCGGATATGGATATGCGAAGCCACTTACCCATGCCACATAATTCGACACCAGGAAGAACGAGGTCGGCCCCAACAGCGCGGCGGCGCTCACGCGTACCACCGTCGTGCGGCTACGGAGCAGAATCAGCCCCAGCACCATCGCCATCCCGTACCAGGCCCAAGTAGCCGCGTAGAGCTGCCAAGCAAAGGCATAGTGGTAGCTGTAGACGGTGAGCAGGTAGTCGGTAGCCGCGAGCGCAACCAGCGGTGCCAGCATCTCCCGCCACGGCCGCCGCGCGCCAAAGTACAACAGAGCGCCACCGACGGCGGTAAAGTTCAGCCACGCGGGGTGGGGCAGAAGACGGCTCAACACGGCAACCAACAGCAGCAGATATGCGGGCATGAAGACCTCAGATGCGGGATTCCGCCGACTCCAAGCGAGGAAGCGCTGGGCAACGCACGACGTCCTTATATTCTGCGGGTTGCAGGCCGCCGGGTCAACCGGAAAGATTCATGCAGTGAATATAATTTTCATTGGAGGCAAGCGCGCTCTACCGCTGCTCCCGTCCGTTCATCGCTTCACCGGCGTCCTCCCGGCCATCCACGATATACACCCAGCCGGCGAGCGGTGTGCGCCCTGGTGCCCGGTCCGCACCCGGAAAGCGATACGCCCAGCGCAGATCGGTAAACTCAACCGTCGTCCACACGCGGTTGGGCGGCAACTGCGGCTGATTCATCCCCGGCGCGGCCACCTGACCCACGTCGCGCACCACGGCCCATGTGCCCCAGTCGAGATATACCTGCCCCAACGGTGTGCGTTTGGCGGCCTCGGTAGCAGCAGTCGCGGGCGGCTTGTAGAGAATGTCCCGGCGCGGGTCGCTTAGAATCTCCTCGCTGCGCGTGTTGATCTCCGCCGTTTGGTAATACGCATCTGTCTCCAGAATTGCGTGCCAACGGAAGGGGTTGATGGGATACGGCTCCAGCCCCACGCGCTTCACCGGAGCCGTCGTGACCGCGGCGTTTTCCTCCAGCGCCCGTGCCCGCTCCTGCTCTGCCCAACGCCATCCCCACAGCAGCACCATCCCCGCCAGCGCGCAGATCGCCCAGCCTCGCCCGCGAAAATTCTTCTTCCGGGCACCCATCTCGGCGTCTGCCAGTCCCAGCAGCCAAGGCATCCCCAGCGCCAGCAGCAGCAACGCCCACAGCACCGGCTCTGCGATAAAAACCAGGCTGCCCGCATACCAGCGCGGATTGAAGGGATAGAAGGGCCGCAGTCCGTAGTTGTTGGTCCAGTCCAGCAGCAGGTGGCTCAGCGCGGAGAGCAGGGCGGTCAGGTAAAGCCAGCCCCAGCGAAGAGCCTGGGGGGCCTTTGCGTTTTGGTTGGGAGCATCGGCTTTGCGATTCCGCCTCCCCAACCACCAATGATCCAAGAGCCAGACCGCGCCCACCGCTGCTGCCGCCACCACCGGAACAGCAATGAAGGTGTGCGTGATTCCGCGGTGGTGCTTCAGCTCCTCGACCGGTCCGGCCAGCCCCCAGAGCACGTCGATGTCGGCAGCCTCAGAGGCCAGTACGGCAACCAGCGTGGCGTAGGCCGTCTTGCGATTCAGCCCGACGCGGCCAATGCAGGCTCCGGTGAGAAAGTGTGTGACAGGTTCCATAGTCCCTGCCAACCATACTACCTGCCGCACCTCCTATAATTCACCTCATGGGCGAACGAACCAACCCAGAGATACCTCCGGCGCAGCGTGTGGCCGAAGTGCGCGACGAACTGCGCCGCCATGAGCACTTGTATTACGTTTTGGACGCGCCGGAGATCAGCGATGCACAGTATGACGCGCTGATGAACGAGCTGAAGCAGCTCGAAGCCGAGCACCCTGAGCTGCTCACTCTCGACTCGCCCACCCAGCGCGTCGGCGGCAAGCCTGCCGAAGGCTTCCGCAAGGTCGCCCACTCCCGCCCCATGCTCTCGCTGGATAACGCCTACTCGGCTGAAGAGCTGGCCGCATGGGATGCGCGCTGCCGCGAGTTGGCCGGTCCGCTGCCGGTCGAGTATGTCGCCGAATACAAGTTCGATGGCTTGAGCCTAGCACTGCGGTACGAGCCAGCATCGGATGGTGGCGTACATCTCCATATGGGCATCACGCGTGGGGACGGGCAGATCGGCGAGGATGTGACTTCGAATATCCGCACCATTCACAGTGTGCCGCTCACTATCTCCGCATCGAAGTTGGCCGCGCTGGGTCTGCCTCCAGCTTTCGAGGTGCGCGGCGAAGTGGTCATGCCGCAAAAAGCGTTTGAGAAGCTCAACGAAGAACGTGAAGAGCAAGGGCTACCTCTGGCTGTAAATCCCCGCAATGCTGCAGCCGGAACTCTACGTACCCTCGACCCCAACATTGTTGCAAATCGCCGTTTGATTTTTTTGCCGTACTTTTTGTTGGTTAATGGAGATTACTGGAATCAAAACTGGAGTGTTATTCTCCATGCTCTTCAATTTCTACAATTCAAGGTTGTCTATTCGCATCCTGTCCGTACTTTAATGAGTCGGCTAACAACAGTTCCGCAGATGATGAACTTCATCAACAACACAGAAGCCCAACGCGACAAGCTACCTTATGAGATTGATGGAGTCGTTCTTAAAGTAGACTCGCAAATCACTCAACAAATGCTTGGTTACACAGGCCGCGCGCCGCGTTGGGCGATCGCTTACAAATTCACGGCCAAGTCGGGCATCACGCAGGTCAACGCCATTACTGTGCAAGTGGGCCGCACCGGCAAGCTGACGCCGGTGGCAGAACTGACGCCGGTCTTCATCGGCGGCACCACGGTGAGCCGCGCCACGCTGCACAACGCCGACTTCATCGAGCGTCTCGGCCTCAAGCTGGGCGACTGGGTGAAGGTGGAGCGCGGCGGCGACGTGATTCCCAAAGTCGTCGAGGTTCTCGAAGACGCGGAGCATCCGCGCGGCGTCTTCCGCTTTGTCTTTCCGTCGCTCTGCCCGGAATGCAGCAGCGCCGTGGTGCGCGCGGAGGGCGAGGTGGACTTCCGCTGCGTCAACGCCGACTGCCCTGCCAAGCTGCGCGAGAGCCTGCTGCACTTTGGCTCGCGCGGCGTGATGAAGATCGAGGGGCTGGGCGAGGCCGTGGTGCAGCAGCTGCTGGAACGCAATTTGGTGCACAGCGTTGCCGATCTATACACACTCACCGAAGAGCAGTTGACCGCGCTCGACCGCTTTGCGGAAAAATCCGCCCGCGCGCTCATCGAAGAGATTGATCACTCCAAGGCAGCCGGAATGGCTCGCGTGCTGATGGGTCTGGGCATCCGCTTTGTCGGCGAGCGCACGGCGGAGCTGCTGGCCGAGGAGTTCGGCTCCATCGATGCGCTGATGCAGGCCACCGCCGAAGAACTGGAGCGCGTGGAAGAGGTTGGCCCGCGCATCTCGCAGGCGATTTTGGAGTTTTTTGCGCAGCCGGCGAATCAGGCTCTGGTTGCGGCTCTCCAAGCTGCCGGGGTGGAGATGACGGCGGAGAAGAGGCCGCGATCAACCCAACTGGCCGGACTGACCTTTGTGCTCACCGGTACGCTGCCCACGCTGACGCGCGACGAGGCCAAGGCAAGGATCGAGCGCGCGGGCGGCAAAACCGCCGGCTCCGTCAGCAAGAAAACCAGCTACGTGGTGGCCGGAGAGGAGGCCGGCACCAAACTGGACAAGGCGCGAGAACTTAATATCCCGGTCCTAGATGAGGTCGGCCTGCTGGCGCTGCTTGAGGCCGCGCCGGCCACGCAGTGAGCCACGCTTCATTGCCGCGTGGATAGAAGGCTTCAGCGTTGCGCATGAGAAATCTTGCGGTACGCAGCAAAGGCGAAACGGCCAAGAGAATCAACAGCAGATCTAACCACACGGCGCTCTCACTTTCTAATTGGTTATGAACCCACGCGGCGGCGGGCAGCCATGCCCGGATAATGTTCGCCGCTACGCAGTTCCCGTTCGCGCTCCCGTTCCCAGGCAGCGGCACGCCAATTGCGCGAGGCATAGCGGGGCGGCTCGTTGGCGGGGCGTACAGCCTCCTCGATGCGCGGCCTGGATGGCGACGCGGCAACCAGCTCCATCGGCATCCGCAGCAAGGGGCGTGCGGCGGCGGCGGGCGCGGCGACCGGCTTCACAGGTTCAACCGGCGTGGGTGATGAAATCAGTCGCGCGGAAGACTCAAACTCCCGGAATGCCGCGCTCGAGGTCAGGCTGGTGTCCGTTCCCACAGCGCGTACCATCACCTCATCTTCGACATCGATCTGAGCTGACTGCGGTACACGCGATGTCAAGGCTCTGGCCATAAAGTCGTCCACCAGCTTATGCAGGCAGGTTTGCCCGCACAAATGCTTTGACCCTGGACGCAACCGGTTGCGTGAGTTCCACCCACTCACGCGCAACTCCCCGCCCTGGTCATAGGCAACAAACCAGTGGTTCGTCTGCTTCTTTTCCGTACCGCAGATGTCGCACGATATCGCCTGCCGGATCACCGCATCTCCCCCTGTCCGCACAGTCCGTTCGCGGCCTGGCCGATTCCCGTTATCCCTAATACGCGCATAGGACCCTTAATGTACCTCATGCGCAAAAAAGCCATCAAACCAACACAAGATGAGCAGACGCACCCCATGGAGTTCTTTGGGGTGCGCCCACCTCTATTTCATCGCGTATCCGGCAAAATCAGAGAGGAAAGAACAGAAAGAATCCGTGCATCGGGCAAATGCGAACGGCAGGAGACGGAATTGTCCTGAAACGGAACGTACAGCGAGCTTCTATTGAAAAAACGGGAGAAATATCAGACGATATACGATAGAAATCGCGGCAGGATCAGGCCGAAGCCTTCCATGCCATGGAGGGCAAAAAATTCCAAGGGCGCAGCCGCGGCCACGCCCTTTCATACCTCATGACAATCAAGCGAACTTTGGATATCCCTGCCGATTTCCGGTCAGGGTTTGGGCGCAAAGTAGCCCTTGCGCGTCCGCACCTGGTAGCGCCGGTCGTTACAGAAAAGATAGATGGGACGAAAGGTGCCATCTTCCTTGAAGTCAGCTGGAGAGTAGTTCAGCGCGTACTGGCTGCGCAGCTCTTCTTCAATGGATTGGAAACTTGTCGACATATCCTCGACAGAAGGCGGAAAGAAGGCCTGCCCGCCGGTCTCCGAGGCCATCTGGGTCAACGCCTCGTCGCCCTTGCCGCGGCTGGGTGTCCAGTTGGTGCTGATGGCGTAGATAATGGTGTCGGCGCGCTGGCATTCCTTGATGGCCTCATCCTGGTAAACGCGGCTCTGGTTGTCGTCGCCGTCACTAATCAGCACCATGGCCTTGCGTACCGGCTCCGGTCCGCGCTCGGTAAGCAGCTTGTCGCGGCAGGCGGTATAGACGGCATCATAGAGCGCCGTGCCGCCGCCGGGACGCAGCCGGTTGACGCCATTCTGCAAGCCGTCAATGTTGTTGGTCCAATCCTGGGTCACCGTGGGCGTCACATCAAATCCCATGACGAAGGCGCGGTCGCTCCTGGCCTTGAGGATATGCAGAAGGAACTCAATGGCCGATTGCTGCTCGAACTCGAAGCGCGTGCGGATCGAAGTGCTGGCATCGATCACAATGCCCACGCGCAGCGGCAGATTGATCTGCTGGCGGAAGGAGATCACTTTGGCCGGTGCCTTCTGGTCGTCGAGCAGGGCAAAGTCGCTTTGCCGCAGGTTTGGAATGTAGTGCCCGTGCCTGTCGGTCACGGTGAAGATGAGATTCACCTCATTGACACTTCGCTTGATCGTGAACCCACCTGTATCGACAGACTGATCGGCGAGTTGCTGGGCGGAGGGAGCCGGAGCGGGTTGGCTGCTCTGGGATGCGGAGGGCGTCGCGGGCTGCTGTGCCTGTAAGACAACTGCCGCAAAGGCCGCCGCAAGGACGAGTCCTAAAAATTTTTTGTTCATAGCTCTTTCATTTTATCAACGGCGACCGGCATTGCGACAATCCCGCGACGATGGTGCCGAGGAAACAGTCTACCCCTCGTCCAGCCGGCTCAAGAAGCTCTCCAGCTCCACGGGCAGCGGAGCCTCCAGTTGCAGCAGCTTGCCGGTTCGGGGATGGGGAAATTCCAACTGCGCGGCGTGCAGAAAGTTACGCCCCAACCTGAGCTTCTCCGGCTCCGCCTTGCGCCGCGCCGCCTTGGATGTTGCGGCCTGCGAGGCCACTTGGTCGGTCAAATGCCCCGAGCCTCCGTAGAGCACATCGCCCACCACCGGATGGCCAATGGAGGCCATGTGGACGCGAATCTGATGCGTGCGGCCGGTCTCGATGCGCACCCGCACCAGGGTGAACTTGCCAAAGCGATTGGCGAGCCGCCGCACCACCTCGTAGTGCGAGACGGCCGCGCGGGCGTCGCCCAGCGGTTTGGTGGTCATGCGCGTGCGCCGCTGCGGGTCGCGGCCCACCGCCGCGTTGATGGTGCCCTTGGTCCGCTCCAAGGCTCCCTGCACCAGCGCAACATAGGTCTTCTTGATCTGGCGACTGGAGAACAGCTCCGCCAATGCCGCGTGGGCTTGGTCGTTCTTGGCCACCACAATCAATCCGCTGGTCTCTTTGTCCAGCCGATGCACAATGCCGGGGCGCAGCTCGCCGCCGGTGGCCGAGAGCTTCTTGAAGCGGTAAAGCAGCGCATTGACCAGCGTGCCGCGATTGCGCGCGTCCTCGCTCTGCCCTGAGCCGGCATGGACCATCATTCCTGCCGGCTTGTTCACCACTGCCAGTTCCGCGTCCTCGTAGATCACATCCAGCGGAATCTCTTCCGCCGTGGCTTTGAGCGGTGCGGGACGCGGCTCGCCGGTGATGTCGATGCGTTCGGAGCCGCGCAGCTTGAGCGAGGCCTTCTCGCGTTTGCCATCCACCAGCACATCACCCTGGTCGAGAAGCAGTTGAACGCGCGAGCGGCTTACGCCCTCCAGCTGGGTGGCGATAAATTGGTCCAGCCGCTGCCCCTTCGCCTCCGCCGTCACCTCAATCGTGCGTAGTTCAGTCAATTGCTACCTCGGTTTTCTCCGGCGCATGACGATGCGCCCACAGCACCACTCCGCCCAGCACCACCAGCGCCACTGCCGCCGCCTGCGGCCCATCCAGCGCTCCGCCCAGCAGCGCGCCGCGTCCCTCCTGGTCGCGCCAGAACTCGGTAAAATAGACGATTACGCCCGCGCCGAGCAGCAGCAATCCGGCAAGTTCGCCCGGTTGACGCCGATACGGCAGCCAGAAAAACAGAAAGAACGAGAGCGCAAGAAACGCCAGTGCCGCATAAGCCTGCACCGGATGCAGTGCCACGCCTAGCGGTGCGCCGCTCCAGATTGCGGTCTGCGGCTGCGTATAGGTCACCGCCCAGCGAGATGCACACTCTGTGCCGTAGCCCGAGCCGGCCAGCAACTCGCCCAACTGCTCGAAGGCCATCCCCAGCGCCACCGGCGCGGCCAGCACATCGGCTGTCGTGCCCAGCGGCAGCCGCTTCCAACGCGCAAACAGCATTGCCGCGATAACCGCTACCAACGCCCCAAAGGCTCCCAGCAGCGGATGATGAATCATCGCCAGCGCCAGCAGCCACGCGGGATGCACACGCAGCACACTCCAGTTGATGGCCACCAGCAGCAGCCGTGAAGCCGCCAGCGCCACAAGCAGCGTCACCACGCAAAGATTCCACATCTGGATGGCGTTGAGTCCGTTGACGCGCGCGGTGCGCTCGGCCAGAAACAGCGCCAGCAGCACACCCAAAGCCGTCACCACGCCATAGGACGGAATCAGAAGTGCGCCGAGATGAAAGAGTACGGGATGCACAAGCATCAGAATACGGCATTTAGCTCATGAATGAACTGCCGCGGCATTGCCGAAAGGTAGAATCCGGCCCACGGGGCCGTGGGGTTGAGACGCTGGTGAACCCGTCCATAGACGGCGGAGCTCTCCGCGGTTCATTAGGCATTCCGGACTGGCGGACACGGCACACAGAACCGATTGTCGAGTTGAGCCCCTGTTCATTGAATGTTGGTTCAACCAGCGT
>Ga0181529_10008116_pt1 | contig 10303 bp, 7 predicted proteins | sample PEATcosm2014_Bin_36_FD_119763 | JGI IMG/M metagenome (GOLD analysis project Ga0181529, IMG submission 119763) | Peatland microbial communities from MTU Mesocosm Facility, Houghton, MI, USA - PEATcosm2014_Bin10_30_metaG | ecosystem: Environmental > Terrestrial > Soil > Wetlands > Peat | place... | reverse complement strand
AGCGTCTGCTCGGCGATGATGAGGTCGACCTGGACGCCGGGATTGGCGGCGCGGAAGCGGGTGAGAATCGGCGCCAGCAGGCCGATCGCGACCGAATCGACCGCCGTCACCCGCAATTCGCCGCTCGGCTTGGCGTCTCGGCCAGCGACGCGCCGCTCAAACTCCAGGATGGATTCGGCCATTGAGCCGGCGAGCGCGATCATTTCCTCGCCCGCCTCGGTCGGTTGATAGCCGGCGCGCGAGCGCTCGAACAGCCGCGCTCCGATGTCGTTCTCGATCGCCGCCAGGCGACGGAACACTGTGGAATGATTGAGATTCAGCGCTTCCGCGGCGCCGACCAGCGAGCGCGCGTCGGCGATCGCCTTGATCAATCGGAATTCATCCCAGTCGAGGGTGGAGGCCATGGGTCGTCAGGCGCTTTCGTCGTAGGGCGAAACAGCGGATCGTATGCGCTGGCGCAAGCGGGCCGTGCAAGAAAACGAATGCCGCAGCGCCGCGACATGAGGTCGCGGCGTCAGGCGTCGCCGGCGCGCGGCGCCGCGGCGCGGCGAAGGCGGTCGTTGATGGCGACGCCGAGCCCGCGCTTGGGGATCGGCGCGGCGGCGATGCGCGCCGCCCCGCTGTCGTCGAGCGCGCGCAGATAGGCGAAGAGACGGGCGGCGGCCTCTTCGAGATCGCCGGAGGGCGACAGGTCGAGCCGCGCGCGCGCGCCGGTATGCGCCAACGCGCCGCCGAAATCGAGCGCCGCCTCGTCGTCGGCGATCTCGCGGGCGCCGAGCCTGAGGCGGGCGCGCGGCGCGTAGTGCGACGCGAGTTGGCCGGGCGCGATCGGCGCGCCGCCAGGCGCCGCCTCGTCGAGCGCGATCCCTAGCACGGCCTCGATCCGCTCGCCGGTCAGCGCGCCGGGCCGCAACAGCCGCGGCCGGCCGCCGAGGCAGGCGACGATCGTCGATTCGACGCCGCGCCGCGCCGGGCCGCCGTCGAGGATCCAGTCGATCCGGCCGCCGAGGTCGGCGGCGACATGGGCGGCCGTCGTCGGGCTGACGCGGCCGGAACGGTTGGCCGAAGGCGCGGCGAGCGGAACGCCGGCCGCGGCGATCAGCGCCTGGGCCGTCGGGTGGTCGGGCGCGCGCAGCGCCAGCGTCTCGAGCCCGGAGCGCGCGAGCAAGCTCACCTGGCAGGTCGGCGCGACCGGCGCGACGATCGTCAACGGCCCCGGCCAGAACGCCTCGGCCAGCCGGCGAGCGAATTCGTCGAATACGCCCTCGCGCGCTGCGGCCGCCGCGCCGGCGACATGGGCGATCAGCGGATTGAACGCCGGCCGCCCCTTGGCGGCGAAGATCGCGGCGACGGCGCGCTCGTTGGTCGCGTCGGCGGCGAGGCCGTAGACCGTCTCGGTCGGCATGGCGACGAGTCCGCCGGCGCGAAGACACGCGGCGGCTTCGGAAATCGCCTGTGGATCAGCGGGCGCGAGATGGGTCTGACGCTTGGGTTGCGACATGCGGGTTGCGTGCGGAGTCCGGCTTGCACGCGCTTTGGTTTATATCTAAACCTTGTCGCGCGCTTGTGCGGCGCCTATGGACGCGACAAGCTCACCACCGTCAAGCGGCGCGCGCGGACGACGCCGCAACAGGGAACGCCATGAGTTATCGCGCGCCGGTCGCCGACATTCTCTATTCGCTCGAGCATGTGGCGGGCTTCGCGACGGCGGTCGACGCGGGCCGGTTCGGCGACCTCGATCTCGAAACCGCCGCGTCGGTGATCGGCGAAGCCGGCAAATTCGCCACCGAGGCGTTGGCGCCGCTCGACGTCGTCGGCGACCGCGAAGGCGCGCGCTGCGCCAACGGGGTCGTGACCACGCCGGCTGGCTTTCGCGACGCCTATCGCCGTTGGGCCGAAGCCGGCTGGGCCGGCGTCACCGCCAAGCCCGAATATGGCGGCATGGGTCTGCCGCATGCGGTCGCCGCCGCCTGCAGCGAGATGTGGTCGGGCGCGTCGATGGGTTTCGCGCTCTGTCCGCTGCTCGGCGAAGGCGCGATCGCCGCGCTCGAGGCCTATGGCGGCGACGCGTTGCGCGCCGCTTATCTCGGCCGCCTCGTCTCGGGAGCGTGGACCGGGACGATGAACCTTACCGAGCCGCAGGCCGGCTCCGACCTCGGCGCGGTCAAGACGCGCGCCGAGCGCGCGCCCGACGGGAGCTATCGCCTCACCGGCCAGAAGATCTTCATCACCTACGGCGAACACGACATGGCCGACAACATCGTCCATCTCGTGCTGGCCCGCCTGCCCGACGCGCCGGCCGGCACGCGCGGCCTGTCGCTGTTCCTGGCGCCGAAATTCCTCGTCGAGCCGGACGGCTCGCTCGGCGCGCGCAACGACGTGCGCTGCGCCTCGATCGAACACAAGCTCGGCATCCACGCCTCGCCCACCTGCGTCATGGTCTATGGCGACGCGGGCGGCGCCACCGCCTATCTGGTCGGCCAAGAGAACCGCGGCCTGGCGGCGATGTTCGTCATGATGAACGCCGCCCGGCTCGGCGTCGGCCTGCAGGGCGTGGCGATCGGCGAGAAGGCCTATCAGAAGGCGCTCGCCTATGCGCGCGAACGTCGTCAGGGCCGCGCCGGCGCCGGCGGCACGAGCCCGATTGTCGAGCATCCCGACGTCAAGCGCATGCTGGTCACGATGAAGGCGCTGGTCCAGGCGGCGCGCGGAATCTGCCATCTGACGGCGATGTCGATCGATCTGGCGACCCACGCCGACAGCGCCGAAGCGCGCGCGGCGGCGGGCGAGCGCGCCGCGCTGCTGACGCCGATCGCCAAGGCGTTCTCGACCGACGTCGGCGACGAGGTCGCCTCGCTCGGCGTGCAAGTGCACGGCGGCATGGGCTTCATCGAGGAGACCGGCGCGGCGCAGTACTTCCGCGATTCGCGCATCGCCGCCATCTACGAAGGCACGAACGGCGTTCAGGCGATCGACCTCGTCCAGCGCAAGCTGCCGCTCGCCGGCGGCGCGACGCTGAAGCGCGAAATCGCCGCGATGCGCGCGGTCGTCGCCGACGTGGCGGAGTCGGGCGAAGCGGAATTCGGCGCGACGGCGGCGCGGCTCGGCGAAGCGGTCGACGCGCTCGAGCAGGCGAGCGCCTATCTCGGCGGCGCGCTCGGCGCCGACCTCGCCTCGGCGCTCGCCGGCGCGACGTCCTATCTCAGGCTGTTCGGACTGGCGCTCGGCGGCGCCTGTCTCGCCAAGGCGGGCCTCGCCGCGGTCGGCCAGCCGGCCGAGCGCGGCCGCATCGGCCTCGCGCGCTTCTTCGCCGAGAAACTCGCGACGGCGGCGCCGGGCCTCGCCCATTCGATTCAGTCCGGCGCGGCGCCGCTTGCGGGTTGCGAAGCCATCCTGGCGGAGAACGCATGAGCGAATTTGTCAAAGTCGAACGCGACGGCGCGGTCGTCGTCGTCACGCTGGCGCGGCCGGAAAAAAAGAACGCCCTGACCGGCGCGATGTACGAGGCGTTGATCGCCGCCTTCAACGAAGCGAGCGACGACGATCGCGTCGGCGCGCTGCTGATCGAAGGCAGCGGGGGCGTCTTCTCGGCCGGCAACGACATTGGCGATTTCCTCGCCTATGCGCTCGCTCCCGGCGCGTCGATCGGCGCGACGCCGGGCATGCGCTTCATCTATGCGCTGGCGCGCTTCGACAAACCTCTGGTCGCCGCCGTCGACGGGCCGGCGGTCGGCGTGGGCGCGACGCTGTGCTTCCACTGCGACCTCGTCTACGCGAGCCCAAGCGCGCGCTTCCACATGCCGTTCGTCGATCTTGGTCTGGTGCCGGAAGCGGGTTCGTCGCTGCTCGCGCCGCAGCGCTTCGGGCGCGCGCGCGCCAGCGAATATCTGCTGCTCGGCGAGCCGTTCGACGCCGAGGAAGCGCGGGCCGGCGGCTTGCTCAACGCTGTCGTCGCCGCCGCTTCGCTGCACGCCCACGCGCTCGCCAAGGCCACGGCGCTCGCCGCCAAGCCGCGACAGGCGCTCGCCGCCGGCCGCCGCCTGATTCGCGGCGACGAGACCGTCTTGCTCGCGCGCATGGGCGAAGAGCTGAAGCTGTTCGAAGCGGCCTTGCGTTCGCCCGACGCGCGCGCGGCCTTCATGGCGTTCATGAGCCGGGCGAAGGGGTAGCCGCGCCGCGCGCCGCCATTTCCGCCTCATGCGCGGGTTTGACCCACGCCTCCAGGTTGGAATGGGTGTGGCCAATCGCGATCGTCGCCGCCGGGCGCCCGGATCAAGTCCCATAGGCGCTAAGTTAGCCTGAGAGTTCAACCCCACAGCGTCATGACCGGGCTTGTCCCGGTCATCCACGCGGCGCCGCCGCAAAAACTTTCAAGCGTTAGCCGCCGCCTCACGGCGTGGATGCCCGGCACAAGGCCGGGCATGACGGCGGTAGGGCGTATCTTAGCGCCTATGGGATCAAGTCCGGGGACGGGCGCGACGAGCCGTGGGCGCGGACGGTCGTTCCGCCCTCACGCTGCGACCAGTTCGCCGTTGAGCGCCTTGGCGATCAGCGTTCGCGTCTCTTCGATCCCGTAGAGCGCGACGAACGAGCCGAAGCGCGGGCCGCGCTCCTCGCCGAGCAGCACCGCGTAGAGCATGGCGAAGAATTCGCTCGATACGCCGGGCCGCTCCGGCGTCGCGCCTTTGGCCTTGAGGTCCTGGTAACGGCCAATCGGCCGCGCGATGTCGTAGAGCGCATGCTGGATGGCTTCGCCCGTCGTTTCCGGCGCCAGCGCCGCGAGCTTGGCCGACACCGCTTCGAGCGCGCCGCGTTCGACCGCGTCGGCGGCGCGGTAGCGCTTCTTCGGCGCGACGAAGTCGCGGAAATAGGCGACCGCGTAGTGGACGAGCTTGTCGAGGCGCGGATGGGTTTCAGGCGTCGCGCTCGGCGCGTAGCGGCGCAGGAAGCCCCACAGCACCGACGGATTGTCGCTGTTGGCGACCGCGGCGAGGTTGAGCAGCATCGCGAACGAGACGGTCGTCTGCCCCTCCCGCTCGTGCTCGAGCGTCTCGGCGGCGGGCGGCGCGCCGGAATGGATGTGCCAGACCGGATTGCCGAGCCGCTCCTTCCATTCCTGCCGCGGGTAGGTCTCGAGGAAGCCGAGATAGTCGTCGACCGTGCGAGGGATGACGTCGAAGTAGAGCCGCTTCGCCGCGCTCGGCCGCTGATACATGAACAGCGACAGGCTGTCCGGACTGGCGTAGGTCAGCCAGTCGTCGATCGTCATGCCGTTGCCCTTCGACTTCGAGATCTTCTGCCCCTTTTCGTCGAGGAACAGCTCGTAATTGAAGCCCTCGGGCGGCGTTCCGTCGAGCGCGCGGACGATCTGCGACGACAGCTTGACCGAGTCGATCAGGTCCTTGCCCGACATCTCGTAATCGACGCCGAGCGCGTACCAGCGCATCGCCCAATCGGGCTTCCATTGCAGCTTGCAATGGCCGCCGGTGATCGGCGTTTCGAAATCCTCGTTGGTGTCGGGATCGCGCCAGCGGATCGTCCCGGCTTCGGCGTCGTAGCCGGTCAGCGGAACCTGCATGACGATCCGCGTGCGCGGGTGGATTGGCAGGAACGGCGAGTAAGTCGCCGCGCGCTCCTCGCGCAAGGACGGCAGCATGATCTTCTGCACCGCGTCGAAGCGCCTGAGCATGTGCAGCAGCGCGGCGTCGAAGCGGCCGGACTTGTAATAGGCGGTCGAAGAGGCGAACTCGTAGTCGAAGCCGAAGCTGTCGAGAAAGCCCCGCAGCCGCGCGTTGTTGTGGGCGGCGAAGCTGTCGTATTCGCCAAACGGGTCGGGCACTTCGGTCAACGGCTTGCCGAGATTGGCCTGAATCCGTTCGCGATTGGGGATGTTGTCGGGCGTCTTGCGTAAGCCGTCCATGTCGTCGGAGAAGGCGAGGAGCCGCGTCGCGATTGTGTCGTCGGTGAGGACGCGGAAGGCGTGGCGCACCATGGTCGTGCGCGCGACCTCGCCGAAGGTGCCGATATGCGGCAGCCCCGATGGCCCGTATCCGGTTTCGAACAAGACGCTTTTCTGGCCGGTGCGCTTGACCCGGGCGATCAGCTTGCGCGCCTCCTCGAACGGCCAGGCCTTGGAGACCTCCGCAGTCTCGCGCAGGGCTGCTTGCGACATCAAACCGACACCTTCGTCCGACAGGCGCGCCAACGGCGCGAGCGGGGCAAAGTAGGAAAGCGGCGAGCCAAGTCAATCGGCAAAGCAGGGCGCAGAGCCTAAAACCCGGTCTGGCGCGAACGCCCCGGCCGGAAAACGGAGCGCCGCCGCCGCCGGCGAGTCGCATCGGCGGACTGGCGGATCAGATCGCGAGATAGTCGTCGCGCAGGTCGGGGCGCGCCTCGAGCTCGGCGAACGAGCCGGCGAAACGCAGCCGCCCCTTTTCGAGAATGGCGGCGCGATCGCAGATTCGCCGGGCGAAATGGAGGTTCTGCTCGCTGACGACGAGCGCCAATCCCTGGCGCTTGAGGTCGAGGATCGCCGCCGCCATGCGCTCGACGACCTTCGGCGCGAGCCCCTCGGAAGGCTCGTCGAGCAGCAGCAGCGACGGGTTGCCCATCAGCGCGCGAGCGATGGTCAGCATCTTCTGCTCGCCGCCGCTCATCAGCCCGCCCGCCCGTTTGCGCATCTCGGCGAGGTCGGGAAACAGCGCGAAGACCCGCTCCGGCGTCCAGGTCGGCGCGCCCGGTCGCGGCGGCTGGCGGCCGACCTCGAGGTTCTCCTCCACCGTCAGCTCGGTGAAGACGCGCCGGTCCTCCGGCGCGTAGCCGAGGCCGGCGCGCGCGATCTCGTGGGTCGGTCGGCCGCTGATTTCGACGCCGTCGAAGCGGATCGAACCGCGACGGCGAGGGACAAGGCCCATCACCGACCGGAAGGTCGTCGTCTTGCCGGCGCCGTTGCGGCCGAGCAGCGCTGTCGCCTCGCCGGCCGCCACTCGGAGCGCGATCGCGGAGAGAATCTGCGCCCGGCCGTAAAAGGCGTCGAGGCCGCTGATCTCGAGCTTCGGCGTCATCGCGACGCCTCCGGCGCCGCAACCGGCGCGCCGCCGAGATAGATCGCCTGGACCTCGGGATCGCCGCGCACGCTCTCCGGATCGCCTTCGGCGATGAGGCGGCCGCGCGACAGAACCATCACCCGGTCGGCGTGCTCGAACACCACCTCCATGTCGTGCTCGGTGAACAGCACGCCGATGCGCCGCTCGCGCGCGATCGCGACGGCGAGCCGCATCAGCTCGACGCGCTCGCGCGGCGCCATGCCCGCGGTCGGCTCGTCCATCAGCATGAGCGACGGCCGGCTGGCGAGCGCGACCGAAAGCTCCAGCCGCTTGAGGTCGCCATAGGCGAGTTCGGACGCGGCGCGGTCGGCCTGCGCCCCTATGCCGACGAGCTCGAGCAGGTCCTCGGCCTCGCGGCGGAAAGCGGCGCCGGCGGCGCCCCACAGCCGCCCCAGCCGTCCGGCGCGCGACAGCAGCGCCGTCTGGACGTTCTCCGCCACCGACATCGAGGCGAACGCCGCGGGGATCTGGAACGTGCGGCCGACCCCGAGGCGCCAGGCGAAGCGCGGCGGCCGGCCGGAGACGCGGACGCCGTTCATCCGCACGTCGCCGGCGTCCGGTCGGAGCTGGCCGTTGAGCATGTCGAAGCAGGTGCTTTTTCCGGCGCCATTGGGGCCGATGAGCGCGACGATCTCGCCCGCCCGGACGACGAACGAAACGTCGACGACGGCCGCGAAGCCGCCGAAGGCCTTGGCGATCCCCTCGACCTGCAGCAGCGGCGTCATCGCGCGCGCCCCGATCCGCCGAGTCTGGCGCGCCAATCGGCGAGCGCCCCGACCACGCCTTTGGGGAACAGCGCCGCCAGCGCGACGATGAACAGCCCGAGCGCGAGCTTCGACAGGTCGATGCGGCTGACCAGCCAGATCGACAGCAGCTTGTAGATCGCCGCGCCGACGATCGGACCGGACACCGTCTCGACGCCGCCGAGCAGCACCATCGCCAGCCCGTCGACCGAGGTTGGAACGCCGAGCGCGTCCGGAAACACGCCGCCCTTGAGAAACGCAAACAGCGCTCCGGCGACGCCGGCGAAGGCCCCGGCGAGCACGATCGCGCGCCGCCGTACGGCGCGGCGATCGACGCCGATCGCCTCGGCGCGCAGTTCGCTGTCGCGCGCCGCACGCAGCGCATAGCCGAAGGGCGAGAAGACGACGACGCGCAACGCCGCCAACAGCGGCGCGACGATCGCCAGCGTCAGCCAATAGAAGCCGGCCGGCGACGACGCGAAGCCGGCCGGCCAGACGCCGAGCAGGCCGTTGTCGCCGCCGGTGACGGCGACCCATTGGAAGGCGATCGCCCACACGATCTGGGCGAAGGCGAGCGTCAGCATGGCGAAATAGACGCCGGTCAGCGAGACGGCGAACCAGCCGACCAGCGCCGCGCCGATCGCGGCGAAGAGCGGCCCAGCCGGCAGGGCGAGCAGCATCGGCAGGCCGGCCCATTGGGTCGCCAGCGCCGCGCCGTAGGCGCCGAGCCCGAAGGCGGCGGCGTGGCCGAACGACGCGAGGCCGCCGACGCTCATCATCAGGTGCAGACTGGCGGCGAAGAGGATGAAGATCAGCGTCTCGGACGCGACGGCGAGGCCGTAGTCGCCGAGCGCCGCCGGCGCCAAGGCGGCGACGGCGACAAGCGCGACGAAGCCCGCTCGCCCGCCTGCGCGAAGCGGCTTCCAAGGGCGCGCGGCGACGCCGACGAGGGCGCGCGCCGCCGCCGGCGCCTTGCCGAACAAGCCGTAGGGCCGGACGATCAGCACCGCCGCCATGACCAGGAACGCCAGCGCCAGCGTGATCTTCGGCATAACGAGAATGCCGAAAGCGTTGAGCTCGGACACCAGCAACGCGGCGACGAAGGCGCCGAAGGTCGAGCCGAGTCCGCCGATCACGACGACCACGAAGGTCTCGACGACGACCGGCAGATCCATCGCGTGGCTCGCCGCGTCGCGGGGAATCTGCAGCGCCCCGCCCAATCCGGCGAGAAACGTCCCGAGCGCGAAGACGCTGGTGAACAGCCATTTCTGGTTGACGCCGAGCGCCGCGAGCATCTCGCGGTCCTGTGTCGCCGCCCGCACCAGCACGCCCCAGCGCGTTCGGTTGAGCAGCAGCCACAGCCCCGCCAGCGCCAGCGGCCCGATCGCGATCAGCAGCAGGTCGTACGAGGGAATGCGCTTGCCGAACAGCGCGACCGCGCCCTGCAGGCCCGGCGCGCGCGGCCCGACGAGATCCTCGGGGCCCCAGATCAGCACGACCAGGTCTTCGGCGGCCAAGGTCGCGCCGAAGGTGGCGAGGAGCTGGAACAGCTCCGGCGCCTGATAGATGCGGCGCAGCAGCGTCATCTCGAACGCGGCGCCGAGAGCGGCGACGATCGTCGCCGCGGCGAACAGCGAGAACCAGAAGCCGACGGCGCCGTCGAGCCGCGTCGTCAGCGAATAGGCGACGTAGGCGCCGACCATGTAGAAGGCGCCGTGGGCGAAGTTGACGATCCGGGTGACGCCGAAGATCAGCGACAGACCGGAGGCGACGAGGAACAGCGACGCCGCGCTCGCCAGCCCGGTCGTCATTTGCGCGAAAACGAGGTCCATTCGCGAATCCGGCGGCGGAAGGCGCGGCCGCGCGTCAGTCCTGCGGCCGCAACTTTCTCACTTCGTCGTCGCTCGGCAAGTACTTCGCGCCGTCGCGATAGATGAAGTCGGTCATCACGCCCTTGCCGTCCTTCAGCGCCGTCTTGCCGACGAAGGCGCCCATGGTCGACTGGTGATCGATGGCGCGAAAGACGATCGGCCCGAAAGGCATATCCACCTGTACGCCCTCGGCGGCGGCGATCATCTTATCGACGTCGGTCGAGCCGGCCTTGGCGATGATCGCCGCGATCGACTTCATCATCGTGTAGCCGACCACCGAGCCAAGTCGCGGATAGTCGTTGTACTTGGCCTGATAGGCCTTGAGGAACGCGTCGTGCTCGGGCGTGTGAATCTGCGACCAGGGATAGCCGGTGACGATCCAACCCTGCGGCGCCTCGTCCTTGAGCGGGTCGAGATATTCCGGTTCGCCGGTCAGAAAGCTGACCACCGAGCGGCCTTCGAACAGGCCGCGCGCGTCGCCTTCGCGCACCAGCTTGACCAGGTCCGGACCGAAAGTGACGTTGAGGATCGCCTCCGGCTTGGCGGCGTCGATCGCCTCGGCTACCGGGCCGGCGTCGATCTT
>Ga0181529_10008114_pt1 | contig 10305 bp, 5 predicted proteins | sample PEATcosm2014_Bin_36_FD_119763 | JGI IMG/M metagenome (GOLD analysis project Ga0181529, IMG submission 119763) | Peatland microbial communities from MTU Mesocosm Facility, Houghton, MI, USA - PEATcosm2014_Bin10_30_metaG | ecosystem: Environmental > Terrestrial > Soil > Wetlands > Peat | place... | reverse complement strand
GCCGTTGCGATTTGGGCCGAGACATCGCGTATGCGGGCCAGGGCGGGGTAGATCCTGCCGATCTCCAGGTCCTTGTCCGTGACGAGCGAGGCAAGGGTCTGGGCGGCCCGCAGGAACATGGCGTCCGAGATCTGCTTTGCCTCGCAGGCCAGCGCTCCGAGACCGATGCCGGGGAACACATAGACGTTGTTGCCCTGACCCGGGACATGGGTGCGGCCCTCGAATGTAGCCGGATCGGAGGGGCTGCCGCTTGCGAAGATCGCGCGCCCTCCGGTGTGCGTGTAGGCATCCTGCGCGGTGCACTCCGCAAGCGATGTGGGATTGGACAGCGCCAGAACAACCGGTCTTTCATTTGCCGCCGCCATGCTTCGGAGGACTTCCGGCGTGAACGTGTTGGGCGCTCCGGAGACGCCGATGAGGACGTTCGGACGGATCGCTTTCACCGCGGCCTCCAGGGTCGCGAGAGGTTCGAAATCGTGCGCATAGGCGTGTTTGTGGGAGGCCAGCTTGGGCAGCCGGCTTCGCACGACCAGACCCTGCGAATCGACAAACCAGCAGCGAGCCCGCGCGTCGGCCTCCTCGAGGCCTTCCAACCTCGCGGCTGCCGTGAACAAATCGGCGATTCCCGTACCCGCTTCCCCCGCGCCGAGGAACAAAAGCTTCTGCTCCCGAAGCCGGCCCTTGGTCGCGCGCAAAGCCGCCAGGATTCCCGCGATGGCCACCGCCGCCGTCCCTTGGATGTCGTCGTTGAAGCTGCAGACCTTTTCCCGATATGCGTTCAGTATCCGAAAGGCGTTCTGGTTGCCGAAATCCTCCCACTGGACGAGCGCTTTGGGAAAGGTCGAGCGCACCGCCTCGACGAACTCGGCGACAAAGGCGTCGTATTCGGCGCCGCTGGCGCGCGCTCGATCGAGTCCGATGTAGAACGGATCCTCGCGCAGCGCCGCATTGTCCGTGCCGACGTCGAGCGTGATCGGGAGGCAATAGTAGGGATGCACGCCTGCGCACGCGGTATAGAGCGAGAGCTTGCCCACCGGGATCCCCATGCCGAGCGCCCCCAGATCGCCGAGTCCCAGGATGCGCTCGCCGTCGGTCACGACGATCATGCGCGCGTCGGGATAGGGCCAGTGCCGGAGGATCTCCGCGATCCTGCCGCGCTCGTTGAGGCTGATGAAAAGGCCGCGCGGCCGGCTGTAGATCGCGCCGTACTCGAGGCAGGCCTGCCCCACGGTCGGCGTGTAGATGATCGGAATCATCTCCTCGAGGTGCGCTTCCACCAATCGGTAGAAGAGAGTCTCGTTTCGGTTTTGGAGGGTCGTCAGGTAGATGTACTTGCCGAGGGAATCGGAATATCTCCGGAAATTGCCGAGTGTGCGGCGCATTTGCTCCTCGATCGTGGACGCCCGCGGAGGCAACAGCCCGCGAAGCCCGAGGGCGTCGCGTTCCCTTTCGGTGAAGGCTGTCCCTTTGTTCAACAGGGAATTTGTGAGCAGGGCAGTGCCGGTGGGTAGTATCGGGCCTCCGCTGGGGTTCAGGCCGGCATCGGCCTGATCTGCGATCGGGTTCATGGGATTGGCTTTTGCCTGAGCCTATCCGCCTTGCATTTCCCAGCAAGGTCTAAGCCGGGAGTGTGCGGTGGCGGGTCGGGCGAACGGACCCGCCACCAATCAAATTGTTTGGGGTGTGGACTTGCCGGTGCAAATCTGAGAAACAGGAAGAGATGCCCTCCAAACCCATTCCAGGCTCGACCGGCGCCGTCCTCACGTGCCTTCCGTCGCCCTATCTGGCGCATCCGGCGACGGGACTCCTCTATCTGCCGCGTTTCATCGCGAAATGCCGCTACGTAAAGGAGCACGGATCGCTTCCGCCGAGCTATGCGAAGAACTACAAACGCGGCCTGGACCGGTTTCTTTGCCTGCACCTCGGGGTCGATCCCGATGCCGTCGAGGAGGCCGTGCAAGGATCGGCGGACGATGCCGAGCTCGACCGGCGTCTGCGGGCGCTGTTCCCTTCCGATGTTCGGGCGGCGCGGTGGAACCGGGAGCTCGCCCAGCGCGGGACGACGCCCGCGGGCCGCGAGTTTCTGCGCGAGGCGCTGACGGCGATGGGTTGCGCCGACCGGGTCGAAGACATCAAGAGCGTCCCCGATCTGATCGATTTTGACGAGGGTCGGATCGAGTAACACCAATACTAACGTTCGGGCTGGGCCTTCACACCGACGGTCACTTGAAAAATATCCGAAGGCTCGGACTCCGTCACGCCGGGTTGCACGGCGGCAATGGTGACGATGCTCCGCGGCGGAGACGGCTTTATGGCCTGGAAAACGACCGAATAGGCAATCGCATGCCCGCTCGCGTCCAAGTCCGCCTTCACGGGGCTGGTTTGCCGCAGCACGCGTATGTTGTTTGAGAGGATCTCCCAGGCGTAGGCTGGCCCCTGTGAAGGCGGAGGCAGTACGATCCTGAGAGCGGATCCCACGGTCAGGGTGCTGAGCACCGTCCGCTGCTCGGACTTCAAAACGAGCGTAACCGTCGATTTTGGCGGAGGAAGCTTCTCGGGCGGCGTCTGACAACCCGTAATGGCGAGGAACACAGCCGAGACACCGAATGCGACCGATAAGCGAGGGGAGGACATGTCCGTACCGCCCAGGGTAGGCGATGGCCGCATTCCGGGCAATGGGAACTTTCGCATTCCGGGACACGGCTTCATTCTGTCCAAACGCCGAGATTGCCTCCTGGGCGCCGGACGTTAACTTGGCGGCATGCTGAGTTTTCCGACAGAGCTGCTGATCCTGGCGCTGCTGGTCATGGCCAACGGATTACTCGCGATGGCGGAAACGGCGGTTGTTTCGGCCCGCAAGGCGAGGCTGCGGAAACTCGCCGAACGGGGCAATCGGCGTGCAGCGAGGGCGCTGGCGCTGGCCGAACAGCCGACCCGGTTTCTGGCGCTTGTGCAGGCCTGGCTCACTCTTTCCGTCATGATTGCCGGTGTCCTTGGCGGAGCGGAGCTGGCCGGGCAGGTGGAGCGGGGCCTCCTGCGACTCCTGCCTATGCCGCTCCCGATAGCCTGGTTTCTCTCTTTTGCGCTCGTTGCCATCGTGCTCTCGGCATCGATGCTCCTGTTCGGAGAACTGGTTCCCAAAAGGGTCGGCCTGGCCTATCCGGAACGGGTGGCGGCGATTCTCGCCGGATTGATAGATGCGCTGGCCTGGCTGGCAGCCCCATTCCTCCGAGCGCTCGAGTTTGCGACGGATGGCCTCGCCCGGCTGATGCGCGTGCGCCCGCGGCCCGTCGCCGAAAGCATTGGAGAGGATGAAGTGCGGGCGCTCGTCGAACAAGGCATGCATGCCGGCGTCTTCCATCGGGCGGAAAAGGAAATGATGGAGGGCGTCTTCGCGCTGGACCAACTGCGTGTGACCGCGGTAATGACGCCCCGGCCGAAGATCGTGTTTCTCAACATCGACGATCCTGAGGAGACCAACTGGCGTAAGATCGTGACGAGCGGCCACTCGTATTTTCCCGTGTATCAGAGCAGCCGGGATCAGATCGCCGGCTTTGTGTCCGTGAAGGCCCTGTGGGCGCATTCGGCGATCGGGCTTCCCACGACCCTGAAAAACCTGCTGATGCCTCCGCTGCTCATCCCGGAGACGATGACAGCGATGCAGGTGCTCGAGCGATTCAAGAAAACCGGCCGGCACGTCGCGGTCGTGACCGACGAATTCGGATCCGTACAGGGCCTGGTGTGCTTGATCGATGTATTTGAGGCGATCGTGGGAGACCTGCCCGAGCCGGGCCGCCGCGACCAGCCCGAGGCCAGAAAGCAGGAAGACGGCGCCTGGCTGATCGACGCGACACTGCCGACCGGCGAACTCAAGTCGCTCCTCGGGATCGGGGCTCCCCTCCCGCACGAACTGGAGGCGGACTACCGGACCCTGGGTGGGTTTGTCGTAACGCAGTTTGGCCGGATACCGGACGCCAACGACAAGTTCGAATGGCAGGGCTGGCGGTTCGAGGTGGTCGATATGGACCGCCGCCGTGTGGACAAGGTCCGGGTCAGCCGTATGGAGCCGCCCGTCGAGGCCGAAAAGAAAGCCGGCTAGCCTTTTTGCTCGGCCAGCACCTTGAGCACGTCCGCCGCCTGTGTCTTGGTCGCCGCCTTGTAGTCCGCCCAGATTACCACGCCGTCCTTTATCAGGAATGCCTGCCGCTTGGCCAATGATACCACGGGCATCAATGGCACGCCAAACGCTCCGACCACCGTCTTGTCGGTGTCGGCGATCAGGGTGAAGGGGAAGCGGTACTTGTCCTTGAAAGCTTTCTGGGCTTCGACCTTGTCCAGGCTCACTCCGATGACGGCGACACCCTTCTCCTGGAGCTCGGTGTAGGCATCGCGCAAGGAACAGCCTTGGGCCGTGCAACCGGGAGTGTCGGCTTTCGGAAAGAAATACACCAAGGTGTAGGGCTGTTTCTTGTAAAAATCGGCGAGATTGAGCCGTTCGCCGGTTTCTGTCACTGCGGTCACCTCCGGCGCCTTGTCGCCGACTTTCAACGGGTCGGAATGGGCCATGGAGAACAGAGTGGAGAATGCGGCGGCCATCAAAAGGGGTCCTCGGCAAATTTTCATTGTGCGCCGGCAATGTCCCGGGTTCCGACCGCTTTGCAAGCACCCCGCCTGTTTTTTGGAACTTTTGAGCGGTTTTGCCTGCCTAATTAGCCCCTTCCCACCACTTTTTACAGTTCGTCTGCTGAGCGGTATTGCGCTCGGGCGCTTTCTTTGTAAGCACATTCACCTTTCATGGCACTTTTTTCGCTTCCCAGTACGATCCGGCGCGGCATCTGGCAGCTCGGTTTTCTTCTTCCTGCAGCCACTGGACCTGCTCTTTTTGGACAGACCGGCGTTTCCTCTGCTGCGGACGGGTTCGATCCCAACGTAAGCGGTTTGGTCAATGCTATCGCGGTTCAGCCTAATGGGCAGATGATTGTGGGAGGACTGTTCTCCCAGCTCCAACCGAACAGCGCGTCCACACCCACGGTCAGGGGTAATCTGGCCCGCATCAATCTCGATGGAACCCTGGACCCGACCTTTGACCCGGAGCCGAATGGACAGGTGCTTGCCATCGTGATTGATCCGAACGGCAACATATTGATAGGTGGCAACTTCACGAGCGTTGGCGGTTATGCGCGCAATCACATCGCCCGGCTCACTTCTACGGGCGCTGTCGATCCGAGCTTCGATCCCAACGCGACGTCGAACTATGCCGGTTCCTCCCAGGTTTATGCCATCGCTCTGCAGTCGAACGGGTCTATTCTGATCGGCGGCGCTTTCACCAAGTTGCAGCCGAACGGAGCGGCAACGACAACTTCACGAAAGCACATCGCCCGGCTCTCTTCGACCGGGATTCTCGATACGACCTTTGATCCTGAACCCAATGCGATGGTCTCAGCCATTTACGTTCAACCCAACGGCCAGATTCTGTTTGGCGGTGGTTTCACCTCGTTGCAGCCAAATGGCACCCTGGCAAATGGGAATCCGAATCCCAGTGCGAAGTCCCCGGTGACCCGCAGCTACATCGCCCGGATCAATGCCGACGGCAGCATCGATTCCTTCGATCCCGAGGCTAATAACTTGGTCTCCGTGATCCAGATGCAGAAGGATGGGAAGATCCTGATCGGAGGTCTGTTTTCCACGCTGCAGCCGGGAGCGACGGGCACGGTTGTCACGGCGGATTCCATCGGCCGGCTGAATAGCGACGGCTCGGTCGATCCCACATTCACGCCCCAAGTGGCGACAAACGTGGTGGCGATGGCCCTGCAAACGGACGGGAAGATCGTCATCGGCGGAATGTTCACTACGATCCAGAACCAGGCCAACTCGGCTTCCGCCAATTATGCCGCCAGGCTCAATCCGGACGGAACGGCGGACACCACCTTCATTCCGGATCCGAACTATGAGGTGAATGCCATTGCGGTTCAGGCCGACGGCAAGATCGTCCTGGGCGGCGCGTTCAGCCAGGTCCAACCGGACGGCAACTCGATCGGAATCATCCGGAATGGAATCGCCCGGATAAACTACGATGGGACACTCGACGCCAGTTTTAACCCGAATACCTACGGCAACATCAGCGCTGTGGCGATCCAAGCCACCGACGGCAAGATCATCATCGGGGGAAACTTTTCGAGCGTGGCCGGAGTGACCCGCAGAAACCTCGCCCGGCTCAATGCGGACGGCTCCCTGGACACAACCTTCGACCCGGAACCGGACCAGGCGGTCAACTGCATCCTCATGTATCCCGTCGACGGCAATCATGCCGACGACTTGATCCTGATCGCCGGCAGCTTTCAGAACCTCGGAACTTCGACGACCATCACGCGCAACAATATCGCCCGGTTGAGTCAAACCAACGGGACTGTCGATACCAGTTTCGATCCGGAGGCAAACGGCGTCATCAATTCGATGGTTCTCCAGACGCCGAACCTGCCGAACAGCAAGATCATCGTGGGGGGCGGGTTTGCCGCATTCACACCGAACTCGGGATCCATCGTGGCGCCTGTGCTCAATTCAACCACGACGACGACGGCGACAACGATAAACGGGAACACTTCCTCATCGACCACGGTGACGACGGTGGGTACGAGCACGGTGACCGTGGTGACGACGACGACGACGAACGGAACGGCACCCCCGATAACGACGACGACGACCACCACCACGGTTTCGACGCCGGCGTCCGGGAGCACACCGGCATCGACGACGAAGACCACCACCACCGCCGTCATGACGGAGGCCTTCTATGTGGCGCGCCTCAATTCCGACGGCACGCTCGACACGTCATTCCTCCCGAGTCCCAACAACAATATCACTGCGATGCTCGTCGAGCCCCAAGACAACGCGGTGATACTTGCCGGCGAGATCAACTCAATCGCGCCGTTGAGCACGAACGTGACAACCCCGATCAATAACATCGTGCGCGTGTCGTTGACCGATGGCTCGGTGGATACGTCATTCAATCCCAACCCGAACAGCGACATCAAGACGATGGCGCTTCAGGCCGACGGGAAGATCCTTCTCGGCGGTTCCTTCAGCGAGCTGGACGCCAACCCTGTTGCCACCTCGACGACGTCGACCGGCACGGTGACCGCGATCACGCCTCCGACGACGCGCAATGGGCTTGCGCGCCTGAACCCGGACGGCTCGTTGGACACGAATTTCAATCCGAACGTCAGCATGCCGGGGACCATCTACACGATGGACGTCAATCCTACGAATGGCCAGATCGTGGTCGGAGGGATCTTCTCGTCGGTCGGGGGGACGGCCCGCACCAACGTCGCACGGATCAATTCGGACGGTTCGCTGGACTCCGGGTTCTCGGCTGCCGTCAACGGAGTCGTGGACAAGGTCCTGTTCTATCCCCTTAACACGACGCTCAAGAACTCGGCTGGCGCCTCGCTCGCCAACGCATTTCTCGCGGTCGGGGCGTTCACGGCCGTGAACCCGCCGGGCTCCACAACCGCGACGGCAGTGACCCATGCGGTCCGGTTCGGCGGCGACGGCTCCCTGGACAGGTATTTCACTCCTGGCATCGGCGCCAGCGCGCAGATCAACGCAATCGCCATCCAGCTCGACGGCAAATTGCTCCTGGGCGGGAACTTCGCGAATATCGGAGGTAGTTACGCGACCAACTTCGTTCGGACCTATACGGATTCGGCTTTCGACAGCACGCTCGCCATGAACGCGGATGCGCAGGTCAACGCGATCGCCGCCCAGCCAGACGGCTCGATCTATGTGGGCGGCGCATTCAACGGAATCGCGCTTACTTCGACCACCTCCGGGACCACGACGACCACATCCGGTGGCGTCTCCAAATATTTCGCCCATGTGGACGGATCAACGTCGCTGATCCTGACCACGTATCCGGCGGTTCCCAACCAACCGGTCAAAGCGATCGCGGTCCAGCCGGCGGATAGCAAGGTGATCATAGGCGGGGCATTCACAAGCGTCGGAAGCACGGTCGTCAACTGCCTCGCCCGTTACAACACGGACGGAAGCCTGGATTCGAGTTTCAACCCGGCGATCGGCGCAGGGAGCGTAAATTCCATCATCGTCCAGCCGGCGGACGGCAAGATACTGATCGGAGGCACCTTCACGACGGTGGCCGGAGTGGCCCACCCTTATCTGGCGCGGTTGAATACCGACGGCTCGGTTGACGCCTCTTTTAATCCGCAGTTTGGCAATATCGTCCAGTCGCTTTCGGTGTCCGCAGTCGTCCTGCAGCCAGACGGGCGGATTCTGGTCGGCGGCACCGAAACCACAAGCAATGGAGCCCAGGCCGCCCTCATGCGGTTCAACTCCAATGGCACGACGGACTCCACTTTCTCGGTTCCAGCCTTTTCCTCATCCTCCTCGATCAACACCCTGGTTTTGGAGGGCGACGGAACGATTCTTGCGGGCGGCGGCTTCTCGACGGTCAACGGGACGTCGGTCAGCAACCTGGCCCACTTCACCGCAGCGGGCGCATTGGATTCGACCTACAACCCGAATCCCAACGGGCCCGTGACGGTGATGGCCCTGCAGATGGACGGGAAACTGTATGTTGCGGGCAGTTTCAGCACCATCGGCGGGCAGGCGCGCAATGGGCTCGCCCGATTGATGGGCCCGACGACTCCGATCCTCCAGACGATTGCGGTTTCGAACGACCTGCAAACGATCACCTGGTCCCAGAGCGGGCCGGGTCCGGAGCCAGTGGCCGTCATCTTTCAATCCTCTTTCGACGATGCCACCTGGACGACGATCGGACCGGCCAGCCCGCCGGTGAGCGGAAGCACGGTTTGGTCGTACGCATTCCCCGGGTTTTCCACGCTTCCCGGGAGCACCAACTTCTTCATCCGCGCGGTGACCGTCGTGCCCACATCCGAAAACGGATCCTCCGGACTGAATCCGGCTGCATACGAGTTCTACCAGGTTCCGCCACCGGACCTCAACAGCTCGACCACGGTCAATACGACTTCCGGAGCCGACTTTTACTACCAGATTTCGGGTGCGTATCCGGCGACGAGTTACTCAGCGTCCGGACTTCCCACCGGTTTGACCCTCGATTCGGACACCGGCATCATCTGGGGTACGGCCACGACGCCGGGAACGTATCCGATCACTCTCACGATGACCAATTCGGGCGGCACGACCGTCATCGGCCCGAACGGGGCGACCGTGACCAGCGCGAGCGGCACGACCGTCTTGAAGAACGCCCTGCCCTTGACGATCATCGTTTCGGCGAACAAGCCATCGGACCTGACCGCACCTGTCTCCCGATTGATCGGGCTTTCCTCCAGTGCGATTGTTTCATCGGGAAACCCGCTTACGGTCGGACTTACTATCACCGGTACGCTTCCCAAGACCGTCTTTCTGGAGGCCCTGGGACCCACGCTTTCGACCTTTGCCCACCCGCTTACGCCAGCCCTCGATGTCCCCGTCCTGAGCGTCTATGACCAATACGGCCGTGTGATCGCGACGAACACGGTTTGGTACGTAGACCCCTCGACAAACCAGAACTACTCCCAAAGCCAGATTCTGGACATTGAAGCGATGGCTAACAGCGTGAAGGCCACTGCCCTCACGGCGAGCAACAAAGACAGCGCGATCGTCACAACCCTCGCTCCGGGCTCCTATACGATCAAGATCACGGAGGCATCCACGGGCAATGGCCAAGGCGGATGGGCGCTTGCGGAAATTTACGATGCGGACCCGAATCCGATCGGGGAGGCCCAACGGCTTTTCAGCATCTCGTCCAACGGGACCGTGAGTCCAGGCAACTCCCTTTCCGCCGGATTTGCAATCCAAGGTAACTGTCCAAAGACGCTGCTGATACGTGGAATCGGCCCGTCGCTGTTTAATCTTGGATTACCTGGATGCATTCCGGATCCGGTCCTTACAATCTATGATGTCAATGGCAGCGTTGTGGCCCAAAACACGGGCTGGAACAGCTCCGTGGCGACCAATTCCAACAAGTATCCCGCCAACCCTGCGATCGGCATCCTCGCGGCGGATTCGGATGCATACGCATTTGCGCTTTCGGACACCATTGCCGATTCCGCCGTCGTTGTGACGCTTCCCGCGCCGATTGTTCCGTCAAAGTCGGATTATGGCTACGCTTCCTACACGGCCGAAGTGACGAGCGCGAGCGGAGCGAGCGGCCCGGCGCTTATCGAAATCTACGAGGTTCCCAACCAGACCGGAGACTGATCACCAGGCATCGCTGCGAAACGGCGTGGCGGGAAGCCCCGCGCCGTTGAACAGGTTCGCCTCCGGGGC
>Ga0181529_10008112_pt1 | contig 10305 bp, 8 predicted proteins | sample PEATcosm2014_Bin_36_FD_119763 | JGI IMG/M metagenome (GOLD analysis project Ga0181529, IMG submission 119763) | Peatland microbial communities from MTU Mesocosm Facility, Houghton, MI, USA - PEATcosm2014_Bin10_30_metaG | ecosystem: Environmental > Terrestrial > Soil > Wetlands > Peat | place... | reverse complement strand
CGAAGCGCTTCGGCTACGGCATGCGCCCCCAGACCTGGCAGGGCTACCTCATCTCGGGCGTCGTCGTCGTGGTCGTCCTCGCCCTGACCGTCGGCACACGCCACGGACTTACGCCCTACATGGTGCCCGTCGTCCTGCTCGTCGTTATGGGCATTGCTCACACGACGATCCGGCGGCGCTGAGGCGGCGGAGTCGAGGCGGCACGAGCCCCGCGGGCGTGCGATGGATGCTGGGCCGCGCTCGCTACCGGGTCGGCCCTGCCTGCGCCACCTGCAGCTCGAGGCCAAGCGGCGCCGGGCCACGGGCGAGTTTGCCAGGCTGCACGAAGCTCAGCTTGCCGTCGCCCGCGGTGTCGATCACGCTGCTGAAGCGGTCGCGGACAGGTTCCCCGAGCTTGTGGCTCTGCTCGGCCCAGTCATGGTTTCTGCGCCTGCGTCGAGATGAGCACTTTGCCAGGCGCCAGGGGATCGGCGGCGATCACCACGTTGTTGAGTATCGTTTGGGGATCGACGGTGACCGACTCCGTGGAGGCCGGCGCCCCTGAGACGCCCGGGGCCGGCGCGGCGCCCGAGGTCGGCGAGGCGACTGGCGCCGGTAGGCTGCCCTTGACGGGCTTGGCGACTCGCAGGTCACGCCACTCGGCGCTCAGTCCGAGGGCCTTGAGCTTGAGCAGCGCCGCACTGACCCGCATCCCCACAAGGCCGCTTCCGTGGAGAACCTCTCCGGGGGCGAAGGCATCACCGGTCGAGACGTAGGTCTCACTGGGTCGCGCCGTTCGGCCCAGCACGATATCTGCCTGGCCCTTGAAGTCAACGGGAATGCGCAGGCCGATCGGCAGTGGGCCGCCGGGCGCTTGCCTGGTCGCGCTGTACAGCACGCCGATGTCGCTGGCTCCCGCTGAACTGCCCATGTAGACCACAGATCCCACCAGGCTGGGCGACACCGGGACCAGCTTGAGTGTGATGTCCAGATGTTGAGCGGCGAAGGCGTCGTCGAGCTGCCGTTCGGCTGCGAAGGGGTTCTCGACGGTGGCGACGATGTAGCTGCCCGACGTGTGGAACTCGACAGCCGCCGCGGCCGGTGGCGCCTGGCGCAGCTCCGAGACGACGCCAAAGATGGCGGCCGCACCTATGGCGATCGCCGCCGCGATCAGGGCGACGCGCAGGTGACGGCGCCGCGACCTCGCCAAGGCCGGCCTCGTGTCGCTTGCGTGTGAGGTGTGCTCCACGGCTGTGACCTCCTCAAACAGGGCCTGTGCGGCCGGGCTCTGCGACAGGGAGGCAAGCTGTGCATCGTCGACGCGGGCCAGTTTGGCCACGGCGTTGTCGATGCGCTCGGATCGGTGCTTCATGACAGCTCCTCCGTACCGGGGCGGGCGGGTGTCCGTCCGCAGGGTTCATGTCCGGCGGCCAGCATCGGTTTCACGAGCGGGGCGACCGCTGAGAGGTTCGGGCGACCAGGAGTACGCCGGTCGCCGGACCGATCCATCGCGGGCCCTGCCGCAGTCGTGTCGCCGTACGCCGAGGCGAGCTCCACGCCTTCACTGGCAAGCTCGGCCGCGAAGCGTCGACGGGCCCGGTGCAAGCGCAACTTGAGGGCCGTACGCGAACAGCCGAGCACGCGAGCGAGCTGTCCGTTGTCGAGTCCTTCCCAGACAACCAGACCGAGCAGCTCGCGGTCCTGTGGGCGCAGGCGTTGCCAGGCACGACCAAGCAGCGCCAGATCACTGGGAGTCTGGTCAGGCCAGACCCGCAACGAGGGCGCGAGGTCGGCGGCCAGACGATCGGCCAGGGCCTCTCGGCGGCGCTGGCCGCGACGCTGATTGGCGAGCTGGCGGTGGACGACTCCGTAGAGCCACAAGAGGGTCTGGTCGTCGGGCGGCAGCTCGTCAAAGCGCCGCCAGGCTGTCAAGAACGTCTCAGCGACCAGATCGGCGGCGTCCTCGGGCGTCGCCGAGTGTCGCAGCGCATACCCGAGGATACGCGGATAGGCGGCTTCGTAGATGGCTTGGAACTGGCCCTTACGTCGCGCCTCATCCACGGGCGACCTCGCTTTCTCGTCGCAGGCACCTCGGGCGTGGCGTGTCGATAGGTCGGCGCGCCTCACTTGGTCATGTCCGGACGAGCACGTTGGTTTCAGCGGCCTGGCCGACCAGAGCCTAGCATCGCGTGTTCCCAACTCGGACCGCCAGGAACAGGGTGTCGTCGGCGAGTGCGGGGGAGTCCCGACGCCTTGCACGTCGAGGCTCTCCTTGTTTTGAGTGTGACTGGAACCGCCTGAGCGGACTCGACCACGACCCCGTTTGCTCCGGCCGGCAGTCAAGCTCGGCAAGGCGGGCAAGAACCCGTCCGGCCTCACCTGTACGATGAATGCATCCAGGGGCAAGGCGCTCAGGGGGGGTGGGCATGTACGAGCAGATCGCCAAGAACAAGCGGGCATCGCTCGTTCTCATCGTGATCGTGGCCGGCGCGCTGCTCGGCGTGGGCTACGTCATCGGCTTCATGTGGAGCGACCGCGCTGCCGGCGGAGTGATCCTGGCGAGCCTGCTGTGCCTGCTTGGTCTCGTGTGGGCCGCTGTCGCCTACTATCGGGGCGCGGCGATGATCCTGTCGCTCAGCCGGGCCAGAGAAGTCAATGCTGAAACCGAGCCCAAGCTCTGCAATGTGGTCGAAGAGATGGCCATCGCCTCCGGACTGCCCCTCCCCAGGGTGTTCGTGATACGCGACAAGTCCCCCAACGCCCTGGCTACCGGTCGCGACCCGGACCATGCCGCGGTGGCGGTCACCAGCGGCCTACTGGCTACCCTGGATCGCCAAGAGCTGCAGGGCGTGGTCGCCCATGAGATGGCCCACATCCGCAACTACGACATCCGCCTCGGCACACTCGTCGGCATCATGGTCGGCCTCATAGTAGGTGTAGCCGTGTTCTTCCTCAACGCTGGCTTGCTCGGCCTGCGGGCGGCCGGTCTGCTGGTGGGCGCGTCACGACCGCGCAGGCGACGCCGCCGGAAGAAGGACGAAGTCGACTTCGGGGTGATCTTCGCCCTGCTGTTCGTCTTTGTCGCCCTCATCGCCATGGCCAGTGCGGCCATCGCCGGCCTGGCCTATCCGCTGGCCCGCCTCACGCAGCTTGCGATCTCGCGCCAACGCGAGTACCTGGCCGATGCCTCGGCCGTCGAGCTCACCCGAGACCCGATCGCCCTGGCCCGTGCACTGGAGAAGATCGCCCTTTACTCGGGCTCCGTGCAGGGCGCGACCGGCGCGACCGCGCACCTCTTCATCGCCAGTCCTTTCGGCAAGGCGCGAGAGTCGCTCGCCCACCTCTTCGATACTCACCCGCCGATCGAGCAGCGCATCGCCATCCTGCGCGAGATCGGCCATGAGCCGAAAGAGAAGGCGATCATTTCGACGAGGCGGCCAGGCCTGAGTCTGGAAGCCTGATTCGCGAAGGGCCGCGGCGCGCGCTTGGGGGTGCGCCGCGGGCCCTTGCTTTGGGCCGAGCTCGGTCTCATCCAAGGTCCTTCAAAGACTCACCCGGCAGCTCTCCAAGGTTTCCTCTAGGTACCCGACCCCACCCGCGGTAGGCACGCCCCGTGCAATTGCTCCGCTTTCATCAACTGTGCCCCGTTCGTGTCGACAACATAAGGGACCCCCCGCGACTGGGCACGCCTTGGCAACTCGGCCTGAACCCCGGAACGGCAATCAGACCCCCGCACCCGAGGAGACAGGCCATGCCCCAAGACCGCGCAGGCGCCACGCCGCAACGACCGTCGGCCACACCTCAGCGATCCTCAGCCGCCGCACGACAATCGGCGCATCGCCCCCGGGCTGCGCGCTCGCGCACCGTCTCCAAGCTCGTGCTCGGCCTGATCGGCCTGGCTCTGGTCGCGGTCTTCCTCGCGGGTCTGGCCGCGCCGAGCGCCGCCCTCGCGGCCAACCAGAAACCCGCCGTCACGTTCCTCAGCCCAGTTAGCGGCACGACCGTCGGCGGCAACACCGTGCTCGTCAGCGGTCGCGCCTTTACGAGCTTCGGACGCAGCCTGGTGACCAAGGTCATGTTCGGCACCAAGGCGGCGCGCTACCACGTGCGCGCGCACAGCCAGGTGGTCTGCACGGCGCCCGCCGGTAAGGGCACCGTGAACGTGATCGTCACGACAAGGGGCGGTGTCAGCGCCCGGGTGACCGCCGACCGCTACACCTACAAAGCTCCCGTCGCGGCGCCCACCATCACCGCTTTCGCCTTTGCGAGTCGCGAAACGAACAGCAGCGGCGACATCAGCGGCGTCATCGACCAGAGCGCCCACACCATCGCCGTTACCGTGCCCTTCGGCACCACGGTCACCGCGCTCGTCGCGACCTTCACGACGACCGGCTCCGCGGTCAAGGTCGGCAGCATCACGCAGGCGAGTAGCGTCACGCCCAACGACTTCAGCGCCCCCGTCGTCTACACGGTGACCGCCGCCGGCGCCCCCGCGCAGAGCTACAGGGTGACGGTCACGGTCGCGGCCAACTCCGCCAAGGCGATCACGTCGTTCGGCTTTGAGACGAACATCAAGCACGCGGTCACCGGCACGATCGATCAGAGCGCGCACGCCATCGCCCTGACTTGGCCGTACGGCACCGACCTCAGCGAACTGGTGGCGAGTTTCACGACTACCGGCGCGTCGGTTGCGGTCGGCGACGCCCCGCAGACGAGCGGCATGAGCTATATCGACTTCAGCGCCCCCGTCGTCTACACCGTCACCGCGGCCGACGGCTCCACCCAGGACTACACGGTCTCGGTGACCGTCGCTCCGGCGCCTCCCGCGGTGGACAAGGTCAACCCGCCCAGCGGCCCCATGAGCGATGCCGCTGGCGTCACGATCATGGGCAGCGGCTTCACCGGCGCCACCGCGGTGCACTTCGGCACGGAGCTCGCCACGAGCGCCGTGGTGGTAAGCGACTCGCAGATCACCTGCACGGTGCCGACTTACGATGCGAGCGGCACGGTCGACGTGACCGTGACCACGCCGGCCGGCACGAGCGCCGTAGGGGAAGACGACACCTACAGCTACGTCCCCGTGGTGACCAGCCTGAGCTCCTCCGTCGGTGACCTCGACGGCGGCTTCACGATGACGATCAAGGGCGACGGCTTCACCGGCGTCACCGCGGTCGCCTTTGGTGTGAACGACCCGGCCACCGACGTCGTCGTGCTGACGGGCGGGAAGATCACCTGCACAGTGCCCGCCTGGATCCCCGAGATCCCCCAGCTCGCGAGCGTGACGGTGACCGGTCCGGCCGGCACGAGCAACGCCGCGTACGACGGCATCACGTACTACTACTCGCTCGACAACTGAGCCAAGCCCATACTCTCACAGGCACACGCGCAAACGGCGAGGGGCCCCGCAAGAGCGGGGCCCCTCGCCGTCGTAGAGCAGCTGCTTCACCCGCCTGGGAGCTGCCCGTTGCGATAGAGGATCGCGTGCACAGTGTGGATGGGCAGTCCGCCGGTGGCGGTGACCTGGCCGGCCATCGACAACGGCGGGAGTTTGACCGCTCGCCGTCTTCGCGCTTGAGTCTGAGCATGGCACGAGAGATTGCAGCCACAGGGGACGTTTCAGCGGCCGCCGCACGCCAAGCATGAGCGCCCGCTGGGTCCCACCGACCTTGCGGGACTACCGGGCAGCTTGGCTCAGCGCCGATGCGCTGGCCGCTCTGACCCTGGTCGCGGTCGCTTTGCCGTCGCAGATGGCTACTGCCGAGCTCGCGCACCTGCCGGCGGTCGCCGGCCTCTACGCCTTTGTCTCCGGGTCGGTGCTCTACGCCCTGATCGGCACCAAGGCCCACCTGTCGGTCGGCGCCGATTCCACGATCGCCCCTGTACTGGCCATCGGCGTGGCCTCGGTCGCCGCAGTGGGCACCTCCGACTACATCACCACCATGGCCTTCACGGCGCTGTTGGTGGGCGCTGTGCTGGTGGCCGTCGGCCTCTTCCGCCTGGGCTGGATCGCGGAGTTTCTCTCCACACCGGTGATCACCGGGATCCTCGCCGGGATCGCAGTCGAGATCGTCGTCCTGCAGATGCCGGTCATTCTCGGCGTGCCCGGTGGTGGTGCGACCACCATCGACCGCATCCGCACGATCATCGATCAGCTGGGCCAGACCAATGGCTGGTCGGTGGCCATCGCCGTCGGCGTGCTTGTCGTGATCGCCGCCGCCCAGCGCATCGACCACCGGCTCCCGGGCGCACTGGTCGGCCTGATCTTGTCCATCATCGCCGTCGAGGCCTTCGGCCTTGCCTCCCACGGCGTGGCGATCCTGGGCGCAGTCCACGGCGGACTCCCACATGTCGGCTTGCCCACCGCCTCCTGGTCACAGCTTCGCCGACTGCCGCCCACGGTGCTCACCGTGGCCTTCTTGTGCGTCGCCCAGTCCGCGGCCACGGTCCGCGCCTCGAGCGCCACGACCCGGGCGGCCAACGACTTCAACCGTGACTTGGTCGGCGTCGGGGCCGGCAGCCTCGCCGCCGGACTCATCGGTGTGTTTGCCGTTGATGCCAGCCCGCCCAACACCGCCATTACCACCGCCTCAGGGGCCCGCTCCCAACTCACCAACGTCATCGCCGCCGTCGTCGTGCTGGCCGTGGTGCTGGTTGCTACCGGACTGCTGGTCGACCTGCCCCAGGCGATGCTGGCGGCCACCTTGGTGTTCATTGCCACCAGGCTGTTTCGGGTCGGTCAGCTGCGCACCATCTTGCGCTTCGACCGCGTCGAGTTCGCCCTGGCCGCGGCCACCCTTCTTGTCGTGGCCCTGGTCGGCATCGAACAGGGTGTTGCGGTGGCCATCGTCCTCTCGCTGGCCGACCGGACCCGGCGCTCGGCGCGACCCCAGGACGCCGTCCTTGCGCGTGAACCGCAGACCGACCACTGGATCCCAACAGATATCGGCCTTGCGACTGAACATGTCCCCGGGGTGCTGGTCTACATGGTCTACGCCCCCTTGTGGTACGGCAACGCCGACTACCTGCGCTCGCGGGTCCGCAACCTCGTCGATGGTGCATCGACACCGGTGCAGGCGGTGGTCCTGGACGCCAACGGCATGTCCGACATCGACTACACGGGGCTACAGGCGCTGCGCGATCTGGCCACCGAGCTCGAAACGCGGGGAGTCGAGTTGGGCATCGCCCGGGCGTCGCACCTGGTCCATCACGATCTTAAGCACGGCGCACTCTTGCAGCAGCTGGGCGCCGATCATCTCTTCGCCTCTGTTGAAGGAGCCGTTGCCGCCCTTCAGCGGGATGCCTGAGCCTGACTCTTCCTGGACGGCACGGGAGATCCGACTTGGCTCGAGCCGGCTTCAGGCGTCGGGTGCGACGAACTGGCGGATCTTCTCGAGCCAGTCCGGTATGGCGATCTGCTGCGGGCAGATCTCCTCGCAGTCGCCGCACCGCGTGCACGACTCGGCGCGCGCCGGTTCCGGGAGCCAGCCGTAAGAGAAGCGCGCCGCCGCTCGCCCCGTGTCGTAGATGATCGCGTCGTTGTAGAGGTTGAGGATCTCGGGGATCGCGACGCCGCTCGGGCACGGCTGGCAGTAGCGGCAGTTCGTGCAGTCGATCGGGCTGCAGGCCAGGTAGGCGGCGCGCACCGCCCGGCAGGTCTCAAGCTCTTCGCTGCTCAACGCTCCCACGGCCGCTTGCTCGGCGCAGGCGAGGTTCTTCTCGAGCTGCTCGGGGGTGCTCATTCCCGAAAGCAGAAACGAGACCTCGGGGTGATGCCAGACCCACTGCAGGGCCCAGTCGGCCGGGGTGCGGGGCGGCTGGCCCGCCGCCGCTCTGCGCGCGTTGGCGGCATCCCAGATCGCCGCCGCCGCTTGCGGCGGCGTGCGCGTCAGGCGGCCGCCGCGCAGCGGCTCCATGACGATCACGCCGAGGCCTTTGTCGGCTGCGTAGCGCAGGCCGCGCGTGCCGGCCTGGAACTCCTCGTCCATGAAGTTGTACTGGATCTGGCAGAACTCCCAGAGATCGGTGGCATCGACGAGCTCCTCGAAGACGGGGTACTGGTCGTGGAACGAAAAACCGAGGTGACCGATGCGTCCGGCAGCCAGCGCCTCCTCGGCCCAGCCCAGCACGTCGTAGTCTCGCAGTTTGTCCAGGCTGCCGGTACGCAGGCCATGGAGCAGGTAGAAGTCGACCGACGGCAGCTGCAGGCGCTCGAGCTGCTCGCTGAAATAGCGCTCGCAGTCGTCGTGTGACTGGACCCGGAACATGGGCAGCTTTGTTGCCACCTTGACCTGCGTGCGCAGCCTCGCAAGGCCGTCGTCCCCGGGGCCGAAGAGCTCGTCTGCCACGACGCGCAGCGCCCGGCCGAGCCAGCGCTCACTGGCGCCGTCGTGGTAGGGGTAGGCCGTGTCGACGTAGTTGACGCCGGCCTCGACCGCGCGCCGCAGCATGGCGTTGGCGGTTGGCACGTCGATCCGGCCGTAGGCGGGGTCGGCGGGTTCGACACCCTCGGCGAGCTGGGGCAGCCGCATCGCGCCGAAGCCCAGCACCGAGGGGCGAAAGTCGATCTTGCCGAAGCCGCGCTGTTGCAACATGACGCTCCCTTGCTCGCTGATGACTACCAGTGACGGCGACCCCATGCGATCGGGCCACCCATCGCTCCTACCTCGCCCGGGTCACGAGCTCCTCGAGTCGCGCCCGCCGGCGCTCTAAGCCGTCGACCGGCGCCTCCCAATCAGGATAGCCGAGGACGCAGTCCATCGCGACGCAGTATGGGGGCGCTTCCCAATCGGGTACGATGACCGAGCTCCGGGGGAGGCCCGGGCGGCGGTCAGACCGATCGGAGGACGCCATGCCCCTCACTCAGCTTGATGCGACAACCACCGCGCTCGTGCTCATCGACCTGCAGCGCGGCATCACGGCCTTTCCCGCCGAGCCCCATTCGACGGCCGCGGTGATCGCCAACGCCGCGCTGCTCGCCGCCGCCTTTCGTTCCGCCGGAGCTCCCGTCGTTCTGGTCCACGTCGCGCCCAGTCCCGACGGTGGCGACAGTCTGCATGCGCCGGTCGACGAGCCTCGCGTGCCGATGCAGATGGCGCCCGACTTCGCCGAGATCGTGCCCGAGCTCGGGCCCGCGGAGGGCGACATCATCGTGACCAAACGCCAGTGGGGAGCGTTCTACGGCACCGATCTCGACCTGCAGCTGCGGCGACGGGGCATCGTCACGGTCGTGCTGGGCGGCATCGCCACCAACTACGGCGTCGAATCGACGGCCCGCGACGGCTACGAGCGCGGCTATCAGCTCGTGTTGGTGGAGGACGCCATGAGCGCGCGCAGCGCCGCCGACCACGCCTTTGCCCTGGCTCGCATCTTTCCCCGCATCGGCCGTGTCTGTCGGACGGCCGATGTGCTCGCCGGCTTCGCAGGGTGCGCTCAGGTGGGTCACGAGGAGTGACTTGACCGGCCCTTCAGCCTGGGAGAGCATCTAGCCATGGCTAAGACAGGCTGGCAGACCCACTGGCACAAGCATCCGGCGGTACGCTCCGGCGATCAGTTGACCCTGGGCGAGCGCGCCGCCGACCGCATGCGTGCCGTGATGGGCTCCTGGCCCTTCGTCTTTTGCTTCTTCGCCGTCATGATCATCTGGGCTGTGGTCAACACGGTGCTGTTCCACCGCGTCCTTCACCACAAGGCCTTCGACCCCTACCCCTACATCCTGCTGAACCTGTTCCTCTCGATGTTGGCGGGCGTGCAGGCGGCGGCTCTCTTGATCGCCGCCAAGCGTGCCGACACGGTCGCCTCTGAGATCGCCATCCACACCGAGAAGAACACCGAGGATCTCAAGGATCTCATGCGCGAGAACACCGCCATGACCTTGCTCGTCAAGAAGAACACCGATCTGCTCGAGGAGATCCATCGTCACGTCGCCGCCCTGGGCGGCCCGCAGGCCATGGACGTGCAGGCGAGCGACGAATCGCGGAGCCCGACGTCTCCGTAGCTGAGGTCGCGCTCGGCAGTCTCTCAGCCCACCGCCGTGATCTTGACGGTCGGCTTGTTGTTCGTGTCGGTCGGCATCGGCACAAGTCCGCCCAGGTCGCCGATCACGTTGACGAGCTGGGTGTCGGCCGGCACCACGATCTTGGTGTTCTGATACAGCGCACGCTCGACGGCTTCGAGCTTGCGCAGCATCTGGGCGTTGCCCACGAAGTACTTGTCGGCGGCCTCGTTGACTAACTGGATGGCCTGCGCCTCGCCCTGAGCCTCGAGGATCTTGGCCTGCCGTGTGCCCTCGGCCTTCTTGATCTCGGCGCGCCGGGCGCCATCGGCCTG
>Ga0181529_10008104_pt1 | contig 10311 bp, 8 predicted proteins | sample PEATcosm2014_Bin_36_FD_119763 | JGI IMG/M metagenome (GOLD analysis project Ga0181529, IMG submission 119763) | Peatland microbial communities from MTU Mesocosm Facility, Houghton, MI, USA - PEATcosm2014_Bin10_30_metaG | ecosystem: Environmental > Terrestrial > Soil > Wetlands > Peat | place... | reverse complement strand
CATTCTGTAAGACAGGCTGCAGTGGCTCTTGCATTACGATGCGCAGTCCATCGCCTTGAATGACCGTATCGACCACACCTGGCAGTTGAGCGATCTTGGCCTGCAACTCCCGCGACGCCGCGGGTACATCTTCCAGAACGAATGCATGGCCCTGTAAAGGAGCTGCGAGTTGCGCCGGATTTCCCTGCGCAAGAATTTCTCCTTCGTGCAACAGGATGACATGGTCACAACGCTCAGCCTCATCCATATAAGCGGTGCTGAGCAGGACAGTCACCTTCTGGTCGGCAACTTGTTGCTGAATGATGCTCCACAGTTCCCGCCGCGAGATGGGATCGACGCCCACACTGGCTTCATCCAGCAGAAGCAGTTGGGGAGGATGGATGAGGGTGCAGGCCAGGCCAAGCTTCTGCTTCATGCCGCCGGAGAGTTGTCCTGCCAGCCGTTTGCGGAACGGACCGAGTGCTGTCATGGTCAGTAACTCCGCGAAGCGCCCTTCTCGCGTCTCGTGGGGTATGCCGTGCAGATCGGCAAACAAAGTGAGATTTTCTTCGACCGTCAAATCTTCATAGAGACCAAATCGTTGCGGCATATAGCCAATCTGACTTTGTAGTGCGAGAGCTTCTTTCGGTAAAGGATGATCGAGAACGTAAATCTCCCCAGTGACGGGCGTCAGGATGCCAGCCAGCAGGCGCAGGAGCGTCGTTTTGCCCGCGCCATCTGGTCCGATGAGGGCCGTCATGCTTCCTGCGGGGATTTGCAGCGAGACATTCCTGAGCGCATCTCTGCGGGCCGAGCCTTTACCAAAGGACTTGCTCAGGTTCCTGACGACAACTGCATCCATGTCAATTCGCCTCGCATGGATGGGCATCGATTGCATGAGGAGGATTGTTGCTGAGCGGAATGACAACTGTCGCGGGCATCCCCAGACGCAGGCGGTGGTCGGGGTTACAAGCATAGACACGTACGCGATAGACAAGCTGCGAGCGTAGCTGTGTTGTCTCCACGTTCTTCGGTGTAAACTCCGACACCGGCGAAATATAGCCGATCCATCCCGGAAAGCGCTGCCCAGGAAAGCTGTCAGACTCAATCCAGGCACGCATGCCGAGCGCGACTTTACCCATCTCCGGCTCTGGCAGATAGGCACGCACCCAAAGCGGATTGTCCAGGGCGAGCGTAAACAATGGCGTCTGCGAAGTGGCCATGTCGCCGGGCTCCAGTATTCGGTCTTGAATGACGCCATCCGCGGGAGCATACAGTTGCGTATCAGCCAGTTCTTTTTGCGCCATGGCCAGAGTCGCTATCTCCGCCTTGAGTGTGGCCTGGGCTGCGGCAATGTCTTCCTTGCGCGGGCCGATGACGGCAAGTTGCAGTACTTGCTGCTTGGCCGCTGCTGCCTGCCGCTTGGCGGTTAAGTTGGACTGCTCGGCCAGGTAAGTACGTTCGGCATCATCGCGGATCTGTAAGGAAACATATTGCTGCTGAGCAAGGGTTTGCTGGCGGCGATACCGCAATTCGGCGTTCGTAACATTGGCTTGTGCGGCGGCAACATCCGCCTGCGCGGCGGCTACATCCGCGCGCGCCTGTGCAATCTCCTCTGGACGGCTCCCAGCCAGAAGGCGCGCAACCACCTGCTGTTGAGCTGCCACAGTCGACTGGCTTTGCGCCACCGCATCCAAAAAGCGCGGCTGAACCAGTTGGGCTATGAGCTGCCCGGCATGAACAGCGCTGCCTTCATCTACGAGCAGCTTTTCAACCCGCTCACTGTCGTTGAAGGCAAGTTGTACCTGGCGAATGTCTACGTTGCCATAGAGCGTGATGGTATCGCTGGGAGTCTGCTCCCTCTGCATCCAGTGCCAGACAAGGAAACCCGCGACAATAAGAAGAATCAGAGCCGTCACAATGAAAACTCGCTTTTTGACTGAAACCATAGATCTTCTCCCAACGAAACCATCGAATTGCTTACTTTGAAGGACTGCTATCGAGCAGCGTATTGATGGCCTCAATGTCCGCCGGAGTCAAAACTCCCGCCGCTGCCTTCAGTTGTGTTCGTGCGACCAGTTGTGTGTAGAGAGCAAGATAGTAATTGCGCTGTGCGGCGGTATAGTTCGTCGTTGCCGTCAGCAGGTCGATGATGGAGCGGCTCCCTATTTCATAGCCCTTCCGCGTACCCTCCATGGATACCTTGGCGGAGGTGGCCGATTGCTGCGTGGCCTGGAACTGGGCAACGCTGTCCTCTAAATCTTGAAATGCAGTTTGCGTCTCCAGTTTGATCTGGTCCTGAATATTGGCGACGTTTGCACGACTGGCCTTGGAAAGAGCCTCGGCCTGATGGATCCTCGCTCGCGTGCTTCCGCCTTCATAAATCGGAATGGACAGGTTCAGTGAGGCGCCAATCTGGTCGATCGCCACAGTCGGAACGAGCATCCCCGCAGCGTGCTGGCCGATTCCGCTTAGAGTCAACGTAGGCCATCGCGCCCTCTTGGCATACTGCACTTGTTGTTCGGAGACTTTCAATGTGGCTTGCGCCTGTTGCAGAAGCGGCTGGTTCTTGAGAGCCGATGCAAGCCAGGGGTCTATCGTATCCGGCTGCGGCCCAGTTGGCTGCAAGGTTGTGATGTCCTGCAATGCTTCAACCGGCTGATGCGTCAGGCGCTCCAACTGGTTCTTTGCCACCGTGACAGCATTATTTGCCGTGATCAGATCGGCCCTCGCAGTGTCCAACTGTGCCTGCACTTCCTGCACTGTGATAATGTCGCCGCTGCCAACTTGCAGGCTTGCTCTGGTCTGCTTGTCGATGCTTTGCAGCAGGTCCATCCGCTGCTGCGCCACGCGCTGGTTGGCCTGCGCCTGCAAGACACCAAAATATGCTTGCGTGACCTCCAGCGCGATCACCTGCTGCGCATACGCCAGAGCCGCTTCGCTAGCCCGGATGCGGCTGTCCGACTGCTTCATCGCCGTGAACGCCTGGCCGTTGAAGATGGACTCCGTCAGGCTGGCGCTGAAGATATCGGAATGATACCCAGTGGAAATTGTTTGAGCGCCAAAGCCTGTTACGTGGGCTGTGTTCAAGCCTCCACTGGCATCAGCATTGATATGCGGAAGCAGGGCGGCACGCGCCAGTGGCTTTCCTGCCAAATCCGCATCCAGTTGCGCCCGCGTCTGGGCAATCAGCGGAGAAGACGAAGCCGCCTGCTGATAGGCTGCTTGCAAATCCTCCGCCATCGATGGCACACCATTGAGAGCCATCATAAAGAGAATCAAAAGCAGGAACGCGGAGCGCGCTGCGGAATGGCGTCTGATCGTGATAGGATAGCGTTCTTTAATCAAACAACCCAGGTTTCTTTGCATTGGGGACCGTAACCTTTCGTACTTGGCGGGGCACCAAGTCTAACATTCGTGGGCATCATCATGCGACCATATCTAGGTTCTGATGGCGTTGAAGGCGTGCTATACAGAGGCGGAATCCAAGCATCAGCCTTGGCAGCTTCTGGCGCGCGCACCGATGATGAGCGCGGACGATGTGCTGAATCAAATGGCCCGTGGATAATGTAGTGGGGTTTGTCGGCGCCACCCTGTATTCGTCAGTCTCGGCATCCGCAAGTGTATCGAGAACTTGATCGACCGAGAGCTGCAACTCCGCACACGCCTGTTCGAGCGACTCGTCGGCTTGCAAGCGCAGGTCTATGTCGAAGTGCCGCAGGATTCTGGCTGCCGATGGCTGCGTGGCAACGATCTTGCGGACAGACTGTGTTGAGGTGGACATGTGTACTCTCCACCTGCAACCGTAGCGAATGGCCAACCGGCGCGCAGTAACTTATGTCACTCGGAGTCAAAACCGGCTACGATGCAGTATCCAAAAGGGCGCTTAGACCCTCGATGTCCCTCACCACAATCTGTCGCGCGTCCACATCCAGTAGCCCTTCGGCCTGCAACCGCATCAGGTTGCGCGAGATCAGCTCGCGCACCGTTCCAAGCTGGTTGGCCAGCTCCTGATGGCTCGCAGGCAGTTGAAACTCGATGCCACGCGCAGTCTTCCTGCCTTCGCTTTGAGCGAGTTTGAGCAATGTCGAAATCAACCGCTGGCGAATGGTGGTGAACGACAACTCCTCGATGATACCCACGAGGTTTCGCAACCTGGCGCCGACCACCTTCAGTACCTTCAGTGGAACCTCGGGATGCTCAAGGCAATAGGCGTTAAAGTCGCGCCGCGAGATGAAGACAATCTCCGTTTCTTCGAGGGCTACCGCTGAAGCAGGATAGGGACCGCCGTCAAAAACAGGTATCTCGGCGACAGACTCGCCGGAGACGTTCACAGAAAGCACCTGTTCCCGACCGTTCACGGAGGTCTTGAAGAGGCGAACCTTGCCCCGCGCAATAATATGCAGTCCGTTGCACGGCTCGCCTTCAGAGAACAGTAACTCACTTGTACTAAATAACTTGCGCACGGATCTGGCTGCAAGCATTTGCAGCTCAGCCTGAGAAAGACTTGAGAGCAATGCGGTTTTTCCGAGGACTGCGGCGAGATCGATGCGTTGAGAGGTCACTCGGGAATTCTAGCAGGAAGCGACTTTGGTCACTGCGCGGGATGCCGCAACGGCAGTCTCATAAGGCCATGAACCCGCAAATCAATACGATCGACTTCAACGAACGCCCATTCATTGCCATCTGGGAAGTGACACAGGCCTGCGACTTGGCGTGTGTGCATTGCCGCGCCTCCGCCCAGCCGGATCGCCACCCAATGGAACTCAGCACCGCTGAGGGCAAGCGCCTGATCGATCAGATTGCGGCCTTGAAGGTTCCAGTTTTTGTGCTCACGGGAGGTGACCCGATCAAACGGCCCGATTTGTTCGAGTTAATCGGCCACGCTCATTCCGCCGGAGTTCGCGTATCCCTCACGCCGAGCGCCACACCGTTGCTGACACGGGAGATTGTTGTCCGGCTCAAGGAGGCTGGACTAGCCAGGCTTGCAGTCAGTATGGACGGAGCTAGCGCCGAGACCCACGACGCATTCCGTGGAATGAGCGGGTCGTTTGTGCGGACACTCGACGCGGTTCGTTGGGCCAACGCTATCGGTCTCCCCGTCCAAATCAATACGACTTTCAGCCGCAGGAACATTGCTGAAATCGATGCAATTGTCGCCCTCATTGAGAGCCTGAACATAACGCTATGGAGCGTCTTCTTCCTGGTTCCCACGGGACGCGGAAGACTCGACGATCTGCTGAATGCCGATGAGTTTGAACAAGTCTTCGCGAAGATCTACGGTCTCTCAAAGACAGCGAGCTTTGATATCAAAACCACCGAGGCGCAGCATTACAGACGCTTTATGTTGCAGCAGAGAGTCGCTGAGCGTAAGGCCGGCGTTGAAACACACACAATCCAGGACAAGTCCGCTGATGCCATTGGGCGGGCGCCGCGCGGCCTGAACGACGGCAAGGGCTTTGTCTTCATCGCTCACACCGGAGAAGTATTTCCGAGCGGATTCCTGCCGTTGTCTGCAGGCAACATTCGCCAACAGGGATTGAGCAGCCTTTACCGCGAGTCGGCTCTCTTTCAGAGTCTGAGAGACACCTCGAACCTGGAGGGGAAGTGCGGTCAGTGTGAATTCAAGGAAATCTGCGGTGGTTCACGAGCCCGTGCCTATGCACTGACCGGGAATCCAAACGCGGAGGAACCGTGTTGTGTTTACATTCCGAAGGGGTACGTTCAACCTGTTCCGAGTATGAGGAAGTCGACGGCTCTTCATGTTCTGCAGGGAGCGTGAGGCATTTAGTGTTGGATCAAACTTCAAAACCCGTGATTCCATGAATCAAATTGGAATCATGTGGATAGAAAGGAAGACAAGTATGGCGATACAAATTGGGGCGAAACCGGACAGCGGATTCGACGATCCAATTGGAATGCTCACAGACTGCCATCGTAGAATTGAACGTTTCCTTGGCATCCTGTGCAGCGTTATTCAACGAGCCTGTGGCAGAGAAATGACCGAGGAAGAGATCAGCGCTGTGCAGACTGCTCTCCACTACTTTCGGCAAGGCGGGGAAAGACATACGAGTGACGAAGAGGAGTCGCTGTTTCCGCGGTTGCGCGCCAAGTTCACCCCTGCGGTTGAGTCGATTGCGCAACTCCAATCGGAACATCGCCATGCAAGTCGCCTGCACAAGTCGATCGAGCACTTCTACATGACCTGGATCTCTGTCGGCAGATTGGCTACGGAGGATGAAAACCAACTGTCTTCCGAAACCAAACAACTGAAGGAGATCTATACAGGGCATATTCATGTGGAAGAGACCATCGTGTTTCCTTATGCAGCACAAGCATTGGACGCAGAGACGCTCGCAACCATCGGACGGGAATTCAGCCTGCGAAGAAAATAGGCTTGTAGAGGCGGGGCGAAACTCAGGTTCCGCCCCGCCTCTGCGTGCGATTGAAGATTAGTCTTTCGCTAGCCAGGTCGGCTAGAGAGGGTGATGGTCTCTTCGTATGGCACCCTTTTACATACCAGGATGGGACAATTCGTTCGCATGTGGTACCAGGTTTGTATAGACGGCGCGAGGGATGTTCGTCTGCCAATGGCTCGTGACTCGGGCAAAAAGTATCAGCCCAAAGAATATGTACGCGAGAATGCCGGTGACAACCAGAGGTCCGAGGGTGCGACGGAACCAGCGTTGCGTGGGCGCTGCGGCCCGCCTCGGCGCAAACGCGAACTGCAATGCATCTTGCTGTGGACAAGCCGAGACGCACACCAGGCACGCAGTGCACTCCGCTGACCTGATCTGCAAAAGGCGATCTACCGGCAAACCGGCCGGACAGGCCCGAGCGCACTTCCCGCAATCAATACAAGCCTCGGCGTCCCGGCGGATCTTTATCGGACTCAGCAGTGAGACCAACCCCATTAGCGCGCCATAGGGACATAGATATCGGCACCAGAAGTTCTGGACCAGCATGGAGCCGAGAACCAAGAGAGCAATGACAATGGCCGCTGTCTGCCCCATGTCGCGAAAGAAATTCAGCATCTTCACGTCTGCCACCAGGCCATAGGGCGCGGCCATGAAACTCTCCAACGCCTCGGCGGACATCGCGCCGATGACGAAGACAAAGAATCCGAGCAACAAGTATTTCAGGCCGCGCAGCGGAATGTCGGCCCAACGAGGCAGACGTAGATTGCGCCCGAAGATTCTGCGGCCCAATTTCCATAGAAGCTCCGAAAACGTTCCCACTGGGCAGAGCCACGCGCAGAATGCTTTCTTCAGCAGGAGACTCATCAGCAGAAAGGCCACAAACAATACCATGGCCGCCGGATGGATAGCCGGCACGCGCCCGGTGAGCAGGAAATACTTGGAGTTCATCATGCCGGCGATGGGTAGCCAGCCTTCGACGCCGGCGGGCCGCGGGACGTAGAGAGTGCTTTCTCCGCGCTCAAAATAGCGGACCCAGAGGAAGAACTGTATGCCAATCCAACCGTTCAAAACCATAAACAGACCCTGCATACAATGCCGGATGCGTTGCGAACGGTCGGCCACGAAACGACGATTGAGCTTCTTGCCTCTTTCGTGCAAGGAGATGTTGTCTACCACTTGAGTGTCCATGGTCTCTATTTCCATCTAAGCGGAAGAGTAGCGTATGGACGGAGAGCGAACAATGACTTTGGTCACAGGCGCATCCAAACTGCCCGATACCAGATTGATAACGAGGTTGGGCCGACGACAATGCCAACCGCCGTTCCAATATCGTGCGGCGAGGGGCTAAAGAGGGACTGAGGGAATCACCTAATAAGGATAGAACGGAAATACAGACGGCGCCCATTCGTCAATCCCCACACGGACATACCGAAGAGGGAACCGCACCATCGCAAGTCCAGGATCTAGGTGTAGTTTACTACTATAAAGGCGTACCATATCCTCGTAAGCCTTCTTGAATCAGCTTCTGAACTCATCAGGAAGGCGACGATTGAAGGCGAAGGACAACGTGTTGGGCTCCCACGAAGGCTCCGGATGACCGGTTCGACAAGCAGGACGCGCCGACAGAGCTTGCCACCCCGCGAAAATAAATTCGCAAATCTTGTAACGAATCGTTCCATTCATGACTTTGTTCTAATGAGCGCACAAAAAGGACCGAACATACAATGAAGCCGAACCGAAATCCAGTCAATTGGCTCTTGATCTTCTGCTGTATCTGGAGTGGCGGAGCCGGAGCGCAGACAACGGAGATGACGCTTCGGCAGGCCATCGACAGGGCGCTGGGACAAAACCCAGAGGCGGCGGTTGCGGGAGCCGACGAGAAAACCGCCTCCGCCACAGCCCGCCTGACCCGCACATCTCTGTTTCCGCAACTCAGCTTCACCGAAGACATCTCGCGCGGAGATGACCCTGTATATGCCTTCGGCATGCGCCTGCGGCAGCGCCAATTTGCGCAGGCCGACTTCGCTTTGAACAGCTTGAACCGGCCTCAGCCGATCGGCAACTTTTCCACTCGCTTCTCCGGCTCGTGGATGGCCTTCGACTCGTTCAAGACGGAGAGGGCGATCCGCGGCTCCGACCTGATGAAAAAGAGCGCCGCGTCGAACGCGAAGGCTGTTAACCAGAAGATCGTGCTTGATGTTGTGCAAGCCTACGAGTCGGTGCTCTATGCCGAGCGGGAGATCGAAGTCGCCCAGCATGAACAGGAGACGGTCGCGGCGTTGCTCAGCACGGTCGAGGACCACGTCAAGGCGGGGCTTGCGGTCGAGTCGGATCGCATGTCGGCCGAGGTGAACGCGGCTGCGCGCAAGCAGGAGTTGATCGCAGCCCAAGGCGATCTCGAGATGGCGTGGGCGCAGCTGCGAGTAGCAATGGGCGACACGGACCTAAGAACGACCACGTTGCGGCCTATAGAAGCGCACACGTTTCCTTCGCAGCCGCTTGATCAAGAGTTGGCTACTGCCGTTAAAATGCGTCCTGATCTAGCGGCAATGGGAGAGGCGCAATCGGCGCAAGTCCAGGCGGTGGGAGCGGCGAAGTCAAGCTTTGGACCGCACGTGAGCGCCTACGGCAACTGGGAGGAGGATCGCGGATCGCTGACCGGCTCCGGCGGCAATAACTGGGTTGCCGGAGTTCAGATCGGAATCGACATTCTGCCCTTCGGCAAGCGCGCCGAGTTGGCGCGAGAGACAGCGACGAAGCAAAAGATCGATGCGCAGTTGGCCTCTTACCAGCAGCGTGTTCGTCTTGCTGTCAGCCAAGCGCACATTCAACGGCGGACAGCGGAACTATCCATGGAGACGGCACGAGCCGCGATGGATCAATCGGCCGAGAGCCTGCGCATTTTGCACAATCGCTACACGGCGGGCCTTGCGACCATCACCGATCTGCTGCGCGGCGAAGATGCCGAAAGACAGAGCCAGGCCAACTACTGGCACGCCGTTTATGGAAATGCCTCGGCATATGCCACACAACTTTACGCGACGGGGACACTGACTCCCGAAGCGGCGGAGGAATTGCAATGAAAGTGCTTCTATATGGTTGCCTGATCGCCGCCTCTTCGGCAATGTTGGCCGGGTGCCACTCGACCGAGTCCGTCTCACCGGCAACTGCGCAGACCGCAACGGCGCGAGTCGTCGAAAGCCGCCAGCAAGAGGCTCCAATGATGGTGCGCGCTACCGGGACCTTGCACGCTCGGGAATCAGCAACGATCTCAGCCCAGGTCGTTGGCCGTATCCAGCAAGTGCTGGTGCGTGAGGGAGACAATGTGCGGGCCGGGCAAACACTTGCCGTACTCGACGATGCGACTCTGCGCGCCTCCGTGGATCAGGCACAGGCCGCTGTCAAGGCTGCCGAGAACCAGCAGGCCGCAGCGCAAACCCAAGCGGCGCTCGCCGCCAGCACACTGGCTCGCTACAAGCAGCTGCAGGCAGAGAAAAGCGTCAGTCCGCAGGAGATGGATGAGGTGGCGCAACGGGCCCAGGCGGCTACGGCTGGCGTGGATGCCTTGCGCGCGCAAGGGGACGCGGTCAGGGCGCAGGAAAAAGGCGCTCGGGCCATGCTGGGCTATACACGGTTAAGCGCACCTTTTGCCGGGGTGGTGACGGCGCGGATGGTCGATCCCGGAACGCTAGCCGCGCCGGGCGTGCCTTTGCTTCAGATAGAGAGCGCCAGCCCCTTGCAGCTTCAGGCTGCGGTCGATGAGTCGACGATTGGAAGCATTCGCAAAGGAATGAAGGTTCCCTTGGCGTTCACTGCTGTCCCCAATGACGAAGTCACTGGAACCGTTGCAGAGATCGTTCCCGCCGCCGACCCGGCCAGCCATAGTTTTCTGGTCAAGATCGATCTGGCTCCT
>Ga0181529_10008103_pt1 | contig 10311 bp, 7 predicted proteins | sample PEATcosm2014_Bin_36_FD_119763 | JGI IMG/M metagenome (GOLD analysis project Ga0181529, IMG submission 119763) | Peatland microbial communities from MTU Mesocosm Facility, Houghton, MI, USA - PEATcosm2014_Bin10_30_metaG | ecosystem: Environmental > Terrestrial > Soil > Wetlands > Peat | place... | reverse complement strand
TATGCTGACGGGCAGGAGATTGAGTTCGGGCTGGCAGCAAAAAACTGGGCAGTTATTCCCGCAGACGCCGGAAACAAAAGAGTAGTTAAAGACGGAATGGTGATTTTGAAAGACGCGAATCAGATTTTAGAAAAACTTAAGGCAGCTCTTGTGAAAGAACATCATAAAAAATTACCGGAAATTAAAATAAATCCTGTTGCCCCGACAGAAATTGATTCCGTGATGGCGTTAATTAACGGTGCCATCGAGAAGATGCACCGTAACGGCATCGCGCAATGGGGGGAATATTACCCCACCAGAGAAATATTCCTGGCGGATATCGCGGCCGGTTCGCTGTATGCCGCGAGGATTGACCGCGATATCGCGGGAATCATCGGACTGGACGAAAATCAATTTTCGGAATGGAAAGGCCAGGACTGGGCGGATAATAAAGGGAAACCGCTAGCGGTTCACCGGCTATGTGTTTCGATTGCTTATCAGGGACAGGGCATCGGGAACAAACTGATGTGTTTTGCCGAGGATTATGCCAGAGCAAATGGCTATACTTCAATCCGGCTGGATGCATTTTCCGGCAATCCGATTTCGCTGGGTCTATATGACTCATTGGGTTACCGGCGGTGCGGCGTTTTTAATGTCCATCATGGTGATATTTATTGCTTTGAGAAATTATTATAACAATCGCTAATAAATCAGCAAATTAACCGCGATAGATTATTCCCGGATAATTTTAGATTGCCGCGACCTTTGAGGGGATTCAGGAAAGGTCTCGCAACGACAGTGGGGGAGATGGATTCCGGCCTGCGGCCGATAGAAATTATCACGCTCCTTCCATCCCTCCCTGAGAGGGAGGGAGAATTACGAGGGGCCGAGTGTTGCTTGCTTCGATGACTTCCCTTTCGTATTGGTATTCCATCCCGTTGTAAAACGGGATCCAGCCGCCAACGGAAGGACGAAGGAATCACTAGATTCTTCGGTCCGCCTGAGGCGGATCTCAGAATGACAATGGGGGGATGTCAGTGAACCCCAAGGAGACTCCTTTTCGACTTCGCTCAAGGACCTAAGCTAAAGCTCCGGCCTTCGGCTTCGCTCAGGGTGCTAGTGTTACCCTTTATTGTTCTCTTCAGTCAATCTCTGCCCGTGTTGCTATTCCATCCCGATGAAAATCGGGATCCAGCCGCCAACGGAAGGACGAAACGGGGCGGGAGGGTTCGCAACCCTCCCCTACAGACACGAGACTCAGAATGATGAACTACCCTTTATTGCTGTCCTCAATCAACTTCTGCCCGTATTCCAGCAGCTCTTTGACCCGTTCCGGTGATGCCTTTTTCTGCTCGAAGTAGATTTTCAGCGCTTCCATCGGCGTAATTTGGGAAACCGTGAACTGCCCCAGCCTCGGACGTGATTCCCTTTTAATATCCCGGGCGACGGTGCAGAAGTAAGCTTCTTTGAGGGCGTTTTTAATTTCCGCGTCCCGCAGGTAGCCCTCGATTTCGGACGGCAGATTAAGCTGCAGCCGGACGATGGCGTCTTTGACCGCATCTTTTTGCTTTTCTATTTCCGCCAGAATGATGCCGGTCGGGTCAATGTCCTGCGCGGTCAGATTAATTTCTATTTCCAGGAAACGGCGTCCATCGGTGGGGTGGAATTCAATCGCGGTGTGTTTTTTCCCCATGCCGTCCGTTTCGATGTCAATGACGTAAAAACCTTTCTCATCATCTTTATCCCCGAAATCGAGGCGTTCCAGACTACCGCAGTAAACCACGGGCGGATTGTCGTGCAGCACCTGCCGTTTGTGGATGTGCCCCAGCGCCACATAATCGAAAGCCGGATTGGCGACGTTGCTGAGTAATAATGTGTGCTCCGTGCCGATGGTCATCATTTTTTCGGTGCCTGTTTTGGCGCCGACGACCCAGATATGCGCCGACAGAATCGCCGGCAAAGCGGGGTCGAGTTTCGCGGCCAGGTTGTTGATGATGTTGGTCAGGGCGTCCTGCATGCGCTGGTTGAGCTGCTCGAAATTGAGGTTCTTGGAGTCTTCCTTGCTGAGGAGAGTGCTGCGCCGCAGCCAGGGCAGGGAAACAATCTGCACAATGCCGTGTTTAGTGGGGATTTTGTAAATCTCCGGTTTGTTGGAGACGATGACATTTTTCACGGCCAGGGTATCGAAGATTTCAGTGCTGGTGGCGCGCCCTACGGCGTTCGGCAGGTCGTGGTTGCCGATGAGCAGGAAGATGGGGATGCCGCCGGCAGAAAGGCGGTTGATACGCTTGGCAAATTCCCTTTGCTGGGTCTGGCTGGGCTCGCGGCTTTTGTAGGCGTCGCCGGAGAACAGCACCAGGTCAATATCGTTGTTGAGAGCGTAGTCAATGACCCGGTCGAGAGAGGACAAAATGTCGCTCTGGCGGGTGGAAAGGCCCGTCGCATCGATGTGGCCGTAGCTTTCGACGCCGAGGTGGAGGTCGGCAAAATGGAGGATTTTCAAATTATTGGTTTCCTTCTGTGGTTTGTTCGCCGGACATTTCACCCTTACCCTGGCCCTCTCCCGTCGAGGGGCGTGCATTTCGGCTTAATGCCTCAAGTATTTCGTTGCGACTCAAAGGGAACTAACCTGATGGAGGATTTTCAATATGCCCTCCGAGCTGTATTTTCAGGATTTATTCATAGTATAGCATTGACTCGGCGGGACATACTACAATAATTCTCCCTTAATGAGACTATCTAAAATCTCTGGATTGTCGGATCAAGCCCGACAATGACAATGAAAAGAAAACAGCTTCAAGCAAAGCTTGAAGCTGTTTTCACCGGTTTGTCATTCCCGCGCAGGCGGGAATCCATAAAAATCATTTCCAAATTATCTATTTTCCGTCCTTAAAGCAATCAAGGTTATAAACCCGACCCTACATTAGAGTCATTTTTATAGTGCGGAGGCGGATTTGAGGAAAGCCAAAATTAAAGGGTGGGGGTTTTCGGGTGTGGAATTGAGCTGGGGTAAAAAGCCGGTGGCGATGAAAAACCGCTTATTGTGCACTTCAAAAATCCGGGCATTGCCGGCATCGTCGCGGCCGCTGATAATCAGTCCGGCTTCCACCAGTCTGCCTTCATATTCCGGGTTCAATTCGTAGCTGCAGCTGTACGATTCGCTGATTTTTGTTTTGCCGTAGAGTTTAAACGCCTCTGTTGCCGGTAAGAGATTAATATCGAAAATGCCCAGCATGCGCGGCGCCTTGCGGCCTTTAGTTTTATCCACGGCGCAAGCGATTTTTATCAGCAATGGCATGTCGGTGTGCGGGGTGAGTTCGGTGTGTGCGGCATTCGTCATCCCGGCGACATTGCGGGCGAATTCCAGCAGCGCATATTGTGACCCGCCGCAGGTTCCCAGAAACGGGATATTCATCTCCCGCGCCAGGCGGATACCTTTAACCGCACCGTCCACGAAAAAATAGGGCGTGGGCGCTGCCAGTAATCCAAGATATTGCCCGATGGTATCTTTGACCGATTTCCGGCGTAAATTACCGGTGCCCAGCCATTCGGTTTTGACGTCCAGCGAGAGAAAGTCCGCGGCATGTTTCAGGGCGTCACCGGTGGCGAGATGGGAAGGTTTTTCGGGATTAAAATCACCGATAATGCCGATGGAGATTGAGTTTGTCATCTTTATAATTCTTTGCCAATCAATTGCAAAACAACCTCACCATCTGTCTCTCTCTCCATAAATGGCGAGGGAGGAGATACATTAGAGGGGCTGCGCCCCTTATACTGTTGCTCCGAACTGCTCCGCAAAGTACCTCCGACAGAGGTCTACGGACTCAATCCCTGCTTACGAAGGAAATACGGGCGGGCGGGTTCGAAACCCGCCCCTACATCACGGACGTTATGCTTCTTTGGGTTTGGCCTGGACGACTTCGCCCCCGGGCGGGAGTTTGAGGAAGTCTTCGCCGGCCATTTTAGCTTCGATGGTCTTCTTAAGTTCGGCAACCGGGATGCGGATTTGCAGCATCAGGTCACGTTCCCGCACCGTCACGCGGTTGTCTTCCAGTGACTGGAAATCGACGGTGACGCAATACGGCGTCCCGATTTCGTCCTGACGGCGGTAGCGGCGGCCGATGGATTGAGTATCATCGTACTGGGTAGTTAAGGTGGTGCGCAGATTCTTATAAATATCCCGGGCAAAATTGGAAAGATTTTCTTTCTTGCTCAGGGGCAAAATGGCCACTTTGACCGGCGCCAGCGACGGGTGGAAACGCATTACGATTCTGGTCTCTTCCTTATCCGGTTCTTCGGTGTAAGCGTCGCACATGAAAGCCAATAAGGAACGGTCCACGCCGACGGCGGGCTCGATGACATAAGGCACATAATGCTCTTTGGTCTCGTCGTCATAATAGTCGAGGACTTTGCCGGAAGCGGCGGCATGCTGTTTCAGGTCGTAATCGGTGCGGGACGCCAGCCCCTCGATTTCTTCCCAGCCCATCGGATAAAGGAAAGTGATGTCGCAAACCCGTTTGGCATAATGCGCCAGCTTAGCCTTTTCGTGTTCCAGTACGGACAGGTGCTCGCGCTTAATGCCGTGCTTGACGTACCAGTTTATCCTCTCGTTGAGCCAGTATTCGAACCACTTTTCGTCGGTGCCCGGCTTCACAAAATACTCCATTTCCATTTGCTCGAATTCACGGCTGCGGAAAATGAAGTTGCCGGTGGTGATTTCGTTGCGGAAAGATTTACCCTGCTGGGCGATGCCGAAAGGCAGTTTGCGGCGGGTGGTCTGCAGGACGTTATCGAAATTGACGAACATGCCCTGCGCCGTTTCCGGCCGGAGGTAAATCGTGTTGGAGCCGTCTTCCACCGGCCCGATGAAGGTTTTGAACATCAGGTTGAACTGGCGCTCGGCGGTCAGTTCCCCGCCGCAGGCCGGGCATTTATTCTCGGACAGATGGTCGGCGCGGAAGCGTTGATGGCAGCTTTTACATTCCACCAGGGGGTCGGTGAAGCTTTTCAAATGGCCGCTGGCCATCCAGACTTTAGGATGCATCAGGATGCTGGTCTCGATGCCGACCATGTCGTCCCGTTCCTGCACCATCGCACTCCACCAGGCCTGTTTGACATTGCGCTTCAATTCGATGCCCAACGGGCCGTAATCCCAACAGCCGGAAAGACCGCCGTAAATTTCACTGCTGGGGAAAACAAACCCGCGGCGGCGGGCTAAAGAAACGATTTTTTCCATGGTCACGGTCGGTGTCTGTTCGCTCACTGGTAGAACTCCTGTCGTATTATCGCTATTTTTTGGCCTGGCCGGCCATTTTCATCAGGGCACGAATAAAAAAGATACTTAACGCAATGATGCCGATGAGAATAATGGCGAGGGAAACCCACCAGACAAATTCAACGTTGGTTTGAAATGAATTGTAGCTGAAAATCCGCAGCATTGCAAAGGTGAGAATCAGCTGCGGGATGATGACGACGTTGCTCATTACCAGCAAAATGGATTCCAGCCGGATGCCGGAAGCGGCAGCTTCTTTGAAAAGGTCGCCGATTCTGGTGGCGCCGTAGCCGATGACGAAGGCCAGCAGGGTAAAGAGCGCCTGCGGCACAATTGCCCACAGCGCTAACTGGCCGCGGCTGGTGGTCGGGGAGTTCGCAGCGTTGAGCTGCCAGTCCACCTGTGCCGGCAGTTTGCCGTAGAAATAAACCGTCAAAATGACCGAGACGGCCAGTATCAGCAGCGGTACCAGGAAATAAGTCCAGCGCAGCCGGGTTTTGGCCGTCGGTGTCTCCATTGGCGCTGGCGTTTCGCCGGGTGTAGGTTCAGCAGCGGACTTTTTCGGACTGAACAGTTTGAGAAAAACCAGTCCGGCTCCGAGGATGAAGAGGAAGGTGATAATCAGGATAACCAGCAGTACAATCATTGCTTTCATTATAATTCAGTAGGACTTGGATAACAATTAACAATGTCCCGCTAAACGTTTAGTTAGAAACGTACAAATATTTGTGGTAACAATCATCAGTACTCTTCAGCTTATTACGGGTTTTACACAAGGAAATCCGTGGTTATCAAATTGTTAATGCCACCACAGCGCCCTATCTCTTTAGTCTCTTCCCCGTACATTTTGCCTTAATGGCATATATCAGCTTGAAGAGCTGAGTACTTCCGACTGCGGCCTACAGAAAGTATTTCGGCTTCGGCCTCAAGGAAGAGAAATTATTTTTTTGGGCGGCGCGAGGGCAAACGCCCTCGCTTGCCCTCAGTTTCCGCTTTTCCCCGCCGCAAACGGCATGTTCTTCAATAATTTTCCCATCGCTGTTGCGGTTTGTCTCCAAGGATAAGAATGGTATAATTTAATCAATAATTTGTTTTCGGCGGCATAAAACACTTTTTGGAGGGCATATGACAGACTACGATACGGTTTTAATCAATTCCGATTTACCCCTGTCGGTTTTTGTTAAAGGCAAGGTACGGGATACTTACGACCTGGGAAAACAACTCCTGATTGTCGCTACCGACCGGCTGTCCGCCTTCGATGTGGTGCTGCCGTGCGGCATCCCGGATAAAGGCCGGGTGCTGAATCAGATCTCGGCCTACTGGTTCAACGAGACTAAAAAAATCATGCCCAACCATGTCGTGGAAATGGTGAACGACACGAAGGTACTGGATAAATATCTCCCGGCAAATAAGCGGTTTGCCTACCCGGCGTATTTGAAGGGACGCTCGATGATTGTGAAGAAAGTCAACCGGCTGCCGGTGGAATGCGTGGTGCGCGGCTACCTGGCCGGTTCGGCCTGGGCGGAATATCAGAAAAGCGGGACGGCTTTCGGCATTCCCCTGCCGGTAAAAATGCTGGAAAGCCAGGAACTGCCGGCGCCGTTGTTCACCCCGACTACCAAGGCGGATTCCGGCCACGACCTGCCGATGACCGTTGAGGAAATGGGCGCTTTAATCGGCATCGAGCTGGCCAACAGCATCAAAGAGAAAAGCCTGGCAATCTATAATTTCGCCCGCAAACAGGCCATCGCCAAAGGCATCATCATCGCCGATACCAAGTTCGAATTCGGGATGGAAGACGGTAAGCTGATTGTTATTGACGAAATGCTGACGCCGGATTCTTCCCGCTTCTGGGATGCCAAACTGTACAAGCCGGGGCAGTCGCAGCCGAGTTACGATAAACAGCCCGTGCGCGACTGGCTGACCGCCTCAGGCTGGAACAAAGAGCCGCCGGCCCCGATGCTACCGGTAGAGGTTATCGAATCCACCTCCAGGATTTACCGCACCGCTTTCGAACGGTTGACAGGGAAGAAACTGGCATAAAGGGCCCGATATTATGGCTACGTTCACCCTCACCCTCGACCCTCTCCCCTCGAGGGAGAGGAAACTAAGTTAAAGGTTTTTGAGAGATTGACAGGGAAGAAACTGAGCTGACATTCAGTTCGGAAATTTGTCACTCTCCCTTAATCCCTCCCTGAGAGGGAGGGAGGATACTATTTTCTCCCATTTGTGAGGGCTATAGTCCTGGAGGCACGGACGGGAGAGATACCGAGGGATTTATGCTGGTTTATAGCCTATAGAAATTATTACTCTCCCTCTATCCCTCCCTGAGAGGGAGGGAGGTGGCGAATAAAAAGAGAGGGCCGTGAAGCCCTCTCTTGGTTTGATATCCACCCGCCGTGATACATTCGTCCGCTTCAGGCGGACTCAGTACGGCGCGGCGGTGCCGGATTGAGTCGAGTACTGCGTAATCTCGCAATTACAATCGGGAGCGCCGGGGCAATTGTCACTTTTTCGGTTGTTTGATGCCGCAGCCGTTCGGCCGCACCATCAAAATCGGGATTTTGGAAGTCTTTAAGATACGCTCGGCGACACTACCCCAGAACCATTCCCGGATGCCGGAGCGCCCATGCGTGGCGATGACAATCAGGTCCACGCCGTTTTGTTCGGCATATTCCGTCAACGATTCGCTGGCCAGCCCGAAGACCACTCTGGCTTCCACCGTGAGGCCGTCGGTCTTCAACCGCTTCACCTGTCCGTCGAGATAAATCTCTGCGTTGTTCCGAGCGTCATCCTCCAACCGCTGAATCTGTTCCGGACTGATGTATTCCGGCACGCCGCCAAAATCAAAACCACCGTACAATTTCAACGGGGTCACAACACGAATCAGCGTGATTTGGGGTGCGCCCCGGCATTCTTTGGAAAGCATTTCCACCTGGGGCAGAACGCATTCCGCCAGGTCCGAGCCGTCGAGGGGCACCAGAATATGTTTATACATTTTTTCTTCACCTCCGCAATCTGTGAGATTATTATAAGCAGGTCAAAATCGTTTTTACAACCACGAGTTAACGGTGCCGGTAACAACATTTGTTTTTCGCACTTAGAGGGGTTTCAATATCATCTTATTATTATTCCCCCTCACCCTGACCCTCTCCCTCAAGGGGCGTACATTTCGGCTTAATGCCTTTATACATCAGCTCGTTGAGCTGAGTACCTCCGGCCTGTGGCCTCCGGGTATTTCGTTGCGACTCAAGGGAACTAACTGAGAGGCAGTTTCTTGAGGTAATCCAGCACCCAGCGCAGGGCGGTTTGGGCGGCCTGCTGCTTGTTTTCGTCCCGCACGCCGCCGAACAGATGTTTTTGTGTGACCGTGCCGTCTTTAGTGGACAATCCGAGATAAAATAATCCCACCGGTTTCCCGGGAGTGGCCCCGCCCGGTCCGGCGATGCCCGTATCCGCGATACAAATATCCACGCCGAGCGCTGTACGGCCGCCTGCCGCCATTTCCGCAGCGACCTGCGCACTCACCGCGCCATATTTGTCCAGCGTCGTTTTTTGCACGCCGGCGAGTTTCAATTTGATTTCGTTGCTGTAGGAGACAATCGAGCCCTGAAAAACGTCGGAACTGCCCGGGACTTCCGTTATCAGGTGCGCAATCAGTCCGCCGGTGGCGGATTCCACCGTGCCCAGGGTCAGTTTCTTTGTCCGCATGATGTCAATGATTTCGGCGGCGATATCATTCATTTTTCGTACTCCACGCAGGCAGGGACTCCTACGCTGCTGTTAGAATTCTACCATCCGGCACAAAGAAAACCAACAGGGTCTCCTTGCGATTCGCGAAAATCCCCACAGTCGTTATGAAGTTACCGCAATACCGAAGAAACCGGAGAACGTCCTAAATTATTTCGCATAGTATTTTACGAGGCGAGTTAGTTCTGCAGGCGACGATTACAGTTTCTCTGAGACCATTTGTTTAACGGCGGCGGGGAGGCCTTCCAGCGGCAGGATTTTAGCTTCTTTTTCGGCACGCCATTTGACCTCGACGCTGTTCTCTTTGAGAGTACGCGGACTGACAGTAATGCGCAGGGGGATGCCCAGGAGGTCGGCGTCGTTGAACTTGATACCAGGCGATTCGGTGCGGTCGTCGAATAGCACTTCGATACCGGCGGCTTCGAGTTCCCGATATAATTTTTCGGAGGTTTCCCCGACCGCAGTGCCTTCGCGGAATAAAGGACAGAGGTAGACCTGATAGGGCGCGATGGGCATGGGCCAGATGATACCTTTATCGTCATGATGCTGTTCGATGGCGGCGGCCAGCAAGCGGCTCAGGCCGAGGCCGTAACAGCCCATGACACAGGGGTGAGAGACGCCGGCAGCGTCAATGTAATTGGCGCCGAATTTACTACTGTATAATGTGCCCAGGACGAAGATGTGGCCGACCTCGATGCCGCGCATGGAAACAAATTTCGCACCGCATTTGGCGCAGGTATCACCGGCGGCAGCCAGGGCAATATCGGTGATGATATCCGCCTTAAAATCGCGCGGGTAATTGACATTTTGCAGGTGCGTATCCGGCTTGTTGCCGCCGGCCACAAAATTTGTGCCGGAGGTAACTGAATCGTCCACCACGACCATAATATTCTTCAATCCGACGGGAGAAGCGGAGCCGGCAACAATACCGTTTTCCTTGACTTCGATATCGGTGGCGAGCCGCAATTCCTGGGAGTGGAGGGTATTTTTCAGCTTAATTTCGTTAACCGGCAGGTCGCCGCGGATAACGACAAAAACAAATTTATTATCGGCGGCATAGAAAACAGCCTTCAAAGTCTGCCCGGCCGGGATTTTCAGGAAAGCGGCCAGGTCTTCGATGGTTTTCATGCCGGGAGTGGCAATTTCGGACATGGGAAGCGGCGGGTCACTCTTAACCGTGCCTTTATTGAAGACGGCTTTTTCCGCGTTGGCGGTATAGCCGCATTGAGGACAGGAAATAACGGTGTCCTCGCCGCTTTCGGTGGGCAGCATAAACTCATGGGAAAACTTGCCGCCGATAGCGCCACTGT
>Ga0181529_10008101_pt1 | contig 10312 bp, 9 predicted proteins | sample PEATcosm2014_Bin_36_FD_119763 | JGI IMG/M metagenome (GOLD analysis project Ga0181529, IMG submission 119763) | Peatland microbial communities from MTU Mesocosm Facility, Houghton, MI, USA - PEATcosm2014_Bin10_30_metaG | ecosystem: Environmental > Terrestrial > Soil > Wetlands > Peat | place... | reverse complement strand
TGGGCCGCCTTGACCGCCGTCATGAGGGTTGACTGCGCGCTCATCACCACCACCCGAAGATCGGGCCGCACCCGCTTGATTCTGGGGATCAAATCGAGCCCGTTCTCGTCCGGCATGACGACGTCGGTGATGACCAGGTCGCCCTCGCCGTCCTCTACCCAGCGCCACAGCGTTGCCGCGTTGGAGGTGCAGCGCACCTGGTAGCCCGACCGCCCGAGCGCCTGGGTCAGCACGGTGCGGATGGAACGGTCGTCGTCGGCGATGAGCACGGTGGGAAGGGTCATGGGGTACGCTGTCCTAGGCTATGGGCTGTCGACTTGCTCGACGGCATCGTCGGTCAGCATGGGCAGATGCAGGCGGAATTCGGTACGCCCGGGGCGGCTGTCCGCCTCGATCAGCCCGCCATGGTCGGAGACGATCTTGGCCACCAGCGCCAGCCCCAGCCCGCTGCCCGCGGCCTTGGAGGTGACGAAGGGGTCGAACAGGTTGGGCCTGATGTCGTCGGGGATGCCCGGCCCGTTGTCGCGCACGGCCACCACCAGCGGCAGGTGCATGCGCCGCTCGCTGCCCGGCACGGCGAGGCGCACGCCATGCTGGAACGCGGTGATCAGGGTGATCTCGGGGCTGGCGACTCCGGCGGTGGTGAGCGACTCGGCGGCGTTCTTCACCAGGTTCAGCACCACCTGCACCAACTGGTCGCGGTTGCCGTGCACCGGCGGCAGGCTGGGGTCGTAGACCTCGGTGAAGCGGATGTTGGCGGCAAAACCGCTCTCGGCCAGCCGGCGGACATGTTCCATCACCCGGTGGATGTTCACCGCGCTGCGATCGATCGGCTTCTCGCCGAACATCTCCATGCGATCGACCAGGCCGCGGATGCGGTCGGCCTCGTCGCGGATCAGCACGGTCAGCTCGCGATCGGCGTCGCCGACGCTGGCCTCCAGCAGTTGCGCGGCGCCGCGGATGCCCGACAGCGGGTTCTTCACCTCGTGCGCCAGCATCGCCGCCATGCTGGTGACGCTGCGCGCGGCGCTGCGGAAGGTGAGCTGGCGGTCGAGCGCGCGCGCCGCCGAGGCGTCCTGCAGCACCAGCAGCACCGCCCCCGGCTCCTCGGGCAAGTACGTGCCCTGCACGGCGATCCCGGTCTTGTGCAGGCGCGGGCTGTCGAAGCTCATGTCGTGGTCGGCCACGGTGACCTCGCCCCGGCGCACCTGGGAGATCAGGAGGAAAACCGGATGGTCCGCCGGCACCAAGTCGGACAGCCTGAGCTGGCCGAGCTGGGCCATCGAGACGCCGAGGAAATGCTCGGCGGCGTGGTTGGCGAAGGTGAACCGGTCCTCGCCGTCGAGCACCAGCACCGGCACCGGCAGCGCCGACATCATGGCGGCCGCCTCGGGCGCGCGGCGCGCCACCCGCCGCTCCAGCACGGCGACGGCGGCGCGGCGCAGGGTGTCCTTCATGCCGCCTCCGCCAGGGCGGCGCCGCGGGCGATCAGCGGGTCGTAGAGGCGGTCGAGCAGGGCCAGCACCGCCGCCACCTCGGTCGTCCCATTGACGACCGCGCGGAACTCGGCCGAGCCGGGCAGGCCGCGCGAATACCAGGACAGGTGCTTGCGGGCGAGCCGCAGCCCGGCCTCGGTGCCGAAGTAGTTCAATATCGAATGGTAATGGGTCAGAACTATATGCTTCTGCACCGCCAACGGCGGGTCGCCGGCGAGCGTGCCGGTGCGCAGGAAATGGGCAACCTGGGCGGGGAACCAGGGGCGGCCGCAGCAGCCCCTGCCGATCATCACCCCATCGGCGCCGGACCGGCGCAGCGCCTCGGCGGCGTCCGCCTCGGTCAGGATGTCGCCGTTGACGATCACCGGAATGGCCACGCTCTCCTTGACCTTGCGGACGAACTCCCAGTCGGCTTTGCCGGTGTAGAACATCTGCCGGGTACGGCCGTGCACCGTGACCATGCGGATGCCGCTCTCCTCGGCGATGCGGGCGAGCCGGGGGGCGTTGGCGCTGGCGTGGTCCCAGCCCATGCGCATCTTCAGCGTCACCGGGACGGCGACGGCGCGGGCAGTGGCCTCCAGGATGCGGGCGGCGGCGGCCTCGTCGCGCATCAGGGCGCTGCCGGCACTCTGGCCGACCGCGACCTTCTTCACCGGGCAGCCGAAGTTGATGTCGACGATGTCGGCGCCGCGGCCGACCGCCATGCGGGCCGCCTCGGCCATCGCCGCGGGGTCGCAGCCCGCCAGTTGGATGGCCGACGGCGTGCCGTCCAGCTCGGCCATGCGCAGCGTGGTGCGGTTTTCCCGCAGCATCGCCCAGGAGGCGATCATCTCGGACACCACCAGCCCGGCGCCCAGATCGCGGGCAAGCCGGCGGAACGGCAGGTCGGTGACGCCGGACATGGGCGCGACAATGACCGGCGTGTCGAGCCGGACGCCCGCGCCGAGCTCGAGCGGGCGCAGGCCCGGGGGAGTCGTAATGCCATTGCCCATGATTTAGGCAAACTACGGCACCCCCCGCCCCGACGCAATGCCGCGGGTGCGACGGCCGCCGTTGGACGGCTTTTCGGATCGCGCTATGGGTGTGGGCATGTCACGACCCCGCATTGCGCTATTGCTGGTCGCCGCCGGCACCGGCAGCCGGCTCGGCGGCGAGACGCCGAAGCAGTTCCTGTCCCTGGCCGGCCAGCCCGTGATCCGCCACGCGGCGGCGCGGCTGGCGCCGGAGGTGGACCTGATCCAGCCCGTCGGCGACGCGGGGCCGATCGAGGCGGCCCTGGCGGGGCTTGAGCACCTGCCCGTGGTGGCGGGCGGCGCCACCCGCCAGCAGAGCGTGCTCGCCGGACTGGAGGCGCTGGCGCCGCACGCGCCCGATCTGGTACTGGTGCACGACGCCGCCCGCCCCTATGTGCCGCCCGGCACGGTGGCGGCGCTGCTGGCGGCGCTGGCGCATGCGCCGGGCGCCATCCCGGCGGTGCCGGTGGGCGACACGCTCAAGCGCGGCGGGGCGGACGGGCGCATCGTCGAGACCGTGCCGCGCGCCGGGCTCTACCGGGCGCAGACCCCGCAGGGGTTTTCCTTTCCGCTCCTGCTCGCGCTGCACCGCGCGGCACCGGCGGGCGCCACCGACGACGCCGCCATCCTGGAAGCCGCCGGCCACCGGGTGGCGCTGGTGGCGGGCAGCGAGGACAACATCAAGCTGACCTACAAGGAGGATCTGGTGCGACTGGAGCGGATGCTGCTGGGCACGCTGATCCCGCGCGTCGGCACCGGCTATGACGTGCACGCGCTGACCGAGGGGCGCAAACTGATCCTGTGCGGCATCGAGGTGCCGCACGACCGCGGCCTGGTCGGGCACTCCGACGCCGACGTGGGCATCCACGCGCTGTGCGACGCCATCTACGGCGCGCTCGCCGAGGGCGATATCGGCCGCCACTTCCCGCCCAGCGAGGCGGCCTGGAAGGACGCCGATTCGGCACGCTTCCTGCGCCATGCGGCCGGGCGCATCGCGGCGCGCGGCGGTATGCTGGCCAATGCCGACGTCACCCTGATCTGCGAGCGCCCGAAGATCACCCCGCACGCGCCGCGCATGATCGCGCGGCTGGCGGAGATCCTGGGGGTCGAACCCGGGCGGATTTCGGTGAAGGCGACCACCACCGAGCGGCTGGGCTTCACCGGCCGGATGGAGGGCATCGCCGCGCAGGCCGTGGCGACGGTGCTGGTGGCGGATTGATGCGGATCAAGGCGGCCGCGACCCCAGCGGACCACGGTTGCGGAAACCTTTGGAGGAGACGGGCATGAACAAGAACTGGCCGGAAATGGCAGCGGGTTTGTCGGCGCCGCTGAAGGAACTGCGCGGCGGGGAGCCGGACGTCATGAAGGGCTTCTCGGCGATGGCGCGCGCCGCGCTGGAAGCCCACGCGTTGAGCACCAAGACGAAGGAATTGATCTCGCTGGCCATCGCGGTGGCGATCCGCTGCGACGCCTGCATCACCTTCCACGCCGAGGCCGCGCTGCGCCAGGGCGCCAGCCGCGACGAGGTGATGGAGACCATGGGCATGGCGATTTACATGGGCGCCGGTCCCTCGGTCATGTACGCCGCCCAGGCCGTCGAGGCGTTCGACCAGTATGCCGCCCGGCAAACGGGCACGGCTGCCTGAGCCGGCGGGGAAACGGGAAGCGATGCGCGATCTTTCAGGCGATGCGAAGCTCCTGTCGCTGAATACCGCGACGCTCGGACCCGGGCGTTCTCTGCGGGACGCCGTGGAAGGCTGCCTGCGGCACGGCATCGGCGGCATTTCGCCGTGGCGCGACAAGATCGCCGAGGCCGGCCTGGCCCAGGCCGAACGCATGATCAAGCGCGCCGGGCTGACGGTGACCGGCGTTTGCCGCGGCGGCATGTTCACCGCCGCCGACGCGTCGGGCCGGGAAAAGGCCCTGGCGGAAAACCGCCGCGCCGTCGATGAAGCCGCGGCCCTGGGGGCCGAGTGTCTGGTCCTGGTGGTCGGCGGCCTACCGCCCGGGTCGAAGGACATCAAGGACGCCCGCCGGCAGGTGGCGGACGGCCTCGCCGCCACCCTGGATTATGCGCGGTCGGTGAAGGTGCGGCTGGCCATCGAGCCGTTGCATCCGATGTATGCGGCGGATCGCGCCTGCATCAATACCTTGGCCCAGTCGCTGGACCTTTGCGAAAAGCTTGGCGCGGGCATCGGTGTTGCCGTCGATATCTACCATGTCTGGTGGGACCCCGACCTGCACACCCAGATCGCCCGCGGCGGACGCGATGGCCGGCTCTACGCCTATCATGTCTGCGATTGGCTGGTGCCGACCCGCGACATTCTGACCGACCGCGGCATGATGGGCGACGGCGTGGTCGATCTCAGGGACATCCGCCAAGCCATGGAACGGGCCGGCTTCGACGGGCTGTGCGAGGTCGAGATTTTTTCCGCCGCGACGTGGTGGCCGAAACCGGTTGACGACATCCTGAACACCATGGTGGAGCGCGGGAAAACCTGCGTCTGAGGAAGGACGACCGCCGATGAACATCGACTTCACCATCACCCCCACCGCGCTTCTGCCGGGGCTTAACCGGATGTGGGAGGCATCGGCGGCGAAAATCGTTTCCATCGACCGCTCGATGGACCGCTCGGGCGGGGCGCCGGTGCACACGGTGGCCGGGCGCTACCGGCCGCGCGGCTGGACCGAGTGGACACGGGGCTTCGAATTCGGCAGCGCACTGCTGCAATACGATGCCACCGGGGAGGCGCGTTTCCTCGCCCAGGCGCTCGATCGCATCCGCACCGACATGCCGGTCCACATCACCGATTTCGGCGTCCATGACCACGGCTTCAACCAGATCAGCACCTACGGCAACCTGCGGCGGCTGATCGGCGAAGGGCGTCTGCCCGACGACTTCTGGTTGAGCGAATATGTCGATCTCGCGCTGCGCTGTTCGGGGGCGGTGCAGGCGCATCGCTGGACCGGGCTGGGCGACGGCGACGGCTACATCTATTCCTTCAATGGCCCACACTCGCTGTTCGTCGACACCATGCGGACGTTGCGGGTGCTGGTGCTGGCCGACCGGCTCGGCCAGGTGATGAAAGGCGAAGGCGATCAGTCGATTTCGCTGCTCGGCCGTGCGCTCGCCCACGCCCGCGCCACCGCGCGTTACGCGATCTTCTACGGCGAGGAGCGCGATATCTACGATGTGCGCGGACGCACTGCCCACGAGGCGATCTTCAACGTCACGAACGGCGCGTTCCGTTCTGTCGCCTCCCAGCAGGGTTATTCCGGCTTTTCCACCTGGACGCGCGGACTGAGCTGGGCGATGTGCGGTTTCGCCGAATTGCTGGAATTCATCGAGACCGTCGAGCCGGCGAAGCTCGATCCCTTCGGCGGCAAGCCCGAGATCGTCGCCATCATGGACAAGGCGGCGGCGGCCACCTGCGATTTCTACATCAGCCACACGGCAACCGATGGGATTCCCTATTGGGACACCGGGGCGCCGGGATTGCGCGATATCGTCGATCTCTACGATCGCCCGGCCGATCCGGGCAACGACATCGAACCGGTGGACAGCTCGGCCGCCGCCATCGCCGCGCAGGGCCTGCTCCGCTACGGCGCCTGGCGCCGCGCGGCCGGCCGCGAGGGAGCGGACATCTATGTCCAGGCCGGGCTGACCGTGCTGGGAACACTGCTCGGCGAGACCTACCTGAGCACCGATCCCGACCATCAGGGGCTGGTACTGCACAGCCAGTACCATCGGCCGAACGGTTGGGACTACGTGCCGCCGGGCCATCGGACTCCCTTCGGCGAGGCCACCATGTGGGGCGATTATCATATGCGCGAACTGGCTCTTTACGTGCAGAGAGTGGCCGAGGGCGGGCCCTATCTGACCTTCTTCGGACCACAGTCATGAACCATCGCACGGATCGGCGGGTCGCGCTCGTCACCGGCGGGCGCCGCGGCATCGGCCTGGCCATCGCCGAGGGCCTGGCGGCGGACGGCTTCGATGTGGCGATCACCGGCACGCGCGACGATGACGTGGCGCAGGCGGCGCTGGCCAGACTGACAGCGCTGGGCAGCGCCGCCACCTTCATCGCGGGCGACATCGGCCATGTTGCGGACCACGCGCGGGTGCTCGATGCGGTCGAGGCCCGCCTGGGGCAGATCGATCTGTTGGTGTCCAACGCCGGGATCGCGCCGCCGCAGCGGCTCGATCTGCTGGAGGAGACGGAAGCGAATTTCGACGTTGTGTTGGGGGTGAACCTGCGCGGGACATTTTTCCTGGCCCAGGCCGTGGCCAAACGGATGGTGGCGAGGAAAGCGGAAAGTTCCGGCAGATCGCTGGTTTTCATCACCTCCTGTTCGGCTGAGATGGTTTCGACCAACCGCATCGAGTACTGCATCGCCAAAGCCGGACTGGCCATGGTGGCGCAAGGATTTGCTGTCCGTCTGGCGGCAGAGGGAATCGGCGTCTTCGAGATCCGTCCCGGCATTATCCGCAGCGACATGAGCGCCGGTGCGGCCGGCAAATACGATGGGCTGATCGCAGGGGGGCTGGTTCCCGCGGGCCGCTGGGGCGAAGGCGCCGACGTCGCCGCGGCCGTGCGTCTGCTGGCGAAGGGCGAGATGGCCTTCGCCACCGGTTCGGTGATCAACGTCGACGGCGGCCTGACCGTCAGTCGTCTGTAGAGTCCTTCATGAACGCGCTATGATGCGGCCGTAGGGCAGGCATCGAACAACCAGGAGCTGTGGACATGCGTGAGCGACGGATTGGCATCATCATGAACGGCGTGACCGGGCGGATGGGCGAGAACCAGCATCTCGTGCGCAGCATCCTCGCCATCCGCGCCGACGGCGGGCTGCCGTTGCGCGATGGCAGCGTGCTGATGCCCGACCCCATCCTGGTCGGCCGCAATGGCGCGAAACTCGAAGCGCTGGCGAAGAAGCACGGGGTCGCACGCTGGACCACCGATCTCAAGGCCGCCCTCGCCGACCCCCGCGACGAACTGTTCTTCGACGCCGCCAGCACGGACCTGCGGGCGGGTCTGCTGAACCAGGCGATCGATGCCGGCAAGAACATCTATTGCGAGAAGCCGATCGCCGCCAACCTGACGGACGCGGTCGCGGTGGCGCGGCGCGCCAAGGCGGCCGGCATCAAGCACGGCGTCGTCCAGGACAAACTGTTCCTGCCCGGCCTGCGCAAGCTGAAGATGGTGATCGACAGCGGCTTCCTCGGCCGCATGCTCAGTGTCCAGGTCGAGTTCGGCTACTGGGTGTTCGAGGGTGATCTGCAGCCGATCCAGCGCCCGTCATGGAACTACCGGAAGGCGGACGGCGGCGGCCTGATGCTCGATATGCTGTGCCATTGGCGCTACGTGCTCGACGAAACCTTCGGCGCGGTCCAGGCCATCTCCTGCATCGGCGCCACCCATATTCCGGAGCGCTTCGACGAGAACGGCCAGCGCTACACGGCCGATGTCGATGACGCCGCCTATGCCACGTTCACCCTTGCCGGCGGCGTGGTGGCGCACATCAACAGTTCCTGGTGCACCCGCGTGCGGCGCGACGACCTGGTGACGTTCCAGGTCGACGGCACCCATGGCTCGGCGGTCGCCGGATTGCAGAAATGCTGGACCCAGGCGCGAGTGAACACGCCCAAGCCGGTGTGGAACCCCGATGTTCCCCAGGCCATCAACTTCTTCGACGGCTGGCAGGAGGTGCCGGAGACCATGGCCTATCCGAACGCCTTCCGCGTCGAGTGGGAGATGTTCCTGCGCCATCTGGTGGGCGAGGTGCCGGAGTTCCGCTGGAACCTCGAGGCCGGCGCGCGCGGCGTGCAGCTTGCCGAGGCCGGCATGCAGTCCTGGCACGAACGGCGCTGGATCGATCTGGCGACACTTCAGTTCTGACCGCCCTGGCCGCGCCGGGCCAACACCCGGCCGGCCCGGCGGATCCAGTACCACGACTTCCGCCAAACCACGAGCGGACCCTCGTGGCGCAGCACGGTAAAGGCGTTGCGCGCCAGCGAAGTGGTCAAAGCGAGCCGTGGCTTCCAGCATAACATCCAACTCATTCGCGGCGGGAAGCCCAAACGCGCCGCGTCCTTTGCCGCCCGCGTCTGCGTCGTGGCGATGAAAGCCGAGAGCTGGTCCCAGAACCGCACGTAGGTCGACAGGTAGCGCGCGCGGGCCAGATGGACGGTGGCCTTGGCGCGCGCGATCTCCTCGGGGTCGGTGCCCCAGGCGAAACCGTCCCAGCCCATCTCCTTAACGGCGATGAGGTCGGTCAGCCAGGGATTGGGCAGAAACACAGTGGGGCACAGGCAGAGCGCCGCTTCGAGCGCGAGTGCCGTGTTCTCGTAGGTGTAGAAAACCTCGCAGCGGCGGAAGAGTTCCGCGATGGCGGCGGGGTCGGGCGAGTCGGGCTGTTCGCGGGTTATCTCGACGCTATGCGCGGTGATGGGCCCCGGCGTGCCGCCATGCTCCAGGCGGTATTTCATCGCACAGAAGCAACTGCCGCGGCGTTCGCGCGGCTCGGCAGACGGCGTGAAGATGGTGGCGTCGGACGCCGGTATGAACAACACCTGCTCCGGCGCTCCGCCCGCCGCGGCCAGGGTTTGCGAGTAGCCGAAGATGGTGTCCCCGTCAGGATATGTCTTCGCGCCGCCAAGCAGCCCCGGAAAATTCAGCAGATAACGCACGACGGTATGGGCACGGAACGGATTGCGGACAACCGTCTCGGGATAGACGACGATGGGCGAAACGCCCAGAGCCCTGTGCCGGTCAATGACCGCCGGGGTGAGTCGCGGCGTCAGCAGCCCGGAGCAGGTCGCGTCTGAATTCACCCAGGCCGGGTAAATGATAACGAACGCCTCCTGACCCGCCCGGTTGAGGCAGTGGCAGAGAAGGTGGAGCGCCTTGACACCAGCGGAGGTGCGGACGTAGCGCGGCGTCACGATGTAGTAAGGGCTTCGACCCTGCGCGAAGCGGCTCGGATCGGAAACCGGAGTCCGATCCTGGAGCCGCGTCGGGTCGAAGTCAGATGACTGTTCGCTGGACATATCAGGTTCTTCGGAAAAGAGGGGCTCGTTCACTGGCCGGTCAGCATCCGGGCGATTCGGCGAAAGGGCGCGCCCTGCAGCCAGATCCATTTGACCTGCCGCATATAGCCGGTAATCAGCCGTTTCCACGCATCTGCCTCGAACCCACCCGATTGCGCATCCCATTCGGCCAGACAGACCATGAGCGCCTCCGTCGCCGCCCGGTCACCAATCGCCGATATCCTGTTACTCTCCACGTCCATCGCGAGGAAGGCTGCGGCTTCGACTGGGGAAAGCAGCGCCCAGAAACCCGCCGCGCGCGCGATCCGTTCTCGTATGAGGCGCGCCTCCTGCGCCAGCAGCGGGCGCTGCGACGTGCCATCGCTGTCATCGTGGTGGCGATAGGAAATCAATGGCTCCTGCAGATTGGCGACACGGCCAGCCTGTGCCGCTTGCCAGTAGAACCACCAATCCGAACTCACGCGCAAAATGTCGTCCAGTCGTAACGAGTTCTCCCGCGCGGCTGCGCCATTGAGGATCAGGGACGGGATTGAAAACGACCACCAGAACGGTAGCTGACAGCGGATCTCCGCATGCTCGGCCGGACAGGTCTTGAAGCCGGAATAGTGGTTGATGTCGAGCGCCCCGGATTTCTGGTGCAGCCAGAAATGCGTGTTGCTCCCCGACACGATCAGCTCCGGGGACTGCCGCATGAAGGCAACCTGGCGGGCCGCCCGCTCGTGGACGCTCACATCGTCGGCGTGCGGTATAAG
>Ga0181529_10008100_pt1 | contig 10313 bp, 10 predicted proteins | sample PEATcosm2014_Bin_36_FD_119763 | JGI IMG/M metagenome (GOLD analysis project Ga0181529, IMG submission 119763) | Peatland microbial communities from MTU Mesocosm Facility, Houghton, MI, USA - PEATcosm2014_Bin10_30_metaG | ecosystem: Environmental > Terrestrial > Soil > Wetlands > Peat | place... | reverse complement strand
TTCCTTGGCGGCCATCATGATGGCCTGGATCTGTTCCATATCGTTGACGTTGAATGCGCCGACGCCGTAACCGCCCTTGGCGGCCTCGTCGAGTAGTTGCCGCATAGAGACTAGAGGCATAGAGGATTCTCCTTCGAGGATTGAAATCTGTTTTGGGCTGCTTCGGTTCTGGCCGCCTCCGTGCACGGGCACTTGAGCGCAAGCAATCAGCCTGACGGACGGCAGGAACTGCAATCATCCTTATGGTAGCAGAGACGCGCAATCGAAATGTGTGCGAGAGGACACAGAGCAGGGCAATTGCGGAAACGTCACACGAGTCCGGGCAACCGGGCGCGAAAGCTGTGCCAGAAGTCCTTAGCTGCTTCCCGTACAATTTCTGAATGAACGTCACAGCCTCTACCCCCTACTTTCGTCCCGGCAGCAGGACTCCCATCCAGCTACGCCCGCTCACGCTCGCTCCCGGCTTTGTCCAGACAGCCGAGGGTTCTGTTCTGGTCTCTCTGGGCAACACGCGGGTGCTGACCTGCGCCACTGTGGAGCAGGGAGTTCCGGGCTGGCTGCGCAACTCTGGGCGCGGCTGGGTGACAGCCGAGTACTCGATGCTGCCCCGCGCGACCGTGACCCGCACTCCAAGAGAAAGTGAACGGGGCAAGATCGGCGGCCGGACCCACGAGATTCAGAGGCTTATCGGCAGGAGCCTGCGCTCTGTGGTCGATATGAAGGCCCTAGGCGAGCGGACCGTGATTCTCGACTGCGACGTGATCCAGGCCGATGGCGGCACGCGTACAGCGGCGATCACTGGAGCAGCCGTAGCCCTCGCGCTGGCTCTCAATGCGCTGGTCGAGGCCGGGACGCTCAAGGCGTCGCCGCTCAAGCAACTGGTGGCGGCGACCTCAGTGGGCCTCGTCGGAGGAACGCCACTGCCGGATCTCTGTTATGAGGAGGACTCGCAGGCCGAGGTGGACATGAATGTCGTGATGACTGCCGACGGCGGCCTGATCGAGACGCAGGCCACGGCGGAGAAGGGTAGCTTCTCACGGGCTCAGCTCAATGAGTTGGTCGATCTGGCCGAGGTTGGTCTGAAGGAAATCTTCGCGGCGCAGAGGGCAGTGCTGGGGCATTAGACCAGCTTTAAGAGCATTGTCGGTTTTACTGTAGACTTCCGTGCCCCATCCATTCCGCGCTTTTCTGCGGAATGGGTGGGATACCTACAAAGTTCCGGTTTACACCATTCCCAAAAATGTTCTAGCTGCTAACTTATTGCCTTGTCCTTCCCGTGACCTGCAGTTTTGAGCTAAAGGCTAAGAGCTAAAAGTCCCCTAGCCGCCCGCGTGCAGAGCCGCCTCAGCCCACGCCACGGCCTCGACATAGTTCTTTACCAGCTCTTTCTGGTTCAAGCCAGCGGCCTGGGCAGCCGCATCGCAGCCTGCCCAGTCGCCGCGCTCGCAGCTCTCCAGCCATCCGAGCAAGACGCTCTCGCTGTTCTTCGTCCCCATCAGCGCTTCGCGGATTTCGTTTCCGACCGACAGCGCCGGCACCAATTCACTCATAGGCTGTCCTTGCATCGCGGGCAGCAGACTGAGCAGTCCAAGCAGGTATTGGCCAAAGGAATCCAGGCCGATCCTACCACCGGCCACCTCGCAGAATCGTGCCCGGATCATGGCCATGCAAAGCAGTTCTGCCGGCTGATCGCCATTGAACTCGGTAGCGATAGCCAGCGTGGCGATGCGGCGGAAGGCATCGTCGCCCACTGCAATCAGCGCCGCTTGGATCGATTCCACCGGCTGGCGCAGCGCCCAAAGCGGCGAGTTGGCCACGCGCAGCAGTTGGTAGGTCAACGGACCATCGCGCTTCACTAGCTGGCTCACCTTGATCAGGTTCAAGGGGTTCTGCTGCAGGGCTTGCAAAATCTCAATTCGCAAGAGCTGGCTCGCCGGTGGCCTCCGGTTTCTCTTCATCACCGGCTGACAGAACCAGAAACCCTCAAAGAGCGTGAAGCCCTCCTGGCACGCCTTGACGTAATCTTTCTGTGTCTGAAGATTCCGGGCCAGCATGGCAATCGATTTGCCGCGCAGCCGGTGAAGCAACTCTCGTCGCTCTTCCGGTTCGGTTCGCTCAAAATCCACCTTGATGTAATCGACCAGTTCCAGCAGCGGTGCAAACTCAGGCTGGCCCATAAATTCGTCCAACGCCAGCCGGAAGCCCAAAGCCTTCAGTTTCTCGCAAGTCTCGAACAGTTCGGGCGGCGCTTGCTGGCTTGCTACGATCTCCAGAACCGTCAGGGTTGGCGGCAGCGACTGCGCAAGCTGATCGCTGAGAGCCTCGGCGGCGCAGGGGACGAAGGCAATCAACTTGCCGGTCAACTGCTTCAATTCGCTGGGCCTATCCAGCTTATGAAATGCCGCGCTCTCGATCATGGCCTGGCTGGCGGTGCCGCTCTCCGATGGCTCGTCGCGGAATAGAAGTTTGAAGCCATGAACCCGCCCGCGCATATCGAGAATGGGCTGGCGGGCGACGAAATGCACCCCAGCTATTGCCACGGATTCTTGTTTCTCAGAATTGTTGACCGATCCAGTCGCAGTTGTCACACACCCTCCCATGCCATCTATCGGCTCAATGTTCTCGCCACTTCATATTACGGGAAATTTTGGACTCAAGGTGGTCGAATTAAGGCCTATCCTGGGCGGCATGGAGAAAGCGCAGGATGCTGATCGATTGATCGTCCACCGCATAGATCATGAGATAGGGAAGCGGAGCGAGAACAAGCTCGCGAGTACCGCTCTTCCTGCCAACTCGACCCAGATAGGGAAAGGCCTTGAGCGACTTTGCTGTGTCGTAGAGGCGCTGAATGGTTGAAGCGGCAAATTCGGGGTGGTGAAGAAAGAGATAAATGGCGATGTCTTCAAGGTCGTCAGCCGCGGCTATCGACCACCGCAGCCGTCTCAAGCCCGCATCATCCGAGCCACGCGCACATCCATCTCTTCCTCTTCAAGAAATTCGCCGCGAGCAATCTGATCGATTCCCAACTGAACCTGCGCATCGAACCAGTTTTCCTGGGCGATAAGGCGGTCCACTGCCTCCACTGCCAACTCCGAGGCGCTGCGGCCTGTGCGTAGGGCAAGACTGGCGAGTCCCGTTGCTTGAGGTTCGGGAAGCTGAAGCTCCATAAGGGAAGGGTAGGAGCAGTCCTATCTGATGTCAAGCCGCGTTGCGCAGCTTACCGCAGCACCGCCGAGAGCGCAAGCGTCGTTCCCAGCCCGGCTACCGAAAGCACGGTCTCCAGCACCGTCCATGTCGAGAGCGTCTCCTTCAAGTCCATCTTGAAGAACGATTGGATCAGCCAGAAGCCAGGATCGTTCACATGCGAGAGAATCAGCGAACCGGTGCCGGTGGCCAGCACCAGCAACTCCGGGCGCACGCCGGTCTGCGCCGTCATGGGAGCCAGAATCGCCGAGGCCACGGCCATGGCCACCGTCGCCGAACCCGTGGCAATGCGAACGACCGCGGCCAGCATCCAGGCCAGCACCAGCGGCGGCATGTGCGCGCCCAGGGCCAGGCTCACCGTGGACTGTGCGGCTCCGGAATCGCGCAGAATACCGCTCAGGCCACCGGCGGCTGCAAGAATCATCAGGATCTGCGCGATGGGTTCAAATGACTCCGACGTCAGTTTGCGCAGCAACTCGCGGCCATGATGGCGGCCGGTCTGGATGCGGCCTCCCAGCGTGACCAGCGCAACCAGAACCGCGATAAGCAATGCGACATCCGCGCTGCCGATGAAATGCAATATCTGGTTCGCGATGCCGCCCGGCGTTGTGAGCGCATCGGCCCAACTGCCAAGAAAAATCAACGCGACTGGAAGCAGGATCGCCGTGGCCGCGCGGATGGGACCGGCCGGGGCGGGGATGGAATCCGGGCTCGATAGATTCCTATGTCCGAGACTCCGGACCTGGGGCACCCATGGTCCTTCGGAAATCTCCGCCCCTTGGCGCGGTTCAGCCGCAAAGAGCGGCATCTGCTCTTCGGGTTCAACCGGCGCGCCTTGCGCCTTCCGCCTTTCCCACCGGCGCAGCAGGAACCAGCCCAACGCAGGCCCGGCCAGCGCGGCGGCAGGCAGTCCCGCTGCGAGGCCATAGAGGATTGTCCGCCCTAGATCGGCGTGAAATTGCGTCGCCGCCAGCATTGCCGCCGGATGAGGCGGAAGCGTGCCATGCACGATGGAAAGCCCTGCCAACAGCGGCATTCCCACCAAAATCGGCGGTCGTCCGCTGCGCCGCGCGGCCTCGGCCACAATGGGCATCAGCAGCACCAGCCCCACCTCAAAAAACACCGGCATCCCGACAAGAATCCCCATCGCCATCAGCGCCCATGGAAGGCCACGAGGCCCGCAGCCATCCACCAGCGCCCGCCCGAGCGCCGCTGCGCCGCCCGAGGAGGCCAGCAACCGCCCCAAAACCGCGCCCAGCCCCAGCACAATGGCGATGTGCCCCATCAGGTTGCCCACGCCGCCGGTGAACGACAGCGGAACCTGCTTAAGAGGCATCCCCGAGGCCACGCCCAAAGCGAAAGCCGCGACAGCCAGCGCCAGAGCCGGATGCAACCGGACCTTTGCGATGAGCATCAGAAGCAGCACGACCGTCCCAGCAGCGCAGGCCACGAAGTACCACTCGTGATGGGAGGCAATGCTCATCGGCAGATTATTCCACACGGGACTCTATATGGGACCATACTCAGGGGATTGGTCTGCATCGATTCCCCAAAAAAACCGTTCATCCCGTATCCATCTGGCACGATAGCGTTTTGCCTGTGTGTCCAGCCAAGCGCCTGAACAGAGAGGAAGCCGACTAGATTCGGGACCTACGTTGATACCGGTGAGGATGGCAGCAACCGTTCTGCTGTTTCCAGAAGGGATCATGGCTCCGGGCCCTTGCAATGGCATTTTCCAGAATGGGAAACCGCTGATCTCCCGACCCGGAACAGGAATCCTTACTTAACATATTGAAACTAAAAATATTATCTTCGTCGCCCCCGCCCCGTGAGTTCTATTTTGGGAAAAGTTGCCCATTCCGAATCGGACCGGAGTGTCCGGGAATTGAACACTAAACCCTTCCCTTATCAGGAACTTATTAAAGGTGATCTGGATTGGCACGCTACGTGTAATAGAAGAGGACAAAACCCAGCAGCAGTACCAGAAACGGGAAGAGACAAACCAGGGACAGGGAACAGGCCGGTGCCGACTGACTCGGAGACTGGCTCCAGATCTCTGACGCCTAATCCCTGTCCAAAAGAAAGGAAATGGGCTATGCAGCAGCACACACGGCAATTGGAGGATTCTAATGCAAACCGGTTGGCGGCAACAGGGCTGGCCGAGGTAGAGGTCGTGGCAGATGGTGTGACCGGAGTCCGGGTGGCCGGGATCGAGCGCCAGCGCGTCGAGGCGGTGGTCGAGACTCTGGCTGGTCTTCGTAGTGGGGGCGAGAACCTGGCGCAGGTGGCGCATGATGCCCGCAATATGGTCACCGCACTGGGGCTCTACTGCGATCTGCTGGAGGAGCCGGGAGTGCTCAACGCTCCCTTCCTTCACTATGCCAGCGAACTGCGTCTGGTGGCCACGGCCAGCCGCCGTCTGGTGGAGAAGCTGCTGGCCCTCGATCTTCGCCTGGGGACGGCTGCCGACCGCTGCACCGCGGCCCGGATCTCAGTCGATAAGACCGCAGGCGACCGTGTTGAGCTGGCCCGCCGTTGGGATCTGGTACCCGCCAAGCCAATCGACAACCTGGCCGGAGAGGTGCTCGCCACACGTAACTTGCTCGCTGCACTGGCCGGACCCTCCATCTCGGTCACCGCCGATGTCGAGGGAGGCGCTCTGCCGGTGCGGATGAGCAGCGAGGATTTGACTCGGATTCTGGTGAATCTGGTCAAGAACGCCGCCGAAGCGATGCCGGGGGGAGGCCGCATTCAGGTGGGTCTCCACGAGCTTCCGGCGAACTCAGGAAGGGCGACCCAGACCTTGTCGCTCACGGTTGAGGACAACGGCCCCGGCATCCCCAGTAAGTTCCTCGAGAAGATCTTTGAATCAGGCTACACCACCCACTCTAATGGGACCGCGAAATCTGGCGGATGGCCGGCCTCGCATCGCGGGCTTGGCCTCTCGATCACACGTTCCATCGTCGAGGCCGCCGGTGGCCAGATCCACGCCGCCAACCGCGCCATCACCGGGGCCCGCTTTGAGATAGAGCTGCCCGTGCGCAGCCGCTGAGGCTTAGGCGATTGGTGGACGGAAGGTCGACCGAAAGAATGCCCGGAACACAAGCAAAACACAGTTCTGCTTACCTATTAACGCATGAGGCGAATACAATGCTCGAAACAGTTCTGAACGCAAAAAGTATGGAATTTATGCCCAAACTCGCGGAGCCGCCGGTGCGTCTGCACCTGCTGGTGGTCGATGCCGACGCGGCAATGCGCTCGGCCTGTGCTGAGATCGCCGCCAGTCTTGGCTACGCTGTCGAGAGCACATCCGACCTGGGTCAGGCACGCAGCATGTTGCGCGGCAGCACGGCTGATATTCTGCTGGTGAACCTGCCCGCGGGGAACAATCAAGGGCTGGAACTGATCTCCGAGGTCAAGCTCCTCTACCCGCAGACCGCAGTTATCGCCATGACCGCCTCAGGATCGGTGAATGCCGCCGTAGAGGCCATGCGCTGCGGGGCAAGCGACTATCTGGCCAAGCCCTTTGCCATGGACGAGCTCTCGACGGTCCTCGACCGCGCTGCCGCCAGCCTGGTCACCGACATCGCCACCCGCCAGTTGCGGGACCGCCTCAGGCTCTCGCAGGGGCTGGGGGCCATGATCGGCCGCTCGGGCGAGATGGAGAAGCTCTATCGCATCCTCTCCAAGGTCGCCCAAAGCTCGCATCCCGTACTCATTCTTGGCGAGAGCGGCACCGGCAAAGAGCTTGTGGCGCGGACCATCCACGCCTACGGGCCCAATTCGCAGAAACCGTTTTTGCCCGTCGACTGTGGTTCGCTGGTGCCGACGCTGATCGAGAGCGAACTCTTCGGCTACGTCAAGGGCGCCTTCACTGGAGCCAATCGGGCCAAGGATGGTTTATTAGTCTCCGCCGAGGGCGGTACGGTCTTTCTCGACGAAATTGGCGAGCTGACGCTCGACCTGCAAGCCAAGCTGCTGCGCGCCCTGCAAGAGAAAGAGGTCCGTCCGGTCGGAGCCACGCACCGTGTCCCCATCAAGGCGCGCATCGTGGCCGCCACCAACCGCGACCTGGCGGAGATGGTCGAGAAGGGCGCATTCCGCAAGGACCTCTTCTACCGTCTCAACGTCGTCAATCTGCGCCTGCCTTCGCTGCGTGACCGCCGAGAGGATATTCCGCTCCTGGCGGCCCACTTCCTTGACCGCATCAGCCGCGAGCACGGGACCAAATTCACCCTGAGCGACGAAGTGCTGCGCACCATGATGCGCCACGACTGGCCAGGCAACGTGCGCGAGCTCGAAAATTCAATCGAACGTGCGTGCGCGCTCTCCAGCGGTCCGGTTCTCCACCTGGGCGACCTGCCTACGCAGCTACAACAGCAGGGTCTGGAGGCGCGCCGCACGGCCACATCCGGCGAGCCCGCCGCCGAGAGCGGCCAACCGCAGTTGACCACTCTGGCCGATCTCGAGCGCCAGGCCATTCTGGGAGCCATCCGCACCCTGAACGGCGATAAGCTGCAGGCGGCGAAGCTGCTGGGCATCGGCAAGACCACCCTCTATCGCAAGCTGAAGGAATACGGCATCGCCGACCCGCTTCGGGAAGAGTGACCTGCCTCGACTCAAGCCGGAACGAACCGCGCCGATAGAACAATTAAGGGAAAAATCAAGAGCCCATGCGGGAAGATGAATCGCGAGGGCCCAACAAATCTCCGGCCACAGGCTGGCTAAGAGAGTTGACGAGGAGCTGGCAATGAGCATTCTGATCGTGACCGGAATCGAAGGCGCGCGCAACTGTGCCGCCGTGGTGGCAGCGCAACTAGGCATGGATGTCGACGTGGCCGAGGGACGCAAGGCCGCATTGGCCGCGCTGCGCCGCCGGGAATTTCTTGCAGTTGTGGTCGACGAGACCGTCGCAGAGTGCGACCCGGCCGCCGCTGAGGCTATCTGGGAGCATGCCGGACTGGCCATCCCGCTGCAGATCAACTTTGCCCTCTCTGGCGCAGGCCGGCTGGTGCGCGAGATTCGCGCCGCCCTGCACCGCCGCGAACGTGAACAGACGCTGGCCCGCCGCGCCGCCACTGCGGCCATCGAGAGCGAACTCAAGTCCACCGTCGCCGGACTGCTGCTCCACTCGCAACTGGCCCTCAGCGGCAGCGAGATGACCCCTCCCGTGGCAGAAAAGATGCGTGTGGTGGCCGATCTGGCCGGCAGCCTCCGCCAACAGTTGAGCGCGCCATTCGCTGTCCGCCGCGAGACCGCCGCCTAGCCAACTGCGTTGGGGCCAGCCGCCTTCGGCTCGTTCCGCGCCAATAAAAAAGGCGCGGACCAAGAAAGACTCATAGCGTTGCACGTGCATCGTCGGGACGGCACTCGCCCCGGCGTATTTTTGGTTCTACCAGAAATACTGCGCTCCCCAAGATTGGGAATTGGTTTGTTCGAGCCTTCTCGGTCACAACCCCGCATGAAGAAGATGTTTTGTGAAGAAGAGATCTTGGACGGTCGCTTTCAATCCACCTTGCGCCTTATTTTTGGCGCAAGGATGGGAAACCACGAACCCCATGGCGCGCAAGCGCCGCCCGCCCGGACGGCTAGTCCTGGGTTAAGCTGGAAGGAGCATGAAAGAATCCGCCGTTCTGCTTATCGACTGCCCGGACCGGAGAGGCCTTATTTCGCGCGTCTCCACAATGCTCTACGAGCATGGCGCCAACATCCTCCACGCCGATCAGCACCAGGACCACGAGTTGGGTCTCTTCTTCATGCGAGTTGAGTGGGCGCTCAACGGAGCGAGCGGCGACTCAACCACTTTGGGAGCCAACCCGAAACCATTTGACCTCGAAGCCTTCAAAGCGGCCTTTGCGCCGATGGCCACCGAGCTCGGAATGCGCTGGCAATTGACCTCGACCGCCCGCCTGCCGCGCGTGGCTCTCTTCTGTTCGCAATATCTGCACTGCATGGCCGACCTGCTCCATCGCTGGCGTACGCGTGAGTTGGAGTGCGAGATTCCGTTGATCGTCTCGAACCACCGCGATGTCGAAAATCTTGCCGCCTTTTACGGCATCCCCTTTGAATACATCCCGGTAACGGCTGCGACGCGCTCCGAGACTGAGCCGCGGCAGCTTGAACTGCTCTCGCTGCACAAGGTTGAACTGGTCGTTCTCGCGCGCTACATGCAGATCCTTTCGCCTACCTTCATCGCCCATTTCCCGGATGCGATCATTAACGTGCATCACTCGTTTTTGCCCGCTTTTACCGGGGCCAAGCCCTACCACGCCGCCCACGCCCGCGGCGTGAAGCTGATCGGGGCCACCAGCCACTACGTCACCGAAGTGCTGGACGACGGCCCCATCATCGAACAGGACGTGGCCCGCATCTCGCACCGCGATCAGGTGGAAGATCTCGTAGCGCGCGGCCGGGATCTGGAGCGCATCGTCCTCTCCCGCGCCGTCCGCTGGCATCTCGACCGCCGCATTCTTTGTTACGGAAACAAGACGGTGGTGTTCGACTGAAAGCAGGGACTAGGTATCAAGGACCACGGAATAGCCGCCAGCCCCCCGGTTTGTCCTAAGACGGTGGTGCTCCCAGGCGTCGATGAATTTATGCGCCCAAAGACAGGATCGATTTATTACTCGGCAGGTAGTGTTAACTCCGAACTCGGCGTGATCGTCTGCGGTTGCGGGTCCAGTGGATAGCGGCCTGAGTGGCGCATATCGGGAACAATATGACGGAAGATATAGACGAGTTTCATCCAGCCGCTGGTTTCGATGAGAATGAGCGCGCCCCACAGATCGCTATGATTGCCGCGATAGCGATTCTTCCAATGCCAGATTATGATGACGTAAATGTAGATAAAGACAGGAAGAATTAACAGAAACATCGCAGCGATGCAGAACTTCTGAGCAAGTTCTGAGGTGAATACGCGCCTGCTGCAAGGGGCAGTCCCGCGAGTGCGAGCCAGCCAAGGAGCCGGACTCTTCCAAATCTCTTTTCCCACCGGTCGATCATGCGTGAAAGAATACCATGCGATAGAACGACGAAGTAAGGGTGTTTTCCCAAAAACTTCGGCAGCGCGGCAAGGGCATCCAAAGGCGGTTTTCTAGTCCCTATTCCCT
>Ga0181529_10008097_pt1 | contig 10315 bp, 8 predicted proteins | sample PEATcosm2014_Bin_36_FD_119763 | JGI IMG/M metagenome (GOLD analysis project Ga0181529, IMG submission 119763) | Peatland microbial communities from MTU Mesocosm Facility, Houghton, MI, USA - PEATcosm2014_Bin10_30_metaG | ecosystem: Environmental > Terrestrial > Soil > Wetlands > Peat | place... | reverse complement strand
GCCTTCCTCGCCGCCTTCCTGGCGGCAGCCGCGCCGGTCCCGCAGGCTCGACTCTCGCATGCCCAGGCATCGATTCGCGCCCGCCAGCTTGTCGCCCGCATGACCCTCGACGAAAAGATCACCGAGCTTCATGGCCTAGGCGACGCGACGCATTACCGCTTCGTGCCCGGCCTGCCCCGGCTCGGCATTCCTGATCTTCAGATGACTAACGGCCCCGCCGGTGTGGGGCCCGGAGGCGCGGGACCGCAGAAGCCCGCTACCGCCATGCCCGCGCCGGTTGCGCTGGCCGCCACCTGGGATCCGGAACTGGCCTGGGCCTACGGCAAGCTGGAAGCAGAGGAGACTCGTTCGCTGGGCAGTGAGCTCTTCGAATCGCCCGACATTAACATCGCGCGCGTACCCCAGGGAGGCCGAGTCTTTGAGAGCTACGGCGAGGACCCTTGGCTCGACGCCCGTATCGTCGTGGCCGACATTGAAGGCGTCCAGAGCACCGGCATGATCGCGAATGTGAAGCATTTCCTCGCCAACAACCAGGAATCGCAACGCACGAGCATCGACGAGCAAATCGGCGAGCGAACCCTGCGCGAGATTTATATGCCGGCCTTCGAAGCGTCTATCAAAGAGGCGCATTCTGCGTCGCTGATGTGCGCCTATCCCAAGGTGAATGGCGCATTCAATTGCGAGAATGCCCCGCTGCTCAAAGATGTGTTGAAAAAGGAGTGGGGATTTGACGGGTTTGTGATCTCGGACTGGGGCGCAACGCACAGCACTGTGCCCAGCGCATTGAACGGCCTCGATCTCGAAATGCCCACCGGCCGCTACTTCGCCGACGATCTGAAGAAGGCAGTCGAATCCGGCGCGGTGCCGGTTGCCGTGATCGACGAAATGCTGGTTCGCCGTTTCGCCAAGATGATGGAGTTCGGCTTGTTTGGCCCTCAGCCCAAACCTGTTCCGATTCCCGCCTTTGAGCACGGAGCCATTGCGCGCGGCATCGCCGAACAGTCGATGGTCTTGCTGAAGAATGACGCCAATCTGTTGCCGCTCGATGGTGCAGCGGTGACGACGATCGCGCTGGTAGGCCCCTACGCCGTGCGTCCGGAGACTGGAGGAGGCGGCAGCTCGCACGTGATCCCGATTTATACCGTCACGCCCTACGACGGTCTGCAAGCCGCCGTGAATTCGCGAACCCGCATCGCCGTCCTCGACGGCAACGACATCGATGCCGCCGTAGCGGCAGCCAGCCGCGCCCAGGTCGCCATCGTGATGGTCGGCGATCAGGACAGCGAGGGGCGCGACCAGAGCCTCGAACTACCCGCAGCCCAGAACCAACTTATTGCCGCCGTTGCTAAGGCAAATCCAAAGACCATTGTCGTCCTCAAGAGTGGCTCGGCCATTCTGATGCCGTGGCTCAACGATGTTCCGGCGGTGTTGGAAGCCTGGTACCCCGGCGAAGAAGACGGAAATGCCGTCGCCGATGTTCTGGTCGGCAAGGTGAATCCCTCCGGCAAGCTGCCTCTGACATTTCCGCGTAGCGTCAGCGACACGCTGGCCGCCAATCCTGATCAGTATCCCGGAGTCGGTGATACCGTGCACTACAGCGAGGGCCTGGATGTGGGCTACCGCGCCTACGCCGCTCACTCCATAAAGCCGCTCTTCCCGTTCGGATATGGGCTCTCTTACACGCAGTTCAGTTTCGACGGCCTCAAGGTCAGCCAGCAACCAGGCAGTGCCAACACCATCGTAAGCTTCCGCGTAACCAACACTGGAAAACGCGCCGGGGCCGAGGTGGCGCAGGTGTACCTCGGCTTTCCGCCCATCGCCGAGGGCAATGAACCGCCGCTCCAACTCAAAGGTTTTCGCAAGATCATGCTGAATCCCGGCGAGTCGAAGCCAGTTGAACTAAAGCTTGATGCGCGCTCGTTCTCCTACTGGTCAGAAAAGACGTACGCCTGGCAAACCGCTGCAGGAACCTTTCAGATCATGGTAGGAGACTCATCGGCAAACACGCCGCTGAAGACGACACTCGCGATTCACTAGATCTCTGACCGCTTAGATCATGGTCAATAACCGCCGTCTCCTTCGCAAATGTTGACTATCGAGTAATCCGGCAGCGCCACTAGTCAGATTTGCAAGACCGCTTCTTCCTCTGTATTCTCTGGTTGACACGCGTCGATGCACTTAGATCCAGAGTTGCCCCCTAAGTGAAGGATTGCGAATCATAGAAGCATCCCAGACACGAACAGGAACAATGCGCTTGGGACTTTATTCTCTATTGCAACAAGGAGGCAACACGTGGAAGTTAGCCGTATTCTTGAAGAAATTGACGCCCAGATTGCGAAACTCCAACAGGTACGTGAGCTACTCTCTGGCACCGCCGCGAAGGTACACAAAGGTCGGGGCAGACCCAAGGGAAGCAAGAATGCCAAGACTGCAACTAAGGCTGCGCCTCGCAAGCGCAAGATCAGTGCCGAGGGGCGCAAGCGCATCGCAGAGGCCATGAAGAAGCGCTGGGCAGAGCGCAGAAAACAAGCCGCAAAGACTGCCGCAGCCGCAAAGTAGCTATACTCCGGCTCACTGCCGGTTCCTCTGCAAGCTCGGTGCAGCACTCCATCGGAGGGCGCTGCGCCATTGTGTTGTGATGCACAATTTCCCGGCAATCTTCCGCAGCCACTTGCTCAACGCCCCCTCTCCTTTATTGCTGATGGTCAAAACATCGCAGTCTTATCCCGCAAGAGCAGTTGACAATGTTCGTTACAACGAGTATTGTTGTACCAGATGAAGCGGAAAGTCTACTCTTCGAGCAAACCGAAGCCGAGCGAATGCTTGGAGGAAGTAGCGTTTCTTGAGCTTTGCCGGACGACCGACATGCTTTCCCGGCGGTTGGCGGGATTGTTGAAGTCGGAGGACCTGTCGGCCAATCAATACAACATACTGCGGATTCTACGCGGTTCGCCGGACGGACTGCCGTGCGGAGAGATTGGGAACCGCATGATTACACGGGACCCGGATATTACCCGGCTACTGGACCGGTTGGAAAAGCGCGACCTGATTTCGCGCTGTAGAGAGACGAAGGACCGGCGTATGGTGATGGCAAGAATCACGCCGGAGGGACTGAAACTGCTGGCGCGGACCGATGAGCCGGTACGGGATACGCATCGCAGCCAGTTGGGTCATTTGGGACGGGAGCGGCTGCGGGCGCTGATGGAACTGCTGCAGGACACTCGCTCATAAGTTTGATTTTTCAGCCCCTATATATGTTGCAACGATTATCGTCACAACGCATCTAAATAAATGAAAGAGGAAAACACAATGACACAAGCAGCGGTTACAACCTGGAATCTTGACCCGGCCCACTCGGTTGCCGAGTTCAAGGTCAAACACATGATGATCTCCAACGTAAAGGGACACTTCCCGAAGATCACGGGGGTATTGGCCCTGGATGAGTCCGATCTGAACAAGTCGAGCATTGAGGCCACGATTGATGTTTCTTCGATCGAAACGCGCGATGTGCAGCGCGACGGGCACCTGAAGAGCGCGGACTTTTTCGACGTAGAGAAGTTTCCGGTGATGACTTTCAAGTCGACGAGTGTGAAGGTTACCGGCCAGGGAGAAGGCACGGTTATAGGCGATCTGACGATTCGCGATGTGACCAAGCAGGTGGTATTCGATGTGGAAGGGCCGACGGCGCCGGCGAAGGACCCATGGGGCAATCTGCGCGTAGCGGTTTCCGCGACGACCAAGATCAGCCGCATGGACTTCGGCCTGACCTGGAATGCGGCGCTCGAGACGGGTGGCGTGCTGGTGGGCGATGACGTGACCATCACGCTTGACGTGCAGTTTGTGAAAGCGGCCTAAGGCACTTCGCGCGGTGCTGAGCTTTGCTCGGTGCACCCGATGGTCGCAAGCATGATTTCGTGGCGGCTATCGCGAGGTGTTAACTGGAAGAGCAGACGCGGGATACTTCTTTGACTGCGCTCAGAAGAGAGGCGAGTGCGGAAGGGAGTGGCCTTGCGCAGAAGGGCATGAGTATGTCACTCCGACCAGTAAGAGAAGTGATTCAGACCAAGACGACGATGGAAGGTGCGGGAGTAAAGCTGGAGCGCGCCTTTGGATTCGGGAAGACGAAAGAGTTCGATCCGTTTCTACTGTTGGACGATTTTCGAAACAATAACCCGTCCGATTATTTGAAGGGCTTTCCCTGGCATCCGCACCGTGGGATTGAGACGATCACGTATGTACTAGCGGGAAGCGTGGAACACGGCGACAGCCTGGGCAACCACGGTGAGATGGGCGCCGGCGATGTGCAGTGGATGACGGCGGGCAGCGGGATTCTGCACCAGGAGATGCCGAAAGGCGATCCACAAGGACGGATGCACGGGTTTCAGCTGTGGGCGAACCTGCCCTCCTCGCTGAAGATGACAGATCCGCGGTATCAGGATATTCCGTCGAGTGCCATTCCAGAGACGACGGACGACGATGGGACGCATGTGCGGATTATCTGCGGAGAGTTCTGGGGTAAGAAGGGGCCAGTAGAAGGGGTCGCGGCCGACCCTAATTATATCGATGTCTCAGTTGCGCCGGGCAAGCGGAAACGGTTGAAGGTGGAGACGACGCGCAATGCGTTTGCTTATGTCTTTGCGGGATCGGGGACGTTCCGCGATGCATCGGACGCGAAGGCAGTGCTCACCGAGTCGGCACTCGATCCCAACGCAGCGCCGGTGTATGACGTGGCGAGCCACTCGCTGGTGCTGTTCGATCGCGGAGACGAGATCACAGTGCAGGCTGGGCCGCAGGGAATTCGCTTCCTGCTGGTGTCGGGCAAGCCAATTGAGGAGCCGGTGGCCTGGCATGGGCCGATTGTGATGAATACACAGGAGGAGATTCGACAGGCGATGGCGGAGCTTCACACCGGCGGATTTATCAAGCATCGCTGAAGTGTGGAGTGCCCGGCCTTTTCTATATCTTCTCCCTTATCGATGGTTCAGAAATACCATGGGCGCTCACTATGGACCAATTTGACCGACAAATGTGCGGCGCGGCTAATCATCCGGCAACCACCGCATTAGGGGAAGGTGCAGCAGGAGGAACTCGACCGCTGCTGCGCCGCTTGGTGAGATGCCCTTTAAGGAGCGAAGAATCCGGTGTCATTGGTGCTCGCCAACCCGCCGGGCGAGAAATGTCTTGAGAAATGCAGAGAATTCGCTCGCCTCCGGCGGCAGCTTCCTTCCCCGGTTGCTAATCTCATAAAAATCCAAGGTCACTTCAGGCTCAAGCTTGGTCACTTTCACCTTGCGATTGCGTGAAGCCATCACATTAAATGAGGGGATGGCCAGCGCGTCCTGAAAGTAGGACGCGATCACCCAGAATGCAATAAGCTCGGCGGCATCTGCAGGCAGGTGCGTCTGAGCCAAGACGCATCGTTTGATCCACGTGAAGAGCTCGTCTGCCGTGGCTATCCGAGGTGGTGGGAGTGGTGCCACCGCCGGCGCGCTGAGCGTCTCGGTGGGCTGTGTCATTTCCTCATCGTCTGTGCCGCCGGCTGCTGCGGGAGCCGAAACTTCCGTCTCGGGGGGAGCGTCAGTCGGCGCGGGGACGCAGCCGTTATCGGCGAGGATCCTGTCTATTAAGGGCATTAATGATGGTGGCTTTGGTTTCGGGGCCGGCTTGGGCGCGGGGGGTACTGGGACCGGTGGAACGAATGGTGCAAAACAACCACCGTCATCGGCTTCAGACGGTGGTTGCACGTCTCCGTCGGCGGTCAGCGGGAGATTGTTTTCGGGGACATCGGGCATATGGACCTCACAGGGTAGAAAGTGTGAACGGAAAGCCGACCGGGGCCCTGGCGGAAATCCGTATCTATATAGAGGGGCCGGTAGTCAAGATTCTTAGGAACACTTCTTATTCCAGGGGAGGGATTATGGCAGTGACGGCGATAGGGCGACATAAGAATCAGGCTCATCATGCAGCCGGATGGCATTTTGTTGAGGCACACCGCATTATTTGTGGTGAATATGTCTCCTAATCACCGCAGTTCTGGCGCTATTTGCACTATTGTGTAACAAAACCCCCTAATTGAGGGGGTTTCGTTACAATCTGTTGTTGAATCTTCCGCCATCCACTGCTATACTTTTCATCAAAACCCCCTTATTCGGGGGGTTTTGTTACAGAGTATTGCAATGGAAAACCGTATACGCACACTTTCGCCGCAAGATAGCAGAATTGTCCTGGCCCTCACCGAAGGGGGACGACGCGAAGCAACGCGCTCTGAAATCATGCAGTTGCTGGGTGGCAGTGCAAAAGCCACCGATCATGTCATCGAGTCTCTGCGGCGGAAAGGGTGGCTTGAACGCGCAACCTGGGGGGAATACCTGCTCATCCCGCCTGAGCACGGGCCGGACGTTCTCGGTGACAGCAATCTTCTCGCGCGCGCAAGCCGCATCGCCGATCCCTACTACATCGGCTTCGGGTCCGCCGCATCCCACTATGGACTGACGACACAGTATCGCAACGTCATCTTCGTCGTGACGCCCGTGCGCCTGCGGGAACGGGAAGTCGGAGAGTCGCGGGTCCGCATCGTCAACCTGACGGAAAAGAAGTTTTTCGGCTTCTCGCCGGTCGACGTGCTCGGCTACAAGGTGGTGCTTTCTGACCGTGAGAAGACTGCTATCGACTGCATCGACCGCCCTGCATTGGCAGGCGGGGTGGGCGAGGTGGCTATGATCCTGGCGACCGCCAGCAGGCGCTTCGACTGGGGCAGGGCTGCTGATTATCTTGAGCGCATTGGTTCAGGCGCCCTCGCACGGCGGTTTGGCTGGGTGTGCGATCACGTTAAGGCCGATATGCCCGACGACGTGCGCCGCGCGCTTTTGCATCTTGCGTCGCGTAGCCGCAGCACATCCCTCGGCCCCGATCCCGCGCGCGCTCACATGCTGCCCGACGCCATCGGCTACGACGAGACCTGGCGGTTGTTTGTTAATGTCCCGCAGGAAGAACTGCAAGGCAGTGCAGGTCTTGGCCGACGCAAATCGATTCGGAAGGACGACGCCTAATGCTCACCCGCGCTCAAGTGACGCGCTACGCGAACGACTCCGGCCTCCGCGACCTCATGATCGCAGAGAAAGAAGTCGTCCTGACATTCTTGCTGCAGCTTCTGTCAGAGCGTGGCATTCTCATTCGTCTTGCTTTTAAGGGTGGGACCTGTCTGCGGAAGATGATTGTGGGAAGCAAGGGACGATTTTCAACTGATCTCGACTTTTCCGGCATTGAAGAGCACGACCACCAAGACATCATCATCGAGATGATGGAAGCGTTCGAGCAGCCCTTCTACGGGATCAAGTTTTCCATTCCTGGGGATAGCTTTTACGAGACGGCGGACGGCCTATCGTGGGGTGCCAATCCCGTCTACGTTCACGACTGGAATGATAGTGGCGTCGGCGAGGTTAAGCTGCAGGTCAGCCAGAGGGAGACGCCAACGCTTCCACCAGTAATGCTCCCACAACTGGAGCTAAGCTATTTCAAACTGTTGCCGTTCGTCGCGGCGCAGGTCAACTGCCTCGCTCTACCTGAAATGCTTGCGGAGAAAGTACGGGCTTGCTACCAGCGCAACAAGGCTCGTGACATATTCGACCTGGGGACGTTCGCCACCACAGCTCTGAAGCAGCCGCTAATTCGACGTCTTGTGGTGCTTAAGCTGTGGCAGGCCGGTGACTCGTTTGATCCGGCGCGCCTGATGGCTAAATTCGAGGATGGTAGAGGATTCGATTGGGACGACCTTCGGCAATTGGTAAACCGTGCCTTCGTTATTGATAGCGATAAGATCACTTCCGACTGTCTGAGGGGATTTCGCTTTCTCGCCGACCTCACGGACGAAGAGCGCAAACTCGCCACTGACCGCTATCTGAGGGAGCGGGCATTGGCAGAGAAGCTGAGGACAGAGCTTCCAGAGTAGAAATGGAACGAGGACGCATATGGCTGCGATACCGAAACTAAACGAAGCCAATCTGGAGGCGCACAGCGACAACCGGCGCATGCGCTCGATAGCTCCTGAGCCGCACCCAGGACTGCTGCACCATGACCCGATTCTTTCAGAACCGTGCTGAACCGCCGCTCAACTTTCAACTACAGGTGGGACATCCTTGCTTCCGGAAGTGACCGCCTCAAGCCAGCTCTTGAATTCGGGAGAATTCCGGCGCCGCTCCATAGCGAGGTTGTTCTCGTCCCACCGCGTCCACTCGAGTACCTGCGCGGAATCTTACACCAGGTGAACGCGTCGCGTTTTCAAGAAACTGCGGCAAGTTCGCGCGCCGTTGAGGGTTGCGTGCTGTTCGATGGCGCGGCTAAACGTGTCCGGTCCGCTTCAACAGAGCTGAGGCCGAGGCCATCTCTGTCAGCTACAGGAATGAACGGCTGAGGCCCCCCTCTTCTCGTTGTTGGCACAAATAGTAAGCGGATGTCTTTGTCGCGGCATCGCTGCATCAGCGCCCTGCTGCTGGTGCCATCCTCCTTTGCAATACTCGCCAAAGAGACATACCTCTCCATGAACGCGTGGACGGATTCTGCTGTTACCCGCAGACCACCCGGCGTCGCCGTTCCTTGCAGCAAAGCCAGCCGGACCAACCCCGGAACTGTGCGCGAATCGCATCCGAGAGCCCTTGCCACGTTTGCGAGTGTCACAGTGTTTCCCGCGGCCCGAATACGGGCGGCTTGGATAAATTGCTGATATACGGGGCCGTCCAGCTCCAACCATCCAGGCGTGCCATCCACATTCGCGACCACGGGGATCTCGCCTGACAAGACTGCTCGCAGCACACTCACTTTGGTCGCCAGGGGATCGTGCTGTCCCCGCATAATGCCTCGCAGAGTGAAGCCTTCTTGACCAGAACCGGGGGAAGGGAACTGGTACGGAGCCAAAGCGACAAGCTTCTGCCGAAAGGCTTCGAGATCGAGTTCATGGAAGCCAGCTCTGGTTGGGAGCAGATGATTGACCTCATAGAGCCGATCCCTTTTGACAGCCTGCAGGACAGACACGGGGAGTCCCAGGTGCCTCGCCGCGTCTCGATTCCTGAAGATCTTTCCCGGCCAAGTGCGTGGAATAGTGCTGAGACTTGTGTCCACGAGAATCCGCTCAGACTTCCCGCTCTGAACGCGAATCGAAGCGACCGCCCGCCCCTTCAGGAGTCGCGCGGCCGTGCTTTGCTCCACTCCTATCTGCGCGGCGAATTCCGTCTGCGTCAGATATCGTTTGGAAACTGAAGCACCCAGTTGCTTCATCAGTTTGTGGTCGACAATGCCACGGCCCCAATGGTTCATGGCGAAGTCCAGGAAGGCGACCTTCAGAAAGTCGGTTTGCTCTCGCGGTTTAATGGCTTCGCTCTTGAATAGCGAGGTGTATATGCCGGCAAATTGCCTTCCAACCCCGCTCGCAGGGGTTGCCGGAAGGGACCGACCGAGGTCTGTGAAGAGGGCTATAAAGTTCCTCGGCCAGTCCATGAGCACTTGTGCGGCTGCCGATACCACCCGCTTCTCACTGGAATCTCCCGGGTTGCCGTCGGCGATCAGCCTATGCTTCCCAAGTGTCCGGACTACCGCCAACAGCGACCGCAGGTTCATCGCCATGAGCTGATCCTGGGGCAGACCTGCCGGATTCTCCTCCCCTGCGGGAAGCGCGAGTACCTTTCTCCGAATCACATCGAGCAGGCTCGCTTCAGCATCGGTGATGGAATGCGGTTCACCCTCCAGGAGATTGCCGCCGCACTTGCATTCCAAAAGTCCGGGTCTGAACCTCTTCAGGGCGTCGCCGCACTTGGGGCAGGTCGACAGTGCCAGGCACGTATGGATAGGACAGGCGACCATGAGTGCCAGGTCCCAGTGCGCTTCAATAATGCCCTTCTCGCGCACGCATTGAGGGCAGATCCGCGGGTAGGTCAGATTAAGGTCCTGGGGCAGGACGGGATGCCCTAATAGTCGAGACCACCGAGGTCGACCAGCGGGCGCCGAGTACGCTATCGCGTCCAGTTTCTGCTGAGGCCAATTTGTGATCACGGCCAACTTCTCGAGCCTGACTCTCGATGCTCTCATCTCGTGAGATTTCATGCCTGCCAGGCTATAGACGCTCCACGGTGAGATGTAGCCGTTGCTCTCGCTGACACGAAGTACATACCCCAGGAGGCTCTCCGTGGGATATGGAGCGGGATGGCGGACGAGGAGTGGCATACTCACGCGGCCACCAGGGCGGCATTGATCGATTCTGCCTTTCGCACTCCCTTCCTCTGCCGCATCGGTGTCTCTGGGAGAGCGGTAATCGTTCCAATTCTGC
>Ga0181529_10008096_pt1 | contig 10315 bp, 9 predicted proteins | sample PEATcosm2014_Bin_36_FD_119763 | JGI IMG/M metagenome (GOLD analysis project Ga0181529, IMG submission 119763) | Peatland microbial communities from MTU Mesocosm Facility, Houghton, MI, USA - PEATcosm2014_Bin10_30_metaG | ecosystem: Environmental > Terrestrial > Soil > Wetlands > Peat | place... | reverse complement strand
GCGCGAGAGGGGATTCTTGGAAAACGCCTCGGACCCCTGCTGCACGAAGTAGGCCACCACAGTCCACTGGGCGCGGGAGAGCATCTGCCCCGCCTCGCCCTTGCGCCGGATTTCCAGCAGCGCCTCGGACGGCCGGTTGAGCAGTTCGACCACCTCGAAGCGGTCCTCCCGCGCCGACTCCAGCAGCTGCTTGGCGATCTCCGACGTGGATACGCTCTCGCCCTTCCGGAGGGCCGTCAGCTTCCGGATGTCCTCCAGCCGCTTGCGCAAGGCTTCGCTAATGCGGAGGGAAAGGGTCTGGGTCTGCTGCAAAGTTTCCGCCATGTACGACAGCATAATCCATGTATGTAAGACATGCAATCGGTCCTACAGAGGAAGGAACTGCGGAGGGAAGCGGCTAAAAAGGAAGGCTCTGTTTTCAGGTAGTTCGCATACGGGAACGAAGGTTCCTATATAGGAACTTTGATGGCGGAATCGCTGCGTTTTGAAGTGGTTCCCCTACGGGAACCAAGGTTCCTATACAGCTCCCATTCTGGGGTGGCGTGTCACCCCTTCAGCCGATGCGAAGCATCGTCTTTTTCTTCGGAGCTTGGATGCTGCCCGGTAACGCGCTGATTCCCCGCGGAACCGATCACCGCGAGCGGCCAGCGGCGCGGCTGCGCCGCTCCGCTCGCCCACCCTGCGGCGTTACGAAGCGCTGACTATTTGATCCTTCGCGGCCGGAAACCGGGAGGACGATTGACACCTGTGTGATTGCCGAACTCCTCCTTGATCTTGGCTACAACGGTCGGATCGTTCAGGTCCCGGTGCCACCAATGGTTTTCAGTGTCGAGTGGCTTTTCGTGCCTGCGTCGGCCATCGGACGTACCGAGGAGCGTAATGAGGAGTCGAAACGCCTTCAGCAGCTCATTTTCGGGGAGATTTGCAATCTTGGAGAGTTGCACGCGGATTTCACCCGTCTTGAGAAGTACGCATGGTGTGTAGGTCGGCTTAAGACCGCTATTGACAATCGCATTGGCCACGTCCTCATGGTGAGGGCTGGCGTTCGCGATCATGAAATTCACGTCCTGCAAGGTGGCTCGCTTTTCACCTTCGCCGAGCGAGTTGAACCAGCGCTCACCTTCGGTAATGTCAATGAGCCCCTGAGCTAACTGATTCAACAAAATCTGTTCGTCGATCTTCATAGGTTACTTCTTTGGCGTAAAGACCACGTGCGGAAGACTTGGATTCAGATTCGTAAAGTTGGGAGCAGATGAGTTGTAGTTCTGGAAGATGTCGATCCCGCTCTCTGCTGTCCCCCTTATAGCTCCGCCCGCCGTGCCTCTCGGCAACGAACTTTCCGCAGCGTGCCTCGCACTCGACGCACCGTTGAGTATGTAGTCCCAGTCTGACGCGACTCCGGCAGTTCCCGCCGCCCTACTTCCAACAAGCACTATCGTTTGGCCGGTCTTGTCGGCGGCATTCTGAATTCGGAGTGCCTCTGCCGCGGTTATTCCAGCTTCCTGCCAAGTACGTGCACCTTTGGCTACCTCACCCGCCTCTCCTGATGGCAGGACCATTGCGATGAATCCACCAACCTCAATGCCGAAGTCTTGGTTCTTCGAAGTCGGCCATAGATTGAAGAAGTCCTTGATCGCGTTAACGTTCGCGGACGGTGCGCCCATCATCTCGGCAGTATCCAGAAGTCCGCTAAACAAGCCTTTGACGGCCCCGAGTGCGCGGTCCTTCGTCTGCCCCAACCCTGATGTTGTGGGTAATGGGCCTATTGTGGGGCCGCAATCCTTCATGTTCTTCCCACAGTCAAAACCGTTATCGCTTGGATCAGCCGGGTCGAACGGATCGTGGCCGGTGGGATCGTTGTAACGGAGCGGGTTATTCAAACCGTAGCTATAGAGATTCCAACTCTGCGGATTGTTCGGGCTTTGACCTACAAATGGCGAGTCCGGGCTAGTGAACCTCCCCTGCGCGCTTCCGAAGTACCTCGCGCCGAAGTAATCGAGGCCAACTAGTCGGTCTACCGCCGTTCCATCGTAAACCTGCCAGGAACCCCAACGCAGAGTTGAGCTTAACGAGGACTCGGGCCTGATGGCAGTGGTGTTTTTTGGGGCGAGACCCCTGACGCGAGTTTCGAGCAAGACGGGGAGCGGCGCTGATGTGATTTCTTCTTTAGCCGCCGTGGTCACCGTGATGCCATTGTACGTTCTGGCGCACCGGAGCAGAAGCCCCCTTTCCCTCATCTCAGGGATGTCTTCGCAGCGGCCCGGAGCGGTCAAGGGCGCGCCGGTTTGTGGCGCGGCGGAGCGGACCCTTGACGGCGAGGACCGCTGTGGAAGCTGAGGAGGGAGGGAAAGGGGGCGCGGCCTCAGAGCTCAACGATTGCCAGGTTGGGAATCAGCCGGAAGTGTCGCAGGTTCCGGGTGCCGACCGCATAGCCGAAGTGGAGGGCGGCGACGCCGATCAGCAGATCCGCAAACGGAATCGTGCAACCGAGCTTCCGTGCATCCGCGTCAACCTTCGCGGCAAGCTGCGCCATCTCCCTGGTGAACGGTTGTATCGGGATCGCCGCGAAAACGGTGTCGAGGTACTCGCGCCGCTTCCGGGCCTGCTCGGCAGTCTGGGCGCGATGCAGGCCGTGCTCCAGCTCGATCACGGTAATGGAAGAGAGCACGATTTCGGTCTCGCCGTGCTCACGTTCGAGTGTCGCCAGCAGTTCGCTTACCGGTCTGGCGTCACGCTCAGCGGCGATCAGCACCCCGGAGTCGAGGACTAACCCCATGCCGGCGGATTCAACGGCTCGCGGTGGGCATCGATGGCCGCTTGCACGTCCTTGGCGAAGTCGGCGTCGGGCACCGGCGCGTAGCCGAGCTTCTCTTCATACGCCTTCGCCAGCGCGATGCACTCGCTGATTTTCCGGCCCGGACCCTGCGGCGTCTTGATGACAGCCACGGGGCGATGGTCCTGCTCCACGATCACCTCGACGCCTTCCTGGACCTGGGCCAGCACAGCGTGGATATCGCGGGCGAGTTCGGCTTCCGTAATGCGGACCGTTGCCATCACTTCGATCATAGCGTTTCTTTCCTCTGGTTGGCTTCGGTGGCCGGCCGCCATGCACGGACGATGGCCTCGAAGTGCTTGCCGTAGCCCATGGCATCCGGGTACTGGTGGCAACTGTTAGAGGCGGCGAGCGAGGGTACCAGAATTGGGTACCACCCTTCACCAATCCTTCGCCCCGCCTTTCCCGCTTTTGCAAGCATCTCAGAACGGTCCTCGCCGTCAAGGGTTCGCTTCGCCGCGCCCAACAACGGCGCGCCCTTGACTGCTCCGGGCCGTCCTTAGCAACGTCACAATGAAGAGGGAAAGGCTCCCTCCGAAAGGACCCGGGAACCAGTCGCCGCCATCGCCGCCATTTTGGTACCCTTTTCAACCGCCGCCGACAGGCAACCGGCCATCAGCGCAAACACCCGCAGCATGTCCACCGCGATTGACGTGTCTACGCCCCACACGTCCGTCAGGTCGAAGCCGCCGCACTCGCCGGCATTCCACCAGGCCAACAGGAAGTTGGCCACGATCCGGCTTTGCCCGGTGTCGCCCTCGGCGATCTGGATGAGGCGCTCCAGCGCGGCTGTGGATTTGGCGGGAACGCTACGCATCTTCCGGGTCCTCTTCCGATTCGGCGGCTAAAGCGTCGAAGAGTTCGGCCTCGGCCTCGGCGTCCCGTGCGGTGGTTGCCGGCGTCTCAGGCCGCTTCAAGTGGGCGGCGGGATGCGTCGCGGAGTAGACCTGGCGCAACAGGTTGATGGATACCCGCGTGTACAACTCCGTGGTGGTCAGCTTCGCGTGCCCGAGCATCTCCTGAATCACGCGGATATCGGCGCCGTTCTCCAGCATCAGCGTGGCCACCGTGTGGCGAAACAGATGGCAGCCGCCCATTTTGCCGACCTTCGACTCGATCAGATGGCCGCGCACCAGGGCCGTGAGTTGGCGGCGGTCAAACGGTTCGCCCATGTGCGTCAGGAACACTGTGCCGTCCTCGCCTCCGCTGGTCAGCAGTTGCGGGCGCGATTCCCGCAGGTACTTGTCGATCCACGCCAGCGCTCGCTCGCCGATCGGAATCACCCGGTCTTTCCGGCCCTTGCCCTGACGGATGGTCAGCGTGGTGCGGTCGACATCCACGTCGTAAATCTTCAGACTCGCGAGTTCCATGCGCCGCATTCCGGTTGAGTAAAACGTCTCCAGGATGGCGCGGTCGCGCAAGCCCTCGGGATCGTTGACGTTCGGCTGCTGGATGATCTGCTCGGCTTCTTCCGCCGTGAGCACGTATTTCGGCAAGCGGTGCTCCATGCGCGGCAGTATGATCTCGGAAGCCGGATTGTGCAGGAGATGATTCTGGCGGGCCATCCATTGAAAGAAGCTTTTGATGGACTGCAACCGCGTGTGCTGCGTGCGGAACCCGAGCGGCTGGCCGTTGGTCTTGCGGTAGTGATAGAGCCAGCGCTGGTAACGTTCCAGGATCGGCCGCGTAATCTCGATGGGTTCTTCCAGGCCGCGCTCGTGGCACCATTCGTGGAAGTAGCCCAGGTAGGCGCGGCGCGTGTTCACGGTGTCCCCGGAGAAGCCATGGACAGCGATCCATTCCAGATACTGGGCGATGGCGGCTTGCAGCGGATCGAGCGGTTCCGCCGGCGCGGGCCGTTTTTTGCGTCCGCCGGTCCTGGGCTTATGCTCGATCATCGGCGGCCCCCTATGGCTACGGTTACGACGTGGTTTTCGTCATTACCGGTATCAGTGCTGTTTTCGCGCTTTTGCCCAAAAACGCCGTTTGCGCCCGTATTGACGCGGGTTTCGTGAGGGCGACCACCCCGCGACACCCCCACGACTTGAGGGCGACTTGGGGGCGACTTCTCCTCTCTTAGGGGCGACTTCTTTTCGTCGTAGTCTAAGCTGTCCACATCGATCAGCCCCGGCAGCCACGGTTTGCCGTTCGCGCCCTTGCCATCAAACAGCAGTTCATAGACGAAGCTCTGGCCGCGGCCACCGTGATGCACCAACAGGTACTCCAGGTCTTCCAAGCGTGCCAGGTGCTTTTTTAGCACCGTGTCGCCCCACGGCGCCCACGCGCGCACATCACGGCGGCTAAAACGAAAATCGCTTCGTTCCATCTTCAGCCGTTCGCATTCGCGCCGTACGGCCTCCTCGATGGCGATCAGCAGGCGGCGGGTCTGCGGCGGCAGTTCGTCAAGCGAACGGCCCAGCACCTCGTGCGCCAGACGGTTGGCGGTCCGGATATCGTCCTTCGCAACCTCGATGTAGGAAACGTTCCGGCCGCGATGGTCGGGGGCTGTTTTGACGAGCCGCTGATATTGGTGCAACAGCGTGATGGAGTTGATGAGCGTCAGGTACTTGGTGTGATCGCGGCGGGTCCGCGTCAAGCTGTCGGGAAACGTCAGCTTGCGGGCATAGGGATTGACCACCGAAAGCGGCTTCAGGAGCCGTTGCGCATTGCGATGCACTTTCAGAATCTCGCCCCGCTCCTGGTCTGCCAGCAGACCTTCGAGCGTCTGCGCTTCGCGCTGCAGCCGATGGATGGCTTGTGTCTGTTCGCGGTCCTCGTTCACCGTCAGCACCAGACAGCGGTTGAGCAGCTCTTCGTCCAGGTCGATGGCGGTTGTGGTGAGAAAGATCATCACCGGCCCCTCGACGCGGTACTGATGCGTGACCAGGCGGCCGGTTGCCGGGTCCTTGCCGGTGGATGCGATGGTGAGCGCGCCTTCGCTCTGTAGCAGCTTCAACGCATAGGCGGCGCGGGATGCGCCTTCTTCCTCCACGATGGCCAGCACCTTATGCTTCAGGTCTTTCTCAGCCATATAAAACAGCGATTGCCCGGTCATGGCCGAGTATTCGATACATTGCTCTTCGGGGACGAAGGCAAGAATCGATTCCATCAGCGAGCTTTTGCCGGCGGCGGAACTGGATTGCAGCATCACGGCCAGCGGCGCTTTCAGGCTGCGCGATATGGCGGCGATGTAGCCGACCTGTTTGTTGGTTTCCTCGCCCACCACGCCGCAACGCTCGAAGTCCTTGAGGATGCGATCGAGCAAACGCGGATCTTTCAGCAGGTCGAGCGCCGCGGCGCGGTCCTCGTCGCTGATGGCGATCTCGGTTTTTTTCGGCTCCAGCGTTTTTTGGATCTGCTGGTCTTGCAGTTCCTCCAGCTTGCGCAGTACGTGCCGTAGGTCGTGTTTGACGGCATCTTCCTTCAGGCCCATTTCGATAGCGGCTTGCTTGATGAACACGGCGCGCTGGCGGGCCGCGTACAGGTCGAGCGTATCGACGTGGAAGCCGTCGCCACGGCCGGCCATCAGATTCACTCGCATGATGGCGTAGCTGAGATTCTTCGCGAGTCCGCGCACCCGATAGCGGCGGTCGCCCAGCGTGATGGCGATCTCCTCACCCTTCACTTGGGTGGGGACGTCGATCAGATTTGAGGATTGGACAACAGGCGCGGAGGGCTGAACAACGGGGGCGGGGATCTCTGCGGCGGGCGATTGCTCGACGGTTGAAGAAAGCCCGGCGGCTAAAGGAAAAACCTGCTCATGCATTTCTTCTTTAGCTGCTGGTTCTTCTGCCGCTGTTGGCTGAGGCTCTGGGGGAAGTGGCGGCTCCGGGTCTTCCGCTGGCGCTTCTTCTGCCGATATTTCTGCTGTCTTCGCTGCTGCCGGCGCTTCCTCTGCCGGTGGATCTTCGGCGATAGGAACCGGCGCCGGAATCACTTCCACCGTAAGCCTCTCCGGCGGTTTGCCCTTCCCGAGCCACTGCGCCTTGTTGAGACAGATCTCCAAGACCTTCGTTGCCGGCGTCGTCTTGCGCGCGTGTTCGTTGGCATCCATGCCATGTGGAAACAGAACCCGGAAACACTCGATGCCCATGGCCAGCAACTCTTCAGCAAGCGATAGCGCCGCCTTGTCTCCAGCTTCGTCACGGTCGTAAGCGATCCACACCCGTTGCACGCCGTGCTTGCGGAACGCGGCCCGGTGATCGTCCGTGAAACCGCTCACGCCGTAGCTCGCCGTCACGTTGCGGAAACCGGCGCACCAGAACGTCAGCGCGTCGATGAGCGATTCGCAGAGGATGATCTCTTTGGAGACCTGTAGGGCCAGTTCGTTCCATACACCCTGGTGCGGGCCGGGTAGATACAGATGCAGCGGCGTTCCCTCGCGCAGACCTGGCGTGATTTTGCGGCCGTACATCTCCGTGATGTTGCCGTTGAGATCGAACACCGGAATGACCACCGATCCGGCGAAGTGCTCATGGCCCGACTCGCGCAAGATACCGATCTGCTGCAAGCGGCCACGGATCTCCGCGCCGCTTTTCCGGTTCTTTTCCGGCAGCCGGTAGCCAAGCGTGCGGTTGGCGAAGCCGATGCGGAACTGGCCAATCATCTCCGGATGCGTGAGGCCGCGGCCTTGCAGGTATTTCATGGCCTCGGGACTTTGCTTCAGCGTCTCATGATAGTAATCGACCACCTGCCGCAACACGCGCTGATCGTCGGCGTTCACCTCGAACGGCGTCTCCAGCTTCACCGCCGCGGCCGTGCCCTTGGAAACGATGCGCACCGGTGTGTCCAGCGATGGATGGTCATTGCGGAGCAGCTCGACGGCATGACGGAAGCTCACGCCGCGGCTCTTCATTACCCAGTCGATGACGGAGCCGCCTTTCTGGCAAGCGCCGAGACAGTGCCACAGGTTTTTCTTCGGGCTGACCACCAGTGACGGCTCGTGATCGTCATGGAACGGGCACAGGCCTAACAGGTCCGCGCCGTGCCGCTTCAGTTCGATGCCCTGCGCTTCCACCAGCCGCTGAAGACTCACCTCCTGTTTTAGCCGCTCGATGTCCTGCTCAGGGATGCGCGCCATCAGTACTCCTTTCGTGCTCTTTGGGCGTTTTCAGCGGAAACCTGTCAACAGCCATATATGGTATATAGTAACTATCATATGTATGCTGTAGGCGTCAATGCAACCTCTTCCCCGCCTTATCCTGCGAACGTGAGGAAGAACCACCCGACCCCGAAGGCTCCCAACTTTCCGCAGCATCTGGCGGATCTGCGTAAAGAGAAGAACCTCACACAGCAGCAACTTGCCGAAAGTGTCGAGGTTTCCGTGGGGCAGTTTCGGCGTTACGAAAGTGGCAGCTCACAACCCACGCTCGATGTAATCCGCAAGCTGGCCATGGCACTCGGCGTCTCATCGGACAGGTTGTTGTTCGGCACCAACGAACGCGGCCCGGACGATGATCTGCGTTTGCAGTTCGAAGCTGTATCGCGGTTCTCGCTGGAAGAGAAGAAAGTCGTAAAGTCGCTGCTGGAAGGGATGATCCTCAAGCACGAGGCGCGCCGTTGGAACTCGGATCGCGAATAGGCCCTGCTCTTACCCTTCCATCGCCATCGACTGCCCCTGATCCTGGCCCGATTGCTGCGCCTGGCTGTGCTCCGCTGCCGGCCCTGAGTCCTGCGTTCCCACCGCTGCCGCGTGCGACACCTCACGGCTGAGCAGCTTCCCGAGATTGCCGGCGTCGTTGGTGTAGATCTGTGCATCGTAGCGGGCGCGGGAAACAGCCACATATGCAAGGCGGCTGTTGATGAGCTGCTCGTGGGCTGCTTCGCTGTCGATGTGGATCAACACGCGGTCGGCCGTCGCGCCCTGGCTGCTGTGGCTCGTTACCGCGTAGCCGTAATCGAGATGTCGATTCTCTTCGAGGTTGAAGCGGGCCTCGCGGCCAGAGTCGAGTTTGATTTCCACGTTGCCGTGCTCGTCGATGCTCTCGATAGTGCCCAGCTCGCGGTTGGCGATCTTCAGCGTTTTGTCGGGCGCCGTAAACTGCACGCGGTCTCCTTCACTGAAGGCGCGCTCGCCCTCGCGGTAAACCGTCACTCCCTGCAGGCGGCGCGGATCGTAAGTGAGCTTTTCGCCGCCGGCGCGTTCCACCGTGAGCAGGTTGCGCTCGCGGTCGAAGCTTTCCACCTTGGCATATGCGCCGGGACTGATGCTCATCGACCGGCTGCCCTTCGTGTACCGCACCACGTCGCCGGGTTCATACTGGGCGGCCCAGGCGCGATCTGTGCCCGTCATGTCCTGGCGCGGCGTCAACACTTTCACGAAATGCTCTTCACCGCTCACCGCGCCGCGCTCCTGTAATTCGCCGTGGATCACGCGGTTCAGTTCCATGCGGGATTTGTTGTCCGGCGAGATAACGAGCGTGCCTTCCGGCTGCTCGGCATACGTGCGCGCGATTACCTGCACACGCTCGGCACGGTCGCCGATTTCATGCACGCGGCCCTGATCGTCCAGGCTGGCTACAGCCTTTCGCACGTCGCCGCGGGCGAGTTGCTCAACGGTCTCTTTCAGTGCCGGGTCTTTCTGGCGCACGATGTCATCGAGCCGCGCCGTGCGCATGCCCGCGTCTTGCAGTTGCTCGAACGGCCTGCCGGCATCGACCGCCTGGTGCTGCCGCGTGTCGCCTACCAACACCACACGCTCATTTTCTTTTAGCCGCTCGAAAAACTCGTGCACCTGTTTCGTGCTGGCGAGACTCGATTCATCGACGAAGTAAAGATGCTTGCCGCCGCCGTCGTGGGCGCTCTCTCCCATGGCGAGATGGTGCTGCAGCGTCGTCGATTTGATGCCGGCCTCTTCAAGCTGGTACGCCGCCCGCGACGTGGGCGCGAACCCTTCCACCGTGTAGCCTTCTTTTTCCGCCGCTTCGCGGAGGGCGGCTAAAGAAGTAGTCTTGCCGGCGCCGGCCGCGCCCTGTAATCCCGTGATCTGGTCGCGGCTTTCCAGAATCGTTTCCACGGCCTGGCGCTGGCCGTCGCTGAGATGCTCGAAGTGATTGTGCTGCTGCACCACGGGCGCGTAACGATGCTGCCCCGTCTGCATCCGCTCGATGTTGTCGCGTTCGAGACTCACCATCTCGGGCGTGGTGAACGATCGGCCGATAGGCGTCTTCACTTCGATCAGATCGCCCTTCTGCACGCGCTCCTGAAAGTGGCTGCGCACTTCCTCGAAGCTGGCGTGCCCCATCGACCGTTTCAACGCATCGCGCATCAGGGCGCGCTCATCGACCACCGCCTCACGTTCCAGGTTGCGGTCGCGAGCGAACGTCACCGCCGATTGCGCATGCCGCAAGCGCCCGTCCTCATGGTCGATGGCGTGCGTTTTTCCTTTAGCCGCCTGGACCGTCCGCTCCGGTTGATTGCCGAACGCCTCGGCCATTTCACGATGCTGCTCGCGCACCCGCTCCGGCGTCAGATGTAGCTTCG
>Ga0181529_10008095_pt1 | contig 10316 bp, 10 predicted proteins | sample PEATcosm2014_Bin_36_FD_119763 | JGI IMG/M metagenome (GOLD analysis project Ga0181529, IMG submission 119763) | Peatland microbial communities from MTU Mesocosm Facility, Houghton, MI, USA - PEATcosm2014_Bin10_30_metaG | ecosystem: Environmental > Terrestrial > Soil > Wetlands > Peat | place... | reverse complement strand
GGGAGGAGCTGCTCGAGCGCTCCCAGACGATGGGGATGAACCTGATCCGACTCCTGGCCAAGCAGCTAGGCGGCGACGCGCGCTTCGAGGCCGGGCCGGGAACCACGTTCAGGATCTCCTTCAAGCGCTAAAGGCCACGCGTCCCGAGCCTCACTTTAGTCCCGGCTTTGTCTCGAAGGAGGGGCAGTGCCTGCCTGTCGCCGCGAAGACCTCGAGCGAGGGCAGGCCCCGGCACTTGACGCCGAACACGAGGCATGCTCGGGGAAAGGACGGCTCCCAGGTTATGCGGAAATGGAGGCACTTGAGGCAGTTGGGCGCGGCGCTCGCCATGGCTCTGGCCTCCCGCGCCAGACTCTACGCCGCGCCCTTCCGCTTGTCTACGCCCGCGGAATTCCGTACAGTTGGGGTATGAGTCGCAGTTCCCTGATTAGAAGACCGTTGCGCTACAGCTACAATAGCCTGTCGATCTGGCTCATTGCCATCAACGTGCTCGTTTTCGCCCTCGAGCTGATCGTGCCCTGGACGGAGAGGCTCCTGGCCATGACCGCCGCCTTCACGCTCGGAGGGGCCTTTTGGCAGCCTTTCACCTACATGTTCGTCCACGACCCCTCGAACCTGTCGCACATTATTTTCAATATGCTCGGCCTTCTCATCTTCGGGCCTCCGGTCGAGAAGGAGCTGGGCTCGAGGGAGTTTCTCCTCTTCTATCTCCTATCAGGTCTTCTCGCCGGACTCTTCTCCCTCGTTTTCTACACCCTGCTCGGGCTCTATCAAGTACCCCTTCTCGGGGCTTCCGGCGCCCTCTTCGCCGTCCTCCTCGCCTTCGCCACGCTCCAGCCCGGTTCCCAGATACTCATTTGGGGAATCATCCCCGTCCGAGCGCCGATTTTCGCCCTTGGCTACGCGCTGATAGAGCTCGTCTCCCAGGTGATCGGGATAGGCGGCGGCGTGGCTCACGTCACACACCTCGCAGGATTCGGCTTCGCCTGGCTCTACTTCCTCGCCCGCTTCGGCGTCAATCCCTGGCGTCGCTTCTTCCCGCGGAGATGAGCGTGAGGGCTCAAGCGGCCGCGGCCGTCCTTTCCTGCCTCGTCCCGCTCCTCGCATCTGGAGCGTTCGCGCAGGGGCAAGCGCGGGCCTCGTCGGGCCTTCTCCGCGCCGAGTTCTGGACCGAGGCCGAGCCCGTCCCCGCGGTGGGCGACGAGTGGCCCGTAAGCGCGGACACCGCCCGCGGCCGTCTGCTCGACGAGGCGGCCTGGGTCTTCGGCGGCATGGTCTGGGGCTTCGATTTCAGGTACTCGCCCTACGACAAGACGAGGGGCATCGAGGAGCGCTTCGACCTCGAGCCCATCCATTCCCTCGACGCCGCCCTGCTCGAGGCCGGGAAGCCGAGCTCAGGCGACGGCTCCTATCGCGACTACGTGAGCTTCCAGGTCGATCCCTCGCTGGCCTCGCTCGTCGCGAGCTACGGCCGCCAGCCGTGGAGCGACAGCCAGGGCATCGGCCGAGCGGACATCGGCGGGGGAGTGAAGGCCAGGCGGCAGGCCTATGTCGACGCGCTCAGGCTGGCCGTGCGGGCCTATCTGCAGGGCCTCGAGCCCAACAAGCCCCGTCTCGTGCGGGGCCGCGTCGTCCTGGGCGCCGTGCCGTCCCTCGCGGTCATCGAGGGCTTCTACACTGCCCAGGTCAGGGCGCGGGTCATGGTGATCGAGGCAGTGCCCTACGCCGTCTACTGATCGCCGGAGAGCCGATCTTTCTCGGCGGCTTCATGGAGGCGGTCGAGCCGGGACATGATCTCGTCGACGAGGGCCTGTTTCTTGTCCTCGTGGAACCTGTGCTCGTGCTTCACCGACTCGCGGAACTGCGCGCAGTCGATGACGGGCCCGGCCGTGTAGACCAGCCGGTCCTGGCAGATGAAGTCGTCCTCCATGCCGGTGTCCTCGGCCTGCATGCGAAGGATGTTGCCGTTGACGGCGACGAGCGCCATCTTCGAGAAGGACTTGATGTAGGACGAGATCTCGCGGACGCCCTTCTTGGAGGATGGGTCCCAGGGGCGGTAGCGGGTGCCCGAGGGGAAGACCAGGACGATGTTGCCCTGCTTCTTGAGCTCGGAGAGCGCCCTCATCGAGGCGAGGTTGACGGCGGTGCTGCGCATCGCCTCGGCCACCATCTCCTTGGGATCCTTGATGTTGCGCTTGAGGATCTCGATCGAGCGGCTGGGATAGATCACGAGCCGGGTGTAGGCCTCCGTGAAGGCCAGCACGACCGGGTTGGTCTCGTTGAGCTTGATGCCGGCTATCGCGAGCAGGGCGTCGGCGATCGCGGGCCCCTCGCCTTCCGCCCTGCGCAGGAGATAGTGGAATCCCGGAAGGTCGAAATTGGAGTAGTGCTCCATCAGGAGGAGGCAGGGCTCGCCCGAGCGCGCAGCGGCTAGCAGGTCCTCGAGGTGCTCGAAGCCCCGGATGCCCGAGCCGGGCAGGGCATTCTCCGAGATGATCGAGTCGATGAAAGGCAGGATATCGGCATTGCCCGGCTGGTGGACGTTCTTGTCGGAAACGATCGCCTGGCCTCTGGAGGCTGCCATCATTCGCGTTATCTGGTCACGGTACTTGCGGCTGATGGGCTCCATCGAGCGTCCTCCTGGAAGCGGAGTATAGACAGCGCTCGCCCAAGTGTCAACTTTGATTCGGAAGAGGGTCGTCGTGAAGCGGCTTTGCCGCTTCACGGTACCCCAGGACTCAGCTACGGAAAATCCACAGCAAACTATGGGGTATGCGATCCCTCATACAATCAATTTCCTTGCCGAACGAACGACCTCGGAGCTCCGCTCCGCGGTCCGTTCATTTCGCGCCCGCGGGGCCCGCGGCTCGCGCCGTCAATAGCCGTCGGAGAGCGAGCGGTTGACGTCCTTCTGGTACAGCTCCTGGTAGACATAGCTGCGGTTCTTGAGCTTGTCCTTGATGTCCTGGGCGAAGGGCATGTAGCGCCAGAAGATCGCCCGGATCTCCTTGTCGAGCTTCTGGATGCCCTCGGACTCCTTCGTGATCCAGATGATGTAGTCCTGGATGAAGAACTCCTTGACGTCGCCTCGGATCTTGCGCGACTGGAACCACTGATAGTAATTGCCGGTGATCCCCTCCTCCATCCAGTAGTAGGAGGCCTTCTCCTTGGCGACCTGCCAGCGCAGGTCCGCGACGGCGGTGAGCACCGCCTGGGTCAGGCTTTTCGGGTACATGGGGATCGCGATGCGGCCCCGGCTCGTCGCGCGGTTGTGGTTGTCGAAGGGCTCCCAGCAGACGCCCGCGTCGCCGTAGCAGGGCACGAGGAGGACGAAGGGCACGATGCGGTTGAGTGTGCTTTTGTACGGCCTGCAGAAGGCCTCGCAGTCGATGGACTCGATCCAGGCGAGGGACTGCACGACGTTCTCTCGCGTCGCCACGTCCTTGATGCCGCCGTGGAAGTACTCGCGGGAAAGCAGGGGAAAGTGGTTGCCCTGCCTCCCGATGCAGAGCCTCGTCATCTGCCGCAGGGTATCGAACTCCTGGGCCAGAGTCTGCATGTCGGCCTTGGCCTCCTGGCCCAGGGCGCCCGCCTTCTCCTGCACGTTCTTGAGCTCCTCGCCCGCGCGATCGAATTCCTGGATCGTCGTCTGGAGCTCCTTGTCGACGGCGAGCATCTTGCGGATGATCTCGTAGAGTTCGCTCATCGACTTCTTCTGGGGCTCGGAATAGGCCGCGGGCACGTTGACGAGGCCGGGCGTGCCCTCGTGGGAGCAGATGCCCTCGACCCTCTCCTTGAGCAGGGACTCGAGCTGGCGCCTCTCCTCGGCCTTCGATTTCATGATGCCCTCGGACGCCTCCTGCTTGCCCTGGGCCCGCTGTATGAGGACGGCGAAACGCGATCGGTCGTCGTTGTCGCCGCGCTTGGGCTTGATCTCGTCCGTGGCGGAGGCGCTGACCATGCCCGTGGCCAGGGCGCGCATCCACTCGTCGACGTAGTAGACCGGCTCGTCGAGGTCCTTCTCGAAGATCACCTTTTGGAAGACCTCCGCCATCTCCGGCGAGAGGAGGCTGGGCAGGATCGCGGAGAAGCGGACCGCCACCTTCTTGGAGATGGGAGCCTGGGCTCCGAGGGAGTGGAGGGCCAGCTTGGAGGCCAGGTACCAATAGGCCGTGACGAGCTGTTGGCGGTAGATGCCCTTGTCCTTGGGGTCCTGGGCCTTCAGGTACTTGCCGAGGAGCTCGTGGAACTTCGTCGCGTCCTCGCCCTCGCCTCCCAGCACCGTCTTGTAGAAAGCCGGGTCGGAGAACCAGGCGGAGGGCTTGTCGGCCTCGAACTTGGCGACGGGGGCGAATCCCTTGCGCGTCAGGTCGACATCGAATTCGCCCTTGTCCCGAGCGCCTCCGTCGACGCTCATCTCCCCGAAAAGGGAGGTGAAATCGGGCGGCAAGGCCTTGTCGACCGGCGCCGCCGGGGCCGCGGGACGGTACTCTTCGACAGAGGCTCCGATGAGGGCTGCTATCTCGGGATCGATGTCGTCTGGCACAGGCCATCTCCGCTCGTGTCCCAGCGCGGCCGATCGCCGGCCGGGCCGCTGAAACCGATTTTCAAAGATTGTATCTCTCCGGCCGGCCAGCTTCAAGGTAGTTCGCGGCGGGATGCGGCGGCGCTCCGACCCCTCGGTCGGACCTCGCGGTCCCCAATAAACAAAAACGGCCGCCCGTTCAGGCAGCCGTCGTTCTCGTGGAGGTGGCCGGAATTGAACCGGCGACCTCTTGAATGCCATTCAAGCGCTCTAGCCAACTGAGCTACACCCCCGAGGCGAACGGATGGCATATTATTGGATCGGCGAGGGGCGTGTCAAGGTGGCGACGTACTCGGCCGCGAGGATGGGCAGCATCCTTGGGCCTCTCCTTGCCGCTTTCGCGCCCGACCGTCATACTGAAACGGTGAGATCCGCGGAATTCGCTCTCGCCGTCTGCGCGCTGGGCCTCGAGAAGGTTTGTCAGAGGGAGGTCGAACGCATCGGCCTCGAAGTCGTGGGCAGGGAGCCCGGGCGGGTGAGATTCCGCGTGGGTACGCCCGAGCGGGCGGCCGCGTCGATCATGCGCGCCAATCTCTGCCTGCGCGCCGCCGAGCGGATCCTGATCGAGGCGGGGCGCTTCCGGGCCCTCGACTTCGACCAGCTCTTCGAGACGGTCCGGGCCCTTCCCTGGGAGCTCTATTTCCGCCGCGAGGACAAGCTCGTCATAGAGCGGGTTCGCGTGAAGTCCTCGCGCCTGGCCTCGCAGACGGCGGTCCAATCGGTCGTGCACAAGGCGATCTACGAGAGGCTCTGCGCGGTCTACAAGATCGTGCGCATGCCCGAGACGGGCAGGGAGAGGGGCCTGCGGGTCTATCTCGACTCGGACGATTGTCTCCTCGGCCTGGACAGTTCGGGCGAGGCTCTCCATCGCCGCGGCTATCGGCTCGCCGCCTCCCAGGCTCCGCTCAAGGAGACCATCGCGGCGGGGATCATCCTGCTATCCGGCTGGAGCCGTCGCCTGCCCCTCCTAGACCCCTTCTGCGGCTCGGGAACGATAGCGATCGAGGCGGCTCTCTACGCGATGGATCGGGCGCCTGGCCTTGGGCGCTCCTTCGCCTTGGAGGATATGCCCTTCGCGACCGAGGATGCCCGCGGCGGCCCCCGCTCCGCGCGCCCCACGCGTGGGCCCGGCTCCGCGAATGGGGCCGAGCCGGGAGCGCCTCAGAGTGGAGCGCTCGCGGACGAGGTCGAGGCCGCGCGCTCGCGGGTCAGGGCGGACGCCGAGTTCAGGATCGTGGGAACGGACGCCGACGCGCGGGTCGTAGAGGCCGCCAAGGCCAACGCCGCCAAGGCTGGGCTCAAGGGCCTGAGGGCGGGCAGCCTCGAGTTCCGGCGCGCCGTGGCCGAGGAGGCGGTGCCTGAGTACGAGATCGGCAGCCTCCTCTGCAATCCGCCCTATGGCGAGAGGCTCGGCACCGTGGCCGAGGCCGAGAGCCTCTACCGCTCTCTGGGCGAGGCCGCGCCGCGATTCTCGGGCTGGGGCCTGGGCTTCGTGACCAACCGGCCCGACTTCGGCGATTTTTTCGGGAGACAGGCTCCGACGGCCCATAAGATCGTCAACGGAACCGAGGAACAGTGGTTCCATTGGTATCCTCCGGCTGAGGAACTCCGCCGGCCCTCGAGGAGGTAGCATGTCCTCGTCCTATTATTGCGATCTCGCCCTGAACGATCTCAAGCCCGAGGAGGCGACGATCGTCGTCTTCGGCGCCACGGGCGACTTGGCTCGCCGCAAGATACTGCCCGCCCTCTTCAATCTCGAGCGCTCCGCCGCCCTTCCCGACCGTACGGCGATCATCGGCTTCGCGCGGCGGGACCTGGGGGACTCGGGCTTCCTCGCCCTGGCCCGCTCCGCGTGCGAGGAGTCGGGCCGCTCCTCTCCCTTCGACGAGGCGGCCTGGGCGAGGCTCGCGCGGCGCCTGTCCTACCTTCGCGGCTCCTTCGAGGACAGCGAGGCCTACGCCGCCCTCGCAAGGCGCCTGGCCGAGCCGGGCGCCCCGCGAGGCGCCCTCTTCTACCTCGCCACGGCTCCCGAGGAATTCCCCGTCGTGGCCAGAGGCCTCGCGGCCGCGGACCTCGGCTCCGCGCGCGGCGAAGGCTCGTTCCGGCGCATCGTCGTAGAGAAGCCCTTCGGCTCCGACCTCGCGAGCGCCCGCGCCCTCAACGCGACCCTGCAGGCCTGCTTCCGCGAGGACGACATCTTCCGGATCGACCACTACCTGGGCAAGGAAACGGTCCAGAACCTGATGTACTTCCGCTTCGCCAACTCGATCTTCGAGCCGCTCTGGAACCGCAACCACATCGAGTCGATCGAGATCGAAGTGCTCGAGACGGGCGGCATCGGCGACAGGGGAGGGTACTACGACAGGGCGGGGGCGGCGCGGGACATGCTCCAGAACCACCTCATCCAGCTCCTCTGCCTCGTCGCCATGGAGCCTCCGGCGGGCCTCGACCCTCGCTCGGTCCGGGACGAGAAGGTCAAGGTGCTGAGGTCCATCCGCGACTACTCGGCGGCCGAGCTCCTCGCCCGCTCCAGGAGGGGGCAGTACGCCGCCGGAGTCTCTGCCTCGGGCGCTCCAATGCGGGCCTACGCGGACGAGGCGCGGGTCGAGCCGGGCTCGAGGACCGAGACCTACGTGTCGCTCGACCTCGAGGTGGACAATTGGCGCTTCGCAGGCCTGCCCTTCACCTTGAGGACCGGCAAGGCCCTCGACCGCCAGGCGAGCGAGATCCGCGTGACCTTCAAGCGGCCCCCGGCCGCCCTGTTCGCGAGCTACTGCGGCGAGGACCTCGCGCCTAACGTGCTGACCCTGAGGCTCCAGCCCGACGAGGGCATGTGGCTCGGCTTCAACGCCAAGGAGCCGGGCGCCGCGCGGGTCGGGCCGAAGGAGCTGCGGTTCTCCTACCGCGAGCGCAACGACGCCTACTTCCCTGAAGCCTACGAGCGGCTCCTCGCCGATGCCCTCTCCGGCGACTCGACCCTCTTCATCCGGGCCGACGAGGCCGAGGAAGCCTGGCGCGTCGTCGACGCCCTCGAAGCCGCCTGGGCCCCGGCGCCCCCGCCCGCGCCCTATACCGCGGGGACCAAGGGGCCATAGCGGGCCCAGGCGTCATCAGTCCTCGACCGCGATCTCCCTCCGCTCGCCCACAGGGAAAATGATGGCCAGCCTCGCGCCGCCGCGGAGGGGACCGGCGCCGCAGCGCGCGGCCAGCGACTCCACGAGGGCGATCCCCGCCGCGCCGGCCTTGGACATGAGGTCGACGCGCTCGCCCTCGCCTGTCTCGATGGAGAGCTCGATGCCCTCGGGCAGGGAGCGCGCGGCCAGTGCGGCCCTCGCGCCGTCTGTGGAGGCCCATCGCGCCAGCTCCATCGCGATGAAGACGAAGGTCTCGGTCAGGGCCGCCGGGATTCGGAGCTTCGGCTCGGCCGAGACCGAGACCACCATCCCCGGGCCGATGGCCGCGGCTACCTTGTCCAGCAGCGTCGAGGCGCTCCATCGCTTCCCCGCCGTCTGGCTCGTGAGCAGCTCGTACGAGATGGCGAGGGCGTCGACCCTGACCGTGATCGCCTCCAGGACCTTGGCCGTCCCCCCGTCCGCGGCCTGGGCTTCGAGGGCGAGCACCGAGTGCAGGACCTGCAGGATGTTGTTCACTCGATGGTCCAGCTCGTGCACGAGGCTCTCGCGATCGCGCTGATGCCTCTCGACGGCGTCGAGGTCCGTCATGATCACGAAGTACCCGCCCTCGAGATTAGGCAGGAGGTCCACCCTGCCGAAGCGGGACTCCCCGTCCAGGTGGTGGATGCGTTTGCGGAAGCTCACGCTCTCGCCGGCGAGGGCTCTCTGGAGCATGGGCTTGGTCTCGGCGAAGAGCTTAGGCCCCCAGAGTTCCTGGATCGTCGCTCCGATCATCGACTGCGGCGTACGATGGAGGAATTCGCAGTATGCCTTGTTGGCGAATCGGCAGACCAGATCGGAGTCGGTGAGCCCTATATATTCTGGCAAGATGTCGAGTATTCGCATAAGGTTCTCGTCCATCGAAGCTTCCTGCCGGTTCTACGGCTTTTCTGATATGAATGCAGAGGTTTCGAACGCGCCCGTGGTCATCGTAGCGCGGACTTGATTCGGAAGAGAGTCGCATACCCCGCGGCTCTGCTCCGCGGCCGTTCATTCAAGCCTAAAGCCTCGAAAAGAATATTGCAAAAGGGAACGAGCGATTCCGGCTGGCCCTTTCTCGTCTGCCATTCGTATATTTACCCGCGATATGCAAGCTAGGAAGTTCTCGAGCGAGGGCGAGTGGATCGAGGCGGCGGTCGCCGAGCTGCGCGGAGCGCGGGACGCGGCAGCGGCGGAAGGCCGGCACGCCCTCCATCTTTGCCTGGCCGGCGGCACGACGCCATCGCCGGCCTACGCGGCGATGGCCGCCCTTCCCCTGCGCGGGACGCGCGTCGAGCTCTGGCTCGGAGACGAGCGCGTCGTGCCGGCAGGCCGAAGCGAGCGCAACGATGCCATGATCGAGCGAGCCTTCGCGAGCTGCGCCTGGGATCCGCCCGCGCGGCTGAGGCCCTGGCCCCTCGACTCGGAGGGCTTGGACGGCGCCGAGGCCGCGCGGCTCTACGAGGAGGAGCTCCGAGGCGAGCTCGGCGAGGACCCCGCATTCGACCTTACGATCCTAGGTCTGGGCGCGGACGGCCATACCGCGAGCCTCTTCCCCGGAGCGCTCTGGGAGGCCCGGCGCGGAGAGGGACCGATCGCGGCCCTCTCCGAATCGCCGCTCGAGCCGAGGCGGCGGCTCACTCTCACGCCGCGAGCCCTCCTCGGATCTCGCCGGATAGTCTTCCTCGTTCGGGGACGAGACAAGCTGCCTGCCATCCGCGCCCTCGAGGCCGCCGATCCTAGGGCGCCGGCCTCGATCTTCGCGCTGGAGTCGACGACCCTTCTCTACCTCGAGTGACTCGAGCGCTCGCGCGCGGTGCTCCCCCTGCGAGCTATCCGCTCGGCGGGTAAGGAGATCCTGGCTCGCCCGAGCTGGGGTGAAAAGCCGAGGGCAGCCTGGTACGGTACTTTTTATAGACCTTGGTGAAGAAGCTTGGATCGCGATAGCCGACCGCAAAGGCGGCGATGTGCGCCTGACTCGATATGTCGATATCGGCTACCATCACGGAAGGTTCGGCGTCAGGCTCGAAAAGCATGCGCCTCATACGCTCCGTAGGCGCGGCCGATTGGTCCGGCACTATATCGGAAAAGAGCTCCGGCCTGACGAAAAACGTGAAAAATCGGGTTCCGCACGTCGATTCCTCCAATAGGCAGGTCGTCGAAGTGAGCGATCCGATCGCGATCTGACCGACGCGAAGGACTTGCGGCTCGTAGTGGTCCCGCTCCCACACCGTCATCGGCTCGCCTTGAAGCGGGATGCCTATCTTGATGCATGGTTCCGCATAACGGCTTGTCACCAAGGTAGGCTCGAGCATTCCACGATGGCCAGTCAATTGGCAGCTCGCGGATCCGCTCAGGCGAAAGCTGCGGATGAAGCCATCCTTGTAGAAAGAAGGAAGCTCGAGCTTGGCCTCGCCATTCTCGGGATCACTGGTCTCCATCGATCGGCTGCCTTGTCCTGACCGAGGTGAAAGTTCCACGAATCCGTGAAGGCGGGAATTCGCCATAAAACAGTTATATTATCTTTTTTATCGAGTTTTGCTTATTGGAATTTGGTTAATCGGGCGCAGGGGAGGGCT
>Ga0181529_10008092_pt1 | contig 10321 bp, 6 predicted proteins | sample PEATcosm2014_Bin_36_FD_119763 | JGI IMG/M metagenome (GOLD analysis project Ga0181529, IMG submission 119763) | Peatland microbial communities from MTU Mesocosm Facility, Houghton, MI, USA - PEATcosm2014_Bin10_30_metaG | ecosystem: Environmental > Terrestrial > Soil > Wetlands > Peat | place... | reverse complement strand
GCAGAACGGCCACAACTGCAGATTCCCTCAACACTTCAATCAATAGAACAGCTACCTTGCTCCGCCGCAAGCCCCACAGTCCAAACTGAGGAGTTGGGGCCAATCCGCTTGAACTCAGACAATTCAGAATTGGCGGAAAGCTGCTCGACGACGCAGAACGCGACGCTTGAGCGATTGGGGCAGTTCGAAGATCTGTGCATTGAGCTATTCGACTGTTGGAAAAAACAATGTGCAAAGGACGAATCAAGCTGAAGTCAAAAACGAACATGTGTCAGGACTAACGCCCTAAATGAAGGAAGAAAGGAGGCACAGCCTATACACTCAGGCCTACATTCGTGTATGGCTTCGAACAACTCACTGCTCGGTGCCGCGGCATTGGTAAAGCGCATGATTGAGCCTGTTGGAAACGATGTGGGTTGATGGGTCCAGTGGGGTGCATGAGTCGAAATATTTGATCTTGCGCGTCGCCCCACCGGATCCAGCACTCTGCTGCTGGGTCAGTTTGATGAGTTGTTGTCAAACCGATACGCGGAAGGCACGGCAACGCAGTAGAGCCGCCAAATCCCACTCGAATAATAGAGGCTTAATGATGTCGGCGTAAGAACATCAACGCAAGCACGAGAGTTCGGCAGATGGGTCCGCCCAAACCCATCCGCACGGACCCACAGACCGTGGGATGGGTAGCCCAGAGAACAATTGATGTATCAGTGCCGAATTCTGTGTGGCGGCGGGGGAGGCGGACCAATCCCGTCGAATAATATAGGATCTATGGGTCATCATGAGAAGGTTGACGCAAGCGCGAGGGTAGGGCAAATGGGTCATTCTAGCCGGACCCAAGCAGGCGAATCAGCGTTTGGAAAGGTCGCTCAGGAATTTCTTCAACGAGAGCAACAGAGACTCGCGCCTGGGACATTCAGCCGCCTCTCGCGGTTGATAACGACTTTCACCCGCTATTTCGGCGAATCCACAACCATCGAGTCGATCTCGGAGGGGACTGTAGAGCGCTTTGTTGTGGAGCGGGGGCGACTCTTAGCGTCAAGTTCTTTGGCGTTACGGTTGAAAATCCTGAAACAGATCTTTGCATTCTCAGTCAAGCGCGGTCTGATTCATCATGATCCAACTAAAGGAATAAGAATGCCTTCTGTGAAAGAACCACAGAATCGCTTCCTCACTCAGGAAGAATATTCCCGAGTTCTGCAAGCCAGTCCGGAATGGCTTCAGCCAATCGTAGAGGTCTCTGTTGCAGCTGGATTGAGGAGAGGGGAAATAGTCAACTTGAAATGGGACGATGTTGACGAACGGGAGGGAATCATTCGGGTAAGAACCTCTTCAGGACCGAAGGTGCGGCTCATTCCTCTCAATGACTTAGGCCGGCACGCGATCAATTCCGCGAGGATGGATTGTGTCGGCCAATCAGCTTACGTGTTTTCTAGAGGGTCTATCAAAAGCGACAAGATTTCGGTAGCTTTTATGCGGGCGTGCCGTTCGGTCGGTGTTGAGGGGGTAAGTTTCAGACATCTTCGCAATACTGCAGCAAACTGGATGGCGAATGATGGAGTGAATATCCCGACAATTTCGAAGTTTTTGGGAACCAAAAACTCTGAGGCTACGGCTAGATATCTGGGAAGGTCTGAGTCTCGGCTCGAAGATGCCATCGCAGCCATTGATCGCATCGTTATGACAGGTAAAACACGGTCACGAACACAGCGAAAGAGTCGATTGCAGTCCCGGCAGCCCTCACGCGATCAAGATGTAACCAAGTAACCCATTTAAAACAAATAGGTTATCAGTGATTATACAATATGTTAAGATTCTTGTATTACGTAAGCATACCTTTCGGTATGCTTACATAAATCTGATGGCTCGGGTCTTAAACTGGCGCGTCAGGTATCCGGTTCGCTGGTCGTCCAACACTCCTAAACCTTGTGTTGCCAACGATAACGCCGGGACGCTGCTTCCAAACACTATCGTCCCGGCGATCTATAAACTCTGTCGAACGCAGGTCGGCAAGTGCTTTCGTGATCGAGCAGGAAGCGAGGCGGTCGCGAATGAGGGAATCGATCACGACTTGGTTCGGGAACTGGACACGCGCCTTCGAAGTTCCGGCGATCGCGGCGGGACCCACTGCCGAGAAGACATCGATCCAGATCATCGACTCGTGCGACAGTTTCGCTCGGAGTCCCCAGCCTCGTTCGAACGAGGGCTCTAGCGCGCGCCGCCTTCCGCGCTCAATTCGATTCGACACTCCAGAGCAGCCCCAACTGGAGAACATTTCCCAAGTTCCCACAAATGACGATGCGTTATTCCGCAAGTCAATTTGCCCGGCCGACACCGAGGATCTCGAGCCAGAACTGCTCACTTTCAGCAGTTCTGGGTTGGCCAGCACTTGTTCGACGAACGGGGCGCGCGAGTGTATGGGTCCGGTCGAGGACCTTTGCATTGAATTATTCGATTGGTTTCAAAAAAATGAAAACGCAAAGGAGAGAAAACCATGAGTCGCAAAGCGCTCCCAGCCCAGTATATGCAGGAAAGTTCGTGAAAATACGGCGTTCAGCCGGGCATCCCCCAACCATGTGTCTCTGAAACGAGGTTGAACCCCATCTAGGACCTGCTGACGAGCTATCGCAAAGGCGAGAAGCAAATCCGCAGAATCGAGTGTTGCGAATAGGATCGGTCGTTAGTTTGCATTCGGCGCAGGGCAAGTATGCGCCGAGGCGCGAAGAGGCGCGCATCAGACTGTCACTGGGACAATTTCCAACAGCCACAAAAACGAACTTGGAGGACACAAATGAACCAGAAGAAGAAGAGGAACAAGGGAAAGAGCCAGAACAAGCGGAGGAACGAGTTTCAGTATAGAAATACAAACCGCGCGGTCATATACCTGCGTGTCAGTTCGGATGAACAGGCGAGGAACGCCTACGGACTAGATTCGCAGTTGTCAGCATCCACCGATTTCTGTAAGAGGCAAGGATGGACTGTTGTAAAAACCTTCTCTGACCCCGGCGCCTCCGGGTGGGCTGATATCGATCGCCCGGAGTTCATGGCGATGTTGAAGTTCCTTCATGAAAGTCTAAACTGCAACCTTGTATTCTACGACTACTCGCGTTTCTACAGGCGCGCAGCGCTCGGTACCTTTGAATTCGAAAAGCTGGATGAGCATCGAATCTACTCGGTTTCTGTGTGCAATCCCACTATCGACTGCACTACTGCTGGTGGACGCACTGAGCGTCGACGGCTGTTGAATGAAGCGGAGGATTTCAGCGATGCACACTCCGAGAAACAACGGGACCGGATGCGAGTGGCTCTTCTAGAACGTCATTGCTGGCTGGGAGTTGCTCCTCTGGGTTACGTCAATGTCCGTGCATCGAGAGGGGAGCCCAACATTGTTCCGGAGGAACCGTACTTTGGATTTATGCGACAGGGCTTCGAGATGCTCGATTCTGGCAGTTGGCGACCGGCCGCCTGCCTTCGAGAATTGGCGAAGCGCGGGTTCCGTACACGGAAAGGCAACGCACTGACTGTTGGCATGTTCATGCGGTTGCTCGAGAACCCCGTCTATATCGGTAAGATTCCTTCTCGACGTTTTGGAGTTCAACCTGGGATTCAACAACCATGCGTCAGCGAAGAAATGTTTTACCGCGTCCAACGAAGACTGAAGGGCAAGAACGCCATCAACCGTCCCTATGAGCGCAATCGTCCGGGTCTACCTTTGCGCCAGTTCATCATCTGCCCAAAATGCGACCACGGTCTTACCGGTTCCCCGGTGACAAACAGATACGGCTATACGTACTACTACTATTGGTGCACGTGCGGTTTCGTGAGGGTCCGGGCAGACAAGGCTCACGAAGAATTCGTCGGAATTCTTGACTCTCTTCGGTGCGATGCACCTCTGTGCGAATCATTTGTCGACTCACTTCGTGCAAAATGGGAGGCGAGAAACGGCGACAGCGTTACTGTTGTAGCGAAACTGAGGCGTGAACTCCATGAGGCCGAAAGCACATACGAACAACTATTAATCAAACATGTACGGGGCAATGATCCCGCCATCGAAAAGAACTTCTGCAGCCTCGAGCCAAAACTGACGGCGGGGATTGACTCGCTGAAAGAGCAGATCGCGGCGAGCGAGATGGCTCGCGCCACCTTCGACGATCTGGTAGCGTTCGTGCGCAAAATGCCTACAGATATTGGACGCATATGGCAAAAAGCGCCAGTTGTTCTGCAGCAAAAAGTTCAAAACACCTTGTTTCCGGAGGGTTTGAAATGCGACCCCAAAAACGGGATTTTAAACGAAGATAACCATAGCGTTTTCAATCAGCTGCAGGATTTTTTCTCTGGAAATGTCTATATGGTGGACGCGGTAGGAATCGAACCTACAACCTGTCGGTTAAGAGCCGAATGCTCGGCTATGATTCATCATGATATTTTTCGGAATTTCATGTAGGGGGTACTTTCGGGGGTATCATTGGTCATAAACAAATTATCGCAGGACGGGTTGCTCTCCATCCGTAACTATAATATCAATATTATCAATAGTATAATAAGTGATGACTCGATTCATTAGGCTCTTTTGTCGGCGATTATTCGAATCCCTCTCCCTCCGCCAGCAGCCTTTCCAAGGCCCTCCTTAGGCATCGCGTCAAAATGAGCCGACTATTTTATAGGCATCACATTTAATAAGTCATGCGCAGTCATCCAGCGGCCAGCAGATAGAAGCGAAGTGCCGTTCTCTTTCGCGACCTGCTTTGGGATAGGTGGCTATTCGAGTGGGATCAGTTCCACATCGCGAACGCGAGCCGGCGCCGCTCCGGGCGGAGTGGCAGTGGAGTAAAAGGCCACGCCTCGGCTGGCGTAAGCCGGATAGATGAGATTGGTCAGGACGGTTTCCCCGTCTTCGGCGAAAACTTCGATGGAGTCATCGTCCACCACGATCTCCAGGTCGACTGAAGCTGCCTGCGAGTGCCTCAGGGGCGCCGACACGCGAGCCGGAAAATCAGGGGACCAATCCGTTTTGCCAGAGCGGGTGCGATCGACAAAGATGCGGCCCGTAGCCGTGTCGATGCCGACAACGGTTTCTTCGGCGGCAGGATCGTTGGGGTTGGCGGCGCTGCGGCGGAGGCGGACGCCGGCCTCAGAAGCTTCGCCGGGTTCAAGAGTCAAGCGCAAAACGAAGACGCCGCCGGACTGTTTTTGAGCAGCGATGCGGGCATTGGCCTGGACAATCGTCTGAAAGGACGGAGCGCCAAACATGGCCCCGTAGGGCTTATGGGCAGGGACGGTCAGAATGGGCTCCTGTACCAGCAAGAGTGGTTCCTGCGAGGGGGTTGGCGCCGGATGGGCGGGAGGCAGTCGGAGGTAAAGGCGGCGGGCCAGGGTCATTTCGCCTCGGCCCGGCAGAGAAGGCAGCTTGCCGGCATACTGCCAGTTGCTCATCCAGGCAATCCACTGGCGGTTTGTCTCCGGGCTGGCGGGCAGGTTCGAAAAGGAGGTCGAGGCGTAAAAGTCCTTGCCCCAGTCGGCCCAGTGAGGTCCGGAGCCGGGATGGTCCTCAATGAAGCGAAAGCCATCGAACTGGCCGACGAAGTATTGGTCGGCTGAACCTCCGGCGGGACCGCCGGGGTTGAGATTGACATTCAGCAGCCAGCGGCTGGAAACGCGCTTGCCCGAGGCATCGCGTACCGGGAGTTCGAAGAGGTCGGGGCACTCCCAGACGCCGGAGATTGCGCCCGCGGGGCCGAATTCGCTGGCCAATTCCCATTGCAGGAGGTTTTTGGAGCGGTAGATGCGGATCTTGTGCGCATCAGGAAGCGAGACAGCCATCACCCAGCTCTGGGAGGACGCGTGCCAGAAAACTTTAGGGTCGCGGAAGTCCTTGAGGCCGAGATCGATCACTGGATTCGACGAATACTTGGCCCAGGTCACGCCGCCATCGCGGCTGAAGGCGATGTTCTGGTTCTGCCTGTCCTCTGAGGCCCCGGTGTAAATGGCGATGAGGCAGCCGGGGGTCCTCCGGCCAGGCTCGCCGCACAGGCCGCTCGTATTGTCGCGGTCCTCGACGGTCGAGCCGCTGAAGATGGCTACGCCTTTTTCTTCGGGCAGTGCGACCGGGAGGTGCTTCCAGTGGATCAGGTCGGGCGAGACGGCGTGGCCCCAGCTCATGTGGCCCCACTGATCGCCGAAGGGATTCAACTGGTAAAACAAGTGGTACTCGCCATTGAGCAGGATGGGACCGTTGGGGTCATTGATCCAGTTGGGCGGGGAGTAGAAATGAATCCGCGGCTGCCACGGGCTGTTTGGGCCGGGCTCTGCCGGCGCGGCTGCCGGCCGCTGTGCGAAGGTGTTTGCGACAAGGAGCAGTGCCGCCGTGAGAAATAGGCCGAGCCCGGCCTGTGCCGGTATGCGGTGTGGAACTTTCGTGGACATGCGTCGATTCTCCCCGATTGATCCAAGGTTACCGCGTGTACGCCGGAAGCGCAGCCCCCTGGGTCATTAACCGCTTGATTTCGTTCGCTCGCGGGGCTTATTGCCGGGTGTAAATCTGAAACGGCGCCCAATAGTAGGGCCTGCGGAATTTTGTCTGCGAATGCAGCAGCGAGAGCTTGGCGCCCCGAAGCGCGGCCGCGGGCGTCTGGCCGTCCTCCAGGCCCTGGTAAAGTGTGTCCATCAGCCGGGGAGTCGAGTCGTCGATCGCCTCCCACAATGCGCCAATTACGCTGTGCGCGCCGGCGCGCAGAAAAGCCCAGGACAACCCCACCAAGCCTTCTCCAGCATAGGAGCGCGCGCCAATGCCGTTGCAGGCCGAGATGGTGACGAGTTGAGCATCGATGGGACGCCGCATGATGTCGCGGGCATAGAGCTTGAAGGAGTCCTCGCCCGCCGGGGAGCCGGACAGGATGATGGCCGAATCCAGGGGGTCCGCGCGGCTGGCAAAAGCGTGCGCCACAAAATGGATATAGGCGTACTGGGCCGGATTGCTGTCGAGATAGGCTGAAGGGCTGGCCTTTTGCCCGGCGAATACCGTCGCATGGTGCGCGGCGAAGTGCCGCTCAACCTGGGCCATCTCGACCCCGAACAAGGGCAGCGCTGGAAAGTCCTTGTTGGGCGATACAGGATTGCCCAGCAGAAGCAGGTTCCGCGTCGCGGCCTGCACAGGTTTCGCGGCGGCCAGCATGGCCAGCGACGGCGCCGACAGCAGGGTTGCGTCGTCGATCCAGTAGTGCAGGCCCGAGCCGGCGTGCGCTTCTGGGGCTTGAGTCGAAGTGAATTTCGCTGCTGGATCCGAAGGCGGTTCCCTGCTCCCGCCGGGAACCAGCAGTGTTTCAAAGTTCAGTTGGCTCAGCGCGCCATCTGCCAGGATCATCACCGGCGCGCCAGGATTCATGAGCTGAACGGCCGGAGCGACAAGCAAGTTATAGAGCTTTTGCCCATCCTCGTTGGCGGATGCGAGCGGGTCCTCAAAGTCCAGCAAAGCTCTGCGGTAGCGCTCCACGCGGGCAACAATCTCGGGCTCCGCGGGAAGCGGAAGCAGCGCAATCTTCGCCGGTGTAACCACCCAGAGGCAGGACTGCTGAGCGCCCAGCCAGTAGAAAAGCAGCGTTGCGCCAGTTTTTTGCGCGATCTGCCGTGGGTTCAGAGCCGCGGGGCGGAAGGTTGCCTTACCCGCGGCCACCCCCAAGTCTTCGGCCAGCGTCCGCGCGCGGCTCTGGTCGGCCGCGGCCAGCGCCTCCTCCTGTTTGCCTTGCTTGACCAGAAAGTGAATGTAGTCGTCGTAAATGCGCGTGGCGTTGGCCAGAAACGGCAGTTGGGAAGTTTCCTCTTTGAGCTGCGCACGCGACGACTCGAATGTTGCCAGAGCCGTCTTGTACATTTCGTCCGCTTCTCCGTTCCTGCCTTGTAACTCAAATAGTCTCGCAATTTGATGTTCCGCATCCAGGCGCATATAGGTCAGGCTTGCCGGATCTTGTTCGACGGTCCGAAAAAATCCTTCGGCAGCCTTGTCCTGCCGCCGCGCGAGCGCGATCTTTCCCTGGGATAGAGTTACATCCAGCTCATCCAGGCGGTTGCCATTCGCCCGCAACAATGTTTCCACCTCGCGAAGGTAAGCGTCCGCCTCATCTAACTTCCCTGCCTCAACGGTAACGTGTGCAAGATCTTCGAGCGAGTTGACGATGTCTTCCTGGCTATTGATGCTTTTTGCCAGAGCGAGAGCTTCACGATAAGACTCCTCGGCGCGATTGAAGTTGCCGCCGTCCTGATAAACGTAGCCGGCGGTGGTGAGCCATCCTACGGCCTCGCCGGCATCGCCCAAGGCGACTGCATCCTTTTCGGCGGCATTGTAGAAGCCCAGTGCTCTCTCTGAGTCGCCTAGCCGGTAGTAGGCCCATCCCAGGTTTCCCAAATTCGTCAGCAGGATATCTCCGGCATCGAGTTCAGCAGCAATCCGGTTGGCGGCGTGAAACCAGTCGATGGCCTCGTCGAAGCGCTCTTCGAGCAGGCATGTCCCGCCCAAGTTCATCAGCGCTACCGATTCGTCCCAACGTTGCCCGAACTTGCGTGCCGCGACCAGACTCTCGGCAAAAAACCGATACGCGTCCTTGTACTGCCCACGCTCCATCGCGATGCCGCCGCGCGCGCGGAGCATTTCTCCACAGGCCTCGATCTCCGCAATGGAACAAGCACTCTGCGCCGGAGCGATCGTCTGCTCGGCCTGGTCGAATTGGTGCAGATGCGCAAGCGCCAGACCCAGCAGCGACAGTCTTTGGATGTTGAGTTCCGAGTTGTACATGGCCTGGAACCCGGCAGAGAGAATACGCACAACTTCCTGGTTCATTCCACGCCAGGCAGCCGATTCAGCTTCCAGGATTCTGAATCTTGCGGCCCATTCCGGACTGCCCCTTTGAAACCTGCGCACGGAGTTAGCGGCTAACCCTTGGCTAGCTGCTAACTCCCCGCGCTGAAACAGAGATAGGATTCGCTTGAAGTCCGCTTCCGCGCTGAACTGGTGATCGCCGCTCAACGGCGCCAGCACACCCAATAGAACAATGAGCCAGGCTAGGGCTTTGTACGTCCGTTTGTAATTAATTCGACGGTCTTTGCCTTCCCATCCGCCAGGCAGCCCAACTTGAACTCGATCATGGTCAGGCGGATGGTTGTGATCTTGGGAATGCCCGAGCCCGCCTGGAAATCCGACTGCTCCAGGCGCAGGGCCGCCAGAACGATCGTACCGAAGTCGGGTATCTCGATTACGTGCCCAAAGCATCGCCCAGGGAATGAGCCTTCCGCCTGGTTGACCAATGAGCATTCAACAGCCTCCGGATTTTCGATCTTCGAGGGAAAGCCAGTATACCGCTCGATAAGTCCCTCCAGCAGACTGGGGTGCGTGCGGACGCCGGTGTGCTGGTTGTTGACGCGGCTGATAAAACCGGGATCCTGCGTATAGGGCGCATCGTTTTCCGGCTTCGAGCCCAACAGGTCCAGATCGCAATCCAGCTTGACGGGATGACCCGCAATGCGCAAGTTCTCAAACCGCGTGCCCAGGAACCTCACCTTCGGCACGTAGCCCACCAGGGGATGTTCGGTCACAATCTGCCCCACCAGTCTATCTGCGGTAACGACGTCGAAGACATTGAGCCCCTCGATCACCGAGGTCGCAAAGGTGGTCCAGCCGTGGCCGGGTTTAAGTTCCCGGTTGCCCGCAACCTGGGTGTAGGCGGATCGGAAGGAGATCGCCGCTTCAAGCTGGTATTCGGTCGTTCTGTGGGAGAGGTACCCGCCTAGGTCCGGCAGTTTGGCATAAACCTGGGGCTTGATCTCCTGCTCAAACGGAAGGCGCAAATGACCTTTGAGGACGGTCGCTTCCGCAAAGTAACTGTGCTCTCTCACGATCGCTTCTGACATGGCGCTTTCTCCCTCCTTTTTGTCGATGCGGGAATTCTACGGGATTTTTTGCGGGTTGGGGATTGTTTTTCAGGGCTGGCGGAAACTCGATAAACCCTTGGGAGCATAGATTAATTGGTTAAACGAATATCAAAGGCGTAGCGATCGATGGCCATGCGCTGACCCTGAGCCGAGATGCCGGAGATTGCAACCGTATAGGTGCCCGTCCGCAGCATCGCGCCCGGAATCGCCAGGGAGATTCGCTGGTCGCCGCCTTCGCCGTCGCCGGGAGCAGCAGTAACTCCGGTCCAGGCCAGCCTCCCTTCAGGATCGTAAAGATCAATCGAGTAGGAGGCGTATGGACTGAAGCCTGGCTGCGGAGAAAGATCGACCGGCAGCGCAACCCCGTGTGTCCGATCGGCGTTTGCCGCCAGGTGAGCGCCGTCTC
>Ga0181529_10008091_pt1 | contig 10322 bp, 8 predicted proteins | sample PEATcosm2014_Bin_36_FD_119763 | JGI IMG/M metagenome (GOLD analysis project Ga0181529, IMG submission 119763) | Peatland microbial communities from MTU Mesocosm Facility, Houghton, MI, USA - PEATcosm2014_Bin10_30_metaG | ecosystem: Environmental > Terrestrial > Soil > Wetlands > Peat | place... | reverse complement strand
GGCAGGAATCGATTTCGTCCAATCAGTTGGCCGCCGGCGCGATGGCCACCTTTGCGAGCCCCTATCTGGCGAATTTGAACTCGGCCCCCAAAGCACTCTGGCCGGAGACGGACATTTCTATGACCGGCGTATATACGGGGCCGGCCATTCTCGTGCTTGCGCTTTTTGGCTGGCGCCGCGGGTGCGCGTGGCGCTGGTGGCTGGTTGTGATGGCAGCGTTGTTTGGCTGCTACGCGCTGGGCAGTCAACTGCCGCTGAGGGGATGGTTGTACGACTTTGTTCCTCCGACACGTTATTTTCGCTGTTCGTCGCTTTGCCGGGGGTATGTGATTTTCCTGGCCGGCATTCTCGCCGCGCTAGCCACGCGAGACCTTGCCGAAGCGCCGGTTCCGGCGGCCGACCGCGTTCGCCTGTGGTTGACCTCGATATGGCTGGCCTGCTCCGGTGCGGTTTGCTTTTACGTTCTTGTGCATCTCGCGCGAACTTCCGTTCCGGGACTGCCTATAGCCACCGTCCACGTCATCGCAGTTTGGTTTGGCTTCGCGGCGCTCACCTATGCCGTGAAGGAGCAGCTAATTTCCATACGCCGTTTCCTGCAGTTCGTGGCGATTTTCGCGCTTCTCGACGCCGTTTGCGCTTTGCACTTATCGCAGCCGGCTATGTACTCATCGGCAACGCTGCCGTGGTGGCACGAGATGAATCGACAGCACCAACGCACCGTAGCCCCGGGCTCCGTCTCGCTGGCGCGGGTTTTGCATCCTCCCGAGGCTTTCGCCACTTATCCGAACAATCGCAGCGTGCTGCCCAAGATACCCGTCTTCGACAGTTACCTGACGCTGAAGAATCGCTTCCAGGAAGCCATGGCCGCGGATCCTGTCCTGGCTCGCATGGCGCTCGGGCCCGACCGGCTGTGGTTCTCCTCCGCAGCAGCTCAGCGGCCACCCGGCGATGCGAGTTTCAGAAGTTTTCAAGCGCGGGTCCATGCGCTGGCGGGCGAGCCGGTTCTCATCGTACACTCCCCCGAACAGATGCGGGCGCTTTCCCCGCGGCGCGCGGAAAACTGGCAGGCCGCCTTCGAGCCGGCGCCCGAGGTGCCTGCGGCGCCTCTGGATGCCCCAGCTTGCATCCCGGCGCCGGTCTCGGATGTGTTCTATAACCCGGACTCGCTCTCTTTCCGGTACGTAGCCCCACAGCGGGGATACCTGCTGGTCACAGACCGATGGGCGGACGGCTGGGAGGCAACGGTGAACGGCCGGCCGCAACCGGTGTTGGGCGGCAACTTCGTCTTTCGCGCCGTCGAAGTCGAGCCCGGCCCGAATCTGGTTCAGTTCCTCTACAAGCCTCGCTGGTTCTTCCCGCTCGTAACCTGGAGCGCGCTGTTCCTGATTGCGGCATGGCAGTGCCGCAGAATGCTGCCCTCGCGAAAGAAGTTACTCGTCGCCGCTTGAATCGCAGCTCTCCCGGCTCACCACGGGCCGGCGGCGTTATGGGCGCGCCGCTCCACGCGATCGTTGTGCCGGGACCTGGGACCAAGGCTGCGGCAACCGTGCCAGCCATCGAAGATCCCCGACTTTCCCCCTCGACGAGGCGGTCGCGAGCCTTCCGGCACAGATCGGGGCGCGGTCTTCCTACGCGCCGGTTTCAGGCGAAGTGACGGGTTTCAACGACGTGCCACGAGATGAAGGCGAACATCAAAGTAAAGTCGGCGGTACGCCGTTGGCGGAAAAGATGTAAACGCCCAAGCTGCCGAACGAGCCAAGTCCCCCTACTCCCCCTATCCAGGGTTCGGGCACACCGGCAAGTGCAAACGCATGGCTATATAGAACCAGCAACGATCCAAACAGGCGCGCGAAGTCGAAGGAGTTCGCGTGCTGCACCCTACTCATGCCGCCGCCTTTCCCTGCGAAGACCGCCTCGATCCGGCCTTCTGTTTTTGCCGGGGGCTGGGGCTCTTGCGGCGCTAACCGGCGCGTTGCCGGGTGGAACCGGAGGGCGTGGCGCATCCACCGGGTTTGCCGGCGCCGGCGCCGTTCTCCGGAGGGACTTGCTCCACAACCACAAAGCAACCGCCAATCCGATGAGCGTGGCTACGCTCGTCGCTTGTCCGAATAATCGTGAGGCCGGGTAGTACCGGAACTCCACCTCATGTTGCCCGGCGGGAACGGCCACGCCGCGGAAAGTCACATCCACCCTGCCGATGTGAGCCGGCTTCCGGTCGATTGTGGCGCTCCATCGAGGGTTCCAGCAATCCGTCAAGAGAACCAGGGCAGCCTGCTCCAGGCTGCAGCGGACGCGAACGCGGTCATGATGGTACGCCGCCACTTGCACTGTGTTGGCAAGGACGGGCGCGGGAGGAAGCGGTTTCGCCGGCGTATCCACGGGGATCCCAAGGCCCTTCGCCTCGGACAGAAGAACCCGATCCGTCGTGGTCGCGGAATACATTCCATCCAGCGCGATGTCCGACGGCAGCCCATCCAGGGTCCGTACGTCGCGGACTGCAAAGGAGCGGGGCATCGCGTGGGGATTTTCGAAGATCACGCGAAGCGCGTCGCGGTGGACGATCCGATATCCCAATCCGGAAACCCGGGCTTGCGCCCGGGCGTTTTCTGCGTCGACAATCACGTATCGTACGCCGGCAAGGGAAAGCGTAGCATCGCTAAAGGCGTATACGGTCGTATCGGGCGTCGCGCCCAGAGACAAAAACAGATCCGATCCGATATACCGATGGTAGAAGGTCTCGTACCATGGCACCCAGAACTGCGACATTTGGCCTAATTGGGGAATCTGCAATGCGCTCCCCCAGTCCGGAAAGAGGCTCGATCGGCCGATATCCAGGGCGCGGGATCCTGGCCGGCGCCCGGCCTCGGATTTAAGCCATTGGATCGCCTCCGGCGGGTGCTCGTCCCTTTCCGAGCGAACGGGACGAAGGCCGTTCATGTAATAGACGCCCTCTCCCAGGAGGCATATCAGCAGAAGACGCTTCGTCCACCGTGTCAGCCGGGGTTGCCGGGTCAGCGCCAGCAGAATTACGGCCGCCGCCAGGATCGCCCAGAAGATCCCGACATATCGCTTCGTCCAAAGATCGGTGGCCGTCCCGAAATGGCCATACAGCCCCAGGTAGCCGTAGAGGAAAAAGAATGAGCTGACGATGACGCCCGCGAGCGCGACACAGGGATAGCTCAGGCCATTCGTGTCGTCAATCGCTTCATAGCCATACGCGGCCATTACCATCAAAGACAAGCAGGCCATGGAAAACCAGTAATCGTTCATGACAAAGCTGAAGAAGGGGAGCGAATCGATCAGGGTAAAAGGGAAAAGGCCGAAGATCTGCCCGACGGAGGCCGAGAAACAGGCAGCCGCGGTGAGTATGACCGGCGCAGTGCGCCTTGTAAGACGTGACAGAGAGTGGATTGCAATGAGCGGGCCGACGATTCCCAGGTGAAACGTGAGCTTATTGAAGGGACCGGCCGGGGCGGTCGAGGGAAGCCGCATGGCAAAGTACGACTCCCAAAAGTGTTTGGGCGTAAAGAGAGAGAGCAGATTGACCAGGCTGATACCAGGAGTGACACGCGCCTGGTAATCCTGGATGGTATGCAGGTAAGTGCCGTAGGCGTCAAATACAGGAAAATACAGGAAAGCCAGGAGGAGCAGCGCGATGGATGGAACAGCCAGATGAATGGCGGCCAGCCGCAACCTTCTGTCCCGGAATTGAACGAGCCCCAAGCTCAACGTGGTGCCGTAGACCACAAGAAAGGTCAAGACAGCCGTGGGCGTAAATGTCGTACTCAACAGGGCGGCATTTGCGGCAACCGCAAAGACCGCGTTTCCGGGGGTCTGCCGATTCATGAAGCGAAGCATCGCATAGAGAACGACCGGGGCAAGGAGGTATGGCTGTCCGATGGCGAGGTTCAGGTTGGCAAGCGCGAAGCCGTTGAGAAAGAAGACTATGCAAGCCGCCAGTGCGGCTTCCAGAGACAGCCCCACCAAAGTCGTGAATGCCCGCAGGATGCAGTAGGCGGAAATCCCCAACATCGCCAGAAGCGCGAACGTCAACGCCGTTGCGCTGCCGCCGAACAGAGCCGTGACCAGGGTTATCGGCGAAAACTTCAGATCGACCAACACTTCCGGCCCTAAGGCGCCGGTCGCCGTGTATGGATCCCAATACGGAGATTCCCCGCTGCGGAGACAGAAGGCCATGAATCTCTGAGCGGGCTCGAATTGATCGGACCCGCTCCACAGATCTCCCTGGCCGTCCATCGGGTCGCGCCCCGCTCTTTCGGGCAGAAGGGATCTCGGTGCGGGTACTGCCACGTACCTGAGTATCCCCTGATCGTAGTCTAGGGGCGCCAGGGACGTGTGCAGGAAAATAACGTCGCCAAAGAGGAGAAGAACCAGTATGACCGCGAAAGCCAGGCAAGCCAGCCGGGGCAGCGGTGTCCGGGAGAGAGAAGAGGGCGATAAGTTAAGATGCATCCGATGACTTGCCTTAGGAGTTCGGACCTCGGCGGCCCCGTTTCAAACGCCGGGGGTAGAAGTTGTTGCTCGCGTCGCGACAGACAGAGCAAGGCCGCGCAGCAGAGCACGGAGGCGTTCGACGCCTCCCGCAACCTTTCAGATTCGAAAAGGTCTGGCCTGAGCGTGAGAGTACCGCGGAGAATCCGCAGATGTCAAGCGCCGGGTTGATCCAGGTTGGTCCCCGCAGCATTGGCCCCGGATTGTCGTCTCACCGCGCGGTATGCAACTCCACCTGCGTGAACCCCACCGCGCGGATCTGGTCGCGCAGTGTGCTGAACCGCACGGCGTCGCTCGCGGCGCGAATCCGTTCGCTTTCGGCTACCGTCAGCTCGCGCCAGTACCGGTCCGCGCGATCCTTATAAGAGTACCCGCCGTACACCGCGCTGCCCGCTCCGGTTACCTCCATCAGCAGTTGCCAGAAGCTGGCTCGCTGGAACAGACCCTTGCGCGCCCCCGCCTCGCGAGGGATCTCCACCGTCTGCCGGCCGCCGCGCAGGATCGCGCGCACGCATCGCTCGGCCACGAACGGCCGCGCCGGGTCGGGGTCGGGAAAAGTTTCCAGCACTTCGCGCAGGCCTTCGATCTCAGCCTCCCATCCCGCCCAGCGAAAACGCGACGCGCCGCTCACCAGCGTGCCGCGCCGCAGCAGCTCGCAAATGCGCGCCTCGTCCTTGCCGGTGATGCCCAGCATGTGTTCGATCAGTTCCCGCACGGGAAAGTCCTGTGCCACCACCGGCGTCAGCGAGATGGCTTCCGCCGCTTCGGAGCTGAGTTTCACCCGGATGGTCTGGGGTAACGCCATGCTTTGATTTCACGCTAGCATAAGTCCGTGACGCCTCTCGAAATAGTGCGCGCGGAGATCGCCCGCTACGATCACGCCCTGCTGGATTTCTCGGCGCGCGAGCACAACGGCGCCATCGAGCTGGTGATCGAACTCAAGGACCGCAGCCTGGGCCTGCACACCTACTACGCGCCCATCCATCCCCGCGACATCGAGCACCCGCAGTTCCCCTGGACTTTCCAGCGCTACCTCTACGACTGCATGCACGACTACCTTGTCGAGATGTTCCTCCACACCCCGCAGAGCCGGGACGCGCGGCCATGACGCCCGCCGCCGAACTGCTGGCCGCCGAGATCGAACGCGCCGGCCCGCTCCCCTTCCACCGCTTCATGGAGGTAGCGCTCTACCATCCCGCCCACGGCTACTACCGCCGCCCGCGCGATCCCTTCGGCAAGGAGGGCGACTTCTACACCGCCGAGCAGATCCAGCCCGTCTTCGGCATCCTCATGGCCGCGCGCATTCGCCAACTCTACCGCGCCATGGGCGAGCCGCGCGATTTCACGGTGGTCGAGCTGGGCGCCGGCCGCCGCGAGATGGCCGAAGCTTTCTCCGAGTGGCGCTACCTCCCGGTGGACCTCGATGCCGGCGCGCCGCCCGAAGATTTCCGCGGCGTGGTGTTCTCGAACGAGTTCTTCGACGCCCTGCCCGTGGATGTCGCGACCTTTCGCGATGGCGCTTTCCGCCGCCAGTCGGTGGCCTTCCGCGACGGCCGCTTCGTCTGGCAGGAAGACGGCGACGCCGCGCCCGATGCGGCCGCCTATCTGCGCGCCTTCTTTCCTCCGCCCGAAGAGGGCCGCTGGTACGAGATCAACTTCGCGGCGCTCGGATGGATGGACCGCATCGCCTCCGCGCTCCGCGACGGCTACGTCCTCACCATCGACTACGGCTACACCCTCCGCGAAGCGGTCCGCTTTCCCGCCGGCACTCTCATGGGATACCGGCGGCACACCGCGCGCGAGAACGTGCTCGCCGAGCCGGGCGAGCGGGACATCACCGCGCACGTCAACTTCACCGCGCTTGAGGAGCACGGCGCGCGGTGCGGACTGCGCACCGAAACTTTCGAGACCCTCGCGAGCACGCTGCTCTCCGCCGGTGAGCCGGACCAGTTCGCCGCCGCGCTCGGGCCGGAGAACGACTTGCGCCGCCGCATGCAGCTCAAGAGCCTTCTCTTCGGCATGGGCGAGACCTTTCGCGTGCTGCTGCAGCGGAAGGAGACGCGCCTGCCGGCGCAGCAACGGTAGCAGCGGCCGCGGCACTCCGGCGGCCTCGCGCGCCGCTGCGGAGCAGGCGACGCGTCCGCCAGCGCAGCGACGGTAGCTTCGCGCGCTGCCGCAGTGGAGCGAGGCGCGTCCACCAGCGGAGCCCCGGTGTCTTCGTGTGCCGCCGCCGCCGCGGAAGGAGACGCGTCCAACGGCGCAGCACCGGTAGCGGCGATGGCAGGGAGACGCTTCGCATGCTGCAAGCGTGAGGATGTGTTCACCGGCGCGACGAAGGCAGCCTCGTGTGCGGATCGAGCGGAGGGAGACGGACGGAGAAGCGGAGGGATTAGCCTGAAAAATGAAAAAGGCCCCGAAAACCGGGGCCTTGGAAGTGGAACCTGTGTTTTTTGCAGCCCTTCTTCAAGGGCGCGCCCTAGCTACTTCTTTTTCTTCGGAGCAGCTTTCTTCTTCGGGGCGGCTTTCTTGGTTGCGCTCTTCATCGGTTTGATTCTCCCTAACATCGAATTTTGCGATTGAAAAATCGCAATGTGATTCATATATAAGGTTCTTCGCGAAGAAAGTCAAGAGAAAAATGCAATTGCTCCGCATTCGACGCTCGCACGCCCCCAAAAATTCTCGCGGGCGCCGTGAATCTTGCGCGCCGCGGGCACTCGTATATACAATGAGACGCGCCCCGTGCCGCCACCGAACGCGGCCGTGCGACGGAAAATTCTGCATGCTGCTACTACCCATCCTGCTGGCCATTCGCGCCGCCGAAGGAGACGCCGATCTCGTCGCACGTCTCCAGCGCCGCGAACCGCAGGCGCTCGGCGATCTCTACGACCGCTACGGGCGCCTTGCCTACTCGCTCATTCTGCGCGTGGTGCGCGATACCGGCATCGCCGAGGATCTGGTGCAGGAGACCTTCCTCCGCGTGTGGAACCGCGTGCAGGCCTTCGATGCGCAGAAGGGCGCCATCGGCCCCTGGCTGCTCGCCGTGGCCCGCAATCGCGCTATCGACTACCTGCGGTCGGCCGGCGGCCGCGAACGCAACGCCGTGGAATTCGAGGAGACCGATCATCCGGCGCTCTACATCGACATGGAACAGGGCATTCTGGCATCCGACAAAGCGCGCAGAGTGAAGCGCGCGGTGGAAAAACTCTCCGCGCAGCAGCGCCAGGTCATCGAGTTGGCATACTTCGAGGGCCTTTCTCAAACCGAGATGGCCGAGCGCATGGGCCAGCCGCTCGGCACCGTCAAGACCTGGGTGCGCACGGCTTTGAAGAATCTTCGCGACGATCTGGGCGCGGCGGCGGTGTCGGCATGAATTGCGCGGAGCTGCAGGATCACTACGAGTTATACGCGCTCGGTCTGGCCGAGGAGCCCGAGCGCAGCGAAATCCGGGCGCACCTGGATCGCGGATGCGAGGTCTGTATGGTGGAGATCAAACGAGCCCGGGAAATGGCGGCTCTGCTGGGCGGTTCCGCCGCGCCCGCCGCGCCGTCGCCCAGACTGCGGCGGCGCATCCTGGCCTCCGCCGGCGCCGGAGAGCGCAGCTTCGGATGGGCCGCGTTCCTGGCGGGCTCGACCGCGCTCGCGCTGTGCGCCGCTTTCTACTACGCCGGCCGCGAGCGCCAATACTTCGACGAGGCCCGCGTGCTGCGCGAGCAGACGCGCAACCAGATCATCGAGATCGCCCGTCTCAACGAAGCCTTTGCCATCCTCAACAGCGCCGACACCACGGTCACCTCGTTCGGCGAGAACCAGCCCAAGCCGAAGGGCCGTATCTTCCTGAATCCCTCGCGCGGCCTGCTGCTGATAGCTTCCAACCTGCCGCAGGCGCCGTCGGGCAAGGCCTATGAGCTGTGGTTCATCACCAAAGGCGGGAAGGCCGTCCGCGCCGGCATGTTCCAATCGGAGAGCGATGGCACCGCCGTGCACGTGGAGCGCGGCGCCATGGACATGAAGAACACCGCCGCCGTAGCGGTGACGATGGAGGTGGAAGCGGGCGTAGACGCGCCCACCAGCACGCCCATGATCGTGGCCCCGCTCGCCGCGGCGACGCAATGAGGCGGGGCGCGGGCGGCAACGCCGGCCCCACGTGGCCGTGCAAGGGCCTGCGGCCTTGTCGCGCACGGTACGGGGTCGATGCTGTGGTCCACGCACCTCGCTGTCCCCAGGCCGCGCCGAAGGGGCGCAGCGCCGGGGCCAGGGAACTCCCTTCGCGCAACACGAGACTGCATTTATGAAATACATTCGCTATCGCTCCGGCTCTCACGCCGGTTATGGCATCGTGGACGGCGACACCGTCCGCGAGATCCGCGGCAACCTGTTTGGCGATCATGCCGAAACCGGCGCCGCTCGCAAACTTTCCGATGTGGCGCTGCTGTGCCCCTGCCAGCCGGGCAAGATCTTCGCTGTGGGGCTGAACTACCGCAGTCACCTCGGCAACCGCCCGCAGCCCGCGCATCCCGAGATCTTCTACAAGCCGGTGAGCGCGCTGCAGGATCCCGGCGGCCCCATCGTGATTCCCCGCGACTCCACCGACCTCCATTACGAGGGCGAGCTCGTGGTCGTGATCGGCCGCCAGGTGAAGAACGCATCGCTCGACGAAGCGCGCGCCGCCATCTTCGGCGTCACCTGCGGCAACGACGTGAGCGATCGCAACTGGCAGCACGGCCCCGGCAAGGACCTGCAATGGTGGCGCGCCAAAGGCTGCGACACCTTCGCGCCCCTGGGACCCGTCATCGCGACCGGCCTCGACTGCGGGAACCTGCTCCTCGAGACGCGCCTCAACGGCGAAGTTGTGCAGCGGCAGTCCACCTCCGATCTGATCTTCGACTGTCCCACCCTGGTGAGCTGGATCAGCGGCTGGGTCACGCTCATGCCCGGCGACCTCATCTACACGGGAACGCCCGGCAGCACCCGCAAGATGTCGCCCGGCGACGTGGTGGAAGTGGAGATCGAAGGCGTCGGAGTGCTTCGCAATCCCGTGGAGTAAGCGGCGGCCTCACGCTGGATCTCTCTGGGCAAGGCTTCTCGACGCCGATCACGACTGGGAGATCAGCGGTTAGGCATGATAAGATTATGGCGTGGACTTCGATGATTCCACAAACCGAATGCTGGCGCATCTCGCGAGTACACCAGATGCATATCTTCTTGGGAATGCCGATTTCTCTTCTCCATTCATGCTCCTGGACAGAGCGTCATTGGAGAACCGTACGCCAGATTCATTGTGGGCCGTCCCCGGCGATGTCGTACAACGGCTAGAACAGGCCGGTATCATCAAATCCTCCGGAGTTTCCGACAAAACGCAAATAGGATTCCGAATCCGCAAGGGATGATCTCCCACTCGCCTCAATGAGACGAATTCGCTGGTTCCTCTCAACTGAATCTGTCGGCGTCCGAAGGCTGAGTCTTACCGCCGGAGTCGTTTCGGCAGCGTACGAATTTGGCTATTGTTACGAGCACCCGCCTTATGGGCAGTGGGGTTTCTTGGTCAGTCTGATCGTGCTTTGCGGGTTTTATTTCCTATGCGCCTGGGCGCTGGTACGGTGGGTGGCCTGGATCGTCTCTGGCTTCGTTTCCGACCTACGGAAAAAATCGAACTGACCCACTACCCGCCTGGGGCCGAGTGTTTTGCGCGGCGTTAGTAGGTACTTTCCCGGCGAAGGCCGCAGTAACCGAGAAGGACTACCGTCCCCAAGATGTCGTAACGAAATCGCCACCGCCCGAGGGCCAGCCGATACTGCCCATCGCCTTCCGGT
>Ga0181529_10008090_pt1 | contig 10322 bp, 9 predicted proteins | sample PEATcosm2014_Bin_36_FD_119763 | JGI IMG/M metagenome (GOLD analysis project Ga0181529, IMG submission 119763) | Peatland microbial communities from MTU Mesocosm Facility, Houghton, MI, USA - PEATcosm2014_Bin10_30_metaG | ecosystem: Environmental > Terrestrial > Soil > Wetlands > Peat | place... | reverse complement strand
GGCTTCCCCTGCGAGCGCGTGGTGGGCATGGCGGGCATTCTCGATTCCGCGCGTCTGCAGTTGTTCCTCGCGCGCGAGGCGGGCGTGGCGGTGAAGGACGTGCGCGCAATGGTGCTCGGCGGCCACGGCGACACCATGGTGCCGGTGCCGAGCTACTGCACCATCAACGGGATTCCGGCCCGCCAACTCGTCAGCGCCGAGAAATTCGCGGCCATCGTCGAACGCACGCGCAACGGCGGCGCGGAGGTCGTGAAACTCATGGGCACGAGCGCGTACTACGCGCCCGCGGCCTCGGCCATTCAGATGGCCAAGGCGTATCTGCACGACGAAAAACGCCTGATTCCTTGCGCGGCCTTCCTGCGTGGCGAGTACGGCTATCGCGATCTCTACATCGGCGTGCCGGTTGTTCTTGGCGGCCGTGGCGTGGAAAAGATCGTTGAGATTGCTCTCGATCCGGCCGAGAAGCAGATGCTCGACAACTCCGCCAAGGCCGTGCTTGAGCTTATCGAAGCGTCGAAGACGCTGTAGGCGCGGACGCCTTTCGCCTGATAGCGCGTTGCGATTGCCGATCTACCTGCATCGCGTGGATCTGACGCTATAATCCGCACCCTTGGATCTTCGATCGTTCACCATAGTGGAACTACGCGAACGCGTTGCGCGCGCGGGTGAGCTTCCGTTCCGCGCCGAGCAGCTATTTCGCTGGCTGCATGGTCCTGGCTTTGGTGGCGTCGGCAGCGTTCGCGATCCCTTCGCGCCGTCCACGGTTCCGCGCCCTTTGCGCGATGCCATGCTCGCCGATACCGGGCTTCTGCCGCTGGTTCCCGATAGCGCCGTGGATTCCTCCGACGGCACGCGCAAGTTCCGCTTTCGCACCCACGACGGCCGCGCGGTCGAGTCGGTTCTGATCCCCGACGACAAGCTGGCGCGCAGCAAGCTGACCTTGTGCATTTCGTGCCAGGTGGGCTGCGCCTGGGGCTGTGCCTTCTGCGCGACCGCGACCTTGGGATTCGGCCGTAACCTGACTGCCGGCGAGATGGTCGAGCAACTGTACTGGACGATGGAAAGCTCGGGACAAAAGCCGACCAATATTGTCTTCATGGGAATGGGCGAACCGTTGCATAATCTCGACCAAGTGACCCGCGCGTTGTCCATCATCCAGCACCCCTGGGGCGCGGGTCTGTCGCCGCGGCGACTGACGGTTTCCACGTCGGGCGTGGTCACCGGAATCGATCTGCTCGCCAAGATGCGTCCTGCGCCCAACTTGGCCATCTCTCTCAATGCGACGACGGACGAGGTCCGCGACCGCCTCATGCCGGTGAATCGGCGTTGGAATATCCAAACATTGCTGGCCGCCGCGCGCCGATTTCCGCTGGCCCATCACCGCCGCATCACGTTCGAATACGTGCTGTTCGCGGGAGTGAACGACACCGACGTGGATGCCGCGCGTCTGCCGCGGCTTATCGCGGGGATCCCGAGCAAGGTGAACCTCATCCCCTGGAATCCTGTTCCTGGCTTGCCTTTCGAGCGCCCCAGCGAGGCGCGCGTACTGGCCTTCCAAAGCATGGTTCGCCGGCCGGATCTGCCCGTGTATATTCGTACCCCGCGCGGGGACGACACGGCGGCGGCCTGCGGACAACTCGCGGCGCGATTGAGTGAAACGCCAGCGGGTTTTCTGGATCTTAGGATCACAAGGCGCGTGTCATGAGCGGAGCGGCCATTCACATCGATCTTGTCAGGCCTCCAGCGGTTTCTCCGGCGGTTTCCCGCCGGCGCGTCAGCGACCTCTGGTCTCTGGTCGCGAGCGAAATGCATACCGTCGAGACGCGCCTCTGCGAACAGATGGACAGTCCCGTCGGGCGTATTCCCGAGGTGGGTACGCATCTTCTCGGCGCGGGGGGCAAACGACTGCGGCCGTTGCTCTCCGTGCTTGCGGCTCGGGCGAGCGGAACCGATTTGGATCAGGCGATCGCCGCCGGTTGCGCCGCCGAGCTGATTCACACCGCGACCCTGTTTCACGACGACGTGGTGGACTGTGGCAGCGTCCGTCGCGGGCGGCCGGCCGCGCGCATGATTTTTGGCAATGGCGTGGCCGTGCTGGTGGGCGACTTCTGCCTGGCGCGCGGTCTTGAGCTGGTCGCTTCAACCGGATCGATCGCCATGGTGCGATCCTTGGCCGCCACGGTCACGGAGATGGCCGAGGGCGAAGTCGCGCAACTCGAGGGCGCCGGCAATCCCGACGCCACCATCGATGCCTATCTGCGCGTGGTCGATCGCAAGACCGCGTCGCTGATGGCGTGGTGTTCGCGCGTGGGGGGCGTTCTTCCCGAGCCACTCGATGCCGTGTTTGGACGCTACGGCCGGGCGTTGGGCCGCGCCTTTCAGATCGTCGACGATATTCTCGACTGCACGGCCGACGAGGGCGTTACGGGGAAGTCGGGCGGCCGCGATCTGCAGGAAGGCAAGCTGACTCTGCCGGTGCTGCTCGCCTGCGAAACCGATCCAGACCTGCGCGCGCGCATTCGCGATGCCTTGGGCGAGCAAGGAATCCCGGCCGACAAGGCGCATTCCATCCTGACCGCGGTTCGCGCGGCGGGTGGGGTGGAACGTGCGCGCAAGCGCGCGGTTGCGTTTGCCGAAAACGCCACGGCCGAACTGTCGCTCTTGCCAGCCTCGCAGTACCGGGACTCACTCGTCGAGTTGTCGCGGCTTTCCGTCGACCGGGTGGCGTGATGTCCGTGGTCGCGCCTGGGACCGATGTCCCGAAGGATGTCCGCGACGATGTCCGGGGAATGTTCGATCGTATCGCTGGCCGCTACGACCGCGCGAACCGGATCATGTCGGCCGGCGTCGATGGGCTGTGGCGCCGCAAGGCGATTCGGGCGCTGCTCGCGGGTCTCGGGGATTCGCCGCGCGTGCTCGATCTTGGAGCAGGCACGCTCGACGGCGCTATCGCGATCTCGCGGCGGAAGCCCGGGGCACTTGTGGTGGGCGCGGACTTCGCGCGCAACATGCTTGCCGAGGGGCTCAAAAAGCCCCGCGCCGCGAAGGTGGCGGCTCAGGTCGCCGATGGGCACGAGCTGCCTTACCAGAACGCGGTTTTCGACGCCGCTTTTTCCGCCTTTTGCGTTCGCAACCTGCGCGATCTCGAACAAGCGATGAAAGAGCTGCGGCGCGTGCTGCGTCCTAGCGGCCGCATCGCGATCCTGGAATTCTTCCGGCCCGTGCGCAGACGTGCCTTCTGGGATGGCTTCTACAATGCGCGCGTGCTGCCACTGCTCGGCCATGCCGTGACCGGAGATCGAGCCGCCTACCGTTATTTGCCAGAATCGATCGCGCGATTCGTGCCGCGGGACGAATTCGAAACGATTTTGCGCAAGGTCGGATTCGCGACGGTTCGGGGTACGGATCTTTTCCCGGCCGGGGTCGCTTCGCTGGTGGTGGCGGAATGAAAATCCTGGTCGCCATTACCGGCGCATCGGGCGCCATCTACGCTAAGCGGCTGCTCGATGCCTTGTCGACCGCGCGCCAAACGCAATTCGATCTCGAAGTTGCCATCTGCTTTTCGACCAATGGCCGCCGCGTCTGGCGGCACGAGCTCGGCACCGAGTGCAGCTACGGATTTCGCGAATACTCGAACGACGATTTCACGTGCTCGTTTGCCTCGGGCTCGGCCCTGTGGCACGCCATGGTAGCGCTGCCCTGTTCGGTCGGGCGCGTGGGGCGCATCGCGGGCGGAATCGCCGACGATCTCATCGGTCGGGCCGCCGACGTGGCGCTTAAGGAGCGGCGCAAACTCATTCTGGTCGTGCGTGAAACGCCGCTGTCGCTGATTCACCTTGAAAACCTGCTCGCGGTGGCTCGCGCGGGCGCCATCGTGCTGCCCGCGGCGCCGTCCTTCTACACTCGCCCGGCCACCGTGGATTCGGTCGTCGATACCGTCGTCGCGCGCGTGCTCGACCAACTCGCCGTCGCGGCGACGCTCGCGCCACGTTGGGGAAAGTCGCCATGAACTCGGAACAAGACTCGGATCTTTTTGAACTCGGTCGCGCGGCGCTGGCCGCCGCGCGCGCGGCTTTTGGCGGACGCGCCTTTTTCGTCGGCGCGCGGCGCTTGCAGCCGGATGGTTCTTGGTCGGGGCCACGCGAAGCCGTGTGCGCCGCCGTCGAAGAAGAGGATCTTGCCGGACTCGGCGGTCTTCCGGCGGCAGCACGCGGGGGCGTCAACACCGTTCTTTGCGGCCCCGCCGGAGCAGTCGCGCGCGAAGCCATCGGGCTCGGCATGCGCTGCCTGATTCGCGTTCCGTTCGCCGCCGGCGAATCGTCGTCGGTGCGCGGGGCGCGCCTGCGAGAGATTGGCGAGTTGCTTCGTCAAATGCCGACCGTCGATGGAATCGTACCCATGCCCGTGGGCGAGGCCTTGGGCCTCGACACGATCCACTTCTTCGCCGCGTGCCGGATGACCTGCCCGACCGGTCATGTCGTGGTGGATCTGGAACGGCTCGGTCACAAACTTGGCCAACTTTGTCTGTCGTTCGGCGCGGACGAGGTGCTGGGCCCCATCGTGAACCAGCGCGCATTGCGCCTGGGCGCGCACGCGTCCAGCAACGAGATCACGCGCGACGAGGCGGCGCTACTCTTGCGCGCCTCGGGATTTGTCCCGTGCGAGCGCTTGCCGGAAGGAAAGGTGCAAGCGCTGTGAGTTTTTCCGACGTTTGCCGGAAAGTGCGTTCCGGCGATCCGCTGTCCTTGGCCGACGGTCTGGCGCTCTACCAGCACCCCAATCTTCTCGAAGTGGGAACGCTAGCCAACGAAGCGCGCGAACGTCTGCACGGCGACCGCACCTATTTCAATCGCAACCTGCACATCAATCCCACCAACGTCTGCGTGGCCGCGTGCAGGCTGTGTTCGTTTTCTCGTCGCGATGCCCGCGCCGCGGGCGCCTTCGTGCTGACCGTCGAGCAGGCGGTGGACAAACTGCGCGCCCGTCTGGCCGGCGGCGATCGCGTGACCGAGGTCCACATCGTCGGGGGATTGCACGACGGCTTGCCGTTCGAGTACTTCACCGATCTGGTTTGGCGGCTCAAAGCCGTCGAGCCCGGCATCAGCATCAAAGCCTTTTCAGCGGTGGAGATTTTCTTCTTTCATCGCCTTTACCACCTGAGCATCGAGGAAATCCTGCGCCGCTTGCAGGCGGCTGGGCTCGATTCGCTGCCCGGCGGCGGCGCGGAAATCTTCTCGCCGCGCGTGCGCACGGCGATCTGCCCCAACAAATGCGGCGCGGACGAGTGGCTGGACGTGCATCGCACGGCCCATCGCCTGGGCATCAAATCCAACTGCACCATGCTGTTCGGCACGGTCGAAACCCTGACCGAACGGGTGGAGCACCTGCTGCGCTTGCGCGAGCTGCAGGACGAAACCGGCGGTCTGCTGGCCTTTATTCCGCTTCCGTTTCATCCCGAGAATAATGCCTTGGGCGACCGGCCCGCGCCCAGCGCGGCCGAAGCGTTGCGTACTTGTGCAGTTGCGCGCCTGATGTTGCACAATGTTCCGCATATCAAGGCGTACTGGGTGAGCCTCGGGCTCGCCACGGCGCAGACCGCGCTTTGGTTCGGCGCCGACGACTTCGACGGTACCGTCAGCGAGGAAAGGATCTATCACCAGGCGGGGGCGCATTCGCCGCAGGCGCTCGCGCCCGAGGCCATCGCCCGCATCGTGCGCGAAGCGGGCCGAGTTCCCGTCGAGCGCGATACGCTTTACGGCCGCTTCTCGCCCGCGGCCAAGCAGGAGGCGATCTGAGCGTGCCTCGTTTGCGTCTGACCGCCGTTTCATTCCTGAACGCGCGTCCCATCGTCTACGGCATCGAGCGAGGCCTGGCGCTTGCCAACAATCGCTTCGATCTCAGGTTCGATCTGCCGTCGCGTTGCGCGGCCGCCATCGCCAGCGGCGACGCGGATTTGGCGCTCATGCCCCTCGGAAGCTTCGCGGACGCACCCGACGAATTCCGCATCGTGCCTGGTATCGCCATCGCGTCGCGCGGGCCGGTGCGCACCGTGATGCTGATGGGCGACGTGCCGTGGGAGGAAATGGACACCATCCTCCTCGACGAAGCTTCGCGCACATCCCACGTTCTAGTCCGGCTTCTCACGCGCGAGCGCGGCCTCGCGCCCAGCTACGAACGCGCGGAGCACGACCGCATCGCCGATCTCGTCGGCGGGCGCCGGGGCGCCCTGATGATTGGCGACCTGTGTTTTTCGGCCAGCGCGCGCTTCCGTCACGTCTACGATCTTGGCGCCGAGTGGACGGCGCGCGTCGGATTGCCGTTTGTTTACGCGGCGTGGATCGGCCGGCCCGGTGCCGTTTCGCCGGGCGATGTCGCCCTTTTGCAGGAGAGCCTGGCGCTTGGCCTCGCTCATCGTGACGAGATCGCGCGCGATTGGGCAGGGGAAAATGGCGTGGATGTCGGTATTTGCGAACGCTACTTTCACGACAACATCCACTACGAGTTCGGTGCCGGCGAACTGTGCGGCGCCACCGCCTTTCTCGAACGCGCCCGCGCCGCTGGCTTGTCCACCCAGAAGCCCGTCATTCGGTTCTTCGCCAACGAAGCTCGATCGAGGACCGCCGCTGCTGCCGCGCCTCGTTCGCTCGACGGCGTTCTTGCCGACGCCGCGGCCGGCGTGCGCTTGTCGTTCGACGACGGCGTTCGCCTGCACGATTCGGCCTCGCTCCACGATTTGGGCTTGGCGGCGGACGCGCGACGCCGTTCGCTGCATCCCCATGGCGTGGTCACGTACATCATCGACCGCAACGTGAACTACACCAACGCATGCACCACGGCTTGTCAGTTCTGCAATTTCTACCGGCCGCCGGGCGACAGCCGCGTCTATACGTTGTCGCGCGCGGAGCTTGCCCAAAAACTGCAAGAGACGGTCGACATGGGCGGCATTCAGGTTTTGCTTCAGGGCGGAATCAATCCCCAGCTCGGGCTCGACTATTACGAAGATCTATTCCGCTGGATGAAGGCAAATTTTTCCATCGCCATCCACGGCCTTTCACCCGAGGAAATTCGCTACCTCGCCGAGCGCGAGAATCTCACCATCCGCGCCGTCCTCGAACGCCTGATGGCGGCGGGGCTCGACTCGGTTCCCGGCGGCGCGGCCGAGATTCTCGACGACGAAATTCGGCGCCGCATTTCGCCGCGCAAATGTTCGGTGGCGACTTGGCTCGATGTCATGCGCCAGGCGCACTCGCTCGGCCTGCGCAGCACCGCGACCATGGTTTTCGGCTTCGGCGAGAAGTCCCATCACATCGTCGGACATTTCGACAAGCTGCGCGCGCTCGAAGACGAAACGGCGGGATTTACCGCTTTCATTTGCTGGAGCTTCCAGGCCGAAGGCACGCGCCTTCCATTGCGCGACGACACGACTGCCACGCGCTACCTGCGTACGCTCGCCCTCGCGCGCCTCTACCTCGACAACTTCCCCAACGTGCAGGTTTCCTGGGTGACCATGGGACCGGCTATCGGCCAAATCGGACTGCGCTTTGGCGGCAATGACTTCGGGTCGGCCATGATCGAGGAAAACGTGGTGGCGCAGGCGGGCGCGGTTTTCAAGCTGTCGTCCAGCGACATCGAGGGCTACGTGCGCGCGGCCGGATTTACGCCGCGGCGCCGGAACATGCGTTACGAGTGGCTATAGCCGGCGCTCCGTCGTCAATACCTTGTCGACCGGCTGCGACCAATTCGCGCCGGAGCCATCTAACCGGTGGAGGAAAAATCCATGGCACTCGTAGGAAAGAAAGCACCGGAGTTTACCGAGGAAGCTGTCGTCGGCAGCGGAGAATTCAAGAAGGTCTCGCTATCCGATTACAAAGGAAAGTGGGTCGTCCTGTTCTTCTATCCGCTCGACTTCACGTTCATCTGCCCGACCGAGATCACCGAGTTCTCGAAGCGCGATAAGGAATTCAAGGAGCTAAATGCCGTTGTTCTCGGTTGTTCGACCGACTCGAAGCACTCGCACAAGGCCTGGATCAAGGGCGACTTGGGCCAGCTTGCCCATCCCTTGATCGCGGATTTCACCAAGAAGATCGCCCGCGACTACGGCGTGCTCGACGAGGCCAACGGATTCGCCAACCGCGGCACCTTCGTCATCGATCCCGAGGGCAATGTGGTAACCGAATCGGTCAACGTTCCCCGCATCGGCCGCTCGGTCGGCGAAACCCTGCGCCTTCTGCAGGCGGCGCAGACCGGCGAGCTGTGCCCGGTCGAGTGGAAGTCGGGCGGTAAGACCCTCGGCAAGGCGTAGTGGCCGTTTGCGCGACCGGCCGGAGCGATCGCCCGGCTAGGCGAAATTCCGGCCGATTTGATTTCGCGGCTGGTTGGCTGTGCAAGCAGGAGCGGAAATGAATAGACTCGCGTCCGCGATGGAAACCGACCACTCGTTTCTCGGCGCGATTGTCACCTTTGGCCGTATGGTGAAATTTAGCCATACGGTCTTTGCCTTGCCATTCGCGCTCGCCGCCACCGCCATCGCGGCGCGCGGGCACGGAATTACGGTCGTCCAGGTGGTGGCGATCCTCGTGGCCATGGCCGGTGCTCGCACCGCCGCGATGGGATTCAACCGAATCGCCGATCGCGCCATCGACGGGAAAAATCCGCGCACGGCTGGTCGTGAAATTCCGACGGGAAAGGTCTCCTTATTGGCCGCCAGCGTGCTCACCGCCACCAGCGCCGCTGTCTTCGTCGCTGCCGCGGCCAGTCTGGGGAAACTTTGCCTGGTTCTTTCGCCGGTGGTCCTGGTGCTGGTGCTGGGCTACTCCTTCACCAAGCGATTCACCTGGCTGTGCCATCTCTTTCTCGGGCTGGCCATCGGCGTCGCGCCAGCGGGCGCCTGGATCGCGGTGCGCGGCGAGCTGGCCGCGCCGGCGGTCTGGCTGGTGATCGCCGTGGCCACCTGGATCGGCGGGTTCGACATTCTCTATGCGCTGGCCGACCGCGATTTCGATCGCAAGTCAGGGATTTATTCCATTCCCGCCCGTTTCGGCGTCCCAGCTTCGCTCGCCATTTCCGCAGTCATGCACGCGGGCACCGCCGCGGCCCTGATTGCCGCGGGTCGAGCGGCTGGCCTCGGCGTCATCTACTTTCTAGGTGTGGCAGTGGCGGTCGCCATTTTCATCTACGAGCACGCCATCGTCCGGCCCTCGGACCTCTCGCGCCTCAACGTGGCCTTCTTTAACCTGAACGGCTACGTGTCGGTGGCGTATCTAGCGGCGACGCTGATCCAGGTCTTCGTCGGCTGACTGGCAGAAGCGCGTGCGCGGAGGCGAGCTGAGTGGGCACAGTAGGAATCGAACCTACAACAAACGGATTAAGAGTCCGCTGCTCTACCAATTGAGCTATGCGCCCATTCTCTTTTAATTTCGCTTACTTATGCTAGTTGTTGCTCTGCGGTGTCACGTTGCGTTCTGCCTATTCTCTGCCCAAGTGTACCGGGAGCGTCGCGAAGAGATAGCACAACCGCTGCCGGTTTGGAAAGATCCACTGCAACCATATCGAACGCCTTGGCCCCGAAAAAATCCGGGGCAAGGTGAGCGTAGTGCTGGGTCGTTGACGTGGAGGAATGGCCCATGATCTTCGCGAGCACTTCCAGGTTGCCGCCGTTCATGACCCACTGTGAAGCGAACGTGTGGCGCGTGCATTGATAGAGCGTCATCTTGGGCAGCTCGCAAGCCGCCAGCGCGTTCGCGAGTGCCTTGTGCACAGTGATAGGGCGGATGAACTGGGCTGGACTTCCGATGTCGGGCCGCCCGCCGCGTGATTTGCACGTCGGCCTGAAGAGTTGTCCGACGCCGCCAGTCTTAAATTTCCAGGCTTCCAAGATGGGCGTAAGCGAGTCTTGGAGTGGAACGATTCTGCTTTCCTTGTCCTTGAGGACGCAGAGCCGTCCATCCTGCATTTGCTGACGAACGTGAATCTTCCTGCCTGGCAGGTCAATATCCCGCCAGTGCATGCCGAGGATTTCCCCTGTCCGGCACCCGGTCTGTTCGCCGAAGATGAAGATCATGTTGTACGGCTCCGGCAGCGCCAGGTACAGACGGCGGATGTCCGCCGGCCGCTCGAGGAATGGCGTTGACCGCGTGTCGTAGGTGCTCTTGAAGAGCCTGCGGGTGGAACGCGGCAGGCTGGCTATCGGGTTGGATGGGGCGTGGCCAGCTTCGATGATGTCCGCGTAGAGCGTGCTCAACTGGCGCACGCAGTGGCCGACTGTTGTGGGGTTCAACCCTTCGGCGAGTTTGTTCTCGATGAATCGGCGAATCTTGGCGGCG
>Ga0181529_10008089_pt1 | contig 10323 bp, 10 predicted proteins | sample PEATcosm2014_Bin_36_FD_119763 | JGI IMG/M metagenome (GOLD analysis project Ga0181529, IMG submission 119763) | Peatland microbial communities from MTU Mesocosm Facility, Houghton, MI, USA - PEATcosm2014_Bin10_30_metaG | ecosystem: Environmental > Terrestrial > Soil > Wetlands > Peat | place... | reverse complement strand
TTCTTCGCCGGCCCCCGGCCGCCGCTCCACCTGGTGGCCAGCGATTTAATCGCCGATGACATGATTCGGTTGACGTACGTTCCTGCTTAATCGTGCGAGTTGCCCGACGTCGGCGATGAACGTGGACGGCGAAAATCGCTGCGATCCCGATGCGCTGAACCCTCGAATCCCATCGGAAATCCATCCTTAGCCGTCGGACCGCTCACTCCGTCCAGTCCTCGACACTCAGCCCGTCGATCCGTGTGAAGTCGCGGTCGTTACTGACCAGGATCGATCCCAGCGAAAGAGCGTGCGCGCCGATCATCGTGTCGAGGCTTCCCATCGGCTGACCCTTACCTTCCAGCCGAGCCCGCAGTTGCCCGTAGTGCGCAGCCGCATCCGAGTCCCACGGCAGAATCGACACGCGCAGAAAGAACGCCTCAACCAGGGCATGCAGGAGTTTCGCGCCCGGCAGCCGTGCGGCCCCAGAACGTAACTCCCCTTCGGTGACGACCGAGATCGCGAGCTGTGCCAGCGGCACTCTCACCAGGCGACTCTCGACATTTGGATGGTTCCCCTTGATGATAAAGCTTGCCGTATTGGTGTCCAGCAGATACCGGATCGCCATCAGAACAGGTCGCGTTTCTCTGGGAGATCGTCGTCGCGGTCCGCCATGAACTCATCGGGGACGCCCGCCTCCGACCTGAGCTTAAAGAAGTCCTCCCAGGACTCCGGACGGAGCGGCTCCGCCCATACAGAAAGTGTCTTGCCTGATCTCCCGGCCATGATATATCGCACGGCCCCACCCCCGTCTCTTTAGTAACCCCTGCGGATGTGAGCCTTAGGCAGCATCTGCGGGAACCGGATTCCCCCTTTTCAATTCTAGGGTGCGCGGCCAAAGTGCACACGGCATGTCAGGCCGCGAACATCGGAGACCTCGCTAGATCCGGCGCGTCAAACCTTCGGCCAGCGGCTCAACGTGCTGGGGGACGGGCCCAGGATTTCGCTCAATTTGTCGAGGGTCGGGGGAGTCTTCAGTTTAGCACGGGCGGTTTTCATCAGCCAGATTTTGAGGGCGCGCTCGTGAACTTCCCAATTCAGATCGTCGCGGGTGGATTCGATCACGAAGTTTTCGCCCCAAACATCGAACCGCGCTGTGAGGTCGTCGTAGGCGCAGTGCAGGTACTGATTCTGAACGGTAGCGGATATCTGTTTCCAGGCGTTCAAATGTTCCTCGGCCCTTTCCCGGTTGACTTGCCATTTGATGTAGCATTCGGCCAGCAAGAGCCGGCACTCCGCCTGAACGACGGGGTCATGCTGACTGTTTTGAAGGACGGTGGAGAGGAGTTCGGCAGCATCGGGGTACTCGCCTTCGCGCAGGAGCAGGAGTCCTTCGAAGAGGTCGAGGTCGGTACGGCCGAAGCGTGAATGCTGAGTGCCGCTAGCGAGGCGGGCCGCCAGGAACGACTTGCGCGCCTGACCGAGGCTTTCGGTGCGAGAGTGGGACGCAACCTTGGCTTGCACGAGATAGAACTTGGTCCACAGGAGGTGCCGCCGTACGTCGGCGCCTCCACCGCCCCCGGCTGCGAGCAGCTCATCCTGGATCTTGAGAGATTTCAGTGCCTCGGCGAGATGGTGTCTCCTGGCGGTGGGCGAATCCGAGAAGCCGGCGGCGTCGACGTGGCCGCGGCCGATTTCGAGTTCGCATCGCAGTTGACCGCCGACGTCGCCCATGAGGCGGTAGTCCTCGGCGGACTTTCGGAGCTCGGACATAGCCGTTTTGAAGTCATCCCGGTCGAGCGGGGCGATTCGGCGGGAGGCGATGGCGTGGCGCAAACGGATGGCGGACTTCATGGCCTCCTGCCCGGTACCTTCGATCAAGGCACGGGCAGAGGCAAAGCACTGTTGGGCGCGCACCAAGAGGCCTTGCTGCATGGCCACCCAACCGAGCGCACTCAGGATGCGGGCGGTGCAGATGGAACTGAAGCGCATCTCGTAATTGACGATCGACCGGGCTTCGTGTTCGGTGAGCTTTCCGGCCCTAGCGTCGCTGCGAGCGGTTCTCATGCGGAACTCAAGCCGCTTGGCGGCCGACTCCTGCGCGGCCAGGAACTCCTCCTCGGCTTCCACGAAGCGGCGGTTCCCACGGAGGCAGTGGGCATAGAAGTAATGCCAACGGCCCATGGTGCCATGGGACGGCACCGGCTCACCGTTCCAATTGACGGGAAGCTCCCTGTCGATTATCGGCCGGAGGGCATCGAGTTGTCGAATGGCCTCGTCGAAGCGGCCGGCATAGAAGAGGTGAATCCAGATGTAGTACATGCGAGCCCAGACCATTTGCCGGCGTTGCTTGCGAAGATCGTCTTCGCTCTGGCTGGCGGGGGGATCGGGAAGATTGCGGAACCAGGTGGGATTGTCGGCGTCGGGCGGGGAGACGACGGCCGAGAGAATAGTGGCCGCACCGGGGATATCTCCGAGGAGGGCGTGAAACTCGGATTCGAGAGTATGGAGCCGCAGTTTTTCGGTGAACGCGAACGGGTAGTCGGCCTGGCGGAGGACGCGGAAGTGGGAGTCAATGACCTCGCGCCAGTCGGCCGCGTTGCCGGCCTGGTCCAATCCGGTGCGGATCATTCGATGGATGATGCGAAGCCGATCGAGGGGAGGGACTTCGACGGGTAGCATGATCACGAATCTATCAGGATTCGGGGCTGAGCGGGAGCAGGGTCTCGAAAGGTGAGGACCCGCACCCTTTTTCAGAATTGCAAGGGTAGTGCCGAAATCCAAGTTCGGCGCCGCAAGAGGGACTATGCCAGTTGTTTCATCGTTTCATATACGCATAAATTTAAGATTTTAAATGGTATGCTATCGTCAAAACCACAACTAAAGGTTGGTTTCATGTAACCGTATAGAGGCTAGAATCGCCTTGATCTTTACATCGTACTGCTAGGGCGCTGGCCGGCAGGCCGAAACCGGAGAACTCAATGTCAAGAAAGGCTCCCCGCTATCTGCAGAAAACGGTGCAGTTGCTTCTGGGCTCCGTTCTACCGCGGACTCCCGTTACGTGCTCGCTGGCCTTCCGGGCGGCGGAGACCCGCGACCTGTTTCACCTCACGAAGGCTTTCAGCGGACAGATTGTGTTTGCACTCGGCTGGGTGGTGGTTTCGATCTACTCGACGGCCCTGATCTTGAAGGGACGGCAGTCAAAGGGAGGTGCGCGGCGTCGCGTTGCGGGGCATTGCGTGCTGGAGATCCCGAATTTCGTCGTGAGCGTGAAAGTGGCGCTGGAGGCGTACGAAAGTCACCGCGGCTCACTGGTGTTTCTGCCGGAAGCGGTGCGCCCGTGGGTCTTCATCGGGGCTTTTACACTGCTGCAGGGACTGCTCTCTTTCATCGCGTTTCGACACCAGAAATCGGAGCGTTGGCTTCGCGAGCGCGTAAAGCGGCTGGTGGCGAAGTTCCACTTCCCGAAGCCGAAAGAGCAGCGTTCCGGGAACGACGGCGTGATCTGGTGGAGCAGCGGGCTGCCGGAGAACGTGCAGAGTGAAAAGCCCACGGGGCACGTTCATCCGAAAAAGCGGAGGAAGCGGGCGGCCAAGGACAAGGAAGAGTACATCGATCGCGGAACGGGAATTTAGGAGAAAAGGGGGGCAGCGCTAAACAGTCGATCTGTTGCGGCAATGCAAACACTACGTGGAAATATACCACCGGCCCGGCACAGGGCTGCCCGATCATCGGCAGTACAAGTCCCTCGCCCGTCGCGTTGCCCGGTTGAAACGGGAGTTGCCGTTTCAACCCTACTGGGTCGGCGGGGATTGGCGGATTATCATCGAGTGATGGTCAGTTTCTCAGCGACTGGCGTCGATACCGCGACACGTCGGTAGCCGCCTGCCTGCCCCGGTCCTTGCCCCGCAATCTTGAATAGCGGCGCCGAGCAGGAGGCGTGGCGGCTCGGCAAGGTGTGTGTTGGGGCCGCAAAGTCAAGTTTGTGGCCCGTATCAAGGCCAATGGGGATGCAGCATCCCGCGAAACAGCGGCAGGTATCGCGGCTGGAATAGCGCCATGTCCGCCGCGAAGAACCCCGTCGTCAGGGCGAAAGCCGCCAGGAATCGCCCCACATCGCCCCACGACTTCGTCAGCCGCGTATATGCCCACACGCATCCCACAACTACCAACAAGTTCGCCGTCCACGCCGGCACCGCGATGATCTGGTCCGCGCGCTTCAACTGCCCCGTCGCCATCCACGCGTGTAGCCAGTGCAACCCGCCGCGCAGGAACGTGTTGACGAACAATCCTGTGTAATCCCACAGCCCCGCCGCCGAAATCCCGATGAAGTACTGAAGTACCCCCAGCGAATTCGCCGCAGTGCCAGCACGATCGTCGTCAGGTACATCCACGCCTGGAAAAAGTGCAGCCAGCGGATATCCGCTTCGAAATGCGCCGACAGCCACAACAAAAAGATAAATAAGCCACTTCCAATCAGGATAAACCGTTCCGGAGCACCCGCCCGGCTTCCCCTCGTCATGCAGATCCCTACGTCGCCGCCACCTCCCGAGTTCGCAAGTTTCTCGTCGGTGTTCATAAGCGGTCGTTGACAAGCCCTGTTTCAAGCGTATAATTAAATCAATTGATTGAATCACATGATTGACACGAAACAGAAGCTCCTGGACACCGCCGAACGCCTCATCGCCGAACAGGGCTATGCCGCCACTTCCCTCCGCCACATCATCGCCGAAGCCGGCGTCAACCTCGCCGCCATTCACTACCACTTCGGCTCCAAGGAAGAACTCCTCGACGAGATCATCCTCCGCAAAGCCGACCCCGTGAACCGCGAACGCCTGGCCCGCCTCGACCAACTGGAGCGGGAACCCGGGGCTCCGTCGGTCGAAGCCGTCCTCGAAGCCTTCCTGGGTCCCATGGCTGAGGCCGCCGATCGTTCTCCATCCTTCGTCCCCTTCATGGGACGGCTCCTCGCCGAAGGGCTGCTTCCCGCCCTCGTCCAGCGGCACTTCCAGGAAGTCACCGCCCGCGTCTTGGCGGCCTTGCGACGCGCCCTGCCCGACCTGCCCGCTGAGGAATTCGCCTGGCGCATGCACTTCATGTCCGGCACCCTGGCCCACACCATGTGCGGCGCCAGCCACATCCCCAACCTGGGTCTTCCCGAGGGCGATTTCCGCAGCCGCATCGGCCGCCTGATCACCTTTCTAAGCGCCGGATTCCGCGCGCCCGCAACCGCCGACCAAACAGCGAGGACAAGCAGATGAGACTGGCACTGGGAATTCTCTTACTGGCGGCGCCGCTGGCCGCGGCCGATGGCCCGCTCGAGCTCAGCCTGAAGCGCGCCGTCGCCATCGCCCTCACCCAGGAGGGCAATGCCAACGTCCGCCTCGCCGATGAGTCCCTGAAACAGGCCCAGGACCGCTCCCGCGAAGCCCGCGCCGCCCTGCTGCCCAATGTCGATGGCGCCGTCTCCTACTCCAGCCACACCGTGAACCTCGCCGCCGAAGGCCTCGACAAGATCAGCCTGCCAGTCCCCGGCTTTCAATTCCCCACCTTCGTCGGTCCCTTCTCCGTCCTCGACGCCCGCCTGTCCGGCTCTCAGACGGTCCTCGATCTCAGCGTCATTCGCCGCTACCAGGCTTCCAAAATCGGCGTCTCGGCCTCCCGCGCCGATGTCGAAACCACCGCCGAACAAGTGGCCGGCCAGGTCGCCCGCGCCTATCTCGCCGCCGCCAAGGCCGATGCCGATGTCGACGCCGCCGAGGCCAACGTGAAGCTCTCCGAAGCCGTCCTCCAGCAGGCTGCCAATCAAAAGGAAGCCGGTACCGGAACCGGCATCGAGATCACCCGCGCCAAGGTGCAGTTGGCCAACGATCGCCAGCGCCGCCTGGAAGCCGAAACCGCTCGCCGCGCCGCCTATCTCCGCCTGCTGCGCGCCATGGGAGCCCGCCTCGATACCGATCTTCACCTCGCCGACAAGCTCGCCTACACGCCCACCGGCGCCGTCACCCTCCAGCAGGCGCAAACCGAGGCCTTCCAAACCCGTCCCGATTACCAGGCCCAGCAGGAGCGCGAACGCACCGCTCGCTATTCCGCCAGCGCCACCAGCATGGAGCGTCTGCCCTCCGTCGCCGCTTTTGGCGACTACGGATCCAGCGGTTCCGGCCTCGAAAGCACATTGCCTACCCGAACCTATGGCATCTCCGTCCGCGTCCCCGTCTTCGATGGCGGCCGCCGCGACGCGCGCCGCGAGGAATCGGCCTCGCAGTACCGCGCCGAGCAGGTCCGCACCAACGATTTGAAAGAGCAGATCTCCCTCGACGTCCGCCTTGCCCTGGACGAGCTGAATTCGGCCCAGGACCAGGTCGCCGTCGCAAACGAGGGTCTGGATCTGGCGCAAAACGAGCTAGCTCAGGCCCGCCGCCGCTACGATGCCGGCATCACCAACAGCATCGAGGTCACCGACGCGCAAACCCGCCTGGAGCGGGCGCGCGATAACCAGAACACCGCTCTCTACGAATACAACGTGGCGCGCATCGACCTGGCGCAGGCCATGGGGAAAGTCAGAAGCACGGTCCAATAGCATGAAAAAGCGAATCTTCATCATTCTCGTCATCCTGGCCCTGGCGGGCGCCGCGGTCTACGCCTACCGCGGCATGAATCGCAAGCCCGACAACCGCCTCATCATTTCCGGCAACATCGAATTGACCGAAGTGAACATCGCCTTCAAGACCTCCGGCCGTCTCATCGAACGCGACGCCGACGAGGGCGACAGCGTCAAGAAGGGCCAGGTCATCGCCCGCCTCGACCGCGATCAGCTTCTGGCGCAAAAGGATCGCGAGACCGCCGGCCTGCAATCCGCCGTCGATCAACTGGCGCAGGCCGAAACGTCCCTCGCATGGCAGAAAGCCACTCTGGCCGCCGATATCGAACAGCGCACCGCCGACGTAGCTTCCGCCGAAGCGCGCCTCGCCGAACTGCGGAACGGCTCGCGTCCGCAGGAAAAACTGGACGCCAAGGCCGCCGTCGACGCCGCCGAGTCCGAAGCGCAGCGCGCCCAGGCCGATTGGGACCGCGCCCAGCCGCTCATGAAGAACGACGACATCTCCAAACAGCAGTACGACCAATACCGCATGCATTGGGAAAGCTCCACCGCCGCGCTGCGCTCGGCGAGAGAGCGCCAGGCGCTGGTCGACATGGGCCCGCGCATTGAAGTCATCCAGAACCAGCAAGGCCAGTTGGAAAAGGCCCGCGGCGCGCTCAAAATGGCGCAAGCCAACAGCTTGGAAATGAAACGCCGCGAGCAGGAACTGGCCACCCGGCGCGCCGAAATCGAGCGCGCCCGCGCCAGTCTGTCGCTCATCGATACGCAGCTCACCGACACCATCGCGATTTGTCCTGTCGATGGAGTGGTGCTGGTGAAAGCCGCCGAAGTAGGCGAAATCCTGGCGCCCGGGACCACCGTCCTCACCGTCGGCGACCTGGACCATCCCTGGCTCCGCGGCTATATCAACGAAACCGACCGTCCGCGCGTGCAACTCGGCGCGCTCGCCCACGTCACCACCGACGAGCCCGGCAAAACCTACACCGGCCACGTAGCGTTCATCGCCTCCGAAGCCGAGTTCACGCCCAAACAGATCCAGACCCAGCAGGAGCGTGTGAAGCTGGTCTACCGCATTAAAATCGACCTCGACAACCCCCGCCACGAGCTGAAATCCAACATGCCCGCCGACGCCGAGATCGTCATCCAATGACCTCCGATCCTTGCCGAGGCGTAAGCCCCACCTCACAACTCCCATGACCGTCCTCCCCATCATCGAAACCCACGACCTCACCCGCCGCTTCGGCGCCCTCACCGCCGTCGACCACCTCAACCTCACCGTCGATGCGGGCGAGATCTTCGGCCTCGTGGGGCCCGACGGCGCCGGCAAAACCACCACCCTGCGCATGCTCTGCGGCCTCATGGACCCGAGCGAAGGCTCCGCGCGCGTGGCCGGCCACGATGTGCAGCATGAATCCCGCGCCGTCAAAGACCAAATCGGCTACATGGCGCAGCGCTTCGGCCTCTACGGCGATCTCACCGTCCTGGAAAACATGAATTTCTACGCCGACCTCTTCGACATCACCGGCGTCGAACGCGAGCGCCTCACCGTGGAACTGCTCCGCATGACCGGAATGGATCCCTTCCGCCAGCGCCAGGCCGGCCGCCTCTCCGGCGGCATGAAACAGAAACTGGCCCTCATGTGCACCCTCCTGCACCGTCCTCGCATCCTCTTCCTCGATGAACCCACCAACGGCGTCGACCCCGTCTCGCGCCGCCAGTTCTGGGCCATTCTCTACCAGCTTCTGAAGGACGGCATCACCATTTTCATGACCACCGCCTACCTCGACGAAGCCGAGCGCTGCAACCGCGTCGGCATGATGCACAAAGGCAAACTCATCAACTGCGGACCGCCCGAATGGATGAAGTCGCAGGCCGGTACCGCGACCCTGGAAGAAGCCTTCATCCGCGCCATCCGCCAGGTGGAGGCCACTGCATGACACCCGAGATCGCGGTCGAAATCGATGACCTCGTCAAAACCTTCGGCGAATTCGTCGCCGTCGACCACGTGTCCTTGCGCGTCGCCAAGGGTGAAATCTTCGGCTTCCTCGGCCCCAATGGCGCCGGCAAATCCACCACCATCCGCATCCTCTGCGGCCTGCTCACGCCCACCTCCGGCCGCGCCTCCGTCACCGGCCTCGACGTCGCCCAACAGCCCGAAGAGGTCCGCCGCAACATCGGCTATATGTCCCAGAAGTTCTCCCTCTACGACGACCTCACCGTCGAGGAGAATATCGATTTCTTCACCGGCATCTATGGCGTACCGCGCGCCCTGCGCGCCGAACGCAAGAACTACGTGCTCGGCATGGCCGCCCTCGCCGAGCGCCGCAGTGCCCTTACCCGCACCCTCGCCGGCGGCTGGAAACAGCGCCTGGCCCTCGGCTGCGCCATTCTTCACGATCCGCCCGTGCTCTTCCTCGATGAACCGACCTCCGGCGTCGATCCCATCGCCCGCGCCGCCTTCTGGGATCTCATTCGCGAGCTCTCGCGCACCGGCCACACCATCTTCGTCAGCACCCATTACATGGATGAGGCCGAGTATTGCCATCGCCTGGCCCTCATGTACCGCGGCAAAGTCATCGCCCTGGGACCGCCCTCCGAGCTCAAGAAGGGGCTGACCGAGCACCACCTGCTGCGCCTGGAATCCTCCGACCCGCTCGGTACCATGCGCGCCGTCGAGCGCCTCGACGGCATCTTCGATGTCGCCGTTTTCGGCAGTGGACTCCACGTCACCGTCGACGATTCCGAGCCGGCCTCCGTCCGCATCCGCGCCGCGCTTGCCGCTCAGGGAATCCAGGTCCAGCGCCTGGAACGCATCGAACCCTCCATGGAAGACGTCTTCGTCGCCATGATTGAGGCCGAAGATCGGAAGGCTGCATGAGCACCCGCCGTCTGCGCGCCATTTTCGTCAAAGAGATCCACCACATCGTGCGCGATTCGCGCAGCCTGTCGCTGGCTCTCGCCGTCCCCGTCATGATGCTGCTGCTCTACGGCTACGCGCTCAGCCTGGATGTCGACCGCGTGGCCACGCTGATTTACGACCAGGACAACAGCCAGGCCAGCCACGACCTCATCCGCCAGTTTCAAGGCTCCAAGTACTTCGAGATCGATGGCATGGTCTCCGGCTACGCCGCCATCGACCGCGCCATCGATCGCAATCAGGCGCAGATGGCCGTGGTCATTCCGCGCGATTACTCCAAGCTGGTGCGCCAAGGCCACGATGCCCCGGTCGAGATCCTGCTCGATGGCAGCGATTCCAACACCGCCTCCATCGTGCTCGGCTACGCCGAAACCGTGGTGCGCAACTATTCCTTCGAGGTGCGCTCCCAAATGCAGAACCGCCGCGGCGGCCAGCAGGCCGTGGCGCCCGTGGATGCCCGCCTGCGCGTCTGGTACAACAGCTCGCTCGAATCCAAGAACTACGTGGTGCCCGGGCTGATCGCCGTCATCCTGCAGATCATCGCCGCGCTGCTCACCTCGCTCACCATCGCCCGCGAGTGGGAAATGGGCACCATGGAACAGCTCCTCTCCACGCCGCTGCGCCCCACCGAAATGGTGCTCGGCAAGATGGCGGCTTATTTCGTGCTCGGCGTGGCCGACGCCATCCTCTCGGTGCTGGTGGGCCTCTTCGTCTTCACCGTGCCGCTGCGCGGCAGCATCCTCCTGCTGGCGGTCGCCGTGTGCATCTTCCTGGTGGGCGTTCTGTTCTGGGGCATCTTCGTTTCCGCCGCCACAAAATCGCAGTT
>Ga0181529_10008088_pt1 | contig 10323 bp, 9 predicted proteins | sample PEATcosm2014_Bin_36_FD_119763 | JGI IMG/M metagenome (GOLD analysis project Ga0181529, IMG submission 119763) | Peatland microbial communities from MTU Mesocosm Facility, Houghton, MI, USA - PEATcosm2014_Bin10_30_metaG | ecosystem: Environmental > Terrestrial > Soil > Wetlands > Peat | place... | reverse complement strand
CGGGTCTCCTTAACCTCGCGGCGGCTTTGCGCCACGACATCATCCTAATTGCGGCCGGTCCTTGCGAAGAACGTCGCAGCTCCCTCATTGGCCGCCCAGCTCTTTCGCGAAGGCGTAGAAGAAGTCTAGCGATTTCCAGTACGAGTCAACGGGCAGTCTCTCGTCCTGGCCATGCGCGCGATCATCGTCTCGTTCGAGGGCGACAGCGGAGTAGCCGTAACTGGGAATGCCGGCCTGCGCGAAGTAAATGGAATCGCTGGCCCCGTTCTCCATCACGGGTGTGACTGGGGTGCCCGGCCAGATTTCCTGTGTGATTCGAGTGAGCGGATCGAAGACTTCCTTGATCGGCGCGGGCGGCGCCATCGCTTTGCGTTCCGGTGCGGTGTCAGCGACGACGCCGGCGTCGGAGACATATTTCACGCTGAGTTGCGGATCAGCAAACACCGCGATGAGCTGCCTGCGAATCTCCTCCGGCGAGTGGCCGGGAAAGATGCGGCAATTCACGTTGGCCTGCGCAGTCTGTGGAAGCGCGTTGTTGGCGTGGCCGCCGGAGAGACGCGTGGCAATGCAGGTAGTGCGGAAGTTGGAGTTGAAGCTAGGTTCGGCACTGAGACGGGCAGCGGCCGCGAGGTCGGGCGGAGTAGCCAATATGGCGCGCATGTCGGTCCCAGTCTGTCCCGCTTCCCGTTTGGAGAGGCTTTCGAAGTAAGTGCGCGTTACCTCATTCAGTTCGAATGGAAACGAGTGGGCCGCGAGCTTGTTGAGCGCCGCAGTCAATTCGTAGATGGCGTTATCGGGGCGCGGAAGGGAGCTGTGGCCGCCGCGATTGACTGCGGTGACTTGAAAATCCGAATAGACCTTTTCGGTGGCCTCGACATCGGCGACAATGGTGTGTCCGTGATCGAGTTCCACGCCGCCCGCGTCGGGATTGATGACAAAGGCGGCGTCGACCAAATCGCGATGTTGGCGCACGAGCCAATCGGCGCCGTTGAATTTTCCGCCTTCCTCATCGGCGGTTAGAGCTAGAACGAGATCGCGGTGCGGCTTGTAGGCCTCGCGATGCAGGCGCAGAAAGGTAAACACCAGCGCGGCGTCGGAGTCCTTCATGTCCTGCGTGCCGCGTCCGTAGTAGTAGCCGTCTTTTTCGACAAACTCGAAAGGATCCGTGTGCCAGTCGGAGCGCAGCGCCTCCACGACGTCGATGTGGCAAAGGAAGAGGACCGGCTTCTCAGTTGACTGGCCCGCAGCGCGCATGCGAACTACGAGATTCTGCTTGCGGGCGTCGGGACCGAGAAGGCGCACATCCTCTGGCGCGAAGCCGGCGTCCAGGAAGCGCTTTTGCATGGCAACGGCTGCTGTGGTCACATTGCCGCTCGACGTATCGGTGGTGTTGATTTCGATGAGCTGCTTGAATATCTCACGGGCTTCGGCGTGATCAGCGGGCGAAGCGGTCGGCAAGGAGTTTTGGGCAAAAAGAGGCAGGCCAAGGCAAATTACGAAGACGGATGCCGTAAGGTGCAAGGGAAAGTGCTTGGGACGCATGTGCGCATTGTACGATTTGAGCCGGATTACCGAAGCATGTATCGCCTCAATTTGCGCTGATCAGCAAATCGTTTTATCTTGGTGCGGCCACAACTTTCGAGGTGATTCATGCGCTTCAAAATCCCCGCCGCCGCTTTTCTTGCCACTTTCACGCTTTCCGCATTTGGACAGACCGCGCCGGATCGCCCGAGGATTACCGGGATTTCGCATCTTGCCGTGTACGCGTCAGACCCTGCGGCGACCGAGCATTACTACAAAGACATTATCGGCGCGGCAAAGGAGCCGGACCCCGAGAACCCGCAGGGAGTACGTTACGCCGTGAGTGCAACGCAGTTCATTGAGGTCCTGCCACTACCCGCAGACGCTGGAATCAATCGTTTGGACCACACCGCGTGGAACACCACCAGCGCTGAAGGGATGCGGAAATATCTTGCGGCAAAAGGATGGAAAACACCGGCCAGGGTGACGAAGGGTTCGGACGGCAGCCGCTGGTTTGAGGTGCTCGATCCCGAGGGGAACAAAGTTCAGTTTGTGCAGCCCTCCACGACAGCGATTGTCGACGCACCCAATGCGGTCGGCCACCACATCATGCATGTCGGTTTCCTGGTGAAGGACCGCGCGAAGGAAGATGCGTTCTACCGCGACCTGCTTGGTTTCCGGCCGTACTGGTATGGCGGAATGAGCGATGCGAGGGTGGACTGGGTGAGCCAGCAAACTCCGGACAGCCACGACTGGTTGGAGTACATGCTGGTGGCCGATCCGGCCCATGTAACGCAGCACACGCTCGGCGTATTGGATCATTTTTCAATTGGCGAGGTATCGGTGTTCGATACCTTCAAGGCGCTCGAAGCCAGCAACAGGCTGGGCGCAAACCACGATGCAGCGCCGAAGATTGGCAAAGATGGCAAGGGGCAACTGAATCTGTACGACCCCGACGGTACGCGTGTAGAGTTGATGAATTTTCACGCAACCGAGAAGCCATGCTGTTCCTCGTTCACGGCGCAGGATCCGGCGGAGTAACAGCTGTCAACGAAATGAAAGAAGCTTTCGTGGCGGCAAAGCCTCGGCAATTGAGGTCTGGAATACCGTCTCGAGAAGACCGCTAACGCGCAGCGGTCTTCTCGACTCTTCGCGCTAAAATCGTAGGTAATCATGCTTGCTATGGCACTCTCGCCTGAAATGTTGGCCAAATACGAGCCGGTGATCGGCCTCGAAGTCCATGTGCAATTACTGACCGCGACAAAGGCGTTCTGCGGTTGCGCGAATCAGTTTGGCTCGGCGCCCAATACGAATATCTGTCCGGTGTGTCTCGGTCTACCTGGAGCATTGCCAGTGCTGAACGGAAAAGCAGTCGAGTTTGCCACGCTGGCTTCGCTGGCTCTGCATTGCGAAGTGCGCGAGCAATCGATTTTTGCGCGCAAGAACTACTTTTATCCCGACCTTCCCAAGGGCTACCAGATTTCGCAATACGACAAGCCGCTTGCGGAGCGCGGATGGATCGACGTGCCGACTGGCGACGGTGTAGCATCCGGGGTCCCCACGGACAGGTCTTCGTCCGCGGGGCGTAAGCGCATCGGCATCACACGCCTGCACATGGAAGAAGATGCAGGCAAGAGTTTGCACGAGGGATTTGCCGACTCGGCGACCCGCACCTATCTGGACTTAAATCGCTGCGGGACGCCGTTAATCGAGATCGTTTCCGAGCCCGACATCCGCACACCGGACGAGGCCTTCGAATACCTCACACGGCTGAAAGAGATTCTTCTCTACACGGGTGTTTCCGACTGCAATATGGAGGAGGGTTCGCTCCGATGCGACGCCAACGTGAGCGTGAGGTTGAGAGGCTCGGAGCGGTTCGGCACAAAAGCGGAAGTGAAAAATGTGAACAGCTTCCGCTTTATTCGTGCGGCACTGCAGTACGAGATTGAACGGCAGGTCGAAGTGATCGAGTCGGGCGGCCGTGTGACGCAGGAATCGCGTCTCTGGAACGCCGTCGAAGGCAGAACCTACTCGATGCGCTCGAAGGAGCAGGCGCACGATTACCGCTATTTCCCCGAGCCGGATTTGCCGCCGCTCATCGTGCCGGCAGAGTTTCTCGACGAGGCGAAGCAGCAGCTACCCGAACTGCCGGAGGCGCGCCGGGCGCGCATGATCGCCGAATACGAGTTGAGCTCGAAAGACGCGTACACACTGACGGCATCGCGCGAATTTGCGGATCGATTCGAGGCTGCGGCTAAGACCGCGCGAAATCCCAGGCGAGTGGCCAACCTATTGCTGAACGAGTTGGGTGGACGGCTAAAGGCTCTGGGACTGGAGCAGGAACAATCGCCCGTCTCGATGGCCGGTGTGGTGCTGGCGGCCGATCTTCTCGATGAGGGCAAGATCAGCTCCAAGCAGATGAAGCAGCTTTTCGACGTGAGCTTTGAGAACGGTGAGGACTTCCCGGTTGTTTACGAACGAGAAAGGCCCCAGCAGATTACCGACGCTTCGGCGATCGAGGTGTTGATCGACGAGGTCATCGCAGCCAATCCCAAACAATTGGAGCAATACCGTAGCGGGAAAAAGACGATGGCAGGTTTTTTTGTTGGTCAGGTGATGAAGGCATCGAAAGGGCAGGCCAACCCGGCGCTTTTGAACGAGCTGGTCACGAAAAAGCTGGAAGGTTAGCAATCGCGGAGCAACGCAAAATACCTGCAGCGGTGGATCACTTCATCTTCAATTCAACTTCGAATTCCTTGCGTGCATCCCAGGAACTCACCGTCTTGACGGCGGTTTTTCTGTTATCTTTCTCGGCCCAAAGATCGTAGTCATCGGACATGTTGACCTGGGCGAAGTGGAAGCGACCGTCCTTGGTCGAGGTATAACTGCGGATCGATTTCGACTTTTGGTTCTTCAAGAAGACTGTGGCTCCGGTCACAGGCTCTGAACCGCCTTCGACCACGCTGCCGGAAACATCACGCTGGCCTAGATTCTGGGCCCACGCGGCAACAAGGCCCCCACGCGATGCCGATGGCATGGTTCCGGTGGCAAAGGCACAGAAAACTGCGACCGCAGCAAACCTAACGCGGATACACTTCACTCCTCCTCCTCTTCATCCCCGGGGAGCTCATCTTCATCCTCATCGTAGCCTTCGTCGACCCGGCTTAATTCGAGTGGTTCGACGCCGACGACTTCGTATTCCGAACCGCATTCATCGCAGACGACCACGTCACCTTCTTCCAATTCTTCTATTTCAACATCCAGATCATTCTCGCATTCAGGGCAGTTTGGCATCGCAGCCTCCTTTCTTACGGCGTTTCCTGCTCAACAAAAACGACATTTTGCGCTATGACTCCGCTAGTTTTAGGGAGCACCCCACTCCAGGTCAAGTAGGCCGAATTCGAGATTTCGCGGAACTCCCAATTGCGGAGAATACACCATTGAGGTTTTCCTGTCCGCGATTCCTCGACAGATGGCAAAGTCGAGCCGGTTGGCACATTTTGAGTGATCTCTTTCCGATCTCTTGCGGTCGATTCGAAGACGGCTTTTGGCGGACAGTCCAATGGCAAGGGAGAAACACACAGTGAACAGACGCTCAACGGCTGAGCGGGTTGGGTCCACTGTCTGCGCCTTTCAGCCCCAGCGCGTCCAATCCGGCCACAACGCGAGGGTTTCGCGCCATCTGCGAATCCGCCGGGAACAATTTGGATGAGAAATCGCCGCAATAAGCCGAATGGATTTATTCGGGCGGTACATGACACTCTCATGTTGAACGGTTTAACCTGTTGAGTACCATGCCTAGGATCGGCGCCACCCCGTTTGCGTTCCCCGACTTCCACGGCGCGACCCGGCGTCTGGTCGTCGTCAATCTGGTCGCTTACTTCGTTTTGTATCTGGCGACTATAGCTGCTCCAGCCGCGACAAGCCAGGTGGCCGGACTGCTTGCTCTTGTCCCAAGCACCTTTTTGCACGGAGCGATCTGGCAGCCTCTTACCTACAGCCTCATCCATATCGGCCTCGTTCGTGCGCTCTTTGAACTACTCTCGCTGTGGTTTCTCGCCGGGTTTCTTGAGCCATTTCACGGAGACGGGTGGGTCACCGGCCTTTACGCCGCGTCGGTTCTGGGAACTGCGGTGGGCGCTGTTGCGCTGTTTGTGGGCGGCGCAGCTGTGGGCCATCCGATTGACCAGATCCCGATGTTTGGCTGCTTTGGCGCCATTTTTGGGATGCTGGTTGCGATTGGATACCTTTATGGCGACGTGCAGTTCCTGATGTTCTTCGTCATTGGCATCAAAGCACGCTACCTTGCCATCATCTACGGCCTTATCTGCTTTGCCATGCTTTTTGGGCAGCAGCAAATGTATGCATTCGCACAGCTCGGCGGAGCGCTTTTTGGATTGATTTACGTTCGCTCGGTGCCGCGGCGCGGGTTCAGTTTTGTATTCAGCGAACGCTGGTATGGTCTGCGCAACGGCTACTACCGCTGGAAGCGGCGCCGCGCAGCACGCAAATTCGAGGTCTACATGCGCTCCCAAGGCCGGACGGTCCGCTTCGATGGACAGGGTCGGCAGATTGACAAGGACTCTGACGACAAAAGCCGTTGGAATTAGGGCCTGACACGAGATTTTCAGTGGAAAAGATTGGGATGGCCGCGGCAGCGAGTTGCGGCCGCTCTGTGAGCGTTTTCGTGCAGATTAGTCCTTGAAACCTCACTTTGGTAACCGGAAAAGAGCCGGAACACCCAAAAGACGCATTGAATGCGCTTGCAGCGCCTCGCAAACTTAGAGAGAAGTCAAAATCTCCCTCTATTTCTTGGCCCGCGAGGCACGACGTGAAAGCAACATCCCGGATGTTCACACTTCTGTTGCTCTCCATGTTCCTCCTGGTCGGGCTCAGCGTCGCGGGATCGTGGGAGATAGATCACGTCAATCAAGTCGCAACCGCCTCTCATTCGAATGAATCTCCGGTCGGCGCAAAGCGCGGCGAGCAGTCCCTTGAAATTGAGAGGATTCGGAATTGGATCATGATCGTCCAGGGTCTCTCGTTGATTGCGTGCGGCGCGCTGTACGCTCTCGGGATTCGGCTTCGCAACAGAGCTCGGCGCGAGCAACGCGAAAGAGAAGCCGCGGACCTTGCGCTCGAAATGCGCGTCGAGGAACGAACCCGCGAATTGCGCACCGAAGTGGAAGAGCGGCGCCTGATCGAGCATCTTCATCGAGGCCAGAGACGGATTGTCGAGATGCTTTCCGCGCCCGACGATCTGAAGCCGGAAGATATCCTGCGTTCTTTGGCGGACACGGTTGCCGCACGAAACCAGGGCTGGGAGTGCGCACTGCACCTGATTGATCGCCGCGGAAAGTCTCTGCGTCTGGCAGCATGTTCGGAAGTCACGGAACGACTCAAGGGCTACTTCGAGGCCGTGGGCACTGAGTATGCAGACAGTCCCGAGTGCCAGGCAAGCGCCTCCGGCGAAACGCACATCGTCGAGCGTCTGAACGAGATTGGCCTGGAATGGAGCGAGGTTCTGGCCGCGAGCGGCGTCTTCTCCGCCTGGTCAATCCCCTTCAGCGCCAATGGATCAAGCAGCCTTGCTGGGACGCTGACGGTATATTCGCGCTCTCGGCGCAAGCCTACCGCGCCCGAATTGGAAATGTCGGAGAGCGCTGCGAAACTGGCCGCACTGATCATCGAGCATCGCCGGCTTCGGTCAGAATTGATACACAATGCCTACCTCGATCTGATGACAGGGTTGCCCAATCGCCGCGGGGGCGTCCAGGCTATCGACGCAGCCATCGTCAAGGCCGACGGCCGTCGAGGGTCGGTCGCCGTGCTTTGGATCGATATCAACCGATTCAAACGAATCAACGATCAGTACGGACACGAAGCGGGCGACCACGTCCTGCGCACGATCGCCGAACGGCTGCGCCGCAGCCCTTTGAATACCGGCACCGTGGCGCGCATGGGTGAGGACGAGTTCTTGCTGGTCATTCCGGGAACCGAAGATTCGCTCGATGCCGTGGAGACTTCGCGCCGTCTAGGAGCGGCAATCGCCAAGCCAATCTACGCGGGTGCAGCGAGGATCATGGTTTCGGCTTGCATTGGCAGCTGCGTCTACCCCAAGGACGGCGGAACCGCTGAAATTCTAGAACGGAACGCCGACTTTGCCATGCTCCGTGCAAAATCTTCCGGTGAGAGCTATTGCGTCTTCTCGCCTGAGATGAGCGAAGAAGCGAACGAGGCGATGGAGATCGAGGAGTCGCTCGGAGTGGCTCTCGAGAAGAATTATCTGCGGCTCGTCTATCAACCGCTTTACGCGACCGATGGGGGACTGACAGGCTTCGAAGCTCTCTTGCGCTTCCATCATCCAAGGCTAGGCAATATACCCCCGGCGCGGTTCATCCCCGTTGCTGAAGAAACGCGGCTCATCGTACCAATCGGGAACTGGGTGCTGCGCGAGGCCTGCCAGCAGCTGCGGAGTTGGCATGAGGCAGGTCTTCCACGCGTGCGCATGGCCGTGAATATCTCCGTGCTGCAATTTGCGCGCGATGATTTTGCGGACACCGTTGCAAGAACTTTTTCAGAATGCGGTCTGGAGCCGGAGCACCTGATTCTCGAATTGACGGAATCGGTAATCATGGAGGACTATGCATCCGTTGTGAGCCAGATGAATCTGCTGCGGCAATGTGGCGTGCATATCGCCTTGGACGACTTCGGCACCGGATATTCTTCGCTGAGCTACATTCACCGCATTCCTGTGGACATGCTGAAGATCGACCGGTCGTTTGTTGAGCGGCTCGCCGTGCCTGACGGCACACGGCCCATTGTCGAGGCTGTGATTGCGATGGCCAAGCATCTCGGCCTGCACGTGGTGGCTGAGGGCGTAGAGACAGCGGAGCAGCAGCATATTTTGCAGCAAGCGGGATGCCAGGGGTTTCAGGGATATCTGTTTGAGCGGCCGCTCCCCCCGGACGAAGCGGAGAGCTGCCTTAGAGCGAGCATCACCACGCCGTTTGCCAAGCCAACGATTCAAACAGGGGGAGGCGGACTTGCAGTTGCATAACCGCGATCGCAGCGGGGTTACCGGCACGGCGCGGAGCCTTGTCTACGGTGACGGCGCCTCTCAACCTGTGCCGGCGCAGGTGGAATGTGGTGCGCTCGGCGAACGATCCGGATCGCGCGAGCAGCTGGACGCATCGTTTCGCAAAGTGACGATGGTGGGCTCACATCAAACCAGTCTTCGGCGCAGCGTCAATCCCGGCCGTCCCAGCTAGACCTTCACTGAGAAGTTGCGGACACGCTCTCGCTCCGCCGACGACACGATACAATCCTGTCTGGAATGACGAAAAAACTGGCCTTCCTTTTTCCTGGACAAGGTTCGCAAGCCGTGGGTATGGGTCGCGAACTTGCCGAGCGCTTCCCTATCGCTGCCGAAACCTTCGCCGAAGCAGACGAGGCCTGCGGCTTTCCGCTCTCGAAGCTTTGTTTCGAGGGACCCGAAGACGAGTTGAAGCTGACGGAAAATACACAGCCTGCCATCCTAACTGCAAGCATCGCGGCCTGCCGAGTGCTGTCCCAAAGCGCAATCGAGCCGGCGCTCGCTGCGGGACATTCACTTGGTGAGTGGTCGGCGCATGTGGCTGCAGGCACGATCCGATTCGGCGACGCCGTGCGTGCCGTAAAAGCGCGTGGACGCGCGATGCAGCAGGCCGTTCCCGCCGGCGAAGGAGCGATGGCGGCTGTGCTGTCCCTCGACCCATCAGCGGTGGCCGATGCGTGCGCGGAGGCCGCAAGAGAGACCGGGCTGACGGTGGCCGCGGCCAATTTAAACTCTCCGGGTCAGACAGTGATCTCCGGCGCGCTAGCCGCAGTGGAGCGCGCGATAACGATTGCGAAAGCCAAGGGTGCACGACGCGCAGTGATGCTCCCGGTGAGCGCGCCGTTCCACTGTGCGCTGATGCAGCCAGCGCAAGACGCTGTGGCGCGCGTGTTGGCGTCGATGACATTCGCTGATCCAAGCATTCCAGTAGCCGCGAATGTGACCGGCGGGCTTGTTACGAAAGCCGATGCGGCGCGCGATGCACTGATTCGCCAGGTGACAGGTACAGTGCGCTGGGTCGACTGCGTTCAGGCGCTCATCGGAGCAGGAGCAACAGTCTTCATTGAGGTGGGGCCGGGCAAGGTGCTCGGCGGGTTATTGCGTCAGATCGACCCTTCGCAGAAGGTGCCGAACGTCGAAGACATTGCCAGCCTGGAAAAGACGCTGGCAGAACTGCAGATAGTCTCGATCTAATTGAGCGTCTTAGGGCCCCAGATATAACTCGACAGGTGAGAAGCCGAGCGCGTGGGTCTGAGGATCGTAGTCGATAAAGAGGTTCTTGCTCTGGCGCCCGTTGATACGAATCCCCATCAGCAGCACATTGCCTGACATGCGGGCCGCCAGAATCTTGTGGCTCTGGATCGCTCCATATTCGTTGGCAGAGCTGTTCGAACTCCAGTCCTGCTGAAAACGATCAAATGGGTAGGCAGCGTAATTGTTCGGGTGCTGCTGCCAGTTAGGATCGTGGAACCAGACTCCGTAGGCCTTCGGCAAATCATTTTGCTCGACCGCGGTCAGAAAATGATTGACCGTCATCCTGCCGCGAAAGTGCGTCCACCAGCGCCATGGCCAGTCGACAGGCATGCCGGAGACCAACCAACCGCCGATGAACAGGACCACAAACAACCCCACGGCCCCGTAAAGAAGGTTTTGATTGCGGCGTTCGCGGGCGGCATCGAAGACAGGAGCGTCGAGCAAAGTCATCG
>Ga0181529_10008083_pt1 | contig 10329 bp, 6 predicted proteins | sample PEATcosm2014_Bin_36_FD_119763 | JGI IMG/M metagenome (GOLD analysis project Ga0181529, IMG submission 119763) | Peatland microbial communities from MTU Mesocosm Facility, Houghton, MI, USA - PEATcosm2014_Bin10_30_metaG | ecosystem: Environmental > Terrestrial > Soil > Wetlands > Peat | place... | reverse complement strand
TTTCCGCTACAAGGGCGACCATGGGTTGCAGCCCACCACGCTGGATGCGATCAACTCCAACTTCGACGCACTGTCCAGCCAGCCGGCGTATGACATGCAGTTCGTGGAGACCCACATCTTCGGTGCGACGTCGACGAATAACTTTACGGGGACTTTCAGCCACTACGTGGCGCAGTTCCAGCAGGATGCCGCCAAGGTGGCGAGCACCTTCCCGTATGAGATCGCGACTTCCGGCACGGTGCCGTTTACCGGCTTCAACCTGCAGGGAGACTTCCCGCAGGGCCGCAACATTTCGCAATACCAGTTCATCGACGATTTCACGCTGAATCGCGGCAGCCACAACCTGAAATTCGGCTTCAACTTCCGCCGGTACGACGTCAGCGATCACAACTTTTTCTACAACAATCCGGCCGTGTATTTCGGTTACAACAGCGCCGGCATGCAGAATTTTGTGAACGGTCTGGCGTATCAATACCGCAAGTCGCTCAACCTGGCTTCGGATGTCCCGATTGCCATGTGGGGCCTGGGCATGTACGCGCAGGACGAGTGGAGCGTGGCTTCTAATCTGAAAGTCACGCTGGCGTTACGCGTGGAGCGCAATTCCAATCCGGTGTGCCAGTTCAATTGCTTTGCCAATTTCGCCGGCCCGACGAACACCCTGCCCAGTTTCACCAGCGCCAATCCCGGCAGCGTTCCGTATTCGAGCGACATCGTGGCCAACCAGCACCAGGCGTACCAGGGCGTGGACGGCGCGAATATCTCCCCGCGCATCGGCTTGAGCTGGTCCCCCGGCGGCGACCACAAGACTGTCGTCAGCGGCGGCTTCATGATTGCGTATGACAACCCGGCCGCCGGCCTGGTGGACGACCTGCTGGCCGACCCGCCAGTGGCGGTCGCCATCCGCGTCCGGCCCGCCGCAGGCACGCTGCCCTTCGATCCGGCCGGTGGGGCCGCAACGTGGTCGGCCTCGGCCAACGCGTTCAGCCTCAGCAAGACCTACACCCAGATCTCTACGCAGTTGGCAGCCCTCGGTTCCACCTTCGCCGCCCCCAGTTTCACCTCTCTGGCCGGCACCATCCATGCCCCCATGGTGAAAGAGTGGAACCTGCAAATCCAACGCCAGATCAGCGACGACATGGTGCTCAGCGTGAACTACGCCGGCAACGTGTCGGCGCGGCTTCCCTATTCGAACCAGTGGCCCAACACCTACGACGAATACGGCCTTTATCCTGGCGTCAAGGGTGTCCCCTCCGCTCCTCCGGTGCCCAACTACGGAACCGTGACGCAGATTCAGAGCGGCGCGGTGGCCAACTATAACGGCGTGAGCGTCATCCTGACCAAGCGCTTTGCGCGCTCGGTTGCGGGCCACCTGAGCTACACCTGGTCGCACGCGCTCGACGAGTGCTCCAATGGCTGCGTCTTCACTTATGGAGATTCCATCTTCGGGCAGATCAACCCGTACAGCCTGCGGGCCAACAACTACGGCAACGCGGATTACGACATCAAGTACAATTTCAGCGGCGATTTCGTGATCAATCCGACCATCCACTCGGCTAATGGCGTCGCCAAGAAGATCGTGAACGGCTGGGAATTCTCGGGCAAGATTTTCTGGCGTTCGGGACTTCCCTTCTCGGTCAACGACCTCAATAACTCCGGCCTGGGCAACTATAGCGACACCATTCTGGCAACCCCGTTGGGCAAGGGATGGGGCGGCATGAGCTGCGGCATCGGCGCGGCCGGCACCCCCGGTGTGGCCACGCCTTGCATCAACTCCAATGTGTACCTCAACAGCGGGGCGGCGACCTTCAATAACTTTACCTATTGGTCTCCCGCCACCCGCAACCAGCTGTTTGGACCGCATTTCTTCGATGTCGACCTCAACCTGTACCGCTCCTTCAAGATCAAGGAAAAAGTGGACTTTAAGGTTGGTCTGCAGGCGTTCAATGCGTTCAACCACCCCAACTTCGGCCAGCCGGATTCCACCTATGGCGACGGCTCGACCGGTATCATTTCCAGCATGGCCAACACGCCCACCAGCCCGTACGGCGTGTTCCTGGGCTTCGATTCTTCCGTGCGCGTAGTACAGCTCTCTGGGAAATTGACCTTCTAAACGGCACTTCGGCAACCAACGGCCGCGCGCCCCATGCGGGGTTCGCGGCCGTTTTTTTTGGTGCTCGCGTTGCCTTGTGAAGCGGCAGGAAAAGCCGGCTGTGCAAGCATTCTCAACACGTCGGACAACGCATCGTTGTATTCTGGATCTGTCCGACAGAGCAACACCATGGGCTGGGCCACCACGACCGCGGGGATTCTTGTGCTGGCGTCGGGTTGTGTGGCGGCGCAGGCTCAGCTGACCATCAGCGGCAGGGTGGTGGATGAGACCGGTGAAGGCGTGGCGGGAGCCCGCATCGAGATGCGCGGCGCCGATAGCGCGGCGCCGGTGGTGGCGTCCTCCGATCTGGCGGGAAATTTCAAGTTCACGATGACGGCGGGGACCTACCAGATCCTGGCCGAACGGCAGGGCTTTTACCTGTTTCGCGGGCAACAGATCTTCGATTCGTCCCTCAGCCAACTGGTGATTACCCTGAATCACCGGCAGGAGTATTCAGAGCGGGTGGACGTGACGGCCTCGCCGCCGTCGATCGATCCGCAGCAGCCGGCGGAACGGAAAGTGGTGGACAGCTCGGAAGTGGAATCGGTTCCCTATCCGGGGTCGCAGGACTATCGCAATGCGGCGCGGCTGCTGGACGGCATGGTGTTGGACGATTCCGGCGGGCTCCATCTCAACGGCGCCGCCTCCAGCCAGACGGCCTACTCGCTGGACGGCTTCAACATCGCCAATCCGGTGACCGGCTTGCTGGACGCGCGGGTCAACGTGGACAGCATCCAGTTCATGAACGTGGAGAGCAGCCGGATGTCGGCCGAAAACGGCCGTGGTTCGGCCGGCGCACTGGAACTGGAGTCCAAGACCGGCGACGACCGGCTGCGTTTCAACGGCACCAACTTCATTCCGGGATTTTCCACTATGGGCGGGTGGCACATGGACCACTGGACACCGCGGCTGGAAATCTCCGGGCCCATTAAGAAAGGCCGCGCCTGGTTCCACAACGGCGCCGATCTCTACTACAACAACGATACGATCCACGGTTTGCCCCACGGCGAAAACCGGACCCGCGGGACCACCATCAGCGACCTCGCCCGCTTCCAGGTGAACCTCACGCCGTCCAATGTCGCCACCGGCAGCGTGCTGGTGAACCTGTCGGATACGGCGCGCTCGGGCTTGAGCTTTCTGACGCCGGCGGAAACTACCACCAACAGCCGCGGGATGCTGCTGGTGAGTTCGGTGCGCGACCAGCAGTATCTCACCGGGGGTGCGCTGCTGGAAGTGGGCTTCGCAGATACGCGCGGCCTGTTGCGCAGCGTGCCGCAGGGCAGCGAACTCTACCAGATTACGCCCACCGGATCGCTGGGGAATTATTTTGTCAACCTGGATCGCCACTATTACCGGCAGCAGGGCCTGGCGAATCTCTTTCTCCCGACGCTGCACCTGTTCGGCAAACACCAGCTCAAGTTCGGTATCGATCTGGAGCGCGAAGCGTTTCATCAACAGACCATCCGGCACGATTACGAACTGCTGGACTCGGCGGGAAACTTGGAACGCTACGTGACCTTCGTGGGCAATCCGTTTGAACGGCGCGACAATTTCGAGGGCGCGCAATATTTTCAGGACCACTGGACGCCCGCCGAGGGTCTGGCGCTCGAAGCCGGTCTGCGTCTGGAATGGAACGAAATTGTCCGCGACCTGGAAGTGGCTCCGCGATTTTCGGCGGCCTGGTCGCCGCGCCATCTGGGGCAGACCAAATTCTCCGCGGGGTGGGGTGTGTACTACGACGCCCTCAGCCTGCAGACCGTGGCGCAGCAGCAGGATCAGACCAGCCTGGCGACGTTTTACCTGCCCGGCGGCGCGGTGGAAGGGCCGGTAGCCACTACGTTTCAGGTGAACGACCGCACGCTGATGGCGCCGTACTACCGCACGGCAAGCGTTGCCGTGGAGCGCAAGCTGCCCGGCGAGATCTATGCCAAGGCCGGATACACGCGGCGGACGGGAGTCCACGGACTGGCTTTCGAGCCGTCGGTTCCCGAGACCGGTCCTATGTTCTACCAGGGCGTGAACTACATACTGGGCAATACGCGGCGCGACCTGTACGACGGCGTGGACATCAGCTTGAAACGAACCTTCGCCAAGCAATTCGAATGGTCGGTGGGGTACACGAGGTCGCGCGCCCGCACCAATGCTGCGGTGGATTACAGCCTGGAGAATCCGCTGTTCGCGCTGCAGGCTCCCGGTCCGCTGGCGTGGGATTCGCCCAATCGGGTTCACTTGTGGGGCTGGACTCCGCTGCCCAACCGCATTCTTCCGCGGCGCCTGCGCTTCCTGACGCGCAACACCACCGCCGCCATGCTGCTGGAGTATCGCACCGGGTTTCCGTTCAACGTGGTGGATCAGGGAGGGTTTCTGGTGGGCCAGCCGGAATCGACGCGATACCCTTACTACCTGACCGCCGATCTGGCTTTCGAGCGCCGCTTCCGCGCGGTCCATGCCCTGTGGGCCTGGCGTGCCGGTCTCGACAATCTGACCGACCATCGGAATCCCAACGAAGTGGAGAACGTTATCGGGACGCCGCAGTTCCTGACGTTTTATCGGGGTCCGTCGCGGGCGCTGGTGCTGCGGTTGCGATTCTTGGGAAGAAAGTAAATGGTAGGCGGTAAACAGTCGACAGTTAACAGGCGGCGTGCGGGCTGTGAACTGTCTACTGTAAACTGTCTACTGTATGGCCTCGCCGCCCATTCCACCGCTCCTGCAGCATCTGACGGGACGGCCGTTTGCGTTCTATCCGGCGATTCTGCATGTGGAACATAACCAGTGGTTTTTCCGCAAAGCCACGTGGTCGGAACTGGTGGTGGTCAATAGTAAGACGGGGACGGAGGTGTCCATTCCGCGGCGGTTCCTGGGCGAGGTTTCCTCCATCGACGAACCGGTTCTGATTGTGGGGCTGCAGCGCGAACTGGAATACCGCGAGGGCGCGGTGTGGCCGTACCGGCGGCGGGTGATCGAAATGCCCGTAGCGGTGGGCGATGCCGCACCGTCGCCGGCGGCGGCGCCGCAGCGTAGCGGACCGGCTCCGGTCGTCGGGATCCGCCTGGAAGCTCCGCGCGGCAGCCGCACTCTCAAACTGGTGGGCGGGGCCATGGCGGCGGCGGTGTTTCTGGGCGGAGTCAGCCTGGTGCACGTCGGCAGCGTGCGGCAGCGCGCCATCCCGATGAAGGGCCGCGCAGTGTTCGAACTCGGGTCGGAAGACGGATACCAGGCGATCGTGCGGCGGCTGGGGCAGCCCGATAGCGACCATGGGTCGTCGCAGGGCGGGGTGGAGTACCGCGCGCTGGCGTATTCCGACCTGCGTCTCGTCGTCATCCTGCGGGGCGGGCCGGCGGACGCCCGATACCTGGGCACGATGGACGCGAACTGGCATCCCATTCACTGGGTGGCGCTGCCTTCGGGCGAATCGTCCGCGGGGCTTCTGCGCGGGCTGAAGCGGTTTTAGTAGACTCTAGTGATCGTGAACATTCTGGGACGGGTGGTATGGTTCGCCATCGCCGCGGCGGCGGCCATCGCGCTGGGGGGCATCGCGGTACTGCGCGGCGAGCACATCAACAGCATGTGGCTGGTGATGGCCGCGGCCTGCACCTACGCGGTGGGCTACCGGTTTTACGGCAAATTCATTGCGGCGCGGGTGATGGCGCTGGATGACCGGCGCGCCACACCGGCCGAACGCCTGCGCAACGGCCACGATTTCGAGCCGACCAACCGCTGGATCGTGCTGGGTCACCACTTCGCCGCCATCGCCGGTCCGGGACCGCTGGTGGGGCCGGTGTTGGCGGCGCAGTTCGGCTACCTGCCGGGAACGCTGTGGATCATCGTCGGCGCGGTGCTGGGCGGGGCGGTGCAGGACTTCGTAATTCTGTTTGCGTCCATGCGGCGCGACGGCAAATCGCTGGGCCAGATGGCGCGCGACGAGATCGGGAAGCTGGGCGGATTCACGGCGCTGATCGCGGTGCTGCTGATCATGGTCATCCTGCTGGCGGTGATCGCGTTGGTGGTGGTGAACGCGCTCAAGGGCAGCCCGTGGGGCACGTTTACCATCGCGGCGACCATGCCCACGGCCATCCTGATGGGCTTGTACTTGCGCTACTGGCGGCCGGGAAAAGTGCTCGAAGCGTCGGCGATGGGGTTCGCCATGGTGATGCTGGCGATCTTCGCGGGCCGGTCGGCGGCGGCTTCCCCGACGCTGGCGCCGGTGTTCACCCTGAGCGCCATGACGCTGGCCATCGCCATCATCGCTTACGGGTTTTTCGCCAGTGCGCTGCCGGTATGGCTGTTGCTGGCGCCGCGCGATTATCTCAGCACTTTCGTGAAACTGGGCGTGATCGCCATGCTGGGACTGGGCATTTTCATAGTCCGGCCGGAGCTGCAGCTTCCGGCGTTCACGCGTTTTGTGGATGGCACGGGGCCGGTGTTCGCGGGCAAAATCTTCCCCTTCTGCTTCATCACCATCGCCTGCGGGGCCATTTCGGGATTTCACTCGCTGATCTCGTCGGGCACTACGCCCAAGATGATCGCCAGGGAATCGCACGCCTGTCCGGTGGGGTACGGGTCGATGCTGGCGGAAAGTTTCGTGGCCATTATGGCGATGGTGGCGGCCTGTTCGCTGCATCCGGGCGTGTACTTCGCGGTCAACTCGCCGGCCGGCGTGGTGGGGGCGAATCCGCCGGCGGCGGTGGCGCAGATTTCGGCGTGGGGCTTTCCGGTGACGGTGCAGGAGATGAGTGGGCTGGCGCGCGATGTGGGGGAAGTTAGCCTGTTCGCGCGCACCGGCGGAGCGCCCTCGCTGGCGCTGGGGATGGCGCAGATCTTCGCGCGGTCGGGCGGCGGCAAGGCCATGGTCGGCTTCTGGTACCACTTCGCCATCATGTTCGAAGCTCTCTTCATCCTGACCATCATCGACGCCGGGACACGGGTGGGCCGCTTCATGCTGCAGGACCTGCTGGGGCATATCGTCAAACCGTTGGGCCGCACCAGTTGGATGCCGGGGGTGGTGGCTACCAGTGCTCTGACGGTGGCCGCGTGGGGCTATTTCCTGGTGCAGGGCGTGCGCGATCCGCTGGGAGGGATCAATTCGCTGTGGCCGCTCTTCGGCATCGCCAACCAGTTGCTGGCGGCCATTGCGCTGTGCGTGGGCACCACGATTCTGCTCAAGATGCACGGTTGGAAATATATGTGGATCACGTGTACGCCGCTGGCCTGGCTGGTGACGGTGACGTTCACGGCGGCATGGCAGAAGATTTTCTCTCCCGTGCCGGCGATTGGCTTCCTGGCGCAGGCCAGCCGCCTAGAGGCGTCGCTCGCCACCGGCGGGGCAACGGGCGCGGCCACGCGGACGCTGATTTTCAATGCCCGCCTGGATGCCGCGCTGTGCGCCATCCTGCTGGTGATGGTGGCCACCATTCTGGCCGATTCCGTCCGTGTGTGGGCGGGCATCCTGCGCGGCACGCGGGAGGCGCACGTGGTGGAATCGCCGTTCGTGCTGTCGGAACTGCGCGCGGAGGAATTATGAAAACGCTGCGGCGCGCGGGGGAGTTATTGTGGGCGCTGCTGAGGGAATTGGCGGACGAGAACGCCTACCATCGGCATCTGGAGAGCCATGGCTGCCGCCACTCGGGCGCGGAATGGCGGCGGTTTTCCGAAGAACGGATGCGGGCGAAGTACGCGCAGGCGAAGTGCTGCTAGCCGATCAGCCCGCGGTACCAGCCCGATTTTGGGCAATTTACCCCAAATCTCCAGGTTGCACCACCCGCTGCTAGGCACGCCACTTCAGAAGTCCACTACCGTATCGGCGAACCGCTCGCTGACGCGGGGGCTCCGCTCAGAACCGGGACGGTCACCGGGCGGTTGGCTCGCAATGCCGGACGCGGCGATCAGAAATGAAACGCGATTCCGATGGCTTCCAGCCGATGGTTCCGGCCGGGGACGCCGCTGAGTCCTTGCCCCGTCACGAAGTCGCGGACTTCGGCGCGAATGCTGAAGTGTTTGACCAGGCGGAGGTCCACGCCTCCGGCGAAATCGATGACGCCGTGAACGGAGCGGATCTCCGTGAGGACGGCGGGCGTGGTGGGGAGGAATGCCGGCTGGTAAAAGGTTCCACCTCCGCCGCCGGCCGATCCGTACACTGAAATGCGCTTCTGCAGCGGGACCATCACGCGGACGCCGGCAGTGTGCGCCTCCATCGCCTGGCTGGTGGAGCCATAAGTGGAGTTGCTGTAGGCCCATCCGCCGGAATGATAATCCGGCACCAACTCGATGGAGAACGTAGCAGCCGAAACGCGCGCGAACTGATACCCAAGAACCTCGGAAAAGCAACCGCCACCGGTGTCGCCGGTGAGCGCCACGTTGCTGCCCGGAACGGTCTGCGGAGGGTAGCTATGGATGGTGCACAGCTCCGCGATATCGAAGTTCTGTACGCGGAAGGCGGTCGCGGCGGCGCCAGCGATCTGCGCTTGCGCGCCGCCTGCAAGCAGAGCCAGGCTTGCCACAACGGGGAATAGGGAAGTTTTCATGGTGATCGTTTCACCGCCGGTTTCGCCCGGCCTCACCTGCATGGTAGAAGGATCGGGCGGGCCGCCGCCAAGGAAATCCGTTGAGCGGTTGCATTTGCCGCTGAGCGGCCGGGGACCGCTCAGCAGCGCCGCGAACCGTCCAAAATCGCCTTCGGCCGCTTGCCGGAAAAGGGTTGTCCGCCGGAGAAAGCGGCTCTTATACTGAAGTCGCTTATGATTCGCCGGACTGTGGCAGCCCTGATGGTGGCGACCGCGCTCTTCGCCGCGAGACCGGCGGGAGAGCGAAAATCGTGGAACAAGATCCGCTACGCCGGCGGCACCATCGCCATCACGACCAGCGCCTACGACTGGAATACCACGCTCACCATCGCCACGTCTCCGGCCTCCATCGTCTTGTCGATCGCTCCTGGCACGCTGTTCTCGTCCAAGCAGACGGTACGCATTGCGCCGTCGCTGGTTACGTCGATCAGCGTGGGCGCGGCGGCGCGGCGGCGCGTGGGCGAAGTCGGCGGCGCGCACCTCGACGGCAATCTGCCGCCGCTGTTCGGCCTCATGCAGGATAATGGGTACCTGGGAATTGTCTTCCAGACCGACGAAGGCAAACCGGCCTCGGTGTTGCTGGAGACGCACCAGGTGGGACAGATCCTCGCGGTGCTGAAGTCGGTGACCGGGAAGGCCGTCGACGATTCCCCATAAATTGGAGGGCGGAAACCTCGCCGATGTTCCGGAACTTGCTGGACGTGGCCGCGCGCGCCGTATTCGTTTTCGGGGCCCTGACGTTTTCCATCCTGGCGGCTTTCTACTGGAGGGAACGCCGCCGGCAGGGAAGGCTCCGCGCACGCACGGTGTTTGCCGCGTTCACGCTGGTGTGCGCGGTGGCGTTTCTCGATAGCCTGGTGTTTCAGGTGATTGGGCCACCGGGCGTGAGCGCGTCGCTGGCTCTGGCCGCGACCTTGATTCACGACCTGACGGCCGGCCTGCTGCCGGCCCTCCTGCTGCACCTGGTCTGGGAAATCGACGCGGACCGGCTGCCGGCCAGTCGACTGTGGAAATGGCTGCTAGCCGCATTCTATGTCTGCGCCATCCTTCCTGTGATGAGCGGTCTCAGCGATGGCGGGCTGGTGTCCAGCGCGTGGGGCGACTGGTTCTACCGGGCTCCGGCCATGCTGCTGGCGGCATCGAGCGCGGCCGGCCTGGCGATGCTGGCGGCGGCGGGACGCGTCGACGATCGGCGGCACAGAGTTCATCGCGGCTGGATCGGCGCGCTGCTGTTTCTGATGCTGATTGGCGCGGCGGCCATCCTGCGCGGGGCCGGCGGATTTGTGGTTTCGGCGCCCGACTACCTGCTGTTGTCGTTTTTCTGCGTCACCCTGTATTCCCGCGAGCGGTTGGTCTTCTTCGATCTTCTAGTCAAGCGCGGCGCGTTCCTGGGCTTGGGACTGGCGATCCTGACTCTCTGTCTGGCCATCGGATCCTCGGACCGTACGGCGTGGATGTACGCCATGGGGCTGCTGCCGTGCTGGTTGGCGGCGCCCTGGATATACGGGCGGGTAGCGCAAACCATCGATCGCGTGTGGCTCGACCGGCCGTATTCGCCGGTGGAGGCCGAGCGCCAGTTTCTGCATGAGATGCAAATGGCCGCCACCGAGGACGAGTTGC
>Ga0181529_10008081_pt1 | contig 10330 bp, 15 predicted proteins | sample PEATcosm2014_Bin_36_FD_119763 | JGI IMG/M metagenome (GOLD analysis project Ga0181529, IMG submission 119763) | Peatland microbial communities from MTU Mesocosm Facility, Houghton, MI, USA - PEATcosm2014_Bin10_30_metaG | ecosystem: Environmental > Terrestrial > Soil > Wetlands > Peat | place... | reverse complement strand
GCTGCACACCATCATGGAAAAGTTACTGGAAGAGGTTTCGTTCCAAGGACCGGACCTGAAGAAGAAGACCGTGAAGGTGGACGCCGGTTACGTTCGCAAGCAACTCGCCGACATCGTGAAGGATCAGGATCTGAGCCGCTACATTCTGTAGACGAGGACGGTTTGCCGTCTACCGGCTGCGCCCGTTCTCGTGACGGTCCAGGACGCGGAAGGCCCACGTGGCCAATGTCCCCGCCACGGCAATGGCCAGCAGTCCCAGCATCGGATGGAAGGTATAGAACATCGGAATTCCCTCTATAAACTGGCCGGCGCCAACGCCGGGGCCAGGCTCCTGAGCTGTACGCGGGTGATGTCGAACAGAACGATCAGGCTGGCGACATCGACTTTGGCCAGACCCAGGCGGTAGAAGATCATTTTCATCCGGACAATCAGAATGCCTGCGGCAAACGAAAGCTGGTAGCGGAAGAGGGCCCGCGCCAGGTCCGGACGGTCCTGGTGAGATTGCACCATCAGGAGCTTGATGGCGGCGCACATGCCGCGGAAATCCACATCCAGCGACTTCAGATAAGCGCGCAGGATCTGGCAACGTTGCGCGCGCAATCTGGCCACCATGGGCGACCGGAACCCGGGCTGCGCGCGCAGAAACGCGACATCGTCTTCGCCCAGAAGGCGAAGCATGGGGCGATAACGTTCCGTGGAAAGCTGTAACAGCCAGTCCGCATTCACGTTCTGAGTCGCACCGTCGGAAAGGATGCGACCGATGCACACTGCCAGGCAAACTCCGAAGCCCAGACAGATGCCGAAAATCAACGAGAAGGGAAAGTCGATGGGAGGTAAGTTCATTGGATCGTCTCCTCGACCATATGGTCGGCTGCCGCTGCCAATTCGCCCATCTGAAACAACCGCCCGGTCCGCCGATGCGTCGTAAACCTCTCCGCGGCGCCGGCGAACGAAGCCGTCGCCAGGGTGGTAGGGCCACCCGCCGGAAATTGCTCTTGCCGGATCTGATCGAAACTGTACGGTTGCTTCATCGGTGAATTGAGTATGAAATACTACGGCGGCCGATTGAAGTCCTGGAGGTACGGGTAGGGTCCTATCGCATAGTACTATACGAGCGATTTGAGGGAGTTACCCCCTCGATGGGACCCTAGGGACGGGCTGCAACCGCTTACGTATTCAATTATTGGCGTTTTGTGGGTGGTTCTGGCGGATTCCAGTACGTCCAGGTGCATCCGCGATCATCCCGGCTTGCTGCTCCGGCGTCAGAAGCAGGACGCCGAAACCGTCCTTCTCCATGCTGAGTGTGGCGAAGAGTTTCCCCGCCACGCGGAAATCGGAGCGTCATTTGTCGAAACATCGCTGCGCTCATAAGTGGTTTAAATCTCTAGTCTCAGGGCCGTCAGGGCATCGCACGCTTCCGCCGCGCTGGCGAAGCGGGCCGCCCGGTCCGGCTCGATCAACCGCGCGATGAACAGTCCAAGGGGACCTGGCAGGGGCGCCTGTCCACCGCCGCGGATCGGCAGGGCGCCGGTCAACGCTTCAAACATCACCACCCCAAAAGAATAGAGATCCGCGCGGCCATCCAGGGACTCCCCGCGCACCTGTTCGGGCGCCATATAGCCCAGCGTCCCCAGAAGGGTTCCCGGCATGGTGACGAAGGTGACCACCGTGGCCATGCTCTCGGCGCCGGCGCCGGAAGATGCCGCGCCCCATCCGGTACGCACTTTGGCTAGGCCGAAATCCAGCACTTTCACCTGTCCACCCTTGGTAAGAAACAAGTTAGCCGGCTTGATGTCACGATGCAGAATGCCCTTGGCGTGGGCCGCGTCGAGCGCGTTCAGCACCGGGATGCCGATCACCGCGACTCCCTCGGGGCGGATGCGCCCGCCCTTCATCCGGTCCGCCAGGGTAGTACCAGTGAGCAGTTCCATCACCAGGAACGGCCGGCCCTGCCACCTACCCGTATCGAGGACCGCGCAGATGTTGGGGTGATCGAGAGAGCGGCAGGCACGGCCTTCACGCTCGAATCGGGAAAGCGCTTCGTGATCATGTAAGTACTTGTCCGCCAGGACTTTGATGGCAACCTGGCGGCTCTGCGAGAGGTCCTCGGCGCGGTATACCGAGCTCATGGCGCCGGAGCCGATCAGCTCAAGTATGCGGTATTGGCCAACCACCTCTCCGACCATGAGTGCTTTTAGGCGTGGTGGGCCCTGTAGGATTTGAACCTACGACCGACGGATTATGAGTCCGCTGCTCTAACCGCTGAGCTAAGGGCCCAAACTTCTTATCTACAATAGCTTACAACGATACTCCCCGTCGTGGAAAGGCGCACTGTAACCGTTTTTGTAACCGTTTTGAAAGCCATGGCTGCCCTATTCGCCGGTTCGGCCGGGTTGGGTCGCGAGGTACTGAGTGAGCTTTGCGCCTGCATTCGCCAGATCCTTGTCTGTGCTGATATTGTACCTGTCAAACACATGGCGTGTCTTGTGACCCGAGATTGCCATGGCGAGGTTTTCGGGGATTCCAGCGCGCACCATATTCCGCACGGCGCTACGCCGGAGGTCATGGAATAGCTGCCCGTCCATCTTGGCGCGCTTGCACGCTGAGGCCCACGCCTTGTAGAACGTCCTCAGCCTGCTCCCGGCACCATCGTGGAACACCCATTCCAGGTTTGGGTGCTTCTGGTCGCGTTCGTCCTTCTGAGCCCTCATGGCGCCCAGCATGTCGCCGTAGATCGGTATCGTCCGGTGGCGCTTATTCTTGGCGACATCAGCGGAAATCGTGAACGTCGGTTCGGTCGCGTCCAGGATGACATCTGCCCAGCGGAGGGACATTACCTCACCCAGACGGCAACCCGTGTGGTAACCAATCACCAGGGCAAGCTTAAGGTACGCGGGAAGCTCGGCTAGTAGCCGTTCGTAGTCGGCCTTCTCCAGAAACCCGGTACGGACATTCGACTCTGGCAGCTTTTCGATTTTGGGGTTGTGCAGCACTAGCGGGGGTTCGTGCGCAGAGCCGAGACTGAAGGCCCGTTTCAGGATGCTCAATTCCCGATTGACCGTGGCGGGTTCGGCGTTCTGCCGGTTCCTGAGTGCCTTGTAGCGCCGAAGCTCCGTGGTGCCGAAATCTGCTGCCCGCAATGATCCCAACTTCGGGCGAAGGTGCAGCTTCAACCGGGATAGCACATCATCAAGGCTCCGCTTGCCGTTCTCTCGATAGTCGGCTACCACCAAATCAAACAGTTGGTCCAGCGTGGTGCGCTCGGTAGCGATGCCGCGAAAAGAGCCTGTCGCGATGTCGCCTAAGCGCCTCTTTAGTAGGCGTTCGGCATCTACGTCTCTAACAGAGTGCGACGACTCGTATACCGGCTTGCCCTTTGCGTAATACTTGATCCACCACAGGTTCCCGCGCTGGTAGATGCTGCCCGTCTTCTTCGGTTTTCTTGCCACGGTTCAACGATAGACGGTTACAGTGTAACTGTCAAGTCCGCTTGTCTCATGTCTGGTAGAACGTGCAATCCCCAATCATCTTGTCAAGCGCCATGCGGTCGATTTGGACCTTACCGTCGATCTTCGTGGCGGGTAGTTTCCCCCGGTGGATCAAGAGGCGGACAGCTTGCTCTGTGCGGCCCAGATACACGGCAGATTGGGGAATGTCGAAAAGGCGTTGCTGGACTCCGGCAACTGGGCGAGCAAACGATTCAAGTAAAGGCGTCAACTGCTCGATAATCTGACGCGCAAGCGCCGCGTTGTACTGCTCGAAAATGCCGGTGTTGGGTGAAGCCAAAACCATGCGAACTCCAAAGTTTGGGATTGGCACTGGTTTGGACTGCACCCAGCCAGGGGGTTGTTCTCTTTACGGCCAGAGACCCGATGGTACACGCTACGCGCTGCCTAGGCGATAGTGTGCGGTGAGGCATTGCCCTACCCAAGAACTAGGATAACACACACCGTAAGTGGCTGTCAAGTCAACGAGTTACTGGCAAATGGTCCTAATGTACATAGACATGGTCCAATGAGGAATGCTTCTCTGGAGGATCTCAGGCGGAAGTCCGACACGGCGAACGGGACGGAACCAGCACCGCGCGATTGGCGCCGGGTTCGATCACTGCTGGGTCCGGTTAGTCACAGAATAGCGAGGAAATCCGCGGCGTGGTCCGGCTCGTCAAACTACTGTTGCCGTTGATTCTCTGCCCACCAGACAGGCGCTTGAGGCGTAGGTAGCGTCTAAAGCGGAACTTCTGACAACATCTCGACCGTGTTTTGACGACGTAATGGCCGCGCACGAACGCAGGCTTACGCCGCAAAAACCTTCGTAACAACGTAGCTCAAACCACGTTCGAACAACACTGCAGCGACGCTCCAGTCGGGTACAGCGGGGTACAGACGGGAGCCAGATAACGGGACGCAGAGGTACACTGGAATCTTGTCAAAGAGACTCATCGAGGCCGTCTGTGCCGCCGTCGTGGAGGAGAGCGTGAGGGCTCTTCTTCCGCCACTTCTGCCGTACGCCTGGATGGCGATTTGCGCTCTTCTCACTTGGGACGTTTTGAACCACAAGTCGGTGAGGGCAAGGGCGGAACGCTTATTTCTGAGTCTAGGTAGGAGGCGGAAAGTGCTGTTGTATTTTGGATCTGCTTTCATTGGAGCGGCTTTGTTCACCGGGTATTGGTGGTCTATCCAAAGAGTATTCGGTTCAAGATTGGTAGCGAGCAAAAGTGAATCTAAAGACGAGACCAGTCGGCCTGAGCCTACTCTCGGTAATGGGCCATCGGAGGCCAAGGTGCTCAAGAATGATGGGGTGATAGGTAAGGCCAATGTTTCCGACAATACGGTAAAGGGAACGCCTGGACCGAATAGCAAAGTGACTATAGTTGAGATAGGGAAGACCGGCAACATTGGGACGCTTGATTTAAAGCGTAACAATATTGAGTTTCAGCGTCCTGGCGATGAGCCTAATGCTCGAACAAAACAGGTATACGTCACTGCATGGCGGTCGATGGCGAGTAGATTGCGACATACTTTTCCCTCACAGTCAACGCACTCAATCGATCAGATACGGGATGGAATCAAGAAAGACAATGCATATAACTTCCTCCTGTCCTATATAGGTAACGATGCAGCCGCCAGAATCTTCGCGGACGAGAAGGACCCTTTATCGGCGCTGGAAAGAGAAATCGAGAAAAAGGCCACCGATTGGGGCGCAGCTCCCGTTGCCAAGTAAGCTATCGTAGTCACTACGGCGCCGGTAACGCGATCAACCACGTAGTCCAGCTTCCCGTGGAGCGCCACGAAGCCAGCGAGCACCCAGACACTACGATGTTCTCGGCCAGCGCGTCCACAATGCTCTCAACGATTCCCCAACCAACCGTATAATCGACACTCACAGCGCCTGGATTGCCCCGTGACGGCTGCGACGGCCGTAGGTGTCACCCGAGGGTCAGCGATGGATTCTACGCCGTGGGAGGGCCTTTCTGTCTAGTCCAGAACGGATTCTAGTGAGGCGTTCGTATGCCCCGTTCAGGGTAGTGTCTATGACTGGTCTGCATACGTGTGCAACGCAACGGCGCGCAATTCCATTTCGATCTGACAGACGTGGTATGACGGCCTCCGGCCCCTTCCCTGCCACCTGGGCACCTCCAGGCGCTATCAACGCCGCCTGCGAGGCTCTGTGGCCTCAGGAGTAGCGCCCTCGATTGATATCCCATCGTGAACTGGACGAGTAAGTTGGCGACTTTGACTTCGGAGCGTCGAAACAGGAGTAACCAAATCGAGGCCGCATGCCTTGTCCAATTCGGAGTACGCCGTGCGGAGTCGTAGTTTCCCGCCACTGCTGAACTTGCTGTGGCCGAGGTGTACACGGTGAACATAGCGCCCAGGATCTTCGATTCCGGTCTTCCCATCCTCTTCAAAGTCCCAGACCATGGCCTTCGTAAGATAGTGCACCACGGACTCCGTATCCTCGGCAAAGCGTGCGTCAGGATCGCAGTCGCGGGCCAACTCACCGGCGCACTTCCGCCACAGACCATCCCACTGGATGGCGTTCACATCCTCACTAAGCCCGACCGGGAACAGCGCCACGAAGTGCAAATGAACGTTCTCAAGGTCAGGGTTGAAGTCGGATGCCTTCACTTCGATGACTCGTGCCCAGCCTAGATGGTGTGGAAGCATCCGTCGAAGTTTTGAAAAAGCCTTGACCAGCAGACCGGCGCGGGCTGATACCTCTGCCGGTGGACAGTCTGCCATGGTCAGTGTCTGGAAGAACAGCAGCGGCACCGGAGCAGTGCTCTGCGCCGCTTCTAGCAGACGCTTCAGAACGCGTCGTTCCTCAATCGCCTTTCGTCGCCGGCACAACAGACATAACGCGGCGCGGCAATACTGGGCTTCAACGTCGCTCTCACCGTGAACCCTAAACTCGTCTAGCGGGTGGATGCAGTGCTGCATGAGATATCCCTGGCGGTATGCACCACCTCGGCGATGAAGGGTCTGAAGGCTCTGGGCGAGGTCGCGGTTCAGCGCGGCTAAATCTGGTGGCGTAGCGTCTATGGACAATGGGCACCTGTGGCGGTTGCGGCGTTGCAGTGGTTCAGTCGCTTCTGGAAGCTGACAACACCTTCACTGATTCTAAACGATTTGCTTGGTCTCAACGTTGTCCATACAGCAAGTAAGTGGGGCGTCATCGTGGTTTCGGTGCCGAAAGAACTTCCACGCGACCAGCGCCGCCTGGTTCAGCACGGCGAACCCCAGGTATCGTTCGTCTCTCGCGTCGATCTCCGCGCGGCTAGTACGCCGGCCTGGACACGTCCACAATTAAGCCTCACGGCCGCGTTGGGACTTGGCCAGGGCGATGACGTGCAGACAGGGGTGTGCTGAAATGGGTGGGCTACTCGGGATGCCAACAAGCGACCGTGCCAAAAACGGTATAATAACCCAGGACATTCCAGCCAAGATAACAGGCGAATTAGGCAATGCGGAAAGAGCTTGCCACAAACGACCGTTTGTGGCACGATTGGTGCATGAAGCCAAAGCGCATTGTCTTGTACGCCAGAGTGAGCACGAAGGACAAAGGTCAAGATACCGAGAACCAACTCTCCCAGTTGCGGGAGTTCTGCGGTAAGCAAGACTGGACCGTCGCCCACGAGTTCGTTGACCACGTGTCCGGCAAGACGGCGGACAAGCGGCCACAATTCCAAGCGATGCTTGCCGCCGCGTCTCGCCACGAGTTCGACCTCGTATTGTTCTGGTCTTTGGACAGGTTCAGCCGTGAAGGCGTCTTGCCGACATTGAAGCACTTGGAACTGCTCACCAGCTACGGCGTGGCTTGGAAGAGCTTCACTGAACAGTACTTCGATAGCTGCGGAATTTTCAGGGACGCGGTAATCTCCATCGCGGCCACGCTGGCGAAGCAAGAGCGCCTGAAGATTTCCGAACGCACCATCGCCGGTTTGCAGCGTGCCAAGAGACAGGGGCGGGTGGGTGGACGGCCACGTGTGATCGCTGACAGAGAGAAAGTCCGCAAGCTGCGGGCCGGCGGCAAATCGCTTGGAGACATCGCCACAGCGCTGAATTTGTCCAAGTCCACTGTGGCGCGGCTGGTGGCTACAGAATGACGGTGAAGTCGAAATAGATTAGGCCACAAAGGACTGAAATGATTTACGAATGGGAGCGATTCGTCTGGTGGATTGGACAAGGGCAGCACGCTACCTTGATTCTCCTACTCATAACGGCATGGTATACGTGGCTGACCCACAGGATTATGAAAGCGTCTACTCGGCAAGCGACCGCAATGTTGCAGCCGAATTTATCGATCAATAATCTCATAGAGCACGATCGCCCCTCTAGTAGGAGGCACCTCTACATAAAGAACCAGGGCACACAGCCCATTGTTTTTCTGGATTTTACGATCAGATGTTTCCCACATGGGAAGAAATCAATTGTGCAGCGGAAAACGGCTCTGGATGACGTGATCCTATTCGTCGCTGGAGAATACGACTTGAACTTTGACTTCTCCACGGAATTGGCGGCGATTCACGTTCAGGACAGTAGCTGTGGCTACCGTGTTCTTCTTGTTGTGTCGGATTTGAGCCGTCAGGTCGTGATCCAGTATGAGTATTTTCCAGTCTTGGGCAGGACACAATGTACTTTAGGGATGCCCCTAAGGGTTCGGTGGAAGTATAGGGTTCGTCCGTGGAAATGGCGTTACAACCGAGCTAAGGGCTGGCTCAAGATCAGCCGACAATCAAGCTAACTAAATCGCAGCGAGGTAGCAGTCTGGCCTGCACCCACAGTGCTGAGAATCGGCGCACCGATCTTTGACATCCGAAGATGAAACCACCAGGACGACTGGAAGGCTAGGCTACAGGGTCGTTAGCCGCAAGGCGAAGAGGACACCGATTAGCCGAGGTTCAGGAGTTCAGGTGAGTTGGCGTGCTGGAATCCCTGAATGTCCGCTGGCCTCCACTGTAACCGTTTTTGTAACCGTTTTGGGAGAAAACTGGACAAAATGGGAAACACGGCAGAGCAGCAATATTTACCATAACTCACTGATAATCAGTTGGTTGTGCTGTACTGAGTGTTTCTGGGTATTTCCCGGAATCCGATTATGAGTCCGCTGCTCTAACCGCTGAGCTAAGGGCCCAAACTTCTTATCTACAATAGCTTACAACGATAATGCTGGGCGTGGAAAGGCGTGTTGCGTCTGTCTATGCCAGATCTTTGTCCGTTCAGATATTGTAGCTGTCGAACACGGGGCGTGTCTTGTGCCCGCTGGTCGCCAGGTAGGCGACATGGGAGTTCGGAATCGGGGCCCTGAAGAAGCGGGCCGTACGGAGAGATTGCTGACCCGCTACTGGCGCATACGCCCGCGCCGCAAGCGGCATCGGCGCTCGCGTGAACCAGCGGCTGGGCGGCAGCAAGTTTCCTTCGGCGCTCGGGCCGCTCCCTCGGAAGTTGTGAGAGAATTCCACTTAACCCTGCGGGGCTGCTTAAGAGAAGAAGACGAAGCATGATTAGCCGCCGATGCACGCCGATTCACGCGGATATGAGAAGCAGTGGTTTATCGGCGGGAATCGGCGTTCATCGGCGGCCCAGAATCGTTTTGGACAGTCTCTTGAGTATCCTCTCGCCCTCGTCCAGTGTTTTTCACGGCTTCTCACTGTCTCGGTTTCCTGTATCCTGCCCGCCAGCCTGGGAGTCGGCCGCAGTCGCAGCCAACCCGTCAGCGCGCCCGATACTTCCGCAATAACTCGCCGAAGTGGCCACGCAGGGCCTCACACACCTGGGCGTCTTCGCCCAGCGCTTCCAACGCCTCGGCCACCGATTCGATGGTCGAGAGGCATTCGCGGCGGGGTTCCTTGCGCAACTTCCCGTACAGCGAGGCGTGCGACGGGTGCAGCACCAGGCGCTTCAGCTTCAACAGCCAGGCGTTCCGCCACCACATCGTTTTGGCCTGCGCCCAGGTTCCGTCCAGCACCACGATGCCTTCCAGTTCGGCGTCGGACGCTTTCACTTCCTTGCCCGCTTTCGCCAGAATGGTCAGCCGCTCCGGCTTCGTCCGCGCCGCCTGGGGCTTCTCCGATTGGCCGCCCAAGTACAGAACGCCCCAACTTCCGTGGACCGCGGGCCGTCCCAGAGCTTTGGACAGGTTGGGCCACGAGAGCCCGATCTTCATGGTGGAATTCCGCAGCGCCAGGTGGGTGATGCGCGCCGTTCCCAACTCCTTATCGGGCTCCTGCGGGTGCTGCAGAATCAGCACGTGACGCCGCGTTGGGAGCGGGGCGACACCGGCGCAGATACACAGGAGATCCTCCTTCAGACACTTCGGACAAACCGTTTCCGTCATCGATCGAGATCCCCTTTGCCGGCGCGCATGTTCACTACCCAAGCATAGAACGGCGCGGCCCAGGGCGGTAATTTTCCCGCGCCCGGCCGACGCCTACCCGCGCCGCAGCGCCAGCACCGCGTTCAATCCCCCGAACGCGAAGGAGTTCGACAAGGCGTACTCCACCTGCGCCGCGCGCGCCTGGTTGGGGATCACGTCCAGCTCGCACTCCGGATCGGGAAGGCTGAAATTGGCCGTCGGTGGCAACACTCCATCGCGCAACGCCAGCACCGTCGCCAGGCATTCCAGCGCCGCCGCCGCGCCCAGCGCGTGCCCGTGCATCGATTTGGTGGAGCTTACCGGCAGCCTCGCCGCATATTCCCCGAATACCGCCTTGATGGCCGCCGTCTCCGTCAGGTCGTTGGCCACCGTCCCGGTCCCGTGCGCGTTGATGTACCCGATCTGTTCCGGCTTGAGGCCCGCGTCGCGCAGTGCCGCGCGCATCGCCCGC
>Ga0181529_10008079_pt1 | contig 10330 bp, 11 predicted proteins | sample PEATcosm2014_Bin_36_FD_119763 | JGI IMG/M metagenome (GOLD analysis project Ga0181529, IMG submission 119763) | Peatland microbial communities from MTU Mesocosm Facility, Houghton, MI, USA - PEATcosm2014_Bin10_30_metaG | ecosystem: Environmental > Terrestrial > Soil > Wetlands > Peat | place... | reverse complement strand
TGACGGCAGCGTAGTCCGTGGGTTTCTGATCGCGTTGCCAGACGCCGCCGGGCGCCGTGTCGGGCGGTCTCAGAGCCTCGCGGATTTCCTCATAGGGCGGCTGGTTCCGCAGGGAGGGTCCGCTCGGAGACTCGCCGGGTATCGGCTGCAGCAGTCCATCCCAACTGAGCAAGGGCTCGGCGAGGTTTTCCAGATCAACCATCGCTCGGGTTTCCTGGCTCCGCTTGCGGGTCGAACTCGATCGACCTGATTGCCAGCAGGGGAATCTCTTCGCCTCCGATCGCCAGCATCCGCTGGCCGCAGGGTATCTCCGTCCCGGCATCGGTTTGCGCCCAATCCGTGGTCCGGCCAAGGCGGGTAAGATCGTCGTCGAAGAGGTAAGTCTGCGGGTAGAGGACGGGAATCAGGATCTGCTCGATGACGTTCGATCCCAGCGCCTCGGTGGTCTCGGCGCTCGCCGGCAGCCAGTAGAGGTCCCGCACATTCTTCGGCGTTCCCAGCTCCAGCCGTCTGAGATTGCGAAAGGCCATACGGTGGTAAGCTCCCGCGGCGAGAAACTCCAGGGAAGCGCCCAGGCGGCTGTCCAGGTCTGCGATCCCGCGGAATGGTGTGCCGTTGCACAGACCCGTCAGGACCTCTTCGGCGCGGGGTGGCGCGCCGGAATCCGCCGGCGCCGCAGCAGCCGCCGGCGGATTCCCCGCATTCAGATAGAAGGCCTGCCGCTCCACCTCGCCGGTAAGAGCGGCCAGATAGAAGGTGGTCCCCAGCTTAGTCTGGTTCGAGCCCTCCGCGAGGATCAAAAGCTGCTTTCGCGCGCGTTCAAACTCTCCGGCGAAACAGAGTAACTCGAACAGAAAGTTCCTGGCCTTTTTCTCCGACGGGTGTTCGCGAAGATACGTCTGAAGGCTCTGGATGGCTTCCGCGAGCTTGCCGTCCCGGTAGAGTCTCTCAGCTTGTTGCATGAATAGCTCCCCGGAGCAATGGCGCCCGGCGTCCCGGCGGGGCTCAGACCTTCTTGGCCGCCTTTAGGTCCCACCCGCCCTGCACGGTGCCTTTGAGAGAGCCGTCGGCGCCCTGTTCCTTGTATTCCCAGTTGATCTTGGAAAAGTTCAACGTCATTTGTTCCGTGGGGAGGCCGTCGGTACCCGTTGGCTGGCCGGTGTTGTGCAGGGAACTCACTATCAAATCCGACAGGGTCACCGTCATGAAGTCCTGTTGATCGCCTCCGGCCTTGCGCACGGTGAGCACGGCCTTGGGGATGTGCTTACCCGTGGCAAGCGACACGAAAAGCAGCGGGCTGGACTTGTCCACGTGCTTCACGATGGCAAGGTCGTCGATATTGACCCTGCCGACGCCGCTGCCGCCCCCAACGCCCGACGATGCCGGCTGTTGGCCTCCGAAACTGTACGAGAGCACTTCGATTTCATTCTTGTGCTTGCTATCCTGGCTTTCGCCATCGTGACCATCGATTTTCAGGAACGCGTCAAAACTCATTTCAATCTCCTTTTAGTGCACGCAAGACTCGATCTTAGGGCATTTCAAAGCAAGGGATAAGCTTACTTTGCGTTTTTGGGAAGTTCCGCCACCAGCCGCAACGATACGTTCAACTCGTCAAGCTGCAGGTGCGGTCGCAGAAACATCGTGGTGCGATAGACGCCCGGCTTGGCGGGGTCTTCATCCACCTCAATGGCGGCGGCGCGCAAAGGCCGCTTGGCCTTTTGTTCGTGCGTGGCATCGTCCTGGGCCAGCACGTATTCCGAAATCCATGTCTGCAGGTAGCGCTGCAGATCGCCCTTGGACATGTTACGGCCAATCTTATTGCGCATCATGACCTTCATGTAGTGCGCAAACCGGCAGATCGCAAAAATGTAAGGCAACTGCGCGGAGAGGCGCGCATTGGCGTTGGCTTCGTCGGTGTTCCACAGCTTGGGCTTCTGCGCCGATTGCACGCTGAAAAATGCGGCGTAGTCGGTGTCTTTACAGTGAACCAGCGGGATAAAGCCCTGGTCGGCGAGCTCTTTTTCGCGCCGGTCGGGAATCTGTACTTCGAGAGGGCACTTCATGGCGATATCGCCCTCCCACGTCTTGAAGTTGTGTACCGGCAGCCCTTCCACTTTGCCGCCGCCTTCGGGGCCGCGTATCGCCGTGCAGAACTCATTCTCCGCGAAGGCCTGCGTCATCTTACTGGCCAGAGCGAAGGCGGCATTCCCCCATAAGTATTTCTTGTGATTCGTGCCGTCGACGGCTTCTTCGTAGTTGAAGCCCTCCGCCTGCCTGGTGGCCTGCCCGTATGGCAGGCGCATCAGCATGTGCGGCATGGTCAACCCCACATAGCGCGAGTCGTCGCTCGCGCGGAACGACTTCCACTTGGCGGTATCGGTGCCCATGAACACCGTGGAGACATCCCGGATGGAATTCAACTGCGTGAAGTCCTCCAGATTCAGCATCTCGGGATTGGCGGCGGCGACGAACGGGCAATGCGCCGCGGCGGCCGTCCCGGAAACGTGTTCCAGGAGTTCGACATCTTCGGGGTGGCGGCCGAATTCGTAGTCGCCCACCAGCGCACCGAACGGCGCGCCGCCGTAAACCCCAAACCCTTCCTCATACACTTTCTGGAAAAGGGAGCTCTGGTCGAACTCCGGCGCTTTCTGGAAATCCTTCAACAGTTCCCGTTTGGTAATATTGAGAACTTTGATTCTCAGCAGTTGCCCGGTCTCGCTCTGGTCGAGCAGGTACCGCAGGCCGCGCCAGCTTGCCTCCAGCTTCTGGAAAGCTTCGTTGTGCAGGATCTCGTCCATCTGGAGCGAAAGCAGCTCGTCGATATCTCTGATCTTGGCATCGATGGTGGCCTCGACATCCTTGCCGAGGGTGACGGTGCCATCCATGATCTGCTGGACGAAAGCGTCGACGAGATTCACTCCGCGCTCGGGAGCTTTGGAAAACCGTCCGGCGGCAATGATCTGGTCGAGGACGGACGGCTGGGCGGCTTCTTGTTGAGTGACAGCGGCGAGGTTAGCCTTCGCCGCGGGATTCTCCATCGAGCTCATTTTTTCTCTTCCTTGGATTTCTTGAGTTCGTCCGCCAGTTGACTGCGCTTTTCCGTATTGCGGACCGTTTCATCCAGCAACTCCTCGAAACGCGGATTGCCCTGGAGACTGCCCTTCAGGTCGGAGAGCCGGGTACGTAATTCGGAAAGTTTCTGCATCGCCGGAACTTGTGGGATGATTCGATGGGGTTCGAAATCCTCCAGCGATTCGAACTTCAGCTCGGCGCCAATCTTACCGGGGTTGGGATTCTTCCGGTCGAGCCGATTGGTAACTGCCAGGGCCAGACGCGGTTTCATAGCCTTGAGCACGGCGTCGAAATTATCCGGATTGATCTCGACGAACTTCCGGTCGCGGACCATAGGCAGCGGCTCCGCGGGGTTTCCCGAGAAATCCCCCAGCACTCCCACGACAAATGGCAACTCCAACATCTCAATGGCGTTGCCCGTTTCCACGTCGGTGGTGATATGAACCCTGGGAGGACGAACCCGTGTCAGCTTATGCTGTATACTTTTGCTCGGCAAGTGCACCTCCGTGCGGTACGATTGTATTCCAGTCCAGATTACAAAACAAGCCAATAAGGCCGCAAGCTTTGCATTAGAAACAGGCCGCGGCAGCCAGACCGCGAAGGAAGGCGCGGGCACCCACCGGCAATGCGGCGCCATTCCACCGGGCGGCGCCCTTCAAATAAATAGCGGAATCGGACCGTTCTTGGGGACACGCGCAGTGCGCCGGCGCCATCCGGCGGTTGCCGAAACGGGCTTGGGGGGCTGGCTGCGGCTGGTGGAACTGACGGATTCTCCAGTAGTTAGGCCATAAGCAGCGGCCTCGATCGGGAGTCCATCGGCGGCGGTTTCGCGGAGGAAGTTGGCGGCCGGCCACCGATTACTTCGCGGATCTGTTCAGTCCGATTCGAGCTGCGTGGCGCGATCCTTCGCAGCGTGCCGGCCCTCGCGGGGATCTTCGGGCGCGGAGCGGTACCAGTTTCGGATCCAAAGGTACCCTCCGTCCGCCAGTTTGGCGGCCGGGGAGATGCGATCCCGGCCGGACCGGTTTCACCCGGCACTCGCGCACACAGGCATTGGGGATTCACGGCATGGACTGCCGGGAATGGGTCCGGTATGCGCTTGCCGCGTAGGCTTCGTACAGACCGGTTATTCTCCGACTGTCACCCGGATCGAGACCGCCTCACACATCCGGGCTTCCGCGTTGTCGTGGGCGCCGGTAATTATCCGAATCAGTTCCTTCATGTCATCGTTGTGAAGACGAAGGCAACCGTGTGTCGGCTTATATCCGTCGAATCGCCCTGGACTCCCGCCATGGATCAACAGGCCCCGGCGGCCGAAAACCGCCTCTGCCAACAGGGCTTGCCCGGCGACCGCCTTGAGGCGGACGGCGCCCCACGGTCCATAGCTGGACTGGGACTTTTTCGCCGTGCTCTCGATGCCGGGACTGACATACTCGCCGGTAGGCGTGTTGCCGCCGTATAGGAAGGGACTGAGGGTGGGATTAGGCCGGTGGTGGGGTACGTGGGTCGATCCGCGGCCGAGAACCCGAAACTCGCGGATCGGTATTCCATCGATCTCGATTCGGATCCAGCCCGGATGGTTTCGGTTGTGGGGAAGCAGGACGTCCAAATGTACATCTCGACTCATAAATCCTCCGAATTGGCAGGGGTACCGCGAGTCCTTCCGGTCCCCGGCGATGGGCCGAACGGCCGCGATCCCACCCCAGGACCATCCTGCCGCCGAACGGCTGCGCTTATTTCCGTGCTACCGCAGGACGCACCACTGGCCGCCCACGAACCCGATCATAGCCGGCAGAAAGAAGGTATCTTTCGAGTCCGGCCGCGTATACTCGAACACCGAATGGCGGTCGGTTCGCAGGCAGTCGATCAATCGCCCGCCGGCCGCCGGCCGCAAATCGAGCGCCGCCGGGTCGAAGGGCGCCAAACGCCAGGGCTCCCGGCCGTGCTCTTCCATCGCCTGAAGCATGGAACGGCGGAAGGGCGCGGGCGAGACGCCGTAGGCCCGCGCGGTCATCTCCTCCACCTTGTACGAATTCTCGGCGATATAGTCGTCGTAACGCTTCGCCGTCAGCATTTCATTGAGCGACTTCAGGTACTCGATGGCGCGGGCGCGAACCGCCGCACCGAGCGGAGAGAAGCGTTCGGCCCTTTGCCACGCCCACGGCCCCAACGGCGCGGCGAGATCGAAGTCGCGGGTCAACATCGACGGGGTGGGGACCGCAATGCCGCTCCACTCGATGGTCGCGATAGCCGGCGGATTGTCCGATGTTACCCTCTGATCCGGCCCATACTCCGCGAGGCGCAGCTTTATCGAGGCCGGACCCCGATAGGAGCGCGCCAGGGGATCCTCCGGCCAGGGGTCGGCGGCCCGGCTGGCCAGCGGCGCCGCGTGCAGCAACACGCCGATCTGGTTGCGCCCCGAATTCAGCAATTCATTCAGCGGAACTCCGATGGGGGTGTCGGCTTCGCCGGGATACAGCATGACCGCCGGGACGTCGTTGGCCCACAACTCGGCGCGAAGGCCCTTGGTCTCAACGCGGGCAATGATTCGAGGGTATGGCATAAGCGGCTCTTCAGGAGAGGTCGAATTCGGCCAGATTCGGATCGCCCTTGATGACCTCCTTCTGCTCGGTGACGGTGCCGCCAAACAGGCCTTTCGAGTAAGAATAGGTCGCGTAAACAGGATCGCGAGAAATGACCACCTTTCCTCCGAGGATGCAGTCCTTCGTCAGGAGCTTGAGGTCGTCCGTCTCCGCGTGGAACGTACACGTAAGACCGACCGAACCCTTGATCACCCAGAACACGGTGCCTTCGAGAGAGCCGGTAAACTTCAACTCGCCCTCCGGCTGCAACGCGCTGGGATCCGGATCCTGGTCGGGATCGTTCTTTTCGATCTTCGCTTTGATGCCGATAGAGCCCTCTCCGCTCAGAACGATCAGCAAATCGGCGCATCCGGCGGTTCGCCAGCCGGCCGACAGCTTCAGCTCCGCTTTGACCAGCACCAACTCGACGGAGCCGCCGTATGCGAAGAAGACGCGATCGTCCAGAAACTCGGTGTAGCCCCAGTCCGCTTCGATTGTGCCGGCGAAGAACTGAACGTTGAACTCGAGTTGTACCCCCGGCCCCACCTGGAAGTTATCCACCCAGTTCTGAATCTGCTTGAAGGCGTATTCCGCGCTCAGGATCATCTTCACAAGCCGGATCAGATCGTCGACGGGCGCTTCGTAAGTCCGCGCACCGTCGGTCTGCGTCAGCTTGACACTGAGCTGGTCGCTCCACGTCTCGTCTTCGATTTGCAGTTGCTTCTTAGTCAGATCCTCTGCAAACTGTTTGAATTCGCCTTCGCTCCCAATATCCTGCAGGTCCTGGCTGCTCTTGTAGAGATCCGAGGCTTCTTCTCCGGCTTCGTCGACCTGCTTTTCTTTACGGTCCTTCTCGGTCTCCCATCCCGATGTTTTGGTTTCGTAGGTCAGCGAATCGGGCTTCAACAGCGCCGGGATTTCGAGGCTCAGACTATACTGGTCGTCCGGGAAAACCTCGATGGTCGCCTCCAGCGATTCCACCTCCTCGCCGCCTTGTTTTCCGGGCACGCCGCAGCACTGCGCCTCGATCGGAAAGGTCTCGCTGCCGCACTGGAAGATTGAGTTCAGCACCGGCCAAAATCCGGGAAGTTCGCCGTCCCCACTCATCGGCGGGCGCGAAAACGTCAGCGTATCCTGCGTCTCGGGGCTCTCCGCCCGGTGGCTGGCATCCGCCACGCTCAGAAGGGGATGCCGGGCGCCGCACACCGCCTCCATCACCGCCTCCACGGTCACTTTGCGCGGCGGGTTGTAGGTGGAGTTCGCGGTAATCTGAAACGTACCGCCGGACCCGATGAGCGTGGGGCAGACCCGATGCTGCGTTTCGGCCTGTTGGAGAACCTGCACCTGGCGGGTGCCGGGTTTGCCCGAGATATCCGCCGCCGGCTCGACCAGCTTCAGCATCTGCAGATTGCAGGGCTGGTCCTTCGGCGTGGGCTCCGGCGGGGGTTTCGGCGCGCGATTCTCCGGGCGAACCATCGGCACACTGACGGAACTCCCGCCCTTCGACGCGAGCTTGATCGGCGGGATTTTTGCGGCCGCGGCTTTCAGCGCGCAGGGAACGCAAGGCACATCGACATCCTTCGATACGACCGCTTGGGAATTCCGCTCCTTCGCCGCGATGGCATTCCACTTTTGCCGGTACGCGCGGTCCGCGTTGGAGGTGGTGAGCGGGCGCGGGTTCCCATCGGCATCGGTCAGATCGGCCGGCAGTTTCCCGCCGTTCTCCTTCTTCACCTGGTCGTAGAATTGCTGGTCCACCTTCTGGTAGAAGGAAGCTTTGCCGGCCATCAGACCGGCTCCCCAAACAACAGCTTGTCCTCCAACATGCAAAGGATCTGTTCGCCCTGGCGATCCGGATACTCCACGATCTCCCTCACCCAGGCCGGCAGAGGCCGGCGCCGCAATACCTCGAAGCTGGCGAATAACTCGATCAGCCGTTCCACGTGCGGCTCTTTCGTAATGCCCCATTGCCGTGCCTGGGCGCACACTTTTTCGACGAACAGGCGCAGCTTCGCATCGTCCAGTCCGGCTACCTCCGCGGGGAACACTTCGCGAAGATGCAACACCATCCGCGCGGTGAATCCCGCCACCTGCTGTTTCGCCAGCGCGTTCATGTGTTCGGGACGAATCTTGAGCATGGCTTTCCTACCCGCCGCCCGACTGGTCGCAGCCCGTCTTGGTGAACGGAACGCCTTCCTTCTTCGCCTTGCTCATAGTGGCCGCCTGCGATCCAAAGGCGCCGCCGGTACTCGGCCATTCCGTGTTCACCGGGGCCAGCTTGGCCGCGTCGCAATTCATCTTGGCAAAGGCCGCTCCCGCCAGTTTGGCCGATTTCATGGTGCCCGCCTGGGCGCTCACGGCGGCGCCCATTCCCATTTCTCCGATGATGACGGTGGGACAGCCCATTACGATGGCGCCCCCGTGCGCGGTGGGATCGCCGATGCGCGCGGCCATCATACCGCCGATGGTTACCGTCGGCGAGCCCATGGCGATCACATCCGGCGGGCCGACGCACGTAGCCATATCTCCCACTCGCGCGGCGGGCAGAAAACCAATCAACACGGTCGGGCAGCCCGCCGGCAGAATCGGACCGCCGACGTGCGGGACCACTCCCGTCACCATCGGGCAAACGTGCATGTCGGTGATACGCGCGGCCGGCGGCATAACGCTCCTAAACGGCTTTGATCAACCGTAGCTTCATTTCCTCGGGACTCGGCACCGCGTACGCCTGAACCGGGCCGAAGAATTCCTTTACCTCATCCTCGTTGGACGACTCCAGAAACACCGGCAGCACGCGCGGGTCGTAAAAGCGAAAGTACCAAAACTCGCCTTCGGGCGACTGTACTACCAGAAACCGCCGGAAGTGCGCGCGGACCGCGTCGAAGCCGGCAGTCGAGATGGCGACAATCCCCCAGGGGTCTTTCCAGAGCGATTTCCTGACCCACTCCAGAAGGCTGGCATCGGCCCGGCAAAGGTAGGGCGCGATAGCCCAGTAGTCCTCCTGCGCGGTGCCGTTGTAGAGCGAGACGGCCTGGGTTTCGCCCAGATTCCGCGCCTTTTCCGGCACCGCCGGCGCGTCGCAGGCGTCCAGGATCACGTAGACGCAGCCTCTTTCCGCGAGCTTTTCCAATTCCGCCAGCGTCGTTTCCCGAGTCTGGATCGGCATCAGTAAACAAAGTACAGCATTGCGATGAGTTTGACCAGCGGGTGATTCCGCCGCGTGCTCCCGCTTCCCGGCAAGCTGCTAATGTAGATTCCATGCGACAGCTCCAACCCGTACTCTGGAACAAGGGCGCGCTGCTCCAGGCACAGCATTTGCAGACGCAGGACCTGTACCTGGAAAGCCAACTGCGTTTCTTCATGGAGTCTCTCTGCGGCTACCCGTACGGATTTCAAACCCTCACCGTGGATGCCGCGCGTCTCGCCACCGGGCACTTCGGCGTTTCCGCCGCGTCCGGAATCTTCCCGGACGGTCTGCTCTTCGATATTCCCGATTCCGATCTGGAGCCCGAACCCCGTTCCCTGGCGGACGCCTTCCCGGAAGGACAGGCCACGGTCACGGTATCTCTCGGCGTGCCCCAGTACCGGGCCGGAGTGACGAACGTCTCCTTTGCCGCGCAGGGAACCACCAATACGCGCTTTGTCGCCGACTGGCTGAGCCTGCGCGACGAAACCTCCGGGCTGAACGAGAAACCGGTCGAGATCGCCCGCAAGAATCTCCGCTATCTTCTGCCGCACGACGACACCACCGGCCAATCGGTTTTGCCCATAGCCCGCGTGGTCCGCAAGGGAGACCGCCTGGAACTGGACCACACTTTCGTGCCTCCCCTCCTCCACGTCGCGGCCAGCGGCTATCTGGTTTCCATCCTTCGCAAACTCGCCGGCCTGCTGGCGGCGAAGAGCCAGGAGCAATCGCAGAATCGCCGGATCAAGAACCAGGGCGTTACCGAATACACCGCCTCCGATACGCAGAGCTTCTGGCTTCTTTACACGGTGAATGCGTATGGCCCTATGTTCCGGCATTTCCTGAGCGCCGCGGGTTTGCATCCCCACGATCTGTTCGCGCAAATGCTGACCCTGGCGGGGGCGCTCACGGCGTTCACGTTGAAACTCGATCCCAACGACCTGCCGCAGTATAACCACGACGACCTGGGGGCCTGCTTCACCGATCTCGACGTGAAACTGCGCGATCTCCTGGACACCGCCATACCCAGGCACTTCGTCACCCTGCCCCTGAAGCCCACGGAACAACCGTACCTATACTCCACGGTGATCCCCGAGGACCGCTTCCTGGTAGACAGCAAGGTTTTCCTGGCCATCGCCTCCGAGCTGAAGGCGGACCAACTGATCCAGCTTGCGCCATCGCTCAAGGTGGCGTCTTCGGCGCAAATCCAGCAATTGATCAGCAGCGCCGTTCCCGGCGTTCGGCTGGCGCGGCCCTTGCAGGTGCCCGGCGTCATCCCACTGAAGTTGGGCTACCAGTATTTCCAACTGGAGACGGCGGGCGCCTACTGGCAGGGAATCTCGAAGAGCCGCACCCTGGCGGTGTACGTGCCGGACAAGATCCCCAAGCCATCCATGGAGCTCGTGATTCTGTTGAAGACCCAGGTTTAGGCAGGTTTAGGCAACACTTACGAGCCCGGACCTATCCGGAATTCTCGACAATTACCACGACG
>Ga0181529_10008078_pt1 | contig 10333 bp, 7 predicted proteins | sample PEATcosm2014_Bin_36_FD_119763 | JGI IMG/M metagenome (GOLD analysis project Ga0181529, IMG submission 119763) | Peatland microbial communities from MTU Mesocosm Facility, Houghton, MI, USA - PEATcosm2014_Bin10_30_metaG | ecosystem: Environmental > Terrestrial > Soil > Wetlands > Peat | place... | reverse complement strand
TCCGGTCGCCGAAAACGACGAGCAGCGAGCGGTCGCTGGCGGGCCGGATAGTCATCGCCACCGTCAGTAGCGGATCTTCGCCGGAGCGTATTTCGGCGTCAACAGGTGCAGCAGCAGCAGCGCCACAAAGTAGGCGGATCCGCACACCGCGAAGACCGCTACGTAGCTGTGGGTCCACTGCACAATGTGGCCGACGAACACATCGAACCCGGCGCCCGCGGCCGCGCCCAGCAATCCGCCGATCCCCGTCACCGAGGCCACCGCGGCTTTCGGAAACAGGTCCGAAGGCACCGTGAACAGGTTGGCCGACCAGCCCTGGTGCGCCGCCATCGCCAGACAGACCAGCCCCACTACCACCCACAAGCTCGGGATGAACGGCACCAGCACCACCGGCAGAACGCCACAAGCGCAGAGGAGCAGGGCCGTCTTGCGCGCCGTGCCGAGGCTCTTGCCGCGATTGATCAACGCGCCCGACAGGTAGCCGCCATAGATGCTGCCCACGGCGGCGATGCCGAACGACAACATCACCGGAAGACGGTTGCTTTCGAGCGACAGGCTGAAGGTCTTCTGCCAGTAGCCGGGCAGCCAGAAAATGTAAAACCACCAGACGCCGTCGGTGAGGAACTTGGCGCCGCCGAACGCCCACGTCTCCTTGCACGGCAGCAGATGGCCCCACGGAACCCGCGCCACCGTTTCGGGAGGATCGCTCTCAATGTGCGCCAGTTCCGCCGCCGAGACTCGCGGATGCTCCTCCGGTCTGCGGTACAGCCACAACCAGAACGCCAGCCATAGGAATCCGCTGGCGCCGGCCACCACAAACCCGCCGCGCCAGGTGAATGCCGCCACCAGGACGGGGATCACCACCGGAACCAGCATGGCGCCGACGTTGGCGCCGGAGTTGAAAAGGCTCGTCCCGAGCGCGCGCTCTTTCCTCGGGAACCACTCGGCCACGGTCTTGATGCAGGCCGGGAAGTTGGCTGCCTCGCCGAGCCCCAGCAGGAACATGGCGATTCCAAAGGTGATCGCCGAAGTCGCCAGGCCGGGCGACATTGCCGCGAAGCTCCACAGCACCATGGCGATCGCAAATGCCTTGCGCGTCCCCAGCAGGTCGGTGAACCAGCCCGCCGCCACGAGGCCGATGGCGTACGCCACCTTGAAGGTGGCGGCGATGTACCCATAGGTGATGGTGTCCCAGCCCATCTCCGCCGTCAGGGTCTCTTTCAGATATCCGAAGATTCCGCGGTCGAGGTAAGCGATGACGGTGGCGAAGAACAGCAGGCCACAGATGGCCCAGCGAAACCGCGAGGTCACCGGTCGGGCAGCAATGGCTGGCATGAGAGAAACGATTATAGCTTGCGGCGAGAGCAAATTCCTTACCGGCGCGACGCTCTCCCGCCCCTCCCGGCGGTTCCGCGATGGCCGCCGCCGAGGCGCCCGCCGGCCCGCAACTTTCCGAAGGCGCGTCGCGTCAGACAAGGCTGCGCGTATTGGCGTAGCGTAATACCATGAATGCTTAGGCGTTCGAACGCTTTCTCCGGAGGCCCCGCGGCCCGGAGGCGTTCGCGATCGAGCGACATGCACAACGGCATCGGTATCAGGGCTTTCGGCTGCAACATTGCAGTGGTTTCGGACAGCGACGAGACACTGGAGACCCTGCAAGGCTTTCTGCTGCCGTCATTGCCCAGAGTTCGGGTGGACGTGCCGGGTGCGGAGATCCTTCTTCGTATCCTCCACGAGGGCGATGGGTTCCAGCTTATTTGCAACGATAGGGCCAAATCGGTGCGCGACGTTCGAACGCTGGCGACCGACACCGTGAGACTGCTTGACGAGGAGATACTCGCACGTCTGAAGGGTCTGTGGGCGATCCACGCCGGTGCGGTGGAAATCATGGGCAGGGCACTCCTCCTGCCGGGTGGAACCCATGCCGGAAAATCGGCGCTGGTGGCCGAGTTGTTGCGCCATGGCGCAGTTTATCTCTCGGACGAATACGCCCTGATTGACGCCCAGGGGCGCGCGCATCCCTATCCCCGGCCTCTGATGCTGCGCCATGGAACGCCGGAGCAAACCCCCTGGCTGCCCAAAGAGTTCAACGCCGCGGTGGGGGCGGCGCCCGTGCCCGTAGGCTGGATACTTTCGCTGGTTTACGATTCCGCGGCACGGTGGGGGATTGCCGCGATCCCACAGAGTGAGGCGTTACTGGTGCTGTTACGAAACACCCCCCATGTGTTGGCCGGAACGCCGGGATTATTGGCGGCGCTCGCCCGCGCCGCGGCCGGCGCGTCGTCCTACTCCGGGCGCCGCGGCGGCGCCACCGATGCCGTGGAGAATATCCTGCGGCTCGCCGCGGAGTGATGCCGTGAATTCGAAACCGGCACAGGCCCAGACCTATGGAGACCTGCTCCTGACCGCCTGCTTTGGAAACGGCGACGAAAGCCGGCTTGCGTTGGAAGCTTGCATGGCCTCCGCGGGCGGCGGGATCGACTCCGCCACCCGCCGCCTGCTTCCCGTGTTGTACCGGCGCTGGGGCGCGCTCTCTGCGGGTAGTTTGATCGAAACTGCCCACCGCGTCTACATCGCCACCTGGCAGCAGAACCGCGAACGCATGGCCTTGATGGCGTCGGTGCTCCGCGAATTGGAGAGCGCGGGCATCGAGTGCATGTTGCTGAAGGGCGCGGCGCTCACTCTGCGTCACTACCGCGACTTCGGCCTGCGCAGTATGGGAGACTTCGATCTGCTGATTCACGAGGCTGACGTGGAGCCCGCGGCCCGCCTGCTGCTGCAAAATGGTTGGACCGCGGAAGAGGGCTGCCCGGCGGAGGCGGTGCGCAGACAATCTCGCGTGCGCCACGCCTGGCAATTCACCAGGGGCGATACCGGGAACTGCGATCTGCATTGGCGCCCGCTGGCCCGATGCTATTCTCCCCAAGTCGCCGGCATGTTCTGGAGCGGGGCCGAAACCGTTGCATTCGACGGCCGTGCCGTCAAAATTCCCTGCCCCACCGATCAGTTCTTTCATGTTTGCGTGCACGCTATGCATTGGGAGTGGACCCCGAATCTGTATTGGATAGCCGATGCCGTGACCGTGCTTCGCGACGCGGAAGCCGACTGGGACCGGGCGGCGGCCCTCGCGGCCAGTTCCAATATGCAGACGCGGTTCTCGCAGGCGCTGCTGGTTCTTCGCTCGCGGTTCCACTCAGACATCCCCGAACACGCACTTGCCGCCAACGCGCCGGCATGGGAGCGGCGCGAATACTCGCTCATGCAGAAGCCCTGTCCCCTGGGGCCCTTGGATAGCGCCGCCTGGCATCTCTACAATTTCCGGCGCCTGCGGCCGTTCGATGCCGAGTGGCGCGAGGCTTCCGTCTGGCGCGCTCTCCCCCAATATCTGGCCGCTTTTCTGGATGCACCCACCGGGCGGACAATGCTGGCGAGGTTGTGGGCGCAATTCAAACTGCGCGCGTGAAGATGGGATCTTTTACCGAGATAGAAAGTTAAGATTGTCGACAGCCGTTCAACAAAGCCCCGCCGAGCCGAAATGGGGTCGCGCCGCAGCCAGATCTACGTGATAGCATAAGGCTTCCGCAACACCGGCAGAGACAACAGCGGCGTCTGTCTGCGGAAATTGGAAAAACCGAAAACTTTATGAATCCCATAGAATTTCGAGTGCAGCGAATTCCTTCCGGAAATCTGGAAGTGGAGAAGCTGCCGGATGGCTCGACGGTGGTGTTCGACAACGCCAGCGGCACCGTCCATTCCCTGAATTCAAGCGCGGCGGCTGCATTCGAGGCATGTCGCGACAGTTGCACCGTGGCCTCTGTGGCACGGGGCATGAGTGAGCGGCTCGATGCCGCCGTCACCGAAGACGTGGCGTGGGCGGCGATTTCCGAGTTGGAAGCGGCGGGTCTGGTGGTCTGTTCGGGCTCCAGGGAGGCGGCCGGCCGGGGCGCCTCGCGCCGGTCCATGCTGCAGAAGCTGGCCGCGGTATCCGCCGTGGGCCTGCCGGTGGTTCTGTCGCTCGGAGCGGCCGAGCAGAAAGCCTTTGCGGGCGGAGTCGGCTCCGGAACCACGACCACGACCACGACGACCACGTCCGCACCCGCGTCGATCCCCACGATAAGCCCGAATAGCGTCTGCACCAGCGCCCAGGATCAACTTATTTTCACCGTCACCGGGCTGAACACTCACTTCAACCAGGCCACCACGGTGGTAACCCTCACGGGTCCCAACTCTTTGGTGGTCGGTACCGTAACGGTCAACAGCGCAACCAGCCTGACCGTTGCGATATCGGGCATCCTAGCCATCGGCAACTCCTATGGTGATTTCATCGTGAGGGTCGGCACCGGCAACGAGCACGTCTCGGCTCCCGCAGTCAACTTCGGCCAAGGCGCCCTATTCTGCTCGACGTAAGGAAATCGGACGTTCTCCGGAGATACCATTGAGGAATTGGGGCCGGCTCCGGCTCCGGCGCCCATCGCCGGGAAGCAGCCGGCCTCTTTGACTCCGCGAATGTGCGATCGCGAATCTCCCACAACCCGGCAACTTCCGGTTCCGCGCCTGCTGGAGATCCTCGCTCAGATACCCCCGGCTTCGCCTCTCTTCAGACATGCCGCGGAGCTGCTGGATTCCCGCTTGCTCCCGGTGCGGGCCGGGATTCTTCCGGACTCCGCGCCGGGTCCCAAACGTTTCCTGACCATCGGGATGGCCACTTATGACGATTATGATGGAGTCTACTTCTCCGTCCAGAGCATACGTTTCTACCATCCCGAGATTACCTCGGAAACCGAGATTCTGGTGCTCGACAACCATCCCGGAGGGCCTTGTTCGGCGGCCTTGAGGAAGCTCGAAACCCAGGTTGCGGGCTACCGTTACATCTCCTTCGGCAGCTCGCGCGGAACGGCCGTCCGCGACCTGCTCTTTCGCGAGGCGAATTCCGACTTCGTGTTGGCGATGGATTCGCACGTCCTATTCGCTCCCCACTCTCTGGCCCGGCTGGTTGCATTTCTAAAGACACAACCGGAATCCGCGGACCTCTGGCAAGGTCCCCTTCTGTACGACAACCTCAACAGCCTGTCCACGCATTTCGCTCCCGAGTGGCAGGATGGAATGTACGGCGTCTGGCGGCGCGACGAGCGCGGCGCCAATCCCGGCGCACCGCCCTTTGAGATTCCCATGCAGGGACTCGGCGCCTTTGCCTGCCGCAAGCGGGCTTGGCCCGGACTCAATCCGCGGCTGAGCGGATTCGGCGGTGAGGAGGGATACCTTCACGAGAAGATCCGGCGCAATGGCGGTAAGGTGCTCTGCCTGCCGTTCCTGCGGTGGCTGCACCGCTTCGATCGTCCGCTGGGAACTCAATATGGCGTGTGCTGGAAGGACCGCGTGCGCAATTACCTGATCGAGTACGACGAGCTCGGTCTCGACCCAGCCCCAGCCGTGGCTCATTTCGAGCAATTCCTCGGAGCCGAACAGGCGCGCCCGCTGGTGGAAGCGGCGCACCGCGAGATCGCCGGGCCCTTCCACGCCTTCGACGCGGTCTACCAGACCAGCGCCCGCGGCGATTTCCAACCCTCCGGCGACCTTGGCCTGGCGCCACCAATCCGCCCCTTCCCGGCCGTCGCGACGCCGTTCCTGCCGGATATCGGCCGGGCGCAGGCGCATCGCTCGATTCTGGAGGAAGCCCGCCGCCAGGGCCTCACGAACGTTTTGATTCTGGACGAAAACTTCGAGTTCGGCCCCGAGGCGTTGCGCGAGTTAGGCGATGCCGCCGGGCGTTCGCCCGGGCCGAAGTGGCGGGGTTGCCAGCTCCCCGATGCCGTTGCGTTTGGCAGCGCGGCCTTCGATCATATGCTGGCAGGGATTCCCGCCACGCCGTCCGGCATTGCGTTATGGTTGCGGCAATCGGGCAGCCTGGATGAGTACTACGCACATGCACTCGCCGACCAGCCAGCCTAGCCCGGCCGGTCTGCGCTGAGAGCCCGGTCGAGCGCCTCCACGAAGAAATACTCTCCCCACATCACCGACTCGTTCACGCCCAGCCCTTTGTGAAGATGGTAGACGCCGCCTTTCAGGATGCCCTCCCAGGCGGGATCGCCGGCGGCCAGATGGCGCTCGCAGAGGGTGGTCAAAATGCGCCGCGCGGTTTCTTCGTAGATCGCGCTTTTCGACGGGGTGGCGCCGGGGCGCGCGGGGTCGGTGCTGGGGCGCGCCGGATCGGCGCTGAAGCGCACGGGATCGGTGCTGAAGCCCGCGGAGTCGGCGCTGGGGCGCGCGGGGTCGGTGCTGAAGCGCGCCGGATCGGTGCTGAAGCGCACGGGGTCGGCGCTGAAGCCCGCGGGGTCGCCGCTGGGGCGCGCGGGGTCGGCGCTGGGGCGCGCGGGACCGGCGCTGAAGCGCACGGGATCGGTGCTGAAGCCCGCGGGGTCGGCGCTGGGGCGCACAGGATCGGTGCTGAAGCCCGCGGGATCGGCGCTGAATCGCACGGGATCGGTGCCGAAGCGCGCGAGCTGCAGCAGGCCGGATGCCGCGATGGCCGCCGCCGAGGTGTCCACCAGGCCGCGGGTTTCCTGCGGCGCGTCGAAATCCCAGGGCGGAACGCCGTCTGCCGGCGCGTGGGCGATGTAGAAATCGGCGCAGGCTTCCGCCGTGTCGAGGAAGCGCACGTCGCGCGTGTAGCCGTAGGCCGTGCCGAGGCCGTAGAGCGCCCACGCCAGGCCGCGCGACCAGCACGAATCGCCGCGGAATCCCTGGTGCGTCGTCTGGCGGAGGAACTCGCCCGTTTCCAGGTCGAACAGGCCTTCGTGGGCGGTGGACCCGTCGCCGCGCACCAGGACGCGCCGGGTGGTCAGGCAATGCCGCAAGGCGATGTCGAACAGCTTCGCGTCCCCGGTTTCCCGCGCTGCGTAGAAGATGATTCCGACGTTCATCATGATGTCGATGAACAGCGAGTCTTCCGCCACGAAGGACCGCAGGTACCCGCCCTTCTCACGGAAGCGCAGCGCCAGCGTGCGGCCCGCCTGAATCAGAACGGCGCGCAAGGCCGGGCCGGGGGCCAGCGCGTGCCAGCGGCCGTAGGTGGAGGTGAAGAGGAATCCGAGGTCGTGCACGTCGCGGTCGAACTGGCGCGGCTCCAGGCGTTTGGTGTACCGCTCGGCCGGCGCGCGCCAGGAGTCGTCGCCGCGCGCGCACAGGATCCACATGATCCCCGGCAGAAACCCGTCGCACCAGTGGGTCCACGCCGGCAGCTCGTGGCGCCAGCGCCCATGGTGTGTGTACACGGGCGAGAAATCCGGGTCGCGATCGATGAGGGTGCGCACCTGGCGCCCGGCGAACTCCAACGCGCCGAGGTAGAGCTTGCGAACCCGCGCCGTCTCACGCGCCGCTTTCATCACTGCGCCGTACCCTTCCTTGTCGAACGGCGGACAGCCGGTGGGGAACTGGCCCAGCGGGTGATTTTTCTGCCGCATCAGGTAGCTGCAGTAAGTCAGCGTCTTACACACGCGGCTGGGGGCGAGCGCTCCCGTTTCGAGCGCCTCCCGCGGAAACTCGGGGTTGGCCAGGGCGTTGCGGCCCATGCCGAAAAAGCGCGCCGCGCCCGCGGCCAGATTGTACGCCGCGGCATTCACGGCGAATTTCTGCAGCCAGCTATAGCCGGCGCCGAGCAGGGGCAGATCGGGAAAGGCATTTTGCAATTCGGCGGTCACGCGGAAATGGCGGTCCACACCGAGGAGCGGATGCTCCGGCTGCTGGTAGTTGCCCTCGTCGGGCTTTTCGAAAGGCCGGCCGATGTGCGGATTGAAATAGGGCACGCCGAGCGAAACGCTCAGCAACTCCACGCCGTCGGCTCGGAACCAGCTTATGGCGCGCTTCACTTCGTCCAGGTCGATGGCGTGCGGGTTCGCGGTATCGACGCCGAATCCATACGGGTACGGAAGCGGGTACTCCATGGGGACGCCGCAGCCGGTGGCGGGGTCGCGCACGTAGGGCAGGCCTTCGTAGCAGCCGAGGCGCATGGCAATGAGCAGCCGGTTGCCGAACGCGGCGCGGATTTTGCCGATGACGTTGCGCAGGAAGCGCGCGCGGTTTTCGAGCGGCCCGCCGTAGCGCCCTACCCTGGTCCGGGCGCCCAGAAGCTCGAACGCCAGGTAACCGTGGGTCGCCTTCACGTCCACGGAGGTGAAGCCCGCCTCCAGCGCCAGCCGCGCGGCGTCCACAAACCGGTCTTCGAGGCGCTCCAGTTCGTCGTCCGTTATCGCGGGCTGGTCCGGCGGCGTTGCGGTTATCCGATCTACCAGCGGGTTGTGGACGGCGATGATGCGCTTCGGCCAGGAGAACCGCCCGGAGTGAGTCAGTTGCAGGGGGATCAGCAAATCGGTGTCCGAACCGCAGGCTTCGCGGTGCGTGCGCCGGATGGTTTCCAGCAGCCGCGCCAGATCGCCGGCGCTCTGCCGGTGGATCCACAACTGGCGCGGGTTGGCGCGCCCTTCGCGGACCGCGGCCGTGGCTTCGAACCAGATCAGCTTGGCCCCGCCGCGCGCGAAGCGCTCGTAACGCCGCCAGGTCAGGTCGCTCGGTCGCCCCTCCGCATCGCCGTCGCACCCTTCCATGGGGTGGATGGCGATGGAGTTGCCCACGGTCGCGCCGCCCACGCGGACCGGCCGCGCCAGCACTTCGCGGATCGTTCGGGGCGAATCCACGAAACTCACATGGGACGCGCCCTCTTCCGCGGCGGCCCGCCGGATCTCGTCCACGGTATTGAAGTGAAAATGCTTCATGGGAGCTGGCCGGCGCCGCGCCGTTCCCGCGGCCTGGGCCCGCGGGAGCCGCGGCCGCGCGTCAATTGCCGTTTTTCGGCGCGGCCTTGGAAAGGCTCTCCATATCGCGATCGAATGTTACTCCGTCGAAAGGAACCACGATAACTTTACTCCCGTGATTATCGTTGGGGAGTTCCTGCGACTTAGGCACATCGATAACCGCGAACGTAAAATAAGCGACATGGCCATTTTCCAGATACACATTGGGACGCTCTATGTTATTCCAATGGTTCACGGTTCCATCGGTATAGCGAAGGAAATTCGTAGTCGGATCGTAGGCCAAGCCGCGATTCGTCCAGTTAGTAATGCCATCGGCCGACGTCAAATCGAACGCCTTGCGGTCGCTAAAGCAATTGACCACGATATGATACAGGCCGCCGCTATACCAGATCACCGGATCTTCCAGGTTACGCGTTGGGAGGCCGGGCATCCCCGGATAAATACTGTGTCCCTGCAGCTTGTAAGGACCTAAGACGCCGTTCTTGCTGATCATGATTGCGCCGGACCGCGCCACGATCTCAAAATCGCCGTCCGGACGAACCATCATGGCCACATTGGACATTCTGCCGTCCCGCGCCTCGAATCCGTTGGCGTCCACCTGGATGGAGCCGAGTTGTGTCCAGGGACCATCGAGCGACTTAGAAACAAAGACGTCGCCCGGCCGCGTCTCGCTGACCACCACGGCATAACGCCCGTCGGGAAGGACCAGGGCCGTCACATTGTGCCCTCTGCCGCCTTGATTATCGGGCCAGCAAAGGCCCTTGTCGATGTAAGGCCCGGTGGGGGTATCGCTGACCGCGTGCACGGCGCCCGAGCCGCCCCATCCGCCATGGCCGCGGCTTTGATCCCAGCGGCTGGCAAACATATGATACTTGCCATCCGGCCCTTTGATGATCTTGCCGTCCCAATAACACCATTGTTTGATAGTTGTGTCTTCGAGGCCGTTCTGCGGATCGCGCGGCAAAACATTGGGAGCGCCCCACGCGTCTGCCGTCAGATGACCATGAATGGGCATGGGCAGAAAATAATCGATCAAGGTCTTGTCCGCGGCGGGCGAGGCGCCTACGGTCAATGACGTCACCGCAAGCAACTGTACTAGCGTCTTCAAGGAATTCATTCGCTGACTCATTTCACCGGAATCTTCAGTTTGTAATCTTTGCCGGTATCGTTTATGTTACCGCCAAATGCGTCCGCCTGCTCGCTGTTGAACGCCATTATGCCGAGCCGTGAGGCGACTGCACACGCTCGGGCTCAACTACGCGCTGCCGGCGTTCCAGGACGCGCGGCGGTCGGCGCCCCGAATACACCGTCAATCGACGGCGTGACAGCCTACTTATCAGGAGCCAATTGTGCCTGCGGCTGGGATGGGCGGGACTGCCAGCCGGAGGGATGCTTGCGTCCCTCCGGGAGTACCGTATTATAGTCGCCGGATGCTGAATCTATTTGTTCTTGAGTAACTGTGGTGCCAGAGAGGTCGGCGCCCTGTATGTACGCGCCGGTGAGAACCGTTTGATGCAGCGTCGCGC